>WNFV01016929.1_pt1 | contig 13372 bp, 11 predicted proteins | sample 5400101 | NCBI WGS metagenome assembly WNFV01 (sample SAMN13153361, study PRJNA577476) | soil metagenome | isolation source: 115 cm soil or saprolite under grassland replicate 1 | place: USA:California | collected 2016-06-15
TAACGGCGCGATGCGCGAAGACTCAATTCCTTCGGGGTCGAAGGGTGGCCTTAACCGTCTGGCTTATTGGCTTCAGGGAAAACCGGATTCAGGTTTTGTGTTTTGACTTTGAATGACTCAGGATGTTGACCACCCGACAATCAAGGACGACGATCAGTTGTGGCGCCGGATCCCTGACCTCCCGCAGATGATCAAAAAGCTTCCTGACGGAACTTGCCGCCCATCGTCCGCCGCTTTTAAGGATGGGTTGGATGGAGAGGTTTCCGTTCACTTGGCGAAGCTAGCCACAAAGAAAAAAGCGTTAGCCAAGTATCCTGAATATGGGTTAGTTGAGATAGACGCGGGCTTACCTCGCTCCCTGGGGCACTCGGTTATTTATAAGCCCTTACCCGAGGATCCTTCCCATGCCGTGATTGTCCCGCCTCAGAGCCATTCAAGAAGTAGGCGACAGCGTGACGCCGAGGAGATGGCGCTGGCGGCCCACTGGTTGGTGTATCCGCGTTCTGAACGAAGCCGGCGATGCTCGGTTTGGATTCACCAGCTATTGAGCGCATTGAAATTGAAGAGCGTGAAGAGGCCGTAGAAGGTTTTGCAAAATTTGCAAAAACGAAATGGCCGGCCGGGAAGGGAATTCCTGGCCGGCCTTTCTTTTGTATATAATCTCCCCAACTCGCGGCGAGCAATTACGGCTGAGGACAGACGCTGCGGAACCGGGGAGCCGAAAGGATACCCAAAAGATCGAAAAGCCGGTCAGCGTTGTTCTCCGCTGACCGGCTTTTGCTATTCCGGCGGCTGGGCTATATAGGCCGCCCAGGAGATCACTTTTTATCCTTATTATCCTTAAGCGCCTCAAGCGCCTCACTTATCTTACGCAGAGACGGCAGCGGCCTATTAGTACTAGGAAGCGTGGGAGGAGTCGGTTTTGCAGGCCTAGACAGGGGATTTACGGCGCGCGCGGGCGGCTCCGGAGGAGTTTTAGGTATTGAAGAAACGAGCTGAGATATCCAGTTGGGCGTTGCGTTTTTCGCCTGTGGAGAGTTGATGAAATTCCATACTGCGGGAGGCTGCAATCCATTATTGGCGCCCATCGCAATTTCAGTGATGAAGAACCAACGGCTCGGATCATACTTGCGGATTGCCTCAGCAAGAAAGTGCACACTCTCGTCGGAAACCAGAAATATGATTGGATTTAAAAAAATCCAGTTCTGAATGAACGAGGCGAGCTCGAGTTGATCTAAAAAATCCTGTTCAACGTCCAGCCCATCGTTAAAAGCCAGCACAAAGGCCTTCATTAGCTTCCTCCCTCCTCAGCAGCAGCAGCAGCCAACTCCCTAGCAGTACCCGCCAGTTCCTCGGCAGGGTTTGGAATTATAGGCGTCGCTCTAATGTCGATAAAACGATTTACGCCGGGCGCTTGAATGCCCTGTAAGTATTGTATGTAGAGTCGCTGTTGTTCCAACTGGAAGGTTTCAGTTTGAAGTTTAGCGGGATCAGTATGAAGCAGAAATATATTAGTGTAGACCGCCGCGAGCACCACAAGGATTGCAACAAAAGCAAGCGGGTATGATATTCCAGGGTGCTCTCGCAACCAATATGCTGCAAATAAGAATGGTGGCGCGACTGCGACACAGAGCCAAAGGCTCGGATTGGCCGCGCTTCGAACGAAGATTCTATTTGCTCTGCTGGCAAACGCTTGGACGATTTGGGCAAACCAGTTGCCCTCATTCTTGGGCTCGGACATCTAGGAAGCTCTCCATCTTTATCTCGGGTGGCCTTGGGTGACCTTCTGTGCTCATTCTCTGAGGCGCAATGGTAAGCACAAGGCAAATACGGTCGCAGTATATCGGCAGAGGGGAACTGTTGCAATTTTAACGATCCCGACATCGCTCATGGATCAGTGCGCATTTTCGATGAAGAAAATTGATGAATTCGCCTATAGTCATTGCGTCTGATAATGAACCTTATGTAACCGATAAAAGGGAAGTAGCTGGTTACGGTTCGTTCACTCCAATTCTTCATCGCTGTCGAATCGCTCAAGTGCGTGTTCTGGTCGGCCAGTCGTTATTCTATAGGCTTCGGATCAGGCTCCGCATTGTGTTTGAACGCTTCGAAATGCGCGATCTTATGCGCATCCAGGTTATTAACCCGCATGATCCAACAGCCCCTTCCAGCGTCAAACCAACAGGCGAACCGATGGCCATCTCTTATCAGCTCGTTTAGAGCCACTTTGAGACCCGTTGTATTCTTGAATTCGATGTCAAGTTCGTTCTGTAACGCGTCCATATCCGCGATCTTGTCCGCGTCCAGGTTATTAACCCGCATGATCCAACAGCCCCTTCCAGCGTCAAACCAACAGGCGAACCGATGGCCATCTCTTATCCGCTCGTGTAGAGCCTTTATGAGATCCGTTGTATTCATGAATTCGATGTCAAGTTCGTTCTGTGCCATTTGCTCATCACCTCTCATATAAAATTTGGGGGACCATTATAGACGCGAACGAGTTGAAGTCGCAGCCCTCGCAGGGCGACTTACAATCGCTCATCGCTTCCATTCTCCCGTCCCGCCGATCGCCGGCAAAAGCGGCGGCATTCGGCCCGTCGCATAAGCTCTCTCCACGTTCGGCAAGACGTGCTCGCCGACGGTCTGCCCGTCGGGCATGACGACGTATGCCAAAAACTCCTCCTCGAACGTAGCGATTCCGCTCTCGACGGCTTCGAGCTTCGCCTTGATCGCAAGCGCGAGCGCGCGCCATCGCTGCCGGCAGGCCTGCTCCCACTCCTTGAAAGCGGCGTCGGGCGAGCGCTGCAGCTTCCGGCCTGGCGTCTCCCAGAACCGGGAGTCATTTCGATTCGGCAACGGGAGTACGAACCGGATGCGGCGGTTCGAGACTTCGAACACGATCACCGCGCGCTCCTCTTCCTCGACGTAGCCGAACTTTGTGGCGCCGTACCTGGTGAGCGTCCTTCGGATCTCGGCCTGCGACTGCTCACTATTAACCGACGTGTCTTTTGCGTATTGCATTAAGCGAATTGCCTTTCGTATCTGGTGAGCAGTTCGCTCACCAGTGAGCGGATCTCGGCCGCGCACTGGTGAGCGACTTCGATCCTGTCCGTGGCGCCGATCTGCTCCGCGAGCTCGTCAATGGTCGCGAGGCTCAAGCCGGACCCTTGCGGCAACTTGTCTGGCCTTGTCTCTGCGCTCTCTGTCGCGGTCGTGTTGGAGGTCGCCGAGCTGTCCTCTAACCCAATCGCATAAGTACCACTCCGCTTTGACATAAGTCTTGCCTCCTATTTGGACTGTTTGACCCCGCATCTTTACCAACCTCTGATACGCGGCCCTGCTCACCCTTGCGAATGTCAGCGTGTGCTGGCCGCGCGCGCGCCAGCGGAATTTGATCCCGAACCCCTTGCCTCGGGCCTCGACTTCCCACCACCCGGTCGCCCCTTCGGCGAGTTTCGGGAGCAGGCTTTTGATCCAATCAGTCTGCTCACTGGTGAGCAGGTTATTTGCCTGCGCTAGTTCGGGTTGTCGCGTCGCGTCCGAGTCGCCCGCCCGGGCCGGCGCTTGGGCGCCAGTGAGCGCCGGCACGAGGGCGAGATTTCTCACCACCGGCCAAGAATGCGTTTGATCAGCGCCCACGTCCCCGGCGGCGCCTCTTGATACAAGGCGAAAGCCAGAATGACCGCGCCGGCCAGCGCCAAGTCGAAGACTATCTGCTTGCTCACCAATCTGCTCACCAGCCTGCTCACCAGTGAGCGATGCGCTTTTTGTTTTTTGCTCACCTAGAACCTCCATCCCGATCTGATTCGCCGCCGAAATCTGCGAGGGAGGGGCGCTCGCGCTCGCAGCCTGTTCCCTGCCCTGACGCGGCTGACGTTTGACGGCGGCGGCTGGCCGAACTGGGCGCCCGATGGCAGACGTATTGCATTCAAAAGTCAACGCCGGACGGGTAACACGGAGATTTATGTGATGGACGTCTCGTCCACCGCCGGGTTGCAATGAATGGCGGGAGCGCAACTTTGACATGTCCGTCGAATTGCCGGTATTTATACATACGCATCGGTTTTTAAAGGGGTGATCAAAGCTTGATCGCCTTTTTCGTTTCTCATAGCAATAGATCGGTTAGCAAATGCGCGTACGGGGCTCCGGGCGCGAGTTGTTTACTCGCGCCTCTTTCCTGATCGGACTCCTGATCAGACAAAGCCACAAACAGGGCGATTAAACAAATCGCCACACCGTACACGCATTTGCTGACCGCCATAGTCTCAACAGAAAATGAATTCAACGGCAAAAGCCACGAAGAAGGCCGCGTCCGCGAACGAAAGCGAGAAGCATGACGCATACGCCGCGCTGCGCGTCCGTGATTTTCGATTGTTCCTCTCGGGCCATCTGCTTTCCGTGCTCGGCGTGCAGATGCAGACCACGGCCGTCGGCTGGCAGCTTTACGAAAGGACCAATTCGAAGCTGGCGCTGGGAATGGTCGGGCTGGTTCAGATCGTCCCGATCCTGGGGCTGGCGCTCCCCGCCGGGCAGGCCGCCGACCGCTTCGACCGCAGAAAGACGCTGATGAGCGCGACGACTCTGGCCGTGATCGCCGCGTTCGGACTGGTCGCCGTCGGGATGTGGGCGAGCGCCAATGTTCCGCTGATCTACGTGTGCCTGTTTCTGAGCGGATTGGCGCGCGCCTTTCAAGGCCCTGCGAGATCAGCGTTGATGCCCCAACTGATCCCGTATCAAATCTTCAGCAACGCCGTTTCGTGGAACGTCAGCGGATTCGAGTTGAGTTCGATGCTCGGCCCCGCGCTCGCCGGGTGGCTCATTTACCTGTTCGGCGGCGTGACGCCGGTTTACTTGTTCGCGGGATTGGGAAGCGCCATCTATTTCGTGATGCTGGCGACACTGGCCAAACGATCTTACGCCGCGGAATCGAGAGCCAGTCAGACCAATCTGAGAACGCTGGTCGCCGGATTCAAATACGTCTGGAATAAAAAGCTGCTGTTCGGGGCGATGTCGCTCGACATGTTCGCGGTGCTCTTCGGCGGCGCGGTGGCGCTGTTGCCCGTTTACGCGAAGGACATTCTGAGCGTGGGGCCGGCGGGCTTCGGGGCATTGCAGGCCGCCCCTTCGCTCGGCGCGATCACGATGGCGCTGCTGACGACGCATCTGCCGCCGCTCACGAAAGCCGGGCGGACATTGTTATGGGCCGTGGCCGGTTTCGGCCTGGCGACGATCGTCTTCGGCCTTTCGAGAAATTTCTGGCTCTCGCTGGCGATGTTGTTCCTGACCGGCGCGTTCGATAACATCAGCGTCGTCGTGCGCCACACGCTGGCGACGATCCTCACTCCAGACGGGATGCGCGGCAGGGTTTCGGCGGTCAACGGAATGTTCATCAGCGCGTCGAACGAGCTTGGGCGGTTCGAGTCGGGAGGCGTCGCGGCGCTGTTCGGCCCAATCTTTTCGGTGGTCAGCGGCGGCGTGGGCGCGCTCGTCGTGGTCGCCACGGTCGCGCTCTCATCGCCACAGTTGCGGCGATTCGGCAGGCTCGATAGTCACACGCAAAATTCTGAAACAGAATGAACGATACTGAAAACATCAAACTCCCTCCGCGGCTGCCGCAGATCATGTCAGAGACCGCGCGCCTGAATTTCACGATGGCTTCCGACCTGCTCACGGGCTGTTTGCTCCGCGCGCTTTCGGCGACGAAAACCGCTGGCAAGCTTCTCGAACTCGGCACGGGCACTGGTGTGGCGACAGCCTGGATACTCGATGGAATGGACACGGAGGCGCGGCTGGTTTCCGTCGAAATAGACGAAGCGAATCTCGAAGTCGCGAAAAAGAGTCTTGGCGATGATCTTCGAGTCTCCTTTATTCACGCGGACGGCGGCGAATGGTTGCAACGCGCCGAGCCCGATCAGTTCGACTTGATTTTCGCCGATTCCTGGCCGGGCAAATACACTCATCTCGACGAAGCCCTGCGCTCGTTGAATCGCGGCGGGCTGTACGTGATTGACGATATGCTGCCGCAGCCGAACTGGCCAGACGGCCACGCGCGGCGAGCCGAAGAACTGATTTCGGTCCTGGAAAACAGAGACGACCTGATTATCACGAAGCTGAATTGGTCTACGGGCATCATCATTGGGACAAAAACCTGATGTCGGGACACTTTTGCTTTTTGGAGAAACAACATTCTTCGCCGCGTGAGCGGCGGCTGACTTTAGCCCAGCGCTTTAGCGCTGGGTAAGCTAGCCAAAGCGTTTCGCGTCACGTAGTGACGCTTGAACAGGCCCCGCTCACGCGGCGAAAACCAAAGTCTTTATTCAAAAGTGTCCTGACATCAGGACAAAAACAGGAAAATGCAGGACAGGTATATAATGAGAAATCCGGGGCGGGAGGATGATGACGCAGACGCTTTATCAACGAAACTTCTACTCAGGCATCGAATTGCGCTCGGTTGCTGATTCGCCTGATTACGCGCCGCATTTCCACGACGCCTATACGATCGGGCTGCTGACGCGTGGATGCCAGGCCATTCGCACCGGACGCAAGGCGGAGACGGCATTTGCAGGCTCTGTGCAGCTTCACGAGCCGTTTCAGGTCCACGAAAATCATCGCCTCTCCCCCAACGAATTTTCGTTCCGGCATATCGAGATTTCCAAGCCCCGACTACTTCAATTGCTCGATGAGCGAATGCCGCCGACCCGCTCGAACCACATCCCGGATGGCGACCTGTTTCAGTCCTTCATGCAGGCATTCGATAATTTGACGCGGGATGACAATCTGCTGGCGCACGACGAAACGCTTACCTGCGCGCTGACGAAGCTGTTTCCTGTCGCCGATTCATCACGCTTCAAGCCCGAATTGACGCCCAGACTCGTCGCCCGGATCAAAGATTTCCTGCACGCCAACTATATGCGCCCCATCACGCTCGATCAGCTCGTCGAACTAACCGGGCTCAGCCGGGTTCACATCAGCCGGACTTTCAAACATCGCGTCGGGCTCGCGCCGCACGAATACCTGGTGCAACTGCGCGTCGCCTGCGCCAAAGCCAGACTTGCCGAAGGATTGCCAATCGCCGAAGCCGCCGCGCTCAGCGGCTTTACAGACCAAAGCCATCTCACACGACATTTCAAACGCATCACCCACCTGACGCCCGGGGCCTACGCTAAATCATGTTACAAACGTACAAGACGCTGATGATTGCGCCATCTATCATTACAGACTGACGGCATTGCGGGCTGATGGAATTGTGGAAAGCGCGCAAGCCGTAGTAGATCGGTTAGCAAATGCGTATACGGTGTGGGGCGATTTGTTTAATCGCCCTGTTTGTGGCCTCGTCCGATCAGGAGTCCAATCAGGAAAGAGGCGCGAGTAAACAACTCGCGCCCGGAGTCCCGTACACGCATTTGCTAACCGCCATAAGAGGCTTGGAAAGAGAGGTCTGCCTTGATGCGTAAAGAACAGTTGGAAGAGGATATTTTTGTGTTTGTCGGCGAAGCTTACCAGGCGAACGCGACGGCCTTGGTTCGGGGCGATGAAGTTTTGTTGGTTGACGGTCTGGCAAGCCGGGAAGACGCTGAGGAGTTGTGTTATTTCATTGAAGACGATTTGAGAAAGCAGGTTCGTCTCATCCTCTGCACGCACTATATGAGCGACCATACCGCGGCGTTGAGGCTGTTTCCCCGAGCGCACATTGTGGCGCACAAAGCTTATCCGCACACCTTCAATTCACAAAAGTCTCTCTCGGAAGAAGAGAGAGCGTCTTTCGTTCAACCGACCATCGAGATTTCAGAAGGTGCGGTAATCAGGTGGGGGCGATTTACGCTGGACATCTTCTATAACCCTGGCAAAACCCTAAGTTCGCTTAACGTGGATATTCCCGAAGCTGACCTCCTGATCGTTGGCGACGAGATCTTCGGCAACACGGTGTTTCTGTCGTCGGCGGGCGTTCCTGAGATGTTTTTCCGCGCCATCAGCCGCTTACAAAGCAGAGGCAGGAGCCGCGTGATTCCGGGACATATGGGCGTATTTAGCGGGCAATCTCTTGACAATGCGAAATCCTACCTTGGCTCCTTGCAGGCGCAAGTCGAAGCCGCGCGCAGTTCAGCCGGCGCCGCAAATTCGATCCTGGAAATTCCTATCGAGAGTTGCCTGGCTCCGCAGGTCGAGGCTTCGGACCTGGAGAGAGATTATCACCAAATAAATCTGCGTTTGATCATTGAGCGGGAGTTGTTTATCCCCCACGCTTAACATACAAAAGAAGATTTATGCGTGAACCAACAATTGCGCCCGGATCATTAGTCCGGGCATTGCCGAATCAGCTTGAACTTCCTTCAATGATATTGTTTATTGATCATTGAGATCACCAGGAAAGGTTCAGCTTGATGTTTATTCACCTTCAGTACGGCAAAGAGGGACTCGAAGTCGCCATCCCGTCGTCCAAAGTCACGACGCTCGCGCCGCGCTTCATTCCGGGGTTGCCCGACGAAGCCGCCGCGTTCCGCGAAGCGGTTCGCGCCCCGGTCAATTCAAGGCCGCTGCGTGAATTGATCGGCGCGAATGATCGCGTGGCCGTCGTCATTCCAGACATTACGCGCCCGCTGCCGTCCGACCGCCTGCTCGCGTGGCTCTTCGCCGAACTCGGCGCCGTCCCGGCGGAAAATTTCGTGATCGTCAACGGCACTGGGTCGCACCGCGTGAACACGCCCGCCGAACTCGCCTCGATGGTCGGCGATGAAATCGCGTCGCGCTACCGGATCGTCAATCACAATTCGCACGACCCTGCGACGCTGGCCTTCGTGCGCAAGACCGGAGACGGTCGCGACCTTTTCTTCAACCGCGAATATGTCGAGACCGACAAACGGATCGTAATGGGGTTCATCGAGCCGCATTTCATGGCCGGTTTTTCGGGCGGCAACAAAGGCGTCTTTCCCGCGCTCGCCGACATCGACTCGATCATGCATTATCACCGCGCCGGCGTGATCGGCCACCCGCTGAGCACGTGGGGCGTGACCGAGGGCAATCCCACGCAGGAGCAGATTCGCGCGCAGGGGCGCGCGCTGCCCGTAGACTTCCTCGTCAACGTCACGCTCAATCGCCGGCGGCAAATCACCGGCTTCTTCTGCGGCGAAACGCTCGCCGCGCACGAACGCGGCTGCGCGTTCTCGAAATCGACCGTGATGATTCCCTGCCCAACGCCCTTCCCGATTGTCGTCACGACCAACAGCGGCTATCCGCTCGATCAAAATCTCTACCAGGCAGTGAAGGGGATGTCAGCCGCCGCGCAGATAGTCGCGCAGGACGGCCTGATCGTCGCGGCGTCGAAATGCAACGACGGGTTTCCGAACCACGGAAATTTCAAAAAACTCTTGTTCGACCACGACTCTCCGCAATCCGTTCTCGACACGATCCTCGCGCCGGGATTTTCAATGTACGACCAATGGGAGGCGCAATTGCTGGCGATGATTCGCTTGAAAGCCCGCGTCGGCCTCTACAGCGACATCGCGCCCGATGAGGTCCGCCGCGCGCACCTGGAGCCGGTCGCCGACATCAGCGAATTCGTCGCCGGCGAATTAAGGCGCATCGGCGCCGGCGCGCCCGTCGCCGTTTTGCCCGAAGGGCCGATGACCATCCCTTATCTCTCTCAAACCGCAGCCGTATAAAATCGAATAATGACAACATCGAACAAACTGGTCGCTTCGACTTCTGAGATTCGCTCACACTTTCCCGCTCTCGAACGCATACACAACGGCTTCCCCGTGGCATATTTCGACGGCCCCGGCGGGACGCAGGTCCCGCGCATGGTCGCCGAGGCGATGAACGATTATCTCTTCGGTCACAACGCCAACACGCATTGGGCCTATCCGACCAGCGCCGAGACCGATCAATTGATCGAAGAGGCGCGACGGGCTGTGGCCGATTTCTTTAATTGCGAGCCGAATGAAATCTCGTTCGGCGCCAATATGACCACGATTACTTTCCACGTCGCGCGGGCGCTGGGGCGCGGCTACAACCCCGGCGACGAGATCGTCATCACTGAACTCGACCACCACGCGAATAACGCGCCGTGGCGGGCGCTGGCGAAAGAGCGCGGCGTGACGATTCGCACAGTGAGAATGCTTCCCGAAACGGGACAACTCGATTGGGACGATCTCGCGGGCTCGATCAACCGCAACACGAAACTGCTGGCCATCGGCGCAGCCTCGAACGCCCTGGGCACGATCAACGACGTTCAATATGCGGCGCGGATGGCGCACGAAGTCGGCGCGCTCGTTTACGTCGACGCGGTGCATTACGCGCCACACGCGCTCGTGGACGTGCGCGACCTCGAATGCGACTTTCTGGCCTGTTCCGCCTATAAATTTTACGGGCCGCACATCGGCGCGCTTTATGGCCGCTATGATCTGCTCGAGAGTCTGGACGTTCCGAAACTCGAACCCGCGCCGGACGAGGCGCCCGAACGCCTGGAGACCGGCACTCAAAACCACGAGGGAATGGTCGGGACGGCGTCGGCAATCGACTTCCTCGCATCCCTGACCGAGGGGGCGGAAGGAACGACGCGCAGAGAGCGGTTGCGGAATTCTTTTGCGGCGCTGCACGCGCGCGGGGCTGATCTGCTCAAGCGAATGTGGGACGGGCTGAGTTCGATCGAGGGCGTCGCGCTCTACGGTCCCGAGCCGGACGTCCCGCGCACGCCGACGCTCTCATTCACGCTCAAAGACATTCCGTCAATTGAACTCACACAGAAATTGGTCGAACGCGGCGTCTTCGCTTCGCACGGGGATTTCTACGCGCAGACGGTGGTCGAACGTCTAGGCAAAGTAGAACAGGGATTGCTGCGCGCCGGATGCGCCTGTTACACGACGGAAGAAGAGGTTGAACGTTTAGTTGAAGGGGTGCGGGAGATCGCGGCGTCAAGCGGCACAGTACCGCGCGCGTAGAGTAGGACAGACTTTAGTCTGTCCGCTCTCACCTCACACCACGGACAGGCTTATGGTCTTTGAAAATTAAACGCAACCACGTAGGGGCGGGTTTTCCCCGCCCAATCGCGTCGATCACAGACACGGGCGGGGAAAACCCGCCCCTACGTTGGATTTCGTGGTTGCGTTTAATTTTCAAAGACCATAAGTCTGTCCCACTCTATGCGCGCGGTACTGTACCGATTCCTGAGGCCCATGCTAAGCTCGCACACTGCCGCCAACCACACAATCAAATCGAGCGAGAAGGAGCCATCAATGAATCTCTATTCATCCACACGAATGCTGGCTGTAACCGCCGCGATTGTGGCGCTGCTCTCATTGAGCGCCGTCGTCCCGGCCCGAAAAACGTCCGCACAGAGCAAAACTACGATGAATAAAACTTTCGTTTATCCAACGGCAAAGAAAGTCGATCAGATTGACGATTATTACGGCGTGAAGGTCGCCGACCCTTACCGCTGGCTGGAAGACCCGGATTCGGCCGATTCGCGCGCGTGGATAGAGGCTCAAAACAAGCTCACCTTCGGCTTTCTCAACGAGATTCCCGAACGCGCGAAGATCAAGGAGCGATTGACCAAACTCTGGAACTACGAGAAATACACGCCGCCATTCAAGGAGGGCGCCCGTTACTTCTACTTCAAGAACGACGGCCTGCAGAATCAGAACGTTCTCTACACGTTGAAATCGCTAGACGGCGAACCGCGCGTCCTGCTCGATCCGAACAAACTCTCAACCGACGGCACGGTGGCCTTGTCAGGTTGGGCTGTGAGCGAGGGCGGCAAATATCTGGCTTACGGGCTTTCGACCTCCGGCTCCGATTGGCAGGAGTGGAAGGTGCGCGAGATCGAGACGGGCAATGACCTCTCCGACCAGATCAAATGGGTGAAGTTCTCCGAAGCGTCGTGGACGAAGGACGGCAAAGGATTCTTCTACAGCCGCTATGACGAGCCGAACGAGAGGACCAAGCTCGAAGACGCGAACTACTATCAAAAGCTCTACTATCACCGCGCCGGCTCGCCGCAGTCCGAAGACGTTCTGGTCTACGAGCGCAAAGACCAGAAGGAATGGGGATTCGACGGCCGCGTCACCGAAGACGGGCGCTATCTGATCGTCAGCGTCTGGCAGGGAACCGACCAGCGCAATCGCGTCTTTTACAAGGACCTCCAGGTCGGCGACGCGAGCGGTAGCGAGCGCGCTGATAACAAGGTCGTCGAACTGATCAACGAACTCGAAGCCGCGTACAACTTCATCGGCAACGACGGCCCGGTCTTCTGGTTCCGCACCGACCTGAACGCGCCGCGAGGCCGAATCATCGCGATTGACACGCGCAATCCCGGTCGGGCGAACTGGAAAGAGCTTGTGGCGCAGGCGCCGGAAACGCTCGAAGGCGTAATCCTGGTCGGGGACCATTTCATCGCCTCGTATCTGAAAGACGCGCGCTCGCAGGTCAAGCTCTTCGATTTGAACGGAAAGTTCGTTCGCGAAGTCGATCTGCCCGGCATCGGCACGGCCGCCAATTTCAGCGGGAAGCGCAAAGACACCGAGACGTTTTACGCCTTCACCAGCTTCACCACGCCGACGACCATCTATCGCTACGACCTGAAGACCGGCAAGAGCGAGATCTTCCGCCAGCCGAAGGTCGATTGCAACCCGGGCGATTACGAGACCAGGCAGGTGTTCTACAAGAGCAAAGACGGAACGCGCGTGCCGATGTTCATCACGCACAAGAAAGGCTTGAAGCTCGACGGCCAGAATCCGACGCTGCTGTACGGCTACGGCGGGTTCAGCGTTTCGCTGACGCCGGCGTTCTCGATTTCGAATCTGGTCTGGATGGAGATGGGCGGCGTTTACGCGCAGCCCAATCTGCGGGGCGGGGCCGAATACGGCGAGGAGTGGCACATGGCCGGGACGAAGGCGAAGAAGCAGAACGTGTTTGACGATTTCATCGCCGCCGCCGAATGGCTGATCGCCAATAAATACACCTCGACGCCGAAGTTGGCCATCAGCGGCGGCAGCAACGGCGGATTGTTAGTCGGCGCTTGCGTCACGCAGCGCCCCGATCTGTTCGGCGCCGCGCTGCCCGCCGTGGGCGTGATGGACATGCTGCGCTTCCACAAATTCACCATCGGCTGGGCGTGGACCTCCGATTACGGCTCGCCGGACAACGCCGAGGATTTCAAATCGCTCTACACCTATTCGCCGCTGCACAACATCAAACCCGGCGTGAAGTATCCGCCGACATTGATCACGACCGCCGACCACGACGACCGAGTAGTTCCTGCGCACAGCTTCAAATTCGCCGCGACGCTGCAGGCCGCGCAATCAGGCGCCGCGCCAACCCTGATCCGCATCGAGACCAAAGCCGGTCACGGCGCGGGCAAACCCACGTCGAAGATCAT
>WNFV01017415.1_pt1 | contig 13369 bp, 14 predicted proteins | sample 5400101 | NCBI WGS metagenome assembly WNFV01 (sample SAMN13153361, study PRJNA577476) | soil metagenome | isolation source: 115 cm soil or saprolite under grassland replicate 1 | place: USA:California | collected 2016-06-15
GGTCAGCTTCTGTCGCCTTGATGGACTCAACGGGGGCGGGGCGCACGACGGGCACCGTCGGCTGCTCTGCCCGGGTCTCAGCTACGCCTCCATCCAGGGCTTCAACGAACGCCAGCGCCGTCGCCCAACGGTCCTTACGGTCCTTGGCCAGCGCCTTCAGCACCGGCCTCAGTAACGGCTCGGCCACGCGCTCGGGCGCCGGGATCGGGATCGGCTCCCGCACGTGCTTCATCAGCACCGCCAGCGGCGTGTCCGCCTGGAAAGGCGGGGCGCCGGCGAGCAGTTCGTAAGCCACGATGCCCAGCGCGTAGATGTCGCAGCTATGGTCCAGCTCCTGGCCAAGCGCCTGTTCGGGCGCCATGTACTGAGGCGTGCCCAGCACCGTGCCCGTGGCGCTCAGTACCGCCGAGCTTTCCAGGATGCGCGCAAGCCCAAAGTCCGCCAGATACACGTGATCGCCCGCGGCAATCAGCACGTTCTGGGGCTTGACGTCGCGGTGGAGCACGCCCTGTCCGTGCGCGTAGTCGAGTGCACTGGCGATGCCGCGCAGGAGGGCTGCGGCCCTCTGCGGGATCACCGTTCCTTGGGCCACCACGCTCGCGAGCGATCCTCCCTCGATGAGCTGCAGGGCCATCCACGGGGTCCGCGTGGCCTCTTCGATGCCGAACGCATGGACCGGCACGATGTTCGGATGCACGAGCCGGGCCACGGCACGGGCCTCCAGCTCGAAGCGCCTGACCGCGGTCTCGTTCTCCAGCGAGTCCTCGGGCAGGACCTTTAGCGCGACGTAGCGATCGAGGCCCGGCTCGTACGCCCGATAGACGGTGGCCATCCCGCCGCGGCCGAGGCGGCCGATGATGCGATAGGCCCCGAAGTTGGTGCCGTCGGCGAGGGCCACGGAGATTTCACTCCCGGGAAAGTGGCCGGATGTTACCAGACCTAGGAGATATGGCGAGCCTATGCCGCTTCGCGCGGACTGACGTCGCGGGCGATCCGGTCGGCCAACACACGCTGGGCTGAGTCCAGGTCGTAAGCCGCCTGCAGGTTCATCCAGAACTCCGGCGACGTCCCGAAGTAGCGGGCCAGCCTGAGGGCCGTGTCCGCAGTGATGCCCCGCCGTCCGTTAACGATCTCGCTCACCCGCGTCACCGGGACCCGCAGATCGCGTCCCAGGCGGTTGATGCTGATGCCGAGAGGCTTCAACAGGTCCTCCCGCAGGATCTCGCCCGGATGGACCGATGGTAGCCGGCGTCCCTTCTTCCGCATGCGCTCCTCCATCAGTGGTAGTCAACCACCTCGACCTGATGGGCGTCACCGGCCCGCCAGGTGAAACAGATCCGATACTGGTCGTTGATCCGGATGCTGTGCTGCCCCCGCCGGTCCCTACCCAGAGCCTCGAGCCGGTTGCCCGGGAAAGCACGGAGGTCCTCGAGCCGTTGGGCTGCGTGCAACTGCACCAGCTTGCGCTGCGCCATCCGGGCAATGCTTCGAAACCGGCGGGACGAGTAGCCGAGGAACAGCCCTTCGGCGTCCTTATCGCGGAAGGAACGGATCACCGGGTTAGGGTATTACTGCTAGCGTGATACGTCAAGCGTGGTACGCCGGGCCCCATCGACGAGAGAACAGATCCGCCTCACCGATGGCTTGGCGGGCGCGGATTCGGTCGATCTCATCGCGATCGAGTGCCTCTGGTGCGGCAGGCTGTTCCAGGTCTGTATCCGCGACTATCGGCAGCAGCGCTACTGCAGCGAGGAGTGTCGGAGACGCGGGTACCAGGCCTGCGACCGCGAGCGGGGCCGGCAGTACCAGGGCACCGACAAGGGCCAGGAGCGCCACCGTTGCAGGCAGAAGGCTCTCCGCGATCGCGTGACGCACGGAACTACTATTCAGCCTCGACCCGCCTCAGCTACCGTGTCTCCGGACGACGAGAAGACCCCATGGGACGAGGAGGTGGCGAATGCGGGACCGCGAGGATCCGGCGCTTCGCCCAAGAAGACCTGCGCCGCGCGAAGACCGACCGGACCGACGCACTCACCATCGCTCGCTTCGGAGCCCTGAGACGGCCCGAACCCACTCCTCCACCAGATCCCGTCCTGGACAACCTCCGCGAGCTCGTGCACCTGCAGCGGCGACTCGGTCAGGACTTCGCGGATCGCCTCCGGCAGGTTCACCGCCTCCTGATCCTGGTTTTTCCTGAGTTCACACAGGTCGTGCGCACCCTCGACAGTCAGCGAGCCACCGCGCTCCTCCGCCACTACCCAAGCGCGAAGGCTTTCCGGCAGGCTGAGCACCACGAGATCGCCAGCCTGCGCTGCGGCCGTGGCGCCGTCGGCGCCGCCATAGCTGCATCTCTGATAGCCGCGGCCAACACGTCCGTGGCTCAGCACCACAGCTCGGCCTACGACGCCTCGGTCCGTGCCTTTTGCGCGGATGTCGACTCACTCCGATCGAGCCTTCGAAGTCTGGACCTGGAGATCAAGAGGAGCATCCAAGGCCATCCCTTGGCCTCCGTGCTCACGTCGATCACAGGCCTGGGGACCCTGACCGTGGCGCGGCTGCTCGCTCGACTCGGCGACCCCTCGCACTTCCGCAGCGCCGGGGCCTTGGCCTCCTACGTCGGAGTCGTCCCCGCCACCAATCAGTCTGGCCTCTTTCACCCGGGTCGCGCCCCGATCTCCCGCTCGGCAACGCCGAGCTGCGCGCGTATCTGTGGATGCCCACCCTGGTGGCCACCAAGCGCAACCCTTGGCTCCGCGCCTATTACCAGAGGCTTGTCGCTCGCGGAAAGCCCCGCAAGCTCGCAGTGGTCGCCGCCATGCGCAAGCTCCTGACCGCCATCTACTCGGTTGCGAAGAGCCGCCGGCCGTTTGTACCGCGAGTGGAGACGTGATCCCGGTCGACGCACGACCTGACGGCAGCTGCGCCCAGGGGACGTCGAGGTTCGCTGACAGCGTCGTTGCGCCCAGGCGCACCAGCGGGGACCTGCGGCCCCCGTGCCCCCGCCCTCGAAGATAGGCCCGTGCGGCGTGCCACGGTGCCTGGCTGCGCGGCCGCGCCAGCTCCTCGCGGAGTGCCCTCGCCCAACAGCTCGGCTGCTCGCCGGCCCCATGCCACGCCGCCACGGACAGTCGGTGGCCTCCGGCACTTTCTTTGAGTCCTTCTCCTCCCACACCCGGGGTCTTGCGACCGGGGTGGGCGGTCGAAGGCAGTCGTAAAGGGAACCGACCCAGCACGTGACGGTATCTCCCCCCTACGTGGGGGAGGTCAGGAGGGGGGGTCGCTGAACGATCAGCTTCGCGCCCGGCCTCTCGCCTTCGCACGCCGGCCGCGTGGGGCCTGCTTGCGGGTCGGCGGGCGCGTCGCCTCCGATCGCGTGACGGGTCGGGTGGCGGCCGGCCGCGTGACCGGCGGTTGCGTGATCCCCACCGGCCGCGTCGATCGCTCCGCCACCACGCGGGTGTAGGTCCGGTCGAGGCGCGCGACCCCGGTACCCCTGTCCCGCGGACCGAGGTGGGGTGCCGTCGGCCCGTCGCCGATCGGGATCAGGGTGGCTTCCACGATCGGGAAGCGCTCCTCTGGATCGGCCACCGGCCCCGCCTCCCGCTCCGGGAAGAGGAAGGCCAGGTGGTGTTTGAGCGTGAGGTTCGTGGGGCCATAGCCCTTGTCGTAGAGCACGTGCTCGCAGGCCTCGCCCATGGATCCCGCGGAGGGGAAGCGCTTCGCGGGGTCGCGCTGCAGGGCGCGCTCCAAGATCGCGATCACCCCGTCCGGCAGGTCGGGCTTTCTCGCCCGGGCCGATGGAATCGGCCCCGCCACCACCTGCTCCAGGATCTCGGCGGTGGTGCCGCCCCGGAAGAGCCTTTCCCCGGTCAGCATCTCGTAGAGCACGGTGGCGAGGCTGAAGAGATCGCTGCGGTAGTCGGCCCGCAGCTCGACCACCATCTCCGGGGCCATGTACGAGGGCTTGCCGGTGAGGCAGCTGTCCCGGGTGCCGCTGCGGGTGGCGATCCCGAAGTCGATCAGCTTCACCGTCCCCTCGCTCGTCATCATGATGTTGCTGGGGCTGATGTCGCGGTGGACGATGGCCGCCTTCTCGAACACGTACTGGAGGGCCCGGCAGACCCGGCTCACGATGAAGACCGTGAGCTCCACGTCGGGGGCGCGGCCGAGCTGGCGCTGCCGGTCCAGGTACTCCACGAGCGTCCAGCCGTCGATGTACTCGAGGATGATGCAGGGCTCGCCCCGCACCTCCTCGAAGTCGAAGATGCGCCCGATGTTCTCGTGGTCGAGCAGCGCGTAGCGGCGAGCCTCCTCCACGAACAGGCGGAGGTGCTGGGCCTCCCAGTTGCGGAGCTGCTTGATGACGATGGGGCGCTGGAAGCCGGCCTGGCCCACCAGGAGGCCCTTGTAGACCGTCCCCATGCCGCCCGCGCCCAGCTCGTGCAGGATCCGGTACTTCGCCGGCTCGGCCACCTCGGCCTCTTCGGGGGAGGAGAGAGCGCGAGCATGGCAGACCCCCCCGGGGGTGTCAAGGAACCGCCATGGTCCACGGCTATACTCGGCCTGTGGAGGCGGCGCCGGACGTGGTGGGTCGATGAACAACCATGCGTTACCTGGGGCTCGACGTGGGCGACGTGCGGATCGGGGTGGCGCTCTCCGACGAGACCGCGACCCTCGCCTCCGGCCTGCCGACCCTGAAGCGCGTGGGCCCTCGCAAGGACGTGAAGGCGGTGGCCACCCTCGTGCGCGAGCACGGTGTGGGTGAGGTGGTGGTGGGGATGCCGCGACGGCTCGACGGGACGGTCGGCCCCCAGGCCGAGAAGGTGACGTCCTTCATGGCGGAGCTGCGCGCCCTGGTGCGGGTGCCCGTAGTCGAGTGGGACGAGCGCTTCACCTCCGTGATGGCCACCCAGGCCCTCATCGAAGGGGGAGTCTCCCGTCGCGACCGCAAGAGGTCGGTGGACCAGGTGTCCGCGGTCCTGATCCTCCAGAACTATCTCGATTACCGGAAGCAGGTGTGAGCCCATGCCGCCCGTGCGCAGGTTCCGCCACGTCCTTCGGCTCGGCCTGCTCGCGGCCGCGGTCGGGCTGTCGCTGCGCCTGCTCTGGGAGCTCGAGACGCGCTCACCGCTCCGGCCCCCCGACGCCCCCCCCGCCGAGCTCGTCATCCCCCCGGGGGCGAGCGCGGAGGCGATCGGCCGCCTCCTCCAGGAGCAGGGCCTCGTCCGCTCTCCCCTGGTGTTCCGGGTCCTGGTCCTGCTCAAGGGCGTGGGGGGCAGCCTGAAGGCCGGCGAGTACTCGCTCGAGGGCCCCCTCACCCTGGAGCAGATCGTGGACCTCATGGCGCGGGGCCAGGTGGTGCGGCGCGAGGTGACGATCCCCGAAGGCAAGAACATGGTGGAGATCGCCGGGATCTTCGAGGATCACGGGGTCGAGGTGGAGGCGTTCCTGGCCGCCGCCCACGACCCCACGCTCGTCCGGGACCTCGACCCGCACGCCTCCGACCTCGAGGGCTACCTGTTCCCGGACACCTACGACCTGCCCCGGAGCCCGGGCCCCGCCTCCGCCCTGGTGGCCCGCATGGTCCATCGCTTTCGCGACGTCGTCACCCCCGAGCTGCCCCGGCTGGTGGCCCGCGGCCTCACGGTTCGCCAGGCCGTGACCATGGCCTCCCTGGTCCAGTTGGAGACCGCCCGGCCGGAGGAGCGGGCGCGGATCGCGGCCGTCTTCTTCAACCGCCTGAAGAGGGGGATGCTGCTGCAGACCGACCCCACCGTGATCTACGCGCTGCGCCTCGCGGGGCGCTGGGACGGGAACATCCGCAAGAAGGACCTCGACGTCGACTCGCCCTACAACACCTATCGGTATCCGGGGCTGCCCCCGGGCCCGGTCGCCTCCCCCGGGCGCGAGGCGCTCCTGGCCGTGCTCGCGCCCGCCGAGGTGAAGGACCTGTACTTCGTGAGCCGGAACGACGGGTCGCACGAGTTCAGCGAGACCCTGACCCAGCACAACCGGGCGGTGGACCGCTACCAGCGCCGCGGGCGGCCCCCGCGGAGCGCCAGCGGGCGGTCCTGATGGCCGGCCGCACCTACGAGTCGGGGTCCGAGGACCTCTACCCGGAGGCCGTGCGCCGCGGGCCGGGCTTCTTCGCGGCCGTCCTCGTGGGCCTTGCCGCGGCGCTCCTTCTTCTCGCGAACGGCCGGCCGATCGGCGTGACCGAGGCCGGGGGGCTCGGCGGGCTTCTGACGGGTCCCTTCATGGCCGTCGTCGGGGTCTTCGTCGAGCCGGACCAGACCGCGCGGGCCCTTGCCGGGAAGCTGGCCGCTTCGGCGTTCGCGGCGCTCTGCGCCGCCTTCCTGTTCGCGGCGGGGCGCGCCGGCCTGCCCTTGTCCCTGGCCGTGGCCCTTCTGCCCGCCACCGTCGCCCTCGCCCTCGTGATCACCCTGGGCGTGGTCCTGCGCTGGCCGATGAGGGCGCTCTGGCTCCCCTTGTGGGCCCTTCCCGGCCTGGCTCTGCTCGCGGTCCGCGGCAGGATGACCGTGCCGGGAGCCCTGGACATCGGCCCGCTCACCCCGCCGGGCGCGGAGAGCCTCGGGCGATTCATCTCGCCGGCCCTCGGGGCCTTCGTGTTCGCTCCGGTGGCCGTGGTCGCGGCGGTCGGCCTGGTGCGGACCCTGCCCTTCGAGCGCTGGCTCGCCGCCACGTTGGGCGCGGCGTTCCTGGCCCACGGCATCCTGGCCCTCTGGCTGCCGGGCGGAGGCCCGTCCTGGGGATCGCTGGCCATGACCGCCGCCTGGCCGCTGCTCTTCCTCTTCCTGCCCGAGGGCCTGGACGCGACGCGCATGCCCGGCGTGATCGTGGCCGTGGCCTCGGTGGCGATCCAGGCCCTGGGCGCGTTCGCCTACGACGGACGCTGGGACCGGCTCCATCGCGACGAGGCGGGCCGCCTCGCGCCGCGCGTGCTCTGGGACGTGGCGGAGAGCCCGATCGCGTTCCAGCTCCGCGAGCGCGCCCTTCGCTTCGCCGTCCCGGGAGCGGTCGATCGCCGCCTCGTCTTCCGGGAGCACCCGCTCGTGCTCGCCGGACCGTCGGGGTCGCGCATGGCGTTCGTGGGCCCGGGCCCCACTGCACCCAAGGGGTCCGGGGTCCCCCTGGTCACGGGCGCCGATTCGACCCTGGGCGACGTGATTCTGCAGGGCGGTGCCCGCGTCGTCCTGGACAAGCTGGAGCTGCGGGCGACGGGGGACGGGCTGTTCCTGCGCGTGTCCGAGGGAGCGCGGGCGCGCCGGCTGGAGCTGCGCGCCGCCGGCCGGGGCCAGGGTACCCTCGCGGTGGCGGAAGGCGGCTTCTGGAACCCCCGCCCCCGCGTGAGCCCCTACCCGGTGAGCGGCGCCTTCCGCCTCCGCCATCCCTACTTCTACCCGGAGTCGGGAGGGGGCGATCTGCGCGTTTCGCTCAAAGCCGGGAGCGTCGACATTCAGTCGGTCTCCCTGGTCCCGCCCGGTGAGCCGGAGAACGTGATCCGGCTCCAGGGCGTGCCCGACTAGAGCGCTCGTGGCCCCGAATCGGAGACGCCGGCGCCATCTCCCCCCGAGGGCGCGTTGACATCCCGGAGCAGCGGCCCATCGACTCCCCGCGGGATGAGGCGATGCGCGGGAGCGCACGTCGAGGGATGGCTGGCCCTCGCGTTGGCTCTCCTGGTGGGCTGCGGGCCGGGTCGCGGCCACGAGCCACGCCCGCGGAGCGTCCTCCTGATCATCGCCGACGATCTGTCGTTCCGGATCGGTCTCTACGGGTTCGCCGCCCGCACCCCCAACCTGCAGCGGCTGGCCGCCCGGGGCCGCCGCTTCGATCACGCCTACTGCCAGTACCCTCTCTGCAACCCCAGCCGCACCTCGTTCCTCACCGGCTGGCGCCCGGAGCGCACGCAGGTCTGGGGCAACCTGCGGGCGCCGCAGGCGTTCATCCAGGGGGCGACCCCCCTGCAGGAGCACTTCCGGGCGAGCGGCTATTTCACGGCGCGCGTGGGCAAGGTCTACCACAGCCGTTTCGAGGAGGAGTTCCACTGGGACCTGGTGGTGGACACCTACGACGAGGTCCCCGAAGAGGCGCCCCTCGACGAGGCGTGGGGGCCCTCGGGGCGGCGCGACGAAGACGAGCCGGACGGCCGGGCCGCGCGCCGAACCGTGGAGCTGCTGCGCGAGAAACGTGACGTCCCGTTCTTCATCGGCCTGGGCTTCCTGAAGCCGCATGCGCCCTGGATCGTGCCCAAGGCGTACCTCGAGATGTACCCACCGGTCTCGCTGGAGCTCCCCCCCCCGTCCCCCTCCGACCGGCAGATCCTCGGGGCGCGGCGCGGCGCGTCCAGCGACCTGCCGCCGTCGAAGTGGCGCGAGGCTCGGGCCGCTTACTTCGCCTCGGCGACGTTCATGGACGCCCAGCTTGGCGTGGTCCTCGACGCGATGGACCGGTTGCGGCTCTGGGACCGAACGGTCGTGGTGCTGATGAGCGACAACGGGCTGCACGTGGGCGAGCATGGGCTGTGGGGCAAGATGACCCTCTTCGAGGAGTCATCCCGCGTGCCGCTCGTCATCGCCGGCGCGGGGGTGGAGCGGCCGGGCGAGGCCACTCCCCGCCTGGCGGAGCTCGTGGACATCTACCCGACCCTGCTCGAGCTGTGCCGCCTCCCCAAGGTCGAGGGGCTCGCGGGGACGAGTCTCGTGCCCGTGCTCCAGGACCCGGACCGGGCGACGAAGACGGCCGCCTTCACCATGGGGAAGGTGGGGGCCGCGCGCAAGGTCCAGCTCGCCGAGAGCGTGCGCACCGAGCGCTACCGCTACACCGAGTGGCCCGACGGCCAGGTCGAGCTCTACGATCACGAACGCGACCCGTACGAGCTGCGCGACCTTGCCGAAGAGCCCTCGCAACGGAAGACCGTCGAAGAGCTGAAGCGGAGGCTCGGAGAGCACCGGCGGGTGACGCCGGTGCCTTCGGTCGCCCCACCGGAGTGAGAGCGGGCGAGGCGCGAACGCCGGCCCCGCTTCGGGGTCCCTCCCCGCGCGCCCTCGACCAGGCCGAAGAGGGGGTCGCGCACGTGATCCCGCAATGCGGGGAGCGAGCACCCGGCCAACAGCACCACGAGGACGCCCGCGAACACCTGCCGGGCCAGAGCGGGTGGGAGCCAAGGCTCCCTCCGCCCCGCCCACGCGCTCGCCGCCACCAGGAGCAGGCCGGGGACGCAGGGAAGGCGGTAACGCGAGAATGCGTGGACGACCACGTGGACCAGGAGGTAGTAGGCGATGAAGGTCAGGAGCAGCGCCTGGGCTCGGGTGGGGCGTAGGCGCGCGAGGCCCCAGCCGAAGAGCCCGAGGGTGAGGATGTAGGGGACGAGGGTCAGGGCGGCGACGCTCCAGGCGACGGTCGGAGTGACGGGACCATAGGCTTGGCGCTTCAGGTGGACGATGACGAGGTTGTCGGCCGCGAAGAAGCGGGGCATCTGTTCGACGATCTTCTCGAAGAACCAGGTCGGTTGACGCGCGATGATGTTGCGCACCGCCTCGCGCATGGCCAGGCGATGCCGGTCGACGAGCGCGTTCGGTCCGCCCACCGCGTCGTAGCGCGCGTAGACCTCGCCCGGCGAGAGGTCGGTGTTCCCCTCCCAGAGGGCGCGCCCGCCCATCACGGACACGGGTACGAAGGCGCGGAACACGAGCCAGTTGCGTGCCGTCCACGGGCCCACCGTGAGGACGACGCCCAGGACGAAGGCGGTCCCCCGTCGAGCGGCCCGCGGGCTTCGGGCCCAGGTCAGCCAGACCGCAGCGAGGGGGGCGAAGTAGAGCGCGGTCTCCCGGGTGAGGGATGCGAGCCCGCAGAGAAGGCCGGCCGCCAACGCGGCCGACGTGTTGGTTTCGGCGTCGGCGAAGAGCAGCCGCTCGATGGACCACCACAGCAGGACCAGGAAGAGCGGCTCCGACCAGAAGTGGGCCGAGTACCAGACGAGCTCGGGATAGAGGGCCACGAAGAAGGCGGCCAGGACCCCGGCCCGAGGTCCGAACAGACGCACGCCCGCGAGGCCCACGGCGGGCACGAGCAGCGCCCCCGCGAGGGCCTGCGCGAGCTTGACGGCCGTGGGGCCGCCCAAGAAGGCCTCGATCGTGGCCACGAGACAGGGAAAGAGCGGCGGATAGAACAGGAGGTTGCTGCGCAGCGGATCGAAGGCGGATCCGACCCGCCAGTCCCGGGCCAGCTCGATCCAGACCCGCTCGTCACCCACCAGGCGCGTGGGCGGCTCGAGGAGCACGAAACCGAGGCGCAGAGACAGGCCGACGGCAAAGGCGACCGCCACCGCGGGGAAGTCCTCCCACCGGAATCGACCAGAAGCGGGTTGCGCTATCGCCGCGTGTCGCCCCACTTGAGCTTGGTGCGCAGCACCTCGTAGTAGTCGCGGCCGGAGGCCTTGACGAGGCGCAGCCGGCGCGGGCTGCCCGTGACCGTGACCGTGTCGTGGTTGGCCAGGGCGAAGCTCTGCTGGCCGTCGAAGGCCGTGTAGACCTCGACGTCGCGGGTGGCCACGAGGCGCACGACGATGCGCGCGTGGTCGCCCACGACCAGCGGGCGGTTCGACAGCATGTGGGGGCAGATCGGAGTGAGCACGATGGCGGGGAGGGTGGGATCCAGGATCGGGCCCCCCGCCGCGAGGTTGTACGCGGTGGAGCCGGTGGGCGAAGAGACGATGAGGCCGTCCGCCCGGAAGGCGCTGACGAAGAGCCCGTCGACCGTCACGTCCAGCTCGATGATCCGGGAGGGGCCGGCCTTGGTGATGACCACGTCGTTGAGGACGTCGCCGGCCGCATCCGGCTGGCCGCGACGGCTCACGACCGCGCGGAGCAGCCGGCGCTCCTCGTGCTGGTAGCGGCCTTCCAGAACCCCCTGGAGGGTGGGGAACAGCTCGGGGAGCGCGATCTCGGTGAGGAAGCCCAGGCTCCCGAAGTTCACCCCCAGGACGGGCACGGCCCGCTCGAGCAGGCGGCTGGCCGCGAGCAGGGTGCCGTCGCCCCCGAGCACGACCAGGGCGTCCGCGCCGGCCGCGACCTCGCGTCCGGAAAGGACGCGGCAGGCCTGGGCCGCCTGGGCGCCGCCGAGGGCCGCGGTGGCCTCGTCGAGGATCGGCGTGGCTCCACGTTCGCGCAGCCAGCCCACGAGGTCGCGGATGGTGTCCCCGGCCTGGACCAGGTCGGGGCGGGCGAGGACGCCGATCGTGGTCATGGTCCCACCGCCTTCGAGAGCCGCTCCTCGAGGGCGTCCGCCGCGAGCGGCTCCCCGTCGCGCGCGAGGAGCAGGAAGAACTCGCGGTTGCCCTCGGCTCCCGGCACCGGCGCGGCGCAGGCGTCCCGGGCCGCGTAGCCGAGAGCCTGGGCGGCCGCCGCGACCGCGCGCAGGGCGTCCCGGTGGAGCGCGGGGTCCTTCACGACCCCGCCGCGTCCGACCTGGCCGCGGCCCACCTCGAACTGGGGCTTGACCAGCACCACCGCCTCGGCCCCGGGCGCCAGGACCGAGCGCAGGGCGGGCAGGATCTTCCCGACCGAGATGAACGACACGTCGATGGTCGCGAGAGAGCAGGGCTCGGGGACGTCGGCCGGAGAAAGCGCGCGGGCGTTGGTGCGGTCGCGAACCACCACCCGGGGATCGGCGCGCAGCCGCTCGTGAAGCTGGCCCCGGCCCACGTCCACCGCGTAGACGCGGGCGGCCCCTCGCGCGAGCAGCGTTTCCGTGAACCCTCCCGTGGAGGCGCCCACGTCCACCGCCACGCGCGCGGTGGGATCGACCCCGAAGGCGTCCAGGGCCCCCGGAAGCTTCAGCGCCCCCCGGCTCACGTGGACCGGCCCCGGCTCCACGGCCACGTGCGAGGCCTCTTGCACCCGGGTGCCCGGCTTGGTGGCCGGCCTCCCGTCGATCCGCACTCGGCCCAGCATCACGAGGGCCTGGGCCTTCTCGCGCGACTCTGCGAGGCCATGCTCGGCGAGCCAGACGTCGAGGCGGGTCACGAGTGGCGGTCCACGATGAGGCGCGCGAGATCGCCCAGCAGAGAGCCGCGCGGGCCGAGGGGTGCTATGGCCTCGAGGGCCTGCGTGCGCAGCTCGGCCGCCATGGCCCGCGCGCGATCGAGGCCGTGGACGCCGACGTAGGTGGCCTTCTTCGCCGCCTGGTCCTTGCCCGCGGTCTTGCCGAGCCGCTCCGCGCCCTCGGTCGCATCCAGCAGGTCGTCCACCACCTGGAAGGCGAGGCCGATCGCGCTCGCGTAGCGCGTGAGGCGCTCCAGGTCCTGCTCGCTCGCCCCGCCCAGGATGGCCCCTCCCCGCACGCACGCCCCGAGCAATGCGCCCGTCTTCGCGCGGTGCAGGCGCTCCAGGCTTGCCGCGTCGACGGCCCGGCCTTCCGATTCGAGGTCGACGACCTGGCCGCCGATGAGGCCGGCCATCCCGCAGGCCTCGCCGAGCACGGCGGAGGCGGCGAGCCGGCGCCGCACCCGCTCCCCGTCCCCGCCCACCGGGACCTCGGCCATCATGTGGAAGGCCCGGGTGAGGAGCGCGTCGCCGGCCAGGATCGCGATCGCTTCCCCGAAGACCTTGTGCGACGTGGGCTTGCCTCGCCGCAGGTCGTCGTTGTCCATGGCCGGGAGGTCGTCGTGGATGAGGCTGTAGGTATGGATCATCTCCACCGCGCAGGCGAGGGGCATGGTCTCCGCGGGGTCGCTCCCCACGGCGTCGCCCGCGGCCAGGACGAGCACCGGCCGGATCCGCTTTCCTCCCGCGAACAGGCTGTAACGGACGGCGCGGTGGATGGTGGCCGGCCAGGTCGTCTCGGAGGGTAGCGCCCGATCGAGGGCGGCCTCGACCTCGGCGCGCAGCCGCTCGAGCGTCGTCTCGCGGTCCGGTGTCCGCTCAGGCCTCATCGTCGGACCGGGGCAACGGCTTCGTCTTCGGCCGGCCTTCCTTGTCGAGGATCGGCTCCCCGCGGGCGTCCTTCATGAGCATCTCGATCTTGCCCTCGGCCTCCTCGAGCTTGCCGTGGCAGAGGCGGGAGAGCCGGATGCCCTGTTCGTAGAGCTTCAGGGACTCCTCGAGGGCCAGCTCGCCCTTCTCGAGCTTCTGCACGATCTGCTCGAGCTGCAGCAGCGCTTCCTCGAAGGTCGGGACGGGGGCGTCGTTCACGCGGGCTCCTTGCCAGTCACGGTGGCCGCGAGCGATCCCTGGTGGAGGCGGACGCGCAGGCCGTCGCCCACCGCCACGTCGGCCGGGTTGCGCAGCAGCCGGCGGCCCTCCGCGTCCCAGACGAGGGCATAGCCTCGGGCGAGCACGGCCAGGGGCGA
>WNFV01012676.1_pt1 | contig 13363 bp, 10 predicted proteins | sample 5400101 | NCBI WGS metagenome assembly WNFV01 (sample SAMN13153361, study PRJNA577476) | soil metagenome | isolation source: 115 cm soil or saprolite under grassland replicate 1 | place: USA:California | collected 2016-06-15
TGCCCAGCAGCGATCCCTTCTTCAAGTTTTCCACGTTAGGAATTGGCGGCAGGTCGTCGCGGTTAACCGGTTTCACCATCTGCGCCGTCACGATGAACATCAACTCGCTTTCATTCTTCTGAAACTGTGTTGACTTGAACAGGTTCCCAAGAATTGGAATGTCGCCGAGACCCGGCACCTTCGAAAGCGACCTGGTCTCGCTGTTGTCGAGGAGTCCCGCGAGTGCAAAGCTCTGGCCGTCGCGCAGCTCAACGCCTGTCTTGGCGCGCCTAGTACGCAGACCGGGAATAAGGAAGCCGCTAAACTTCACGCCGTTGGCGAAGTCGAGCGTAGATACTTCCGGCTCCAACTCAAGACGTATATGATCCTCATCAATAATCGTGGGTTTAAAGTTGAGACGGACGCCATACTCCTTGAAAACGATGCTTATTGTGGTTTTGTCACCACTCCCCTGGACGATCGGTACGGGATACTCGCCGCCAGCGAGGAAGCTCGCCTGCTGACCGTCCATCGCGATCAAGTTTGGCTCGGCAAGAGCGCGCAGCGCGCCCTGTGTTTGCAGCGCGCGGATCATGGTGGTCATATTGCCACCCAGGACCAAAAGATTGAGCCCACTGAAGGTGCTTCCCAGGATGCCGTCAGCGACATTAGAAACATTGCCTGGCCCGCCACCGTTTGCGAAACCGCCCACGCCCGGACTGGCCTGGTAAGCATAGGAACTGCCGAGGTCGCGCATGCGACTGCGGTTGACTTCAGCTACTCTCACCAGCAACTGCACCTGTCTTAGATCCTTCACCGGGGACTCCAACAGATTGACAGTCTTGAAGCCGGCCGCCTGGATAACAGCGTCTGCCTGACTCGCAACCCGCGGATCGCTGACCGTTCCTGACATGACTACCGAGCCATTAGCCTGGCTCAAACGAATGTCGTCTTTCGGAAAGAGCGCGCGGATCTGCGAATCAATCAGCGAGAGATTGGTACGCACGTAGACATCAAATACGATGAAGCGTCCGGAACCCTTCTCCCAGGCGACGAAATTAATTTGGCCAAAGCCCTTGCCGTTGACGATTACCTGGTTCGATGAGATCAGCACGGCCTCCGCGATCTCGGGGTTGGAAACGGAGAAGCGCTCGATGGCGTTGTCGAAGCTAATGACCCTCGACTGGCCCACTAGCACATTGACAGGGATCGCTTCTTTCGTCCCCGTTGAGAAGGAGGCGTTCGTGGTCTGCTCCTGCGCAACCAGCGGCACCGCGCACAGCAGGATTGTTCCGAGGACGACGATGAAGTAGCGGATGGAAGAACGGGACTGCATGATCATTTTCTCCTTAACTAATTGGGGACTTTAATCTTAAAGGGAGAGGACTTCGCTGAGCGGAAGCCGGCTACCCTACGTGCTAGGACTTCGCTGAGCGGAAGCCGGCTACCCTACGTGCTCCTAAGGTATTTCGACGTCGCGCCTTTTTTGGCCCTCGATGAACTCAATGGAGTTGCGTGGGACGGGTATGGCGACGGGTTTCTGTTCCTTGACTGCTATGCTGGGGCGCCTGACTGGAGTAATCCGCTTCGCGACGAGCTTCGACGTATCGGCCTTTTCACTTGGCGGCGGCGGTTGCGGAACAAAAGTCTCGCCGCTTAAAAGCGTCGCCTTGTTGGCTCCTTTGGTTTGCGTGTCCTCCTGGTCGCTGTAGTTGCGCATAACGAGTTGCAGCTTGCCTTCATTGGCTGCTAGCACAAGCTTCTCTGCCTGCTCGGGTGTCACCTGAAGCGTTACGGCTTTCACGCTGGAGGGCTCCCGCTGGTTTTCAGGAGAATCGATCTTTGGTCCGCTCGCCAGCACTTTAATGTTTTGCAAGACGATCTTGGAGATTGGACCATTCGCTGCACCCGCTTGCTGAACAACCGGCACTATGATGGCTACTACGTCGACGAAGGAGCCCGGCATAATAAAACCGGAGACGCCGACCACGTCGTCGACCTTGACGGTCATCGCGCGGTAGCCTTCCGGGATAACTGCCGAAAGGCCGGCGCCAGTTCCCTCCGGAGCGAGTTTCATACTTGTGATGGTCTCGCGCACGCCGATAGGCGTGATTGCGACGCGGCCGATGAGTTCATCCATCTTGCGGAACACGCCCTCGGGAGCTGAGCCATTCGGAATCGGGGACAGGGCAAGATACTCGGCCGTTATTTTTTGGCCGAGCTGAATCTCCTGCTTGGCGACGACGACGTTCCCGAGGTCTTTCGTGAACTGCTGTACGCTCGACAGGTAGCGGGTTATCAACATGACGCCTAACAGGCCGCAAAGCACGGCGCCGGTAAGCGCGAGGATGAGACGTTTATTTCGCATAACTCAATTCTCCATTACCAAAAGTAAGCGGCGTCATTTTCAAGACGCCTCAGGTGCGAAACAGAAAGAAAGCAATAAGGCTGCCAAAACAGATAGGCACCGCATAAGGCAGCGTGTAGCTGCGGTCGGCCGGAACTTCGAAGCGCGGTACCCTCTGGCCGGGCAGCAGGCCATAGAAGAAATAGAAAACGCCGGACATGGTTGCAACCACCCGGCGCGAGTAAATCATTTGGACAATTGCGAGTGCGCCGCCGGTAAGTGCCACGACCAGGAGGGTCGGTAATACCAGCGAGCTGCCGAAGACTGCACCGATGGCGGCGAATAGTTTTACGTCGCCGGCGCCCATCGTCCCAAAGGCGTGCAGGAAAAACATCAACATAAAAGCTAGCGCGGAGCCGCCTAGGCTCACGAGCAGCCCATGCGTTCCACCGAAAACCGTGTTAAGAGTGAGACCCCCTATCAGAGTCACGAGCACAAGCTTGTTGGGAATCCTCCGGTAGCGCACATCCATGTAAGCGATAATGATTGCCAGGGGAATAAACATGAGTGCGATGGCAGTATTTTGGTGTGCAATCATCAAAGACCTTCTTTTCGCGCTGAACACTCGAGACAGGAAGAATGTGACGAATTCGCAAAAGCACCGCGAACTCGCCACGTCCTTCAACCAAAACTAGGTCGTGACGGTCCCGGTACTCTGGGATGCAGCGTTGATAAGCGTAGTCTTAACCGCAGCGCCCCAGCCTGAGCCGTAGATGAGCACGGCCACGGCGGCTACGATGGCGCCGATGACTGCGTACTCGAGGGTTTCAATACCTGTCTCATCTGAGAAGAAGTTTTTGATCTTGTTCATAGGTTGCTCCTTAAGTTTTCTGAAGGGTTGGAGATCAAGCCCCGAGATCCGCACCTCGCTTGGGCCTCATGATTGCACCGAAAATGCAGGCGTCATCTCAGGACACCTGAGTGAACGCTTCCTGCCGATCACGGCAACATTTCGAGTGCGAGTCGGATATGAGCAACGGTTGTGCCAGCAGTCTGAACACGCGACTTCCGGCATATTCGGGGCACGCGCTTCGCAGACAAGTAATGCGCTTGCTTCACTTAATCGAAGTTGAAGACTTGAAAAACTCGCATGAGTGCTGGAAGGCTTCCGTGTTGTTCACGTTCAACACTGCTCGCTGGCGAGCAATTGTGGCAGAACTTATCTGACCCACGCCGATGGGCGGCTGGTAGTTTGGCTTGGAACGTTTGTCTATCGAAATGAACTGGCCGGCTGTCGTCTTAAGATGTGAACGGCTGCCAAAGATAATTCCCTTACAAGTCTGGAGTATTAGCTAGAATCACTTCATGAGAGCTTCATCGTCTTTCGTAATCGACTGGAAATGGTCTGTTATACCGGCGTCTGCGGTTTTACTCCTATCGCTCATGCCTCAACTTCATTTTTGGCTCGTGCGCGGATCACAATGGCATGGCGCATACGCGATACTTCAGGGAGACGAGACTTACTATTCAGCATATATCAACGCTCTGATAGACGGACGGCCCCGCCGTAATGACCCTTTTACCGGACAGGACGATCACCCTCAGTCGCCAATGTTCGAATCGCTATTTTCGATTCAATTCATACCGCCTTATGCCATTGCTCTCTTTGCCCGGGCGTTGGGATTCTCGGCCTCAACCGCCTTCATCGTCCTTGCGGGCGCAGTAGGATTACTTACAAGTTTGGCTGTCTTCTGGCTGCTGGCTTCCGTGACGGGCGATAGCAAGTTTGCCGCGATAGGAGTGCTCGTCGTTTTGTGCCTCGGCGCGGTAGCTGGGGGGCAAGGTTGGATTGGACTGATTCTAAAGTCAGACGCGATGTTTGCCGGTCAGCTTTATCTCAGACGCTACTTGCCGGCAACTGCTTTCCCTTTGTTCTTTGTTTTAGGCGAGCGACGATCCGATTGTTAATCATCGCATCCGCGCCAGTGATTCTGGCGCTAGCGCTTTACGCCTATCTGCTTTCACAACTTCCTCCCGCTTTGGACAAAGCACAGGCGCTCACCTTTACGCATTCGCCCGATTTACTCCGCATACCGGAAATAATCGGAGCATTCATACTTGCGATGCTTATTATCAACGTTCGGCGGGGCAAGTTGCTATTAAGTGCGCCACAGGTGATCTTCGCTGCATCGTTTGGGCTCCTTCCTTTTCTGGTCTTCAATCAACAGGTCATAACGGGTCGATCGATCCAGCCTTACCACTACGAAGTTTTTATCGCAAACTACGCAATTCTCATTGGTTTAGTCCTACTTGTTAAACTGCTGAAACCAACCGTTTCTCGACGCGCCTTACTGGTGACCGCATCCTTGTGTTTCTTATGGGGCGCGATTGAAGTTAATCAGCAGTTCAAAATCCGTTTGACCTTCGACGTAACGAACGATGAAATGATTCCCGTGTTTCTGCGTTTGAAGGAACTCGCAAAATCTGACGGTACGTGGGAGGGCTTGCATAATAGTGGCAAGGCACCGGCATTGGTATTTTCTCCGCGCTATGGAGTATCCAGATTGCTGCCAACCTGGGCGCCACAAGGATCATTGTTGGCCTCCGGAAGTGCGGCTTTCCAGAGTTTGTCTCAAACAGAGCGAAAAGAATGGCTTTACATGCACTTTTACTATTGCGGAAGGGAAGCGGAATACCTGCGTGAACTCTTAAACAATCGAACTGATGATATTCCTCTGGCCTACTTCGCAAAGAGCACAATATTCGGGAATGAAAGGGCCCTTCTGTTTCTTGGTTGGAACACCCTGGCTATTCGGCAGGATGAAATCGAGCAGGAAGTGAGAGCTTACGAAGGCTTTGCGAAGTCTTTTTCACGTGAGCAAGCCCAGACGCGTCCGCTCGCTTATGCTGTCACGCTCGCAGACGAGCCGTTTGATTTTTCTCATCTTGATCAATGGTACGAACGCGATGGAGGAGAGCGTATTGGAGGTTACAAGCTATACCGCCTGAAGTTGCGCGAGTAGCACCTTCACTGCTGTTCAAGAAATCGGCGCTTTACTAAAACGGGCGTGAAGCGTGAGAGGCCAACCACCGTCGAGAATCAATTATTGAAAGCCGATCGTAGATTCCTTCTGTTCTCCGCGATCCTGGTGCTCGGGCTCCGAATCGTCTACCTGGCACAATTCGGATGGGACGGGTGCTGGATGAACTACAACTTCCTACTCGAAGGCAAGGCTTTCGCGCTCGGGAAGGCGACCGAAGCGAACGGACTTGCGTTGACCTCGCTCTTTCTCTACGTGCTTCGCCAAATTCGCTTCACACCGCTTGGTGCTCTCGGCGCGGCATACCTGATCGGCCAAGCGCTCTTCTTCTTTGCAGCGATGCGCCTGTTTGATTTCTTCTCCCCCAAAGCTTCCTGGCAAAGACGTCTCCTTTTTGTACTTGTCTTAGCAATCGTTCCATTGCTCAGCACCGATACAGCTTACAAAGATATTGCGGTGCTGTTGGGCGCGGCGCTTCTGCTTGCGTCCCTAGCCTGCGCTTTCTCAGCGGCGGCCAGTGACCGGACCCGCCCTGGGTTGCTGCTCATGGCTGCGGTGTTCGCCGTATTGGGCGGTGCGTGCCGCGTGGAAGTAATAGCTGGGGTTGTCTTAGCTGCCGTTATCCTTCTCGCCTTCGGTAGATCACGGGCGCGGCCCATCAAAGACCTGATGCGTCCACACGGCGCGGCGGCCGCTCTACTAGCAGGCGGCACATTTGGCATCCTCCTCGCTTTCTGCCTTGCCTTTCTACTTCGCGGCGAAGCGGCGCTCAGCACAGCCGCTTACCGTTTCTACACCTTCTACGACGGTCTTCCTTATCTTATGCGCCCGAAGGATCTGCTCCCCCGTGGTGAATACGGCCGCTACGTCGCTTCGATGAGCTACTTCGGTGGCTTTAGTCGGCACAACGGAAGTCTCCTCTCCGCCCTGCTTTCCCATCCAGGTTGGGCACTCTTACGTTTTGTCCTTAAGGTTCCGGACCTGGTAGGGGGCCTGGCTTGGCTAGGAGGAATAACCCCAATTGGCGTCTTCTTCGCGTTAATCGGTCTGCGCGGCGCGCGCGCTTGGCGTCCTCAAAACTCTATGCGAACTCGATCGATCTTACTGCTCGCGTTCCTTGGACCGCTCGCGATTCTTTTCGTGCCGCCGGCAAACGATCGGTATTACCTTTCGCTTGTCTTTCCGGTGCTGCTGTTGATTGCAAGAGGTTTGGATAGGTCACTCGCGGATTTCTCGGACCGCACTGTTCGGCGAGTAACAGTCGTTTCTTTAATGGCCGCCACCATGCTGATATTGGCGCTCGGAAGAATCGAAGTGAGTAATAGCCGGACCATTAACCAGGCCGCTGCGTATCTCGAAGCCGAATGCCAATCGGGATGCCTCGTCAATTACCTGCCACAGCTCTTATCGAGCCAGGCTTGGGTTGACTTGGAGGCGGGGGCGCCGTTTCCGCCCAAGATAAAACGAAGCGAAGCGTTCGTGCTCGGCCAGTATCCCCCGGGCTATGCAGAAAGCTGCGGATTTGACGAGCGCGTAAAGCAGGCGCGAGAAAGAGGTTACAGAGGGCCGGTGCTCTATGTAGATGTACAAGTGACCAGTACACAGGTCTTCAGTGATTCCTTCGATCCTGAGCACAAGTTCGAGTCACGTCCCGATCTCTCAGGCGCTACGCTTCTGACAAAATTCGCGGCCGATGGTGATTTGATCGCTGTCTACCGGATCGGCGGCTAGGCAGTATGATATTGCTTAGGCGACAGGACCGATCGATACCTACCCGGATGCCGTTCTTTGTTGACATGCTTCTAAATTGTGGTCTGAAAACGAGCAAGAAGACTCTCACAAAATCCAAAAGATCCTGGCGCGATCAGCTTAACGACTTTCGTCTTCAGCGATAGACGGATACTACTTTGACATAAGGAGAAGCATCACCACAACGCACACCCTCCGTGGGAACCAATTCAAAATGCCCGTGCAGCGCGTCCTCTATTAATGAATCGACCTGCCCATGCCGGCCTCGGAAAAAGAAGGTTCGCCCACCCCGTCCCTTTAACTGCATGCTACCTATCTTGTCCACTAGTTCTCGTGCCTCACGTTCGAGTGCTGGTAGGCGTCCGGGATCACTAATGCGTCCTTCATAGCCAGGATGGCGATCAATTTCAGCCGGGAAACTCGTCTCATACAGCTTCTTTCTTGGTGCTCGCTCCAGATAGTAATCAATTGGCAAGCGAGTTAAGCTCGTGAAAATCACTACGTCACCGTCTTTGGCCGTCTGGCTGAGATAGGTCGCAATAGCGCGGTTGTCACAGGCAGACGATCCGGGGTGCAGGAAAAAAAGTCCGATCGCAGTGAGCAGGATTAACTCAAGTATCAAGAAATAGTTGGCTCGCTTACCGATGATTGCGCCGATGGTCAAGGCAAAGAGAGGCAAGCCGACAATTGCTAACCGGGAATTAAAGATTGGCTTGACTTGAGAAATGAGAAGCGGAGTCACGATTGTAGTCGCCAGCAGCCAAAGCGGCAGGCTTTTGATACTTATCTTGCTGAAGCCCCGCAAGGATTCAAAACCGCTTCTCCACCAGAGATACAAGAGGATCGGCACCAGCAACCAAAAAACACCACCGTACAACAAGGCTAATTCTCCGACACTGGACAGACCCGGCTTCTGTACCCAGGCGAGTCCCTGTCCGGAGTTGGCGATTTGACCCAATAAGATTGGCGCCCAAAATAAAATGTACGGGACCAAAGAAAACACCATCGCGAACACAAATTTCTTCATCCCTATTCGGCGACAGAACAGAAGATGAAAGACTATCTGGCCGAAGAGGAGAAAGAAGAATGCAATGTGAGTAAATGTTCCGAGGACGTTTATTAGAATGTAGAGCGCAAAGCGGAGATTGGAATCGCGCGGCTTGACTGAAAAGTTGAGATACAGCCAGGTGGATAGAATCGAGAGTAACGACAACAGCGAATACATGCGCGCAAATTGGGCGCAAAGAATCGCCAGCGGGCTTGTCAGGTAAAGAGCTGCGCATAGCAGCCCCGTCTCCTTCCCGTAGAGTTCTCGTCCCAGTCCATATAAAGCAAAAGCAGACAATAGGTAGAACAACCCGGAGAGGCTTCTGACTGTTCGCTCTCCTGTTCCGAACAGCCGTATCCACACACTGAGAATCTGAAAATAGAGTGGAGGATGAACGTCTGCTTCTAAGGCCGCCATTCGTGAGTTGTAATTCAGGCCGGCTGTCTTAACGCTCCAAACCTCATCGGAGGTGTACGCGCTGTTTGACTTGTAAAGCGCGAAGAATGACGAGCACAACAGAAGCAGCAAGAGTAGGCCGGCTTTGTTTACGGCGGGCGAGCCTCGTGGCGCTTCTTGAGAGTGATTATGTGAATTCAAGACTTGTTTGCTTTTACGCGGTTAATCCTGTGGCGGCAAAGGTTAGATTAGACGAAGGGCTGGACACTTCCGGGACCGGAACTTCGGCCACGATTGAAATACCACGGTGACTGCTCAGAGTGGCCCACAATTGATAACAACCGAAGGCGATGAGCGCAATAGTCATCGGCTGAAAGCCGTAGTTCTGCGCTGATTGCCTGGCAACCCACGGTACCAGAAATAGCAACAGGAGCAACCAGCGGAAGCTCCTTGGCAAATGAGGGCGCGCGAGTGCTCCAGCTGTTAGCACCACCGCCAAAATAATCAGAGTAGAGTCGTAAATTACGACGTAAAAATTCAACACCAGCGTCCACGTGATCGCGAGAGCGAATGAGCCGGCCGGATCTCGCCGCCAGGCCTGAATCAGGAATGGCATAACCGCCACTGCTAAAGCCAACACTGCGAACCAGGTGTACTTTCCAAGGAATGGCAAGAAGAAAGCGAACGCGTCTACATCAAAGAACAGCAGATGCTGGCCAGTCGTCTTGGCGTGTGAAAACGAGGCCAGCATGTCGAGATACGCGGGAATGCCTGAAGGGCGAATCAGAGCCAAAGAAACGAAGCCGAGCATGAATGCTCCGATGCAAAATCCCGCAAGAATACGCCATCTCTTCGTTACCATCAGCATTGGAACCAGAAGCAAGAGAAGTGTCGGCTTGTATAACAACATAGCTAAGGCGCAGCCGCTCGCCAACCGTTCCCCCTTTCGATCGAAGTAGATGGCGAGTGCCAGAAAAAAGAAACCAAAAGCGGAAGTCTGCCCAGTAAGTAAGCACCACGAATAAAAGGGTAAGAAGCCCAGCGCAAGTATCAAGCCGGTTTTGAAGTGTCGGAGGGATAACGAGGCCGCCGTCCATGCGAGCCGGAATCCGACTGTGAAGAGAGCCAGGGAAATAAACATCCAACACGCGAAGGCTGGCAGGTAGGGCAGCAACGCGAGCGGCGCGAATATGAGAGCGAAGAACGGCGTATAAACGAAAAACAAGTTGGTCCGTGCCGCTGCCGCGGGGGCGATTTCCATGTACAGGGTCTGTTGCAATTGTCGGTTATAAAGATTACCGCGTGGGTACCCGAGGATTATACGACCTGCATTGTAAAAGGCTGGAAAGTCCACACCGCTCGTGAGCCGTTCCGGTGCAGTCACGAATAGATATAAAGCCACGGATAACCCGAGCACTATCGTCAAGACCGCATAAAGCCGTGCGCGGTCAGGCGTCAGCAGATCGATCAGGCTTGCGAGGGCACTCAAGCGCATGTCAACTTGAAAAACCAGGTTGATGTTGTGGCATCGGGGCGCAAAGGCTCTAGTGGGGAGGCTTTAGTATCAGACGGTAAATAACAAACGCGCCAGTCCTCTCAAGCTCACTACGTTCGTACCAGCGATCCAAATTTGAGAGGTTGGCATCAGGCAAGACAACAGCGTAGGACAGGAGCGGATTTCCAGCAAGGCCTGGATCATATGAGTCTGCGAATGCAGCATACTCTTTCGCGGCCTCCCTGATCTCTTCTTCAGTGATTGGACTATGACCCATTGTAAGCATCGGGTTCGCGCGTTCAGCTCCGAACACCTCCCAACGAGCAAAGAAGTCAGTATTCAGCGCTCGAATCATTCGACTCTCATCAAATCCCGAATAATAAAGGTGCTGATAGTACCTCTTTTTTTGTTCGATGAAACCAACGTTTGAAAATGTGTACATGTGTCGGGCCCATAAGACTGGGTTACGTGAGGTTGTAGGAAGACTGTTCGTTAACTGGAAGTCCGAAGCGAACACTAGTCCGACAAGATTTTCCCGCCTGAGTTTCAAGGCGACAGCCCGCACCTCATCAAAACGTACGTTGGACGCGCTAGTCAGTCGGGCGGCCTGCGCTCCAAGCATAACTGCGGTACCAACGGCTCCCAACGCCAGATAAATAATGATTCGCTTTGAGATCTTCCGTCGCAAAATCCCCAATGCGAGAAAGGCAGCTAATACAACCCAATAGTTAGTTATGAATTCCTCGTAATGAAACGGCTGCAAAGAGCGTCCGGTTAGTATCTGCTGATTAAATACAAGAAAAGGAGCCAGAGCAAAAGATGCGGCGAACAGGATTTTCGGATTATCGTAAGCCTGCAGTCTTCTCCTCACATGGTAAGCGAGGACGCAAAGAAGTAAAGCCCCATAAAGCTCAGGTGCACGGAACAGATCCGGTGCATGCGAACGTTCCAATAGCTGCATGCTGTCTACGGTATTCGCTCTGTGCACTAACAGCCATCCGTAAGGCACCAATGCGATCGCTCCCATTGCGATAAGGATTCCAGACACTCGCCCAACCCTCGCGCGCTCTTCGGGTCTGGCAAGAAACCACAAAATAGCGATGGTGCAAAACCAGGCCACCGCCGCAGTCCAGAGAAAAAAATACGAGTAAACGAGAATGGCAAAACTCAATCCAGCGAGCACGGCCCAGGCAAGGTTTCTCGTTAAGGCCCTCCAAACGAAGAGACTCGAAGCCACGAAGATTGGAAATGGTAGCGCCGGAATATAGCGACGGAGGAACGGAAAAAAGTCATAGCCGGTTACGACACCCTGGAGAATTAGTAGGGGGTTGTGAGCGGCAGCCGTACCCAGACTAAGAACGCCCACCGCGCCCACAATCGCAAGTGGTGTGTTATCGGTGACCTCACGCAGGAGCCACCACATTATGAAAGCGGCTGCGACAGTTGCCAGGGGAAGGAGCAATATGAAGACTGTACTCGACGAGATACTCAGCGTCCTCGCTGGTAAAGCCAGCGTGTAGGCGGGTAAGAATTGTATGGAGAACAATGTCTCGAACGGACCATCATCTTTTCCTGTGTATGGATCGTTACGCCGTGGCCGGCCATCGATCAGCGCGTTCGTGTAAGCCGCGTAGGGTAGCTCATCGGTGTCCAGGTATGCGACGGAGCCATTCCATTCCGACCCGCGAACATAGCAGAGATAGATCTGGGGTAGTGAAGTTATGAATGCCAGGACAATAGCACTCAGCAATCCTAACCTCCATTGCCGGGCAATTTTCGACTCCGCTATTTGCGAATCCACCCTATCGAGGTCTTCCTTCAACTAAGATTCTTCCCGTGAATTATAGAGGTCAAATGAGGCTGCCGTATCTCGATAAATCTATGAATCCTCTATACGTGATTGATAGTTCAACCCCAAGGTAGGGATCCTGGCAAAGCCACTTCCGGACAAAAGCTACGAGTCTCATGTCACGATAATATTTAGAATAGCATGGCTGAGAATGCCTTGGACCGCACAATTTCTTTTTCGCTTAAGACCGCAAGCAAAGCGCACACAATTACTGCGCAGCCCAACATGATTATAAAAAGCAAGCTGACCAAACTTCTGCGTCCATTGCAAAACGGAGAGCGCTAAATTCGCTAACTTGCAGTAATGTCTTGAATGTTGAGGCGCACAGGGTGTATAAGCCAGCCGTTCTTCCCACTTCTTCAGCGAAGGCGGATTCTGCCATGCAGCTAAACTGGGTGACTGTGCTGGCCATCATTATATTAGTGGCGGGCGTCGGCTATCTCATCATGCGACGACGGCGGCGCTAAGGCGCACTCCCCCCACAAGCTCCGGTGTTTATTAGACCGGCCACGGCATCGACGATAGTGTTTCTCCGCAGCTCAAAGTAACCGTATTACAACCAACCTGGACATCGCAGGGAACATTGATCGATATGGGAGGACTGGACTTCGGCAGCGTGACGCGAGATGCGCGCAAGGAATTCTTCTATATGCATCTTTACTATTCCAAAGCCGACATCGAAGCCTTGCGCAAGGCATTGAAGGGGACGCCCGATGATCAGTCAATGAACTATTACGCTCGCGCTGTCATCTTCGGCCATGAGAGAGTAGTGCCTGCCCTGAGCGCTGATTTCAAGCCTATTCAACCGGAAGAGATTGAACAGGAAATCCGTGCCTACCAGGCGTATGCAGATTCGTTTTCGCGCGAGCAGGTCCTCAAGCGCCCGGTGACTTATGCCGTCATACCTGCAGATACTAAATTCGACTTTACCAATCTTGATCGTTGGTATGAGCGCGAGTAGAGCGAACATGCACCCGGTCGCTCCCCGAACTCGTGTGAAAACTCAGAAGGCCACCCACAACCAGTCCGCGTTAGTAGGAATAATAGAGGGCGCGGCTTTGCCGCTGCACAGTGCGGTAAGGCTCTGCCTTACCGTCGGGCACTCTTCCCCGTTCTTTCCTGAGGCTAAGCCTCAGGAAAAGAATTTAGGAGGGACTGTCTGCGGTAAGGCAGAGCCTTACCGCACTGGGCGGCGGCAGAGCCGCATCCATCATCCATCCGCTAAGGCGGACTGCGTGTGTATTGGGACTTCTGAGTTTTCACACAGGCTCCCGGTTCTGTATTAGTTTTGCTTTGAAGTCGACGCAAAGAGTCTGGCATCGTGGGTCGACGAATACGGAACCGGGAGCGGACCGGGGTCCCCAGACGGGCAGCCCGGCTGGGGTGGTGGTAGCGACCGGACCCAACGTGCAATACACAAAGCGTTCAATGCGCGAGTTTCGTGATGAACATCGCGACA
>WNFV01006835.1_pt1 | contig 13359 bp, 13 predicted proteins | sample 5400101 | NCBI WGS metagenome assembly WNFV01 (sample SAMN13153361, study PRJNA577476) | soil metagenome | isolation source: 115 cm soil or saprolite under grassland replicate 1 | place: USA:California | collected 2016-06-15
GCCGAGTAGATCTCGAGGACGCTGCCGAGCACGAGCAGCACCGCGTTCAGCATCAGCAAGAAGAGCGCGGGGCTGTGGACGTGCGCGGTCATCCACTCGACGAGGCGCGTCGGCACCTCCGCGTCGACGAACCACGACGTCACGCCGAGCGCCGTCCCGAGGAGGATGAGCACCGAGCCGACGAGGGACGAGGCGTGCACGAGCACCCTCGGCAGGTCCCGCAGCGGGTGGATGGAGCGGAAGATGACGAGCTCCACCACGATCGCGTACGCCGCGGCGAGCGCCGCCGCCTCGGTGACCGTCGCGAAGCCGCTCCCCACCGCGACGACGACGAGCGTCGGCAGGCCGAGGTCCCACTTCGCGTCCCAGAGCGCGGCGGCTGCCTCGCGCGGCCGGACGCGGGTGCGGGGGGCGTGGTTCTTCACCCCCACCCAGATGCCGTACGCGGCGACGAGCAGGATCATGAGCAAGCCCGGGAGGAGCCCGCCGATGAAAAGGTGGTCGATCGGCGCCTGCGCCACGACGCCGTAGAGGATGACCGGGAGCGAGGGGGGAAAGAGCAGGCCCAGGGAGCCGGCCGCGGTGACGAGGCCGACCGAGAAGTCCTCCGGGTAGCCGTCCTCGAGGAGAGACGGGAGCAGCAGCCCGCCGAGGGCGAGGATCGTCACGCCCGACGCGCCCGTGAAGGTGGTGAAGAGCGCGCAGACGAAGGTCGCCATCACCGCGACCCCGCCCGGCATCCACCCGAAGAACCCCTTGTACGCGCGGACGAGCCGCTTCGCCGCGCCGCCCTCGGCGAGCACGTACCCGGCCGCGGTGAGGAGCGGGATGGCGGGGAGCGTCGGGGAGGAGACGAGGTTGAAGGTGGCGGTCGGGACCGCGGCGATCGCCTCCGGCCCCGCATCCCGGAAGAAGAGCGCCATCGCGACGCCCGCCATCGCGACGAACACCGGGACTCCGAGCAGGAACCCGGCAGCGACGACGAGGAGGAGCACCGTCCCGAGCGTCGGTCCCGGCGTCGCCGTCCCGATGACGAACGCGAGCGCGGCGACGGCGACCGCCGCCGCCCGCACCGCCCAGCGCGCGGCGCCTGGGACGTCGTCGCCGGCGCGCCACGCGAAGCGCAGCCCCATCACGGTGAAGCCGAGCGGCATCACCAGCTCGCTCCACGCCACCCGGATCCCGAACGCGACCAGTCCGAACCCTTGCCACTCGACGCGGACGAGCTGCACCGAGGCCCAGGCGAGGAGCGCGCACGTCGCGGCCGAGAGCGCCTGGCCGAAGATGCGAGCGGCGCGCCGCGGCCAGCCGGCCGGCACGAGGTCGAGCGTCGAGAGCGCGAGGTGGTTCCCGCTCGCCGTCGCGAGCATCGCGCCGAGGAACCCGACCCAAAGGGTGATGTGCTGGGCGAGGACGGAGGCGCCGGGCAGCTCGCGGCCGATGAACCGCCGCGACAGCGTGGACGCCGCCGGCAGGAGGACCATCGCGAGGAGCAGGAACGCGACGAGTGCGCGCTCGGCGCTCGTGCCCAGCTTCTCGGGCTCGGAGGTGCTGGACGAGGGGGGAGGAGTCACGCGAAAGCCGGTTGACCCCTCCTGGAGGGGCGTCTATGACTACCACGAACTCCCCGCGCCCGGGCCCCTCCGCGTGAAGCGCGTCCTCCTCTCCTCCACTCTCCTCGCGGCCCTGTCCGCGCTCTCCGGCTGCCGGACGGTCGCGCTGTCGTTCGCCGCCGACGCGGTCGCCCACAGCGGCACGAGCTACGCCACGGACGACGACCCCGAGCTCGTGCGCGACGCGGTTCCGTTCGGGCTCAAGACGATGGAGGGCGTGCTCGAGGAGAAGCCGCGCCACGAGGGGCTCCTCACCGCGCTCGCCGCGGGCTTCACCCAGTACGGCTACGCCTTCGTCCAGGCCGACGCGGATCAGGCCGACCTCGACGGCAAGCTCGACGCGGTCCGCGCGGGGCGCAACCGGGCGAAGCGGCTCTACCTCCGCGCCCGCGGCTACGGGCTCCGCGGCCTCGACGCGCGGAACGAGGGGCTCGCGGCGAAGCTGGGGGGTGGTCGCGAGGCGGCGAACGCGGCGCTCGCGAAGCTCGAGAAGGGGGACGTGCCACTCCTCTACTGGACCGCCTCCGCCTGGACGCTCGCGATCGCCGCGGGGAAGGGCGACATGGGGCTCGTCGCAGAGCTGCCCGTACCCATCGCGATGATGGAGCGGGCGCTCGCGCTCGACGAGGCGTTTGGCGAGGGGGCGATCCACGAGTTCTTCGTGGTCTACGACGCGACCCGGAGCGCGGGCGAGGGCGGCGGGCCGGAGCGGGTGAAGGCGCACCTCGACCGCGCCCTCGCGCTCTCGATGAACAAGAAGCTCGGCCCGTGCGTCTCCTTCGCCGAGGGCGCGCTCGTGCAGCGGCAGGACCGCGACGAGTTCACCCGCGTCCTCGAGGAGGTGGTGCGGGCGGACCCCGGCGCGGTGCCCCGGTACCGGCTCGCCAACATCCTCGCGCAGCGCCGCGCGCGTGCGCTCCTCGCCCACGCCGACGACCTGTTCCTCTGAATCGTTCCAAGGAGATGCTCGTGAAGAAGCTCGCCCTCGCCGCGCTCGTCGCGGCGCTCGTGCCCGCCGCCGCGTCCGCGCAGACCACCATCAAGCTCGGTACGCTCGCGCCGCAGGGCTCGACCTGGCACGACGTCATGAAGGAGCTCGCGCAGCGCTGGGAGCAGGTCTCGAACGGCCAGGTGAAGCTCCGCATCTACGCCGGCGGCGCCCAGGGGAGCGAGACCGACATGGTCCGCAAGATCGGGATCGGTCAGCTGCAGGCCGCCTCCATCACGAACATCGGGATGCACGACGTCATCCCCGAGCCGCAGGTGATGAGCGTCCCCTTCCTGTTCGACGATCAGGCGCAGATGGAGTGCGCGCTCGAGAAGCTGCGGCCGCGGCTCGACGCGGCGCTCGAGCAGCGCGGGCTCGTCGCGCTCGAGTGGAACCGGATCGGCTCGGTCCAGCTCTTCTGCTCGAGGCCCTACCGGACACCTTCGGAGGCGAAGGAAGCGAAGGTCTGGGCGTGGGAGGGCGACCCGAAGAGCGTCGAGGCGTACCGCGCCGCCGGGCTGCACCCGGTGGTCCTCGCCGCGACCGACATCGTGCCGTCGCTCCAGACCGGCATGATCGACTGCATCCCGAACGTGCCGCTCTACGTGCTCACCGCGCGGCTCTTCGAGAAGGCGAAGTACATGCTCGACGTCCCCTGGAGCTACATGATCGGCGCGACGCTCATCCGGAAGGAGACGTGGGAGAAGATCCCCGCCGACCTCCGGCCGAAGCTGCTCGCCGCCGCGGTGGAGCTCGGGAAGAAGGTGGACGTGGAGGTCCAGCGGCTCAACGTGGACGCGGTCGGGGCGATGCAGAAGCAGGGGCTCGAGGTCGTGAAGGCGGACCCGATCCCGTGGCGCGGCGCGATGGAGAAGTCCTGGCCCATCGTCCGCGGCGGCGTCATCCCCGCAGCGTTCTTCGACGAGGCGAAGGCGGCGCGCGACCAGTGCCGGGTCGTGAAGGCGTCGAAGAAGTAGCGGTCAGCGCTGCGCCGCGGCCGGCGCGTCCGCCGTCCGCGGCGGGGCGAGGAAGCGCGCCAGGTCCTGCCGGAGCGCCCGGCAGGCGAAGAGCAACGTGAGGTGGCCGCGCGGGTACACGCGCGGCACGACTCCCCACGCGTCCGCGAGCGCGACCGCCCCGGCGCGCAGCGCGATCCGGTCCTCCGCGCCCACCGCCAGGAACACCTCGCGGGCGGTCACGGCGCGCAGGTCCGCCCGGAGCGGCGCGAGCATCGCGGCGAGCGCCGCCCCCGCCGCGACCTCCGTTCCGCCTCGCAGCGCGAGCGTGAGGTAGCGCCGGCCGATGCGGGTCTCCGCGAAGACCGCAGCGAGGTCGGCGGGCGGGGCGACGAGGGCGACGCGATCGAACCGCTCCGGCGCGGTCGCCGCGAGCGCGGCGGCGAGCGCGCCGAGCGAGAGACCGACGAGCGCGGTCTCGCCGCCGCGGACGGCGGCGAGCGCGCCGAGGACGCGGAGCTCGAGGACGAGCTGCTCGAGCGCGGCGCGCAGCACGGGAAGATCCGGCGACACGAACCCCTCGCCGTTCCGCGTCCCCGCCGCGGCGCGCTCGAGGTGGCGTGGCGGGACGAGCGTCCAGACATCGTACCCGGCGCGGGAGAGAAGCCGCGCGTACCCCGACACGGTCCGGAGCGACGGCACCTTCCACGGCGGCACGAGGACCGCGGTGCCGCGCGCGGCGCCCGCAGCGGGAAGCGCCTCGACGATCATGACCGCGTCGCCTTGTGCGGCGCGCGGCGACGCTGCGCGCCAGCGGCCCGCGCGCGGCGGCGGCGGCGGGAGCGGCGGCAGCGGGCCGAAGCAGTCGAGCGGGGCGCCGTCCGCCCCTCGGAACGCGACCGCCCGCCGGCGTCGCCGGTCCTCGGTCCACATCGCGAACGTGTCGACGAGTCGGTGGAGGAGCGCGGTCATGTGTCGAGCACATGATGGCGGCGGCGCGCCGCCCGTGGCGGGTGGGACCTCTAGACTAGACGGCGCAGAGCCGGTGGACGGTTTCGACGAGCCGGTCGAAGTCGAATGGCTTGGAGAGCGCCGCGTCGGGCTCGAACCCGTCGAGCGCGTGCGCATCCGCCGCGGGCGTCGCCGAGAGCACCACCGTCGGAATCCCGGCGAGGCGCGGGTCGCGCCGCTGCTCCGCGCGGAATGCCCAGCCGTCCATCACCGGCATCGCGAGGTCGAGCAGGATGATGCTCGGCACCGGGCCGCAGAGCGCCGCGAGCGCCTCGCGCCCGTCGCCCGCGCACGCCACCTCGAATCCCCGCTCGACGAGCAGCTCGGCGAGAGCGGAGCGCAGGGCAGAGTCGTCCTCGACGAGCAGGATGCGTGCGTGCGAAGCCACGGTTGGCCGTACCGTGGCCACGCGAACCCCCGGCGGGAACCCCGAGCGGCAAACGCCGACCCAGACGGGTCGGGTCGCTCCGACACCGCGGGTCGTGCGCGGCACCGCCGTTGACACTCCCCGACGCGCGCGGGTAATCCAGCGACGCAGCTCCTCGCGAACGCGGACGGTGGGCCCTGCGAGCACCGCCCCCGCATCACCGGAGACTCCACATGAGCGAGCGCGAGGCGCCCCCCTCTTCGAGCGCGGTCCACGGCCGCGCGCCGCCGCCGCGGGTGGTGCTGTCGGATCGCGGCGTCGCGATCGGCCTCCGCTGGAGCGGGATCGAGGGGGCCGGCAACCAGATCCTCGCCGCCAAGGTCGAGTGCGGGCCGGTGCGGGCGCGGCTCGTGCGGATCTGGCGTCCGTTCTCCGACGCGCCCGGGCGGCGCGACGTCGTCACGCGCTTCGGGGCGTGGGTCGCCGACGAGGCGAAGTGGGCGGAGGGAAAGCTGGTAGTCGGCGTGGACTTCTCGCTGTCCCTCGCCGAGACGCACCTGCGCCAGCTCGGGCTGCTCCGGCAGGCGCTGCGCGGCCCGGCGGTGCTCGGCCGGAACCTGCACGATCGCTTCGTCGGCCCATCCGGCGACTTCACCGAGGCCGCCGCGCGGTTCCGCGCCGAGCTCGGCAAGGACCGGCCGCGCGCGACCGACTGCTACCGCGGGGAGCTGCACCAGCCGACGAGCGCGCGCACCCACCGGCAGACGTTCTTCGGCCTGTGCGCGGTCGCCCACGCGCACGCGACGTTCCCGCCGTGGGATCCGCCCGCGGCGGGGAAGCCGTCGATCATCGAGGTTCGCCCCGGCCACGTCGCGCGCGCGCTGCTCGGCGTGTGCAGCTACCGCGACGACGACCGCGACGGCGTGGCGCGCGCGTCGATTCGCGCCGCGATCCTGCGCACGCTGCGGACCGCCGCGAAGGTCGAGTTCGAGATGGAGCAGGCAGCGCAGATCATCGAGGACCCCGAGGGCAACCACCTCGACGCGATCCTCTCGGCGACTGCCGCCGCGGCGGCCTGGGGGGACGGCTTCAACGGCGTCCCGTCGAACGTGCCGCGCCCGGAGGGATGGATCCACTCGATTCGCGAGGAGCCATGGCGCTAGCGCGCCGCCCGAGCGACGCCGCGGTCGTCGGGCGCCTGCGCGCCGTCCAGCGGGAGATCGCGGCGTTCCGGCCGCGCGGCTTCGGGCCACCGGTGCACGGGGCTGCGGTGGCGAGCCGCATCTTCCTGCTCGGTCAGGCGCCGGGCCCGCACGAGGCGCGGCTCGGGCGGCCGTTCGCGTGGACCGCCGGGAAGACGCTCTTCCGCTGGCTCGAGCGCGCGACCGGCGCCGACGAGGAGACGGTTCGCGCCCGCGTCTACATCGCCGCGGTCGTGCGCTGCTTCCCCGGCAAGACGTCGGGCGGCGGCGATCGCGTGCCGAGCGCGGACGAGTGCGCGCTGTGGCGCGGCTTCGTCGCGCGCGAGATAGAGATCCTGCGGCCCCGGCTCGTCATCCCCGTCGGGCGGCTCGCGATCGAGGAGGTGCTCGGGCACGAGGGGCCCATCGCGGCGGTGGTCGGGCGCGGGACGAGGACGCAGCTCCACGGCGTGGACGTCGACGTCATCCCCCTCCCGCACCCGTCCGGCGCGTCCACCTGGTTCAAGATGGAGCCGGGGCGGACGCTGCTCGACGAGGCGCTCGCGCTCGTCGCTGCCCATCCGGAGGTGGTGCGGATCTTCGGGAGGGGCGGCTGATCGCGCGGCGGCTCGCCGGCGCGCTGGCGGTCCTCGCCGCCGCCGCTTGCGCGCACGCGCCCCCGCCGCGCGAGGAGCGGCCGCCGGAGCGGTCCGCCCCTGGGCGCGCCGCGGGCGAGGTAGGTCTCGCGAGCTTCTACGGCCGGCGATTCCAGGGGCGCACGACCGCGAGCGGCGGACGCTACGACATGAACGCGCTCACCTGCGCCCACCCGAGCGCGCCGTTCGGGTCGCGGCTCAGGGTGACAGACGTCGAGACGGGCCGGAGCGTCGTCGTGACCGTGACGGACCGGGGGCCGTTCGCCGCGGGCCGCGTCGTCGACCTGTCGCTCGCCGCGGCGCGCACGCTCGGCATCGTGCGACGCGGCGTCGCGCGCGTGCGCGTCGAGCGCGCCCCGGAGTGAGCTTCGCGCGCGCCGCAACGGCCTGCAGGCTCGCTCAGCGGCGGGCGCCGCTGGCGGCGGCCCGGATCGCGTCGATCGCCTCGCGGTAGTCCTTCTGGCCGAACACCGCCGTCCCCGCGACGAGCACGTTCGCGCCGGCGGCGGCGACGGTCGCCGCGGTGTCGGGCTTCACACCTCCGTCCACCTCGATCTCGAGCGACGGGTTCCGCTCGTCGGCGAGCGCGCGCAGGTCGCGGATCTTCTGCGTGCACGCGTCGATGTACCGCTGACCGCCGAACCCGGGGTTCACGGTCATGACGAGCACCATCTCCGCGTCGCCGATCACCCACTCGATCGCGGAGAGCGGCGTCGAGGGGTTGAGGGCGATGGCGGGGCGCGCGCCGGCGGCGCGGATCGCCTGGAGCGTGCGGTGCAGGTGCGGCGACACCTCGGCGTGGACGGAGACGAGGTTCGCGCCCGCCCTGGCGAACGCCTCCACGTATCGCTCGGGCTCCACGATCATGAGGTGGACGTCGATGGGGAGCTTCGTCACCTTGCGCACCGCCTCGACGACGAGCGGCCCGATCGTGATGTTCGGGACGAAGCGGCCGTCCATCACGTCCACGTGGACGACGTCGGCGCCCGCCGCCTCGACGGCGCGGACCTCCTCGGCGAGCCGGCCGAAGTCGGCCGACAGGATGGACGGGGCGATCCGGATGGGGAGGGGCATGGGTGCGGGTAGTGTAAGCGAAGCGGGGCCCGCCGCGCCTCCGCCGCGGGATCAGCTCCCGGACGCGCCGCGGATCGCCGCCGCGATCGTCTCCACCTCGTCACGATCGCCGCCCGAGCCGAGGAGCTGCACGCCGCGCCCGCCGTCGGCGTAGCGCGGCAGCACGTGGACGTGGAGGTGCAGGACGTGCTGCCCGGCGGACCGGCCGTGGTTCCAGCCCACGTTGAACCCGAGCGGCCGCAGGGCGGCGCGGAGCTTCACCTGGACGTCCTTCACCGCGAGGAACAGGTCGCCGATCGCGGGGCCGTCGAGATCGAGCAGCGTCTCCGCGTGAACGCGCGGGACGACGAGGACGTGCCCGCGCGCCGCGGGGTGCACGTCGAGGAACGCGATCGCGCCGGGCGCCTCGTGCACTACGTGCGCCGGGACGCTCCCCGAGACGATGCGGCAGAAAAGGCAGCCGGCCGGGCCGCTGGTCATGCGGAGCTCCTCGAGCGCGTGAGCCGGCACGCGTAGAAGCCGTCCGCGCCGTGCCGGTGCGGCAGCGTCAGCAGCTCGCCCTCGGCGGTGAGCGCGTCGGAAGGGAACCCGGCGGGCGGCGGCGCGCGCTGCCACCCCTCCGCGAGCTCGGCGGCCACGATCTCCGGCCCCTCCGCCCGTGAGAGCGAGCAGACGGAGTAGACGACCGCCGCGCCCGGCCGGGCGTAGGGAGCCATCGCGCGGAGGATGCCGCGCTGCAGCGCCGCCATCCGCGGGAGGTCGGCGGGCGTGCGGCGGAGCTTCAGCTCCGGGTGGCGGCGGAGCGTGCCGAGCCCGGCGCACGGCGCGTCCACGAGCACCGCGTCGAAGCTCCCCTCCTCGAGCCCCGGGATGGGCCTCGAGGCATCGGCGCAGACGACCCGCACCGCGAGCCCGCGCCGCCGCGCCTCCTTCGCGAGCTCGTCCGCCTTGCGGGGGTGGAGCTCGATCGCGACGACCTCCGACCCGGGCGCGAGGATCTCGGCGAGGTGGAACGCCTTGCCGCCCGGCGCGGCGCACGCGTCGAGCACGCGCACCTTGCGCCCGCGGAGGTCGCCCGCCGCGAAGAGCGTCACGAGCTGCGCCGCCTCGTCCTGGATCTGGAAGGGGAGGCCGCTCGCCGCGCGCGCGACGTCGGCCACCGATCCCCCCGCGAGGACGATTCCGTCGGGCGAGCGCGGCGCCGGCGAGGCCGCGAGCCCGGCGGCGCGCAGCCGCGCGACGAGCGCGTCGCGCTGCGGAGCGCGCAGGCAGAGCGGCGCGGGCGCGTTCATCCCTCGCGCGAGCGCGAGGGCCTCCTCGGCGCCGAGCCAGGCGACCCACTCCTCGGCGAGCCAGCGCGGGAGCGCCTCGGCGGCCGCGACGTGGCCGGCGGGGTCGGCCGCGAGCTCGGGCGCAGGCGCCGGGGCGGGCGCACGCGAGAGGGCGCGGAGCACCGCGTTCACGTAGCCCGCCGCCCGCCCGTGGTCGATCGCCTTCGCGAGCGTGACGGTCTCGCCGACGGCGGCGTGGGCAGGGGTGCCGAGGTGGATGAGCTGGTAGGCGCCGAGCCGGAGCGCCACCCTCGCCGGCGCGTCGAGCTCCGCGAGCGGCCGGCGCGAGTGGGGAGCGAGGGCGGCATCCAAGGCGAGCGCGCGCCGGAGGGTGCCGTAGACGAGCTCGGTCGCGAGCCCCGCCTCGCGCGGGTCGAGCGCGCCCGCCTGCCCGAGCGCGGCGTCGAGCGCTCGGGACGCATAGGCGCCGCCCGCCTCCACCCGCAGCAGGACCTCGAAGGCGATCTTCCTCGCGGGCGTCGCGCTCATCGTGCCGTCACGTCCCGAGCATGAGCTGCCGCGCGCGCAGCCCGTTCGCGAAGTCGGCGGCCGCCTGCGGGGCCTTCCCCTCGGGCTGGACGCGCCGGACGAGGAGCGTCGCGGGGTGGGCGCAGCGGACGGCGAGGCCGCGCCCCGGGGCGACCGTCGCCGACCCGGGCACCCAGCCCGCCTCGCTCGCGCGCTCGTCCGCGTACTCTGCCTCGAGCACCTTCAGGACCTTGCCGTCGAGGGTCGTCCAGGCGCCCGGCCAGGGCGTGAAGCCGCGCAGCCGGTCGAGGGTCTCCTTCGCGCCGCGGGTCCAGTCGATCTTCCCGTCGTCGCGCGAGAGGATCGGCGCGAGCGTCGCGCGGGCGCCGTCCTGCGGCACGGGGACGAGCGTCCCGTCCGCCGCCCGCGCGAGCGCCTCGACGAGCGCCTCGCCACCGAGCGAGGCGAGCTTCGGCGCGAGGCCCTCCGCCGTGTCGTCCGGCGCGATGGCGAGGACGCGCTGGAGGAGCACGTCGCCCGTGTCGAGCCCCTCATCCATCTGCATGATCGAGACGCCCGTCTCCGCCTCGCCCTTCGCGATCGCCCACTGGACGGGTGCGGCGCCGCGGTACTTCGGCAGGAGCGAGCCGTGCACGTTCACGGCGCCGTGGGGGGCGAGCTCGAGCAGGTCCTTTCCGAGGATCCGGCCGTAGGCGGCGACGCAGAGGACGTCGGGGCGGAGCGCCGCGAGCTCCGCGGCGAGCCGGCCATCGCGCACCTTCTCGGGCTGGAGCACCGGGACGCCCTTCGCCTTCGCCCACGCCTTCGTCGCCGGCTCGCGCAGGACCTGGCCGCGGCCAGCCGGCCGGTCGGGCTGCGCGACCACCGCGACGAGCTCGTGGCCCGCTCGCTCGACTGCGTCGAGCGAGGGGACGGCGAAGGCGGGCGTGCCCATGAAGACGACGCGCATGGCGGGTCTCTACCACGGGGCACGCGGCGTCGCCCCGGGAACACGTCCCCCTACTCGACGGCCACGACGACGAGATCGCAGAGGTGAGTCCCCGTGTCCTCGCGCGGGATGGCGGCGCCGAGCGCGACCGCGGCCGGTCCGGAGCGGGCCTCGGCGAGCGCGAGGTCGAGGTCGAGCCCGGCGGTCGCGGCGGCTGCGACCGTGCCGCCGTCCACGACCGCGCCCGCCTGCTCGGTCGGCCCGTCGCGCCCGTCGGAGCCCGCGGCGAGCACCGCAGCAGAGATCCCGGCGATGTCGCGGGCGGCGAGGAGCGCGAGGTGCTGCGCGCGTCCGCCGTCGGGGGCGCGGGCGGCCTTCGGGATGGCGATCGTCGGCTCGCCGCCGAGCGCGAGCAGGCGCCGCCCGCGCCCGGCGTGGACGCGCGCCCACGCGGCGAGGCGCGCAGCGACGACGGCGACATCGCCGGTGAGCGGCGCCGGGTCCACGTCCGCGACGAAGCCGCGCGCGCGCGCCTCCTCGGCCGCCGCGCGCGCGAGGTCCACCGGGCCCGCGAGGAGCCGGTGAGCGACCGCCGTGAGCCGCGCGTCCGCCGGCTTCGGCGTCTCCGCGAGCGCGCCTCGGGCGCCCGCCTCGAGCCGCGCGGTCACCGCGGCCGGCAGCGGCGCGCCGCGCTCGCGCGCGAAGCGGAGCGCGTCCGCGAAGGTGGTGGGGTCCGGCGCGAACGGGCCGGACGCGATCGTGGAGAGGTCGTCGCCGGGGACGTCGGACAGGACGAGGACGCGTACGGGCGCGGGCGCGAGCCGCGCCGCGAGCTGGCCCCCCTTGAGCCGGGAGAGGTGCTTGCGCAGCGCGTTCAGCTCGCCGATGGTGGCGCCCGCCCGCATGAGCGCCGCGACCGCCTCGACCTTCTCCTCGAAGCCGATGCCCTCGGCAGCCGAGACCGCGAGGGCGCTGCCGCCGCCGGAGATGAGCGCGAGCGCCGGCAGCCCCGCGCCGCGCTCCGCCCACGCCAGGATCGCGGCGCCGGCCGCGGCCGAGCTCGCGTCGGGACGCGGGTGCGCGCCGCGGACCACCTGCGCGCCAGGGAGGTCGCCCGTCACGAGCGCCGGGACGACGCAGAGCGGATCTCTCGCGCGCGCGCCGAGCACGTCGAGGGCGGCCTGGGCCATCGGGAGCCCCGCCTTTCCGAGCGCGAGGAGCCGGACTGGACCGGGGGGGAGTGGCTCCGCCGCGAGCGCCGCCCGGACGAGCGGTCCGGCCTGGATCCGGCGCAGCGCCCCCCGCCAGATCGACTCGCATTCGGCCGCGATGCCTCGCCGCGTTCCCGTCACGCCGTCCCCGCGCTAGAATCCAGCCCTCGAAAGGGGAGCATCGCATGAGCGAGGCATCCTTCGCACCGACGGCGACGCCGGTCACACGGCGCCGCTACCTCGTGGACCGGGGGTTTCAGCTCAAGTACGCACTGCTCATGGCAGTGGCCGGGCTCCTCGTCGCCGCGGTGTTCGGCGTCTGGCTCCATCAGGCCCACGCCCAGGCGACGGCGCTCCTCGCGCCCGACCCGGACGCGCGCGCCCTCGTCGAGCGGAGCGATCGGCTCCTGCTCGGTGCGTTCGCCGCGATCGCGGTTCTGCTCGCCGCGGCGCTCGGCCTGCTCGGCGTCGTCATCACGCACCGCGTCGCCGGCCCCGTGTTCGTCATGGGGCACTACCTGCGCATCCTCGCGGAGGGCCGCTTCCCGCGGATGCGGACGCTCCGCCGGAGCGACGAGCTCAAGACGTTCTTCTCCACGTTCATCGACGCCGTCGATCTCATGAAGGTCCGCGAGGCGCGCCACACCGCGGTGCTCGAGGACGCCGTCCGGCGGATGCGCGCCGCGGCGGCGGTGGCCCCCGAGCTCGCGCCGGCGATCGACGCGCTCGCCCGCGCCGCCCAGGAGCGGCGAGCGTCGCTTGCTCAAGACGACCTCGAGCTCACCCCCATCGCCGTCCCCGCACCCCGCCAGAAGACCGGATCGAAGTAGGAGCCTGCCCATGCGCCACGCCGCCATCGCCGCCGCCTGCTTGCTCGCCGCCTGCGGGAACCCGAACGACCCGGAGGGCTGGGCGAAGCGCGCCGCCAGCCGCAGCCGCATGGACGAGAAGCTCCAGGCGCTCGCCGAGGTTCGCAAGGCCCCCGGTGACAAGAAGGCCGCCGTCCCGGCGCTCGTCGAGGTGCTGCAGCAGGCGCCCCGCGCCCGCGCGCAGGCCGCGCTCGCGCTCGGGGAGATCGGGGACCCGGCGGTGGTGAAGCCGCTCACGGACGCGATCGTCACCCCGACGAGCGACCGCGACGTGCTCGACGCGAACCGGCACATCGCCGACGCGCTCGGCACGCTCCGCGCGAAGGAGGCCGTTCCCAAGCTCACCGAGCTCGTGAAGTCGCCCGACGGATACGTCCAGGTGGCGGCGGTGGACGCGCTCGGACGGATCGGCGACCCCGCGGCGATCGACACGCTCGTCGGCGTCGCGACCGGCGAGGGCTTCGAGCCGTTCACCGCGAAGAAGGCGCTGCTCGCGCTCGGTCGGATCGGCGACGCGCGCGCGGCGCCGGCGGTGCTGAAGATGCTCTTCGAGGAGCGGCCCGGGGTCTCGTTCTTCCCGGAGGCGGCGTTCGCCGCGTCGCAGATCGGCCGCCCCATGGCGCCGGCGCTCCTCGCGGTGCTCGAGGGGAAGGACGCGGCGCTCGCGGGCTGGGCGAAGGCGCCA
>WNFV01010561.1_pt1 | contig 13359 bp, 9 predicted proteins | sample 5400101 | NCBI WGS metagenome assembly WNFV01 (sample SAMN13153361, study PRJNA577476) | soil metagenome | isolation source: 115 cm soil or saprolite under grassland replicate 1 | place: USA:California | collected 2016-06-15
GGGTGGAACCCAAGCGAGGCCCAACGCTTCGTAAATGCCTTCTTCCGTGTCGCCCGCAAGACGCGCATTGTCCGCAACGTTGAAGAGACCGTATTCGTTCAGCCGGAGGCCGCGATCGATGGCTCTGTCGCGCAGTACGATGTTGTGCGGCTTCGACCCCGTGAAGTACTGCATCGCGGCACCGCGGCTCTCGCGCGGGACGAGGCGGAGATCTGCCTGATAGCCGCCGCGGATGAGGATGCTCGCCTTGGTATCGCCTCTGCCCATGACTCGGTCGACGAGAGGATAGGAGCTGAACGTGTCCATCACCTCAGGCCCAGCGCCGACCGCGAGCACGTCGATGTCGCCGCAGGTCTCTGTCGCGCGGCGCAAGCTCCCGACAGCAATGAATTCAACCTCCGCCACACGCCCCTGCAAGTACTCGATCAGCTGATTCGCGACAGCGGCCGTGTCCGCGAGCAGGTGCCGCCCCGAGTGCTGGCGCTGCTGTTCGAGCGCCTGAATCAGCAGCTGTTCCTTTCTGGGTCCCATGCCTTTCAGCTCGCGCAGCCGTCCGGAACGCGCCGCTTGTTCGAGCTGATCGATCGATGCGATACCGAGCGTGGAGTAGAGCAGTGCGACGGTTTTAGGACCGACACCTTGCAGGCGCAAAAGCTCCAGGAGCGTCGAGGGAAACTGCGCCGCCAGATCGATGTGGATCTGACAGGTGCCGGTTTCACAGATTTCGCGGATACGGGCGGAAAGGTCTTTGCCGATGCCCGGCCACTCACGCAGTTGCGCGTCGCTCAACGCCGCCACCTGCTCGGGACTGTTCGCGACGATGTCTGCGGCGCTGCGGTACGCGCGAATTTTGAAGAGGTTCTCTCCCTTCAGTTCGAGCATGTCGGCGATCTCGCTCAGGACGCGTGCAACCGCGACGTTGTCGAGGGCCATAGCCGTCAGTCGTAGGGGAGAGGCATTGCCCTACCCGTCCACGATCACGTTCAGCCCGTCGGTTTCGATGCGGAACGGGAGTACTTGCGCGCGGCCCGCCGTGAGGGCTTCTTTGACATCCATCACGCGCTCCGGCGGCGCAAGACAGAAGAGACATCCGCCGCCGCCGGCGCCGCAAACCTTTCCAGCCTGAGCACCAGCCGCACGCGCACGATCGATCAGATCGTCTATCTGCGGCGTCGTCACCCCGGGCGCCAGGCGTTTCCGGTTGTCCCATTCCTCCGCGAGGCAGCGTGCCGTGCCATCCCAATCGCCGCGGGCGAGCGCGTGTCGCATCGCATCGGCGGTGTCGCGAATCCGCTCGAAGCAATCAAAGACGTAGCGATCGCCGTCGATGTGACGTTTCATGATCTCCCAATTGTTCGTGCCCGAATTCCGCGGCGCGCCTGTGTAGCAAAGGACGATGCGCCGCTCGAGCTCCCGCGGATCGAGATCCAGTGGGATGCGCCGAAGACCGTGAGCGCCGAGCTCGAGCGCGGCGACGCCGCCATACATGGCAGGCCGGTAATCCTGGAGTCCTGTTGGAACGCCAATCGTCTGCGCTTCGACGTTCATGGCGATCGCGAGCAGTTGCTCGCGATCGGCGGTGCAGCCCTTCCACCGGGCGAGCGCGCCGCACACCGCCACATTCATCGCCGACGAGCCGGCGATGCCGGCGCCGGCCGGCGATTCGCCGCGAGTCCGCATGATGAGCCCCGCGACGGCGAACGCGTGGGCCAATCTCCCGAGCAACGGCAACGTCTCGTCATCGCGCAGCTCGGCTGCCGATTTCGCTGTCACGTGTTGTCGCGTATCGTCGGAGATGATCTCGATGCCGCCATCGTCGCTCGAAGTGAGCTCGACGTGTGCGCGCAGGCTGATCGCGGCGTTCAGCGTCTGCGCCCCATGATGGAAGAGATAGAGCGGCCAGATGTCGATTGTGCCGCCGGCCAGATCGATGCGAGTGGGTGCAGACGCGGTAATTCGCACGCCGCCATTATAATTTTGGCCAGCATGGCGCTCGCGACACGGCGCGACATCGGGCAGTTTCTCATTGGCAGCTTCAACGGCACGTCCATTCCGGTGGAGTGGCGATCGCTTGCGCGAGAGTTCGATCTTGGCGGAGCCATCCTGTTTGTCAGGAATATCGAAGCGCCCGAGCAGGTCGTCGAGCTTTCCGTCGACGTGGAGCAGTCAGGGCGTGCCATGCCGGCCTGGGTCAGCATCGATCAGGAAGGCGGTCGCGTGGCGCGGCTCAGAGAGCCGTTTACGCGATGGCCGCCGATGGCCACGCTGGGCCGCGCTGGATCGGAGGCGCTCGCCGAACGGTTTGCACGAGCTCTTGCGCGCGAGCTCCTTGCCGTGGGAATCACGCTCGATTACGCGCCTGTGCTCGACATTCACTCGAATCCCAAAAATGCCGTCATTGGAGATCGCGCGCTCGCCGAACGCGCAGACGAGGTGGCCAAGCTCGGACGTGTAATCGTTCGAACGCTGCAGTCAGAGGGGCTGGCCGCGTGCGGAAAGCATTTTCCGGGTCACGGAGATACGAGCGAGGATTCACATTTCGAGCTCCCACTGGTCGAGCATCCTCCGGATCGCTTGCGCGCGGTCGAATTCGAGCCCTTTCGCGCGGCGATCCGGGAAGACGTTGCGTTCATCATGACGGCGCACGTCCATGTGCCGGCCCTTGACAGCGAGCGGATTGCGACGCTCTCGCCGCTCATTGTGCGCATGCTGCGAGACGAGCTCGGGTTCGGCGGCGTGATCTTGAGCGACGATCTCGAAATGAAGGCCGTCAGCGCGCGTTTCGAAGTTCCCACGGCTGCAGTTCAGGCCATCAACGCCGGCTGCGATGCTGTTCTCATTTGCAGTGGGAACGTCGATACCCAGGCAGCGGCGCTCGAGGCGCTCGTCAAAGCTGTCGAAACGGGCGAGATCAGCGTGACCCGTTTCGACGATGCGTTCAGGAGATTGAGGGCGGCAAAGGAACGGTTTCTCGCCAGAGAGCAGCCGCCAACCTCCACGCGTCTGCGCCAGCTGCGGACGCTCATCGGCCGCGCGGAACATCAGGCGATCGCTGCGGAAATGGCGTCGTTTCTGTGACGGTCCGCCGGTCGCTCCTGTGATCAAACCGCTGCGTCTCCGGGTGGGCGATCGGGTCGCGCTCGTCGCGCCCGCGAGTCCATTCGACGCCGAAGATCTCAGCGAAGGCGTCAAAGAGCTTGCGCAGCTCGGTTTCGAGGCCGTGTACGACGAGCGTGTCCGGGAGCGAATGCCGTTTGTCGCGGGCAGTGCTCAGACGCGAGCGGCGATCATCGAGCAGGCATGGCGCGATCCCTCAATCCGCGCGGTGATTGCCATTCGCGGCGGGTATGGCAGCGCTCATCTGCTGCCGCTGCTCGACACGACATTGTTACGCGAAGCGCGGAAAATCTTCGTCGGTTACAGCGATATCACGGCGCTTCTATGTCTGCACCTCCAACACCACGTGGTCTGCTTCCATGGTGCGATGATCGAAAGAAGACTCGCGCGTGGCGCGGAAGGGTACGATCGTCATTCGTTTCTCGCGGCGCTCACACGCGATGCCCCAGTCGGCGAGCTCACGCCCCCCGGTATTGACGTGATCAAACCAGGCGAGGCGCGCGGACCTCTCGTCGGAGGAACACTCACGCAGCTCGCCTCGCTGCTCGGCACACCCTGGGCGTACATGCCTCCAGACAACTGCATCCTCTTCATCGAAGACATCGCAGAACGGCCATACCGGCTCGACCGGATGTTGACGCAGTTGTCACAGGCGGGTGTTCTCGACAAAGCCGCGGCGCTCGTATTTGGCGAGTTCCCCGGTTGTGCCGAACCCGATGCCGAGATCACCGCGAAGACCGTCATCGAAAGCGTCGCTCACGCCTTCCGAGGGCCTGTCTTGTTCGGGTTTCCGTCGGGCCACACAAGGGGGGCCACGTGGACATTGCCGTTTGGCGTTGACGCGCGCGTCATCACGAGTCCGACGCCGGCGCTGGTCATCGAAGAGGCGGCCGTCGAGTGATCAATGGCGCGCCGACGAAGGCGGCCCTGAGGGGCCGCCACCACGTACCAGCGCGCGCAGGTAGTGGCGGGGCTTTAGCCCGCCTTCCACTGCGACCGGTCGTGTGACGCCGAGGGTCTCCCGTGAATCTGTGTAATCTGTGAAGCCTGTGGTGGTTCATCTCATTGGAATCTGTGGAACGGCCATGGCCACGCTTGCCGCGCTTCTGAAGCATCGCGGATTCAGCGTGCGCGGATCCGATCAGCACGTGTACCCGCCGATGAGCGACTTCCTTCAAGCCGAAGGAATTCCCACGTTCGAGGGATACAGCGCCGGCTACATTACGAGCGACATCGATTTCGTTGTCGTCGGAAACGCGATTTCGCGCGGTAATGTGGAGCTCGAGGAGGTCCTCGACCGGAAGGTCCGCCACCTGTCGCTGCCGGAAACGTTGCGCGAGTACTTTCTCTGGTCGGCGCGTTCGATCGTCGTTGCGGGCACACACGGCAAGACCACCACGACATCCCTCGCCGGCTGGCTGCTGACGCACGGCGGGGCCGACCCCACCGTGTTCGTCGGCGGCATCGCGCGCAATCTCGGCGAGAGCGGATCCAGCTATCGAATCGGCGCGGCCCGAGCGCCGTTTGTCATCGAGGGCGACGAGTACGACAGCGCGTTTTTCGACAAGACGGCAAAGTTTCTGAAGTACCTGCCGGACGTTGCCGTCATCAACAACATTGAATTCGATCACGCGGACATCTACGCAAATCTCGACGAGGTGCGACTCGCGTTTCGACGCCTCGTAAATCTCGTGCCGCAACGGGGGCTGACGCTGATTGGCGTGGACAGTCCGGATGCCGCCGCGCTGCAAAAGCACGCTCGAAGCCGCGTCGAAACCTTCGGCACCTCCGAAGGAGCGCACTGGCGGGCGACGGACATCGTCACGGAAGCGGGCCGCTCTTCGTTTCGCGTGTGGCAGCAGAACACAGATCGCGGCAATTTCACCGTCCCGCTCGTCGGCGTCCACAACGTGAGAAATGCGTTGGCGGCGATTGCCATTGGTGCCGAGTCCGGCATCGCGATCGACGTGCTTCGCGAGGGACTCGCGAAATTTCTCGGCGTCAAGCGACGGCTGGAGCTTGTTGGCGTGAAACGCAATGTCGCCGTTTATGACGACTTCGCGCATCATCCAACGGCGGTTGCCGAAACGTTGGCGGCCGTCCGGGCCGCGGAACCCGCGCGCCGCATTTGGGCGATCTTCGAGCCACGCTCCGCGTCGTCTTGTCGCCGGGTGTTTCAAGAGGATTTTGCACGTGCGTTCGGCGGCGCCGACCAGGTGGTGATTGCCTCTGTTTATCGATCGACGCTCGCCGACTCCGAGCGGCTGTCTGAGGCGCAGCTCGTGGCGGACCTGCAGGCGGCAGGTGTTGCAGCGCGGCATCTCCCCGATGTCGAGGCGATTGTGCGCGACGTCAGTCGGGAAGCGGAAGAAGGCGATCTAATCGTGATCATGTCCAACGGCGGTTTCGGCGGAATCCACGGCAAGCTTCTCGAGGCGCTGTGATTCGCATCCGCGCATCCAGTGACACGATGCTGCTCGTCGAGTTCGAGCAGCGTATCGATCCGATCATCAACGATCGCGCTATCCAGCTCGCGGCGAGACTCGAGGCGCGTCTCCGCAACGTTGTCCGCGACGTTGTGCCGGCGTATTGTTCGGTCGGCATTCACTTCGATCCGCTGCTCACCGACTTTGCGGCATTGACGCGCGTGATCGAAGAGGAAGCTCATCGCGTTGAACACGCGGAGCCGCGCGATCAGCAGGATGTGATCGAGATTCCGGTCCGGTATGGCGGTGAGTTCGGGCCGGATCTGGAAACGGTCGCCACATGGGCCGGCTGCAGCCCCGAGGACGTCATCACTCGACATACCGCGCGGACGTACCGCGTGTACATGCTGGGGTTCGTACCCGGCCACACGTATATGGGTCGGGTCGACAAGTCCATCGCGGCGCCGCGACGCCGAGTGCCGCGCGAGCGTGTGCCCGCCGGGTCGGTGGGCATTGCCGGCGAACAAACAGGCATCTATCCGATTGCGACGCCAGGCGGATGGCAGATCATCGGCCGAACCGATCTCGTCCTGTTCGATGCGAGCCGAACGCCGCCGACGCTTTTGAGTCCCGGAGACCTCGTGCGCTTCAAAGAGGTCGAGCAGACAGCATGACATCCGGCGGCAACGCAATTCATGTGCTCCGTCCGGGCCTCTTGACCACAGTTCAGGATCTCGGTCGATGGGGCTATCAGGGAAGGGGCGTGCCGGTCGCAGGCCCCATGGACACGTTCTCGCATCGATTGGCAAACCTCCTCGTCGGTAATCCTGCCTCCGCGGCGACGCTCGAGATCACATTGATCGGACCTGAGCTGGAGTTCGAGCGTCCATGCATCATCGCGATTGCCGGCGCTGATTTCGAAATTACCTGCGACGGGCGACCCGTCATCACCGGCGCGTCTATGTGGCTGCCCACGGGTGCACGCCTGCAATTCGGGCGCAGGCGTCTGGGTGCGCGCGCGTACCTCGCCGTCCGCGGCGGCGTGCAAACGCCGCTGCTGCTCGGAAGTCGAGCGACGCACCTGGTCAGCCACATGGGCGGAGTCGAGGGGCGTTCGCTCGTCGCAAAGGACATCCTTCCGATCGACACCACTGATGCGCCTGTTGCCGCACGGCGGGCGCCCGGCTTGACGTTGCCGGAAGGCGGCCGTGCACGGCTCCGCGTGCTCCCGGGTCCACAAGCGGAGTGGTTCAGCGCTGAAGCGCACCGTGTGTTCAGCGGCACGAGCTTTCGCATCTCCCCGCGATCCAATCGAATGGGGTATCGACTCGAAGGCCCCGAGCTGCCGCGCGAGCGGCACGGCGAGCCAATCTCTGAGCCGACACCGTTTGGCGCGATTCAGGTCCCTGTGGCGGGCGAGCCGATCCTGTTGATGGCCGATCGGCAGACCTCCGGCGGCTACGCGAAGATCGCGTCCGTTATTGCCGCCGATCTTCCGCTCGCGGGCCAGCTCGCACCGGGCGACTTCATCGAATTCGATGTCTGTCCGCGGCAGCAGGCGGCCGCGGCGCTCATCGCGCGCGAACGTCCGTTGCTGCGGCTCGCGGACGTGGGGATCAGGTGACGCGCGTCGAGGAAAACGTTCCGCTTGCCGAGTGGTGCACGCTCGGGGTCGGCGGTCCGGCGAGATGGTTCGTGGAAGCACGTTCGGAGAGCGATGTGATCGACGCTCTTTCATGGGCCCGCTCGCGACACACGGATCTTTTCGTTCTCGGTGGCGGCAGCAACATCGTCATTTCCGACGCGGGTCTGCACGCGCTCGTCGTCCGGATCGCACTCGAAGGCGTCGAGCAGCGCATTGAGGGCCGCTAAGTAATCTGGCGTGTAGGCGCGGGTGAACCGTGGGATGCGTTCGTCCGGTCCACCGTCCGCGCACAGTGCGCGGGCCTCGAGTGTCTGTCGGACATCCCGGGGTTGGTCGGAGGAACACCGATCCAGAACGTCGGCGCCTATGGCCAGGATGTGTCAGGCACGATTCAGACGGTCCGCGCGATCGATCGCCAATCACTCGAGATGCTGAACCTCACGGCAGCGGAATGCGGATTTGCGTATCGAACCAGCCGATTCAAGCATCGCGACGCGAACCGCTTCGTCGTGACGGGTGTGGCGTTTGCGCTCACGCCCGGCGGCGCGCCGACACTCGCGTACGCCGATGTCGTGAAGTACTTCCACGATCGAAGCGGAACGCCGTCACTCGACGAAGTGCGCTGCGCGATCCTCGACATCCGGGCGCGCAAGGGAATGGTCATCCAGGCAGGGAACCCGGCGAATCAAAGCGTTGGGTCGTTCTTCGTGAATCCGATCGTTACCCGTCAGCAGTTCGACCGGGTCCGCGATGCCATTGGTGCGACGGACGAGCAGGACGTGCCGCACTATCCCACCGACGACGACCGGGTCAAGATTCCGGCAGCATGGCTGATCGAACAGGCAGGCTATTCGAAAGGCCATACTGTCGGAAACGTGGGCATTTCTCCATTTCAGGCACAGGGACTGATCAATCGTGGCGGAGCATCTTCCGCGGAAGTGATTGCGCTCGCCGCAGCAGTGAAGCGTGCGGTGTGGTCCGCCCTCGAAGTGATGCTCGTGCCTGAGCCGGTTTTCGTGGGATTCGGCGATGATCCAAACGTGCGCTGGCTCCTCGAAGGCAGCCCAACTCGACACTGATCGATATGTCAACTCTCGTGATCGAAGGCGGTCATCGCCTCTACGGCAGGCTCGACATCGAAGGCAACAAGAACGCGGCGCTTCCGCTGATTGCGGCGTGCCTGCTCACCGAAGAGCCTTGCGTATTGCACAACGTGCCGCGCATCGCCGATGTGGAGGTGATGTGCCGGCTGCTGCTGGATGTCGGCGCAGAGGTGGACGGCATCGGCACCACGACGCTGCACATCTGTTGCCGCAACATCACGAAACACGAGCCCGATCGTGCGCTGGTTGGCCGGCTGCGAGGATCCGTGCTGCTCATGGGCCCGCTGCTTGCGCGCTGCGGCAAAGCGATCATTGCGCCGCCCGGCGGCGATTTCCCCGCCCGCCGCACAATCAAGACGCATCTCGAAGCGCTGCATCACATGGGGGCACGCACGCTCGACGGCCCGGGCCATCACCTCGACGCACCCGAGGGGCTGAAGGCTGCTTCCTTCTATCTCGACGAAGCATCCGTGACCGGTACTGAGACGGCGCTACTCGCCGCGGCCGCTTCACCTGGTCGAACCGAGATTCGTCACGCTGCGTGCGAGCCGCACGTCGTCGAGCTCTGCGAGTTCATTCGAGCGATGGGCGCACACGTGGAAGGAGACGGCGGCCACACGCTGCGAGTGGAGGCGCCTGACAAGCTTCGCGGGGCGACGAAGACACTGCAGGGCGACTACATCGAGGCAGGAAGCTGGGCGGTCGTTGCGGCGATCACGGCCGGCGGGATGGAGATCAGCGGCACGCGATGGGAGGACATGGAAGTCGTCTCCTCGGTGTTGAAGAAGATGAATGTGTTCTGCGAGCACGATGGATCGATGTTTCGGGTCGAGCCGCGCACGCTCATCGGCGCCGGCCGGATCACGACGGGTCTCTGGCCTGGATTTCCAAGTGATCTCGTGAGCCTCGTGACCGCGCTCGCGACGCAGGCGGCGGGGGCGACGCTCGTTCACGACTGGCTGTACGAGCTGCGGCTGTTTGCCCTCGAACAAATGAGCGGGATGGGGGCGGACCTGTTTCTGTGCGATCCGCACCGCATCATCGTGACCGGGCCACGGCTGCTGCGCGGCAAACATCTCGACAGCCGCGATATTCGATCCGGCATGGCGCTCATTGCGGCGGCGCTTGCGGCACACGGTCAGAGCCGGGTCGAGCCGCTCGAAACCGTCGAGCGCGGCTACAGTCGCTTGGTCGAGCGTTTACAGGGTCTCGGCGGACAGGTCGCGCGCGTCGAGTAAAAGTGAGGACGCTGCCTCCGCGCAGGTTCCTTCACGCGGTTTCCTCACGGACGTTCCTTACGGCGTTCACATAGGTTCCCTCACGTCGTTCGTTCACGTGGGAACGAACCTCCGTGAACTCTCGTGTACGAACGTACGCAAAGGAACCCGTGTAAAGGAACGTCCGTGTCGGACTTCAGCGAGGCCCCGGCGGCGATTGATTCCCCGGCTTGACCGGTGTCGGCGGCTTCAGCGGTTGCGCGGGAGCGGGTGTTTGTGGCACCGGCAGCAGCGGCGAGCGCGGGGGCTGCTGGACGGGAGGGAAAATCCCTTCGGGAATCTCCCCGGGCGGCTTGACCGGCTGCGGCAGCGGCGCAGGAAGCGGCACGTCGATGAGCGGCAGGCTGGAGTCGCGACCCACGCGGAACGGCTGCAGATCCTCCGCGCGCAAATCGAGAATCCTCACGATGCGCGGAGTGAGCGTCATGATGATGTCGGTCTCCTGCGTTTGTTTGTGATTGTGCGCAAACAGTCGGCCGACCACTTCACGGTGTTGATGGTGCGGTTGCCGAACGTGGGCAGCCCGCCAAACCCGGTGCCCGAAATGCTGCTCACCTCAACACGCACCGCAAGCGACACGTCATCGTCGTGGTGCGTACGTGGTGTGATGTCGATGTTGACCCCGATGTTTTCGTAATTGAACGACGTGATTGGTTGTGTCTGCACCCCACCGGCCGCGATTGGAGAAAACGTCGTGACTGGCACCGGCACGCGCTCTCCCCAACGCGCCTGCGCTGCGACGCCTTCTGATGTGCGCAGCTGCGGATTGGCGAGGACACGCGTTGCGCTATCGGTCTTGAGTAACCGGTAATAGAGGCCTGGAAGGTTGGTGAGAAACATGCCGGCCTGCGTGAGGTTTCGTACGTCGCGCAGCGTCAAACCGGTTCTGTTGACGTCAGCCGCGCCGTCGATACCCGGCGAGTTTGGCGATGCGACCTGCAGTCCATACTCCTTCAGCGTGGTGCGATCGACCTCGAGCAGCTCGACGTCGATGACCACCTCGGGACGCGCTTTGTCGATGGCGCTGATGATCTTGCCCGCCGCGGAAATTCGCTCCGGCGTGTCTTTCACGACGATCGCGTTCGTCGCGGTCACCGACGAGATGCGCCGCGCGTCGACGACAATGCGCAGAATGTCGACCGTTTCTTTGACGTCGGCGTTGCTCAAGTAAAACGTGCGAACCACTTCTTCTTCGTACTCCCGGCGCTTGGCCGGCGTGTCGGGGACGACGGTGAGCGTCTGCGGCCCGGTGACGCGCCAGAAGGTCCGCGTGGAGAGGGCAACGGCATTCAACGCGTCTTCGAGCGTGACGTTTCGCAGATCCACCGTGATGGGCTGCTCGCGGAACGTCGGGTCGAACGCAATACTCAGGTTGGCGAACTGCGCGATTGCGGCGTAGACGGCGCGGCTGCCGGCCTCGCGAAAGATCAGCGAATCGGGCATCTTGATGTCGCGCGGGAGCTCCGTGCCCGGGAGCGGCGCGTTCATGCTGTTCTCGATGATCGTCTCGAGCTGGGTTTTGCCTTCTTCGGTGACAGGAATTTTCGCGCGCAGCTGCGATCGCGCGCGCGTCAGCTCTTCCTGCGTGTCAGCGTTGGTCGGATTCAGCTCGCTCGCGATCTGGTACTCGACGACCGCCTCTTCGAGCTTGCCGATCGACGCCAACCGGCGGGCACGTGTGGAGTGGTCCTGGGCCGCACGCAGCTTGGCTTGCTCCAGCGAGGCGCGCGCGCTGCGATTGGTCGGGTGATCGCGAACGACTTTGGTGTATTCAACGACCGCGCGGTCGAAGTCCTGCTGACTCTCCGCGAGCCGGGCCGCGCGCATGGCTGCGCCGGTCGCGCAACCGGAAAGGACAATGATGCCGGCGAGTGCGGCGAGGAGAGAGTATTTCATTTCGAGGGCACGCCGCTTGTGACGACATCGACGCCACGCGGAATGCGGAACTCGAAAATCTTATCGGATAACCCTCGGTTTTCCTTCAGATTCGTAAAAGTGAAGCTCGATCGACCGCCCTGGCGGTCGGCGGCCACCAGTTGCCGGATCTGAAGGCTTGTCGAATCAACCCCCAGAATGAGCCACTCCACGTCGGGATCGGCATGCCGCGGCACGAGTTTCAGCAGAGTGGTGTCCGGCAAGGCGCCCGGCAACTGGGCGAAGCTCGCCGTGAAATCGCGGACCAGATGACCCTTGCCGGTGAGAAACAGCGCGGGTGTCGAGCTGCCTTCAGGTACGGGACTCACGATGACCTGTTTATCGGCGGGAACGTACGAATACAGGCGGCGCCCGTCGGAGACGAACTCCTTTTTCTCCGGTTTTTCATACACCCAGCGCATGCGTCCGGGCCGCTTGACGGCCACCGTGCCGCGCTCGGTGGTCTTCGTGCGGAGCACGCCGCCTTCGTAACTCTGGACGAAGTCCGCTTCGAAATCCCCGATCGTGTCGTAGCGTTGCTGCACGCGTGCGGCGAGTTGCTCCGGGGTGGCGGCTGCCGGCGCCTGGGCAGCCAGGCTGCCCGCCAGGAGGAGCGGCATTGAAAACAGGGTCATACCCTTTAGGACGAAGCCGAGCCGTGAAAAGTCCCGCATCATGGCAGCTTACGCCTCGACCTCGGTCCCCGCTAGGAACCTCTGTCTCGGCTAGGGACCTCCGTTCCCGCCAAGCTACCTCCGTCCCCGTCAAGCCACCCCGGTCCCCGCTAAGCGACCTCGTCCCCGGCGGTGATTCGTCAACGGTCTGTCGAGCAAATCCGTCGAAGCCTACGCGAGGTGCCTGATGGATGTGTTTCGCAACGACGTTCGCGTCGCCCTGCGCCGGTTCGTTCGCGAGCCCGGATTCACCGCTGTCGTCGTCTCGACGCTCGCGCTCGGCCTTGGCGCGAATATCGCCATCTTCTCTCTGATCGACGCGCTGATACTGCGTTCGCTGCCCGTTGAGCGACCCGAAGAGCTTTACCGCCTGGGTGACGACACCGACTGCTGCGTGAATTCTGGACTGCAGGACAACTTCTCGTTGTTCTCGTACCGGCTGTTCGAACACCTTCGGGCCAACGCGCCGGAATTCAGCGAGCTTGCGGGATTTCAGGCCAACACGTCGCCAATCGGGTTGCGCCGAAGCGGTGCGTCCGTATCGGAGAGTCTTCCAGGAGAGTTTGTCACCGGCAATTACTTCAGCATGTTCGGCATCAAGGCTGCGGCGGGTCGCCTCCTGCAGCCGGACGACGACCGGGCCGGGGCGGCGCCGGTGGTTGCGTTGAGTTACCGTGCATGGAATCGATTCGGACTCGATCCATCGGTCGTCGGCAGCGTCGTCGTCGTCAACGGAATGCCCATGACCGTCGTCGGCGTTGCCGGGCGCGAGTTCTTCGGCGACACCATTCGACCGGATCCTGCGGCCGTGTGGATTCCGATGGCGCAGGAGGTTGCGCTCAGGCGAGAAGGGTCCTTATTGGATCGGGCGGACCAGAACTGGCTGTACGCCATCGGCCGTCTGCGACCAGGCGCTTCCGCCAGGCAGGTCCAAACGCGGCTGACGACCGCGCTTCAGCAGTGGCTCTCGTCGCAATCCTTTGTTCCAGAGAGCGCTCGTGCGCGTCTCCCGCAGCAGTACATCGCATTGACCGCTGGTGGCAGCGGCGTGCCGCTCATGCAGGCGCAGTTCTCGCGATCGCTGGGAATGCTGTTCCTGACATCTGCAGTGCTGTTGCTCATTGCATCGGCAAACCTCGCGAATCTCCTGCTCGCGCGCGCCGATCCTGGACAGACGGCCATTCGCACGGCTCTTGGAGCTTC
>WNFV01011549.1_pt1 | contig 13355 bp, 11 predicted proteins | sample 5400101 | NCBI WGS metagenome assembly WNFV01 (sample SAMN13153361, study PRJNA577476) | soil metagenome | isolation source: 115 cm soil or saprolite under grassland replicate 1 | place: USA:California | collected 2016-06-15
TAGTGGAGTTATCCAGTTTTCAACTCGAGACCATCAAGGAGTTTCATCCTACAGTTGCCGTGGTCCTAAACGTTACGCCAAATCACATGGATCGTTACGAATCATTTACCGACTACGCGGCCGCCAAGCACCGGATATTTATGAACCAGGGGCCGGGCGATGTCGCCATTCTCAACGCCGACGATGAAATCATTTCGCGTTGGGCCAGTGGCTTGCGTGCTCAAGTGGTCCGCTTCAGCGTGAAACAGCAATTAGAGGAAGGTCTTTTTCTGCGCGGGCGGGAACTTGTTTCACGCACCGCGACTCGCGAACGGGTTCTAATGATTTCGGACGAGATGAAGCTGCGCGGCCTGCACAACGTGGAGAACGTTTTGGCTGCGCTCGCGGCCGGACTTGCTTGTGGCGCAGATCCAGAGTCGATGCGCCAGACGATTAAGCGTTTTAATCCGGTCGAACATCGGCTGGAGTTTGTCTCTCAGATTGAAGGCGTAAAGTTTTACAACGACTCAAAAGCTACCAGCGTGGACGCGACGCTGAAGGCGCTTGAGGCATTCGCAGGTAAGGAAGAAGACACGGGCAAGATCGTTTTGATACTTGGCGGGCGGGGAAAGAAGGCTCCTTATTCCCCACTCGCGCCACTGTTAATGAAGGAGGCACGCAAACTGATCTTGATTGGTGAAGATGCAGAGACAATCGCCAATGAGCTGGGAGATTACGCTTCGTTTGAGCGGGCGACCGACATGAAAGACGCCGTCACGCTTTCTTTTCAGGCAGCGCAGCCTGGGGACATTGTTTTGCTGGCGCCCGCCTGCGCCAGCTTCGACATGTTCGACAGCTTCGAACATCGTGGACGCGTCTTTAAAGACGCAGTTTCGAGTTTAGAGTCTCGAGTTTCGAGTTCGTCGGTTAACCAGGAATCTGCCACCAACGCCGGCGAGCGCGAAACCGACTCGAAACTCGAAACTCGAAGCTCGAAACCGAACTAGCTATGGCAAAGAAGTTATACCCTGATAAGTGGCTCTTCGCGGCGACAGTCGGACTGGCGCTGTTCGGTGTCGTTATGGTTTACAGCGCCTCGGCGATGCTGGCCCAAAGCGAAAACCACGGCCATTTCTACTATGTAAAAAAGCAGGCAGTCTGGACGGCAATAGGTCTTTTCGCAATGATTCTCGCAATGCAGTTTGATTACAACCGCCTGCGCGATCGACGCGTTGTTTACGGCCTGCTACTGCTGACGGTGTTCATGTTGCTTGTGGTCTTTGGTTTCTCACCAGTGAATGGTGCCAGTCGCTGGATCAGATTTAGCGGTTTCTCAATTCAGCCCTCTGAGGTCTCAAAGCTGGCGCTCGCGATCTTCCTCGCTTACTTTTTGGAGAAACACGCCGGGGATGAACGGAATTTTTGGCGAACATTTCTTCCCTGTGGTATGGCTGCTGCACTTCTGGCGGCGTTGGTTGTTGCAGAACCAGACTTCGGAACATCGTTGATGCTGGGAGTAACATTCGTAATCGTGACTTATACCGCAGGAGCGCGACTATCACACCTCGCGATGGCTGCTGGGCCAGCTTTTCTTGTGGCCGCGGGGCTGTTGATTTTCGTGCCCTGGCGAATGGCCCGGCTAGTGACATTCCTGGATCCCTGGGCCGATCCGCAGAAGACCGGCTTCCAGGTAGTGCAGTCATTAATCGCTGTGGGTTCAGGCGGCACTAATGGCTTGGGTTTCGCGCAGGGCAAACAGAAGATGTTGTTCCTGCCCTTTGCTCATTCGGATTTTATCTTTGCAGTTATCGCTGAAGAGTTGGGTTTACTGGGCACGCTCACGGTGTTGCTGATATTCGCGCTATTTCTTTGGCGCGGCATTCACGCATCGTTGTTGGCGCCGGATCGGTTCGGCAAGTTGCTCTCGCTGGGCATTGTAACCGGCATCGTTGCTCAAGCGCTTTTCAATATTAGTGTCGTGCTTTCGCTGGTGCCTACGAAAGGTATTCCGCTGCCGTTTATTTCCTACGGCGGTTCGTCGTTGGTTCCGACACTTGCATCGGTTGGTATTCTGCTGAATATCTCGCAACACTGCAGCGGTTCTCTCGGCGCGGATCTGCTGAAGCTAGCGCCCGAGCGCAGTGGTAAAGAACAGCGGAAGTTGCGGGTGGCACAGCCCGCGAGGCGAATGGCGCATTCGCGCTTCGGATAACCGCGATGCGCGTGCTCATCGCCGCCGGTGGAACGGGAGGACACATTTATCCGGGTATCGCGGTCGCCCAAGAAATTCTCCGCCGCGATCCCAGCTCTGAAGTCAGGTTTGTGGGTACGGCGAAAGGTCTCGAAAACAAACTGGTTCCGCAAGCAGGTTTTGAACTTTCGATCATTGACAGCGCGGGTCTCAAAAACGTCGGGCCGATTGCGCGCGCGCGCGGACTACTGGTGTTGCCAAAGAGTTTTCTGGCAGCCCGGATCTTGATTGGAGCGTTTCGACCTGATGTAGTGATTGGCGCCGGAGGCTACGTATCCGGTCCGGTTGTGTTGACCGCGGCTTTGATGAAGCTGCCGACGGTGGTGATGGAGTCAAACGCTTTGCCGGGTTGGACCAATCGCGTGCTGGCGCGTTTTGTTGACAAGGCTGCCGTTTCCTTTGACGCGGCGCTGCCCTTTTTCCGCGGCAAAGCCATGGTAACCGGCAATCCTGTTCGCCGCGAGTTTTTTGAGATACCGGAACGAAACCGCAACACGACTGGGATTAGAGAATTTTCGATTCTCGTGTTTGGCGGCTCGCAGGGCGCCCATGCAATTAATGAAGCGATGATTGCAGCCCTGCCGGCGCTCTCAGATTTGAAAGATGCGTTGCGAATAACGCATCAAACCGGAGAAGCAGATTTTGCATCGGCCCAGGCGTCGTACATAGCTGCTGCATGGAGTGAACGCGCGAGCGTCACGAAGTACATTGACAATATGGTCGCTGCTTTCGCCGCTGTCGATCTGGTAGTTTGCCGTGCTGGCGCAACCACGACAGCCGAACTGATAGCGGCGGGCAAGGCCTCGGTAATGATTCCATTTCCGTTCGCAGCCGACGACCACCAGCGCAAGAACGCGGAGGCTATGCAGCTTGCCGGAGCAGGAAGAATGATTCTGCAACAGGATTTGTCCGGTAAACGGTTGGCGCAAGACATAACTGCGCTCATCCGCGAGCCGGATAGAATCACCGCGATGGAGCAAGCCGCTCGCAAGCTGGCGCGAGGAGATGCGGCGGCGGCAGTGGTGGATATGATTGAAGAGCTAGTGGGCAGTGAGCGGTAAGCAGTGAGCATTGAGCAGTGGGCAGCGAGTGGAGGGCGTTGAGCAGAAAGCAGAAGGCAAATGCAAGACTATCGAAAAAACGTCGGACGCGTCGATCCTAAGGAACGTCACGACCGGAAACGCCGGCGGCCTGCTGCTCACCGCTCACTGCCCACTGCCAACTAATTTTTATGTTTCGTCGAATTCAACATGTTCACTTTGTCGGCATTGGTGGCATCGGCATGTCCGGTATCGCCGAGGTGCTCATCAATCTGGGTTTCCGCGTCTCCGGTTCCGACGCGAAACGATCCAACGTCACCGACCGTCTGCAACAGATGGGAGTTGAATTTGCCGAAGGTCATAATGGCGAAAACGTAGGTGATGCGCACGTCGTCGTTCGCTCTACGGCCGTTCGTGAAGATAACCCCGAGATAGCCGAAGCTCACCGTCTTTCAATTCCCGTAATTCCTCGAGCGGAGATGCTGGCCGAATTGATGCGACTGAAGCCGCACACGGTTGCGGTGGCTGGTTCACACGGGAAGACGACAACGACGTCAATGGTAGCGACTGTACTGGGCCATGCGGGAATGGATCCCACGATTGTGGTCGGTGGCGTGGTAGGCGCGTTCGGATCGAATGCGCATCTGGGGACGAGCGATCTGATGGTTGTTGAAGCTGATGAAAGTGACCGCTCGTTTCTAATGCTGACGCCTACGATCGCGGTGGTAACGAATATTGACCGGGAGCACATGGATTACTACCACGACATGGATGACGTACGCACCTGCTTTACGAACTTCGTGAACAAGGTCCCTTTTTATGGTGCGTCAGTGCTTTGTCTGGATGATCCAAACGTGCAGGCAATCATTCCACACGTGGAACGACGCCGCATCACTTATGGATTAAGCGCGCAGGCCGACATCTCGGCACATGCTATTCGTTATGACCAGAACTTCGGCTCCGTCTTTACCATTTGGCACGGAGCAGATGTTGTTGGCGATATCGCCTTGTGTGTGCCCGGACTGCACAACGTCTACAACGCGCTTGCAGCCATAGCGGTTGGCTTTGAGCTGGACGTGCCGTTTACGCAAATAGCTGAGGCTTTGGCGAGTTTCACTGGAGCCGGCAGACGGTTTCAATTCAAAGGAGAATCGGGCGGCGTAATGGTAGTTGATGATTATGGCCATCATCCGACTGAGGTTAAGGCGACCTTAGCGGCGGCGAAGATAGGTTCGGGCGGACGCCGGATCGTGGTGCTTTTTCAACCGCACCGCTATACCCGAACCCATGATCTGATGGAGGAATTTGCGCGCTCTTTTAACAACGCTGACACACTCTTTGTGACAGACATCTATGCCGCAAGCGAGGATCCCATCGAAGGAACCACCGCCGAAACGCTGACCGCTGCCATCAAACGTTTCGGTCACAAGGATGTTCGCTACGTCGGAGCGCTGGAAAATGCCGCATCAGCTCTGCGAGACCATGTGCAGCCGGGCGACCTGGTTTTAACTTTAGGAGCCGGCACAGTCAGCCGCGTGAGCGATCAATTGCTCGGGCTGCTTCGCGAGCGAAGCGAAGCGAAAGGCGTTTAGGGTGTTGGGTAACGCAAACTGTTAGTTTGCGCCGCAGATCATGGCCGAAGCTAACGAACAAAGTGACTTCCGCGAACGCGACATTGCGCTGGAACAGATCGCAAAGCAATTCGGCGTGCGCGCCGAACGCGGGAAACGGTTCGCCGAGTTGACGAGTTTGCGAGTCGGTGGCGCCATCGATTGGGTTCTATCGCCTGAGACGGAGGCAGAAGCTGCTGCTCTGGTGCACGCGATGGATCAGGCGGGAGTAGCCTGGCGCGCCCTGGGATCGGGCAGCAACATTCTTGCGGATGACGGCGATCACCACTACGTAGTGTTAAGTCTCAAAGAATTGAAGGGTGAACTCCAGTTTGATGGTGAACGCGTGTCTGTTCCGGCCGGGTATTCGTTGCCGCGACTCTGTATCGATGTCGCGCGCCAGGGACTTTCGGGGATAGAAGGTCTGGGTGGAATCCCAGGCACAGTCGGGGGCGCGCTCTGGATGAACGCCGGCGCTTATGGTCACGAGATAGGCACTGTAACCGAAACGGTGCGCGTCGCGCGAAATGGAAAGGTAGTCAGGGTTCCGGGAAGCGACGTGCAGTGGAACTATCGTCACACATCCTTCAGGGAAGGTGAGTTGTTACTCGGCGCCACTTTGCGGTTAACGCCTGATGATCCCGAAAAAATTCGCGCTCGTATGGAAGATGCAAAATCACGCCGGATGGCGACGCAACCGCACGGCTCACGCTCTGCCGGTTGTTTTTTCAAGAATCCGCCGGCCGGCACAATAGGCACCGGCAAGATCATTGATGAGATGGGCATGAAGGGATCGCGACGAGGTAGCGCGCTCGTGTCACCGATCCATGCGAATTTTATTGTTACCGAGGGTGAAGGCGCGCGAGCTGAAGACGCGCTCGTTCTTGCCGAAGAAATTCGTGAGCGCGTGAAACGGGAACACGGAATCGAACTTGAGTATGAAGTCGAGCTGTGGCGGGCGAATGAACCAAAGGAAAAAACCGACGTCGACGAAACGACCGGTGAGTTAAAGCGAAAGGAATAGACGTGAGAGAGCAAGCCATTGCACACAAGGTTGGTAATCGCAGCGGCATGGGTGGTCAGCGTCGTGCGACTAGCGCGACCCAGCGACCGAAGCGACGCGAAAGTAGTGGCCAAGCGCTGGCCACACGTGTCCGAGCAATGCTCGGCTATGTGCCTGCGTTTCTCAAGCTCGCTCTCACAATCGTTGTGGGGATTCTCATTTTTGCGGGTTATCGCGCCGCAGCGTCTGCAAGTTTTTTTCAAGTCCGCAATATTGAGGTGCAAGGAACTTCCAGGGTGTCCGCGGGTGAAATTCAGGCAATCGTTCGTAAGGAAGTGGAGAAGAGCGGTGTCTGGAACGCAGATCTGCATGGACTAAACGCGCGGCTTGAGCGTGTGCCGTGGATAAGGACGGCGATTGTGTCGCGAGTCTTGCCCGACGGAATCCGTGTTCGTATTACCGAGCGCGTACCGCGGGCGGTGGTGAGAACCGCATCGGGTAGGTTTCGCTGGATAGACGACGATGCAGTGTTGCTCGGCGAGATGTTGCCAACAGATCAAATACCGGCGTTCTTCCTGCGTGGCTTGAACGAGGAGGATCCGGAAGGGGCACGCACAGAGAATCGCGAACGAGTAGCAAAGTTTCTGGAGTTGCAACGAGATTGGGATACTGCAGGATTATCGGAGCGCGTTAGCGAAGTAAATCTGATCGACATTCGTGATGTTCGCGCACAGTTGGCAGGTGACAATTCCCAGATTGAGGTGCGGCTTGGTTCACAGGATCACGGCAAGCGGCTGAAAGATGCGCTTGACGTGCTGGATGCGCAACGGCAGTCGCGGTATGGCTCGCTTATCAGTTATATCGATCTGAGTCAGGGCAAGCGAGCGATTGTTGGTCTCACTTCCGGTGTTCATAAAACGAGCGGTGAAGCTGGAGGTCCCAATGGAGCTACTGAATCGACCAGCGAGAGAAAGACTGACAGAGATTTGGCTGTTGCTGCGGGACCCGACAGAGTAAGTGCGGGCGAACCCATGATTGCCGGAAACAAAACTATAAAAAACCGTGGCGACAAGTCGCCGACGTCGGAGAGGAAGTCGCACAAATCGAAGAAGTCAGATCCCCGCGACCGATGATCGTAAAAACGATCACGGATTTGGTTTCAATCAAGGAGCACCGCTAAATGGCCAAGCGCACGCAACACACAATTGGTCTCGACATAGGGACTAGCCGGGTGACGTGTATAGCTTGCGAACCCGGCGAGGGCGGATTGCTCAATATCGTTGGGATCGGAGAAGCCGAGGCGCGAGGTCTGCGAAAAGGGGTGATCGTTAATCCAGATGCGGCGGTGGATGCGCTTAAGAAAGCGGTTGAAGAAGCTGAGCGAATGAGCGGGATGCAAGCTGAAGAAGTAACGATCAATCTGGCCGGCTCACACATTCTCGGGCTCAATGGCCAGGCGATCGTGGCGGTGTCTGGTCGTGATCGCGAGATCACCGCCGAAGATGTTCGCCGCGCCATAGACTCTGCCTGTGCTATTCAACTGCCAGCTGGACGCGAAATAGTGGATCGCCTGCCTCAGGAGTTTATCGTTGACGACCAGGATGGAATCAATGATCCGGTTGGCATGATCGGCGCGCGGCTCGCAGTCAAAGTGCATATCGTTACCAGCCCCGTCACCGCTCGACAAAATGCTATTAACGCCGTAAATCGGGCCGGTTTGATAGTGGCCGACATGGTTCTGGAGCAACTCGCCGCCGCCGAAGCCTCGCTGACCGAAGACGACAAGGAATTTGGCGCGGCTCTCGTGGACATCGGCGCTGAGACTACCGGTTTGGTCATTTATCAACGAGGCGCGGTGCAGCATACAGCCGTGTTTCCGCTGGGTGGCTCGCATTTCACCAATGACATTGCTTTCGGATTGCGCACGCCGATTCCAGACGCGGAAAAGATCAAACGGGCAGTTGGCTGCGCGTGCAGTACCTCGCTCAACGAAATGCAGCGCGGCGAGTTAGTCGATGTTCCTTCGGTGGGCGGGCGCGCGCCACGTCAGCTCTCGCGACAAATCCTCTGCGATATTTTGCAACCGCGCGCCGAAGAAGTTTTGATGCACGTTGCCGATGAGATCAAGGACGCCGGCTGGGAACGACAGCTCTCAAGTGGTGTCGTGCTGACTGGAGGCGGTGCCTTGCTGAGTGGTATGACCGAAATCGGAGAACAAGTTTTCGATGCGCCCGTTCGTGTGGGCTATCCAGAGAGAGATCGCTTTGGCGGATTGATTGAGGATGTGCAAAGCCCTGCCTGGGCTGCGGCCGCCGGGCTCGCGCTGGTTGCCAGTCGTTCTCAAGCCAGCGAGTTGCGCATGGCAATGAGCCGACGTGGCTCGACGGGAAAGCTCACGCATTTTGTTTCAAGATTCCGCAATCGTTTCAGTAGTATTTTTTGACAAGTTGTTGTATGCTTTCGCCCCGGTCGCACAAGATATAGTCCGCAATATATCGATGCCGATGGCGCGAGCAACCCAACATAGAAGAAAGAACCCCTGGAAGCCTTCCCGCTTCGGAAGAGAGGAAATGACTATGGCAGAGGACGCTCGTTTGGATAGAGGCATTAATATCTTCATTGATGATGAACCACCGATCACAGGTGCACGCATAAAAGTGATCGGAATCGGTGGTGGCGGCGGCAATGCCGTTAATCGCATGATCGAAGCCGGCATTGAGGGCATTGAATTCCTCGTTGCGAACACCGATCTGCAAGCACTGAAGCGATCGAGGGCACCAATCAAAATTCAACTCGGCAGCAGGCTCACAAAAGGACTCGGCGCCGGCGCCAATCCTGGCGTAGGCCGCGAAGCTGCTCTTGAAGATACCGACAAGATCATCGAAGTGCTTGAAGGCGCCGATATGGTTTTTGTTACGACTGGACTCGGCGGCGGCACTGGCACGGGCGGGGCGCCAATCATAGCTTCGCTCGCGACGGAACTTGAGGCGCTGACAGTCGCAGTGGTAACGAAGCCCTTTCATTTTGAAGGGCGCCGCCGGATGCAGCAAGCCGAACACGGTTTGCGTGAGTTGCGTGAATGCGTGGACACCGTGATCACGATTCCCAACGAGCGTTTGCTGCACACTGTAGACAAAGATTCCTCTCTGGCAGATTCGTTTGGAGTGGCCGATGATGTTCTGCGTCAGGCTGTACAGGGGATTAGCGATCTGATTACAGTTCCCGGTTTGATCAACCTCGACTTCGCGGACGTTAAATCGATTATGCAAGGTATGGGAATGGCTCTGATGGGAGCCGGTCGCGCGCGCGGAGATAATCGAGCAATAGAAGCAACGCAACAGGCAATTTCGTCGCCCCTGCTCGAGGAAGCTACTATTCAGGGCGCCAAGGGTGTGCTGATTAATATTACCGGGGGGCCAGACCTGACGCTTTATGAAGTGAACGTAGCTTCCACAATTATACGCGAGGCAGCCGACGAAGATGCAAACATAATCTTTGGAGCGGTAATCGACGAGAACCTGCGCGACGAGATGAAGATTACGGTGATCGCCACCGGTTTTGGACAGGAAGCCGTAGCGGTGTACCTACATTCATTCGCAAGAAAGCTGACTAATAACCAAAACCCCCAGGCGGCAAAAAAGGAAGGCCCGATAGTTGAGCCTTCCTTTTACTTTGAACGGACGTTCGCTTTCGCCGGCAATGATTTTCCCCTTTGCTTTTTGACTCCCGCTTGTGTAGCATGAGCGTCATTCCTTGCAGGATTTTCCATTTCGGGTAAAGTTTTCGCCTTCTCCTCGGATGGCCGCAGCCTGCGAGTGTACTTTTATTCGCGTAACCCAATCCCCGCCAAATGTGCGTCGCGCGATCGATTTTGAATCCGTCCTAATTTTTTGGAGGTAAAGAAACAAGTGAGCAATCGTAAACTCATCAGAACCACGCTTGCCGAGGTGAAGGGCAAAGCACGCGAGGTCCCTCAACCCAGGGAACGTTCCAATGGTGGTTCCCAACGAGGACCTGGCGGCGACAGTGGAAGAGACGCCGGCAGAGAGGCAGCGCGAGCGGCTCAACATGCGGCCGTTCAAGTGCGAAAGCGAACGCCCCCGCCGATGGAGACTAACGCCGAGCTCTTCTATTATAAGAAGCAGATCGATGCGCACACGCCAATGGTGATTGTGTTGCTTGACGGCGAAGAAATCGAAGGAACCATCGAGTGGTACGATCGTGGCGCGTTGAAGGTGAACCGCAAGTCGGCGCCCAATCTTCTTCTTCTCAAGAGGAACGTCAAGTACATGTACAAAGCAGATGAGCGTGTTGAAGCGGCCGCGGAGTAAAGGCACACCGGCGCCCACTCGGATTCCTGACTCCCTTCAAATCCACAATAGATATCGGCCCAGTCTCCACTAATGAGGCAGTTTGGCAAAAACTCATCTCATTCAGGTCCTCGCCAGCGCCGACCCTTGCCGCGAATCGCCATCACAATGGGTGATCCGGCGGGTATTGGTCCGGAAGTAGTTCTAAAGGCTATCGCTGAAGAAGATATCCGCCGTGCCTGCATTCCGGTAGTTATTGGCGACGCTCAGTTGCTGGCCCATACGGCTCGGACTCTCGATCTGCAATCCGGATACGATATTATTCGTTCGGGAGAACCAATCCCCGAGCAACTATCCGAACCGATCATTTTTCATCTGGACAACATCAACGGAGTAATCGAGCCGGGGATCGAATCCGCAGCCGCAGGCAAAGCGGCGGCTTCCTACATTGAAGCGGCGGTAGAGTTGTGCGCGGCGGGCAGCACTGATGCCATAGCCACGGCACCAATTAATAAGCGATCGCTTTTTCTGGGTGGTTACAGCTTTCCTGGTCACACGGAGTTTCTGGCCCATCTCACCGGCAGCGAAGAATATGCGATGGCTTTTGTTGCTGCGAATCTGCGCATTGTTTTAATCTCAACGCACGTGTCGTTAGCTGAAGCGATACGAATGGTGGAACGAGATCGCATTATCCGAACGATTAACCTGACTAACCGCGAATTGAAGCGCTGGGGCATTAAGCGACCGCGTTTGGCGATGGCAGCTTTAAACCCGCATGGCGCCGAAGGTGGATTATTCGGAATGGAAGAGACTTCAGAAATTGCGCCGGCGATTGAAGCGTGCCACGGTGTCGATGAAATCAACGTTCAGGGCCCATTCTCTGCGGACACAGTATTTCTGCGAGCCTCGCGCGGTGAATTTGATGCGGTGATCGCGTGTTATCACGATCAGGCTATGATTCCTGTCAAATGTCTTTCCTTTGGCGAAGCGGTGAATGTTACTCTGGGTTTGCCGTTCATTCGCACGTCGGTAGATCACGGCACGGCATTTGATATTGCGGGTAAGGGAATTGCAGAACATTCAAGCATGATTGCAGCAATCAAATTAGCCGCCGAATTATCAAGCAGCGCCGGCGAGAGCAGCCACACAGTGGAAGTGTAAAATAGATGATGAGCAAAGATACTGGGCAGTTAACCCCGGACGGCAAGGAAACACGCCGCGTTCTGGTTGCTGATGATGATCCGGCGATATTGCGTTTAGTTTCGGCAATCCTGGAAAAAGAGAACTACGGCGTAGTCATCGCGCGCGACGGCCGCGAGGCTTACAAGATTTTGCAGAGTGATCCAAACTTCACCGCTGCCATCTTTGATGTCATCATGCCGCACATCTCCGGGCCCGAACTGGTGCGTTATATGAAGACCGAGAAACGGTTGATGAAGATTCCGGTAATGATGATGACGGCTGAGCAGGATCCCAAACTTTCGTCGGATAGTTTTTCTGCCGGCGCCGTAGTCTTTCTGCCCAAGCCTTTCACGACGGCACAGCTGCACATCATGCTGCAGATGTTAATCGGCAAAGCACCTGGTTAATTCGAACCCAATGATCGCTTTGAGAATCAAGTTAGCCGCGCAGTTTTCTTTGGTGGCTTGCTGCATAGTCGCTTTCACCCCAGCAAGCGTTCGGGCAGATTTGACTCCCAAACAGGCACGTAGAGCTATCACCCGCATGGCGAGCTTTGCACTATCGAACGGCTCGGTAAGGGTGAAAACAATTTCGGCAACGAGCACCGATGCGGCAGAAGTGTCGGCCGAGATCAGAACCGTCCTCAAGTTTGTTCAAGACGACCACGGAAGATGGCGCATTGCCGAGTTTAGAACCAGCCAGGATCGCTGGGAAGAGATTGATCTGATCGCCGACGCGCTCAGGTCTCAGGTGCCCGGGGGGGAATGCAATGCGCCCGATCCGCTTTTCAGAGGGCCGCTGGCAATCGATCCAAGCGTGAGACGCGCGCGCTGCTTGTTGGGAAGTCTACTAGGCGTTGAAATTCCTTCTGATGCGGTTCGAATCCAGGAGGTAGACCCGATGCCGATTCCGCTGGCCTCGCAAGCGTCCGCTACTGTCGTCGCTTGGGTGAAAGTGGAGACCCGTCTTCTCAACGACAAGAGTGGTTGGCATGTATCGGAATTGCGAACCGGAAACCGCGAGTGGGTCAAACTTGAGCCATTAGTCGCTGCAGTCAATGAGGGGAAAGAAAAGAAAGCCCGGGCAGAGTTGGAGCTGATCGCCAGAGCTCTCGAGCAGTTTCGCAATGACCACGGCTTCTTTGTCGTTTCCGATAGTCATGCCGTCGCAGTTGACTACCTCAATCCACGCTATCTGCCGCGCGTAATTCGCGTCGATCCCTGGCACCAGCCTTACAAGTATCTGGGCGAACGTGACCACTTCACACTGCGTTCGACTGGCCCGGATGGCAAAGAAAATACACCTGACGACATCCTGATCCAGTCGCGCTAACCCAAGCATCCGTATGGGCCAACTCGTTAATCGTTACGAATTTCCGCGTAACTACATCGCAACGAGCGCACACTTGAAAGGTCTTGACTGCCGACTGAAGTAAGGCGCAAGCAGAGCAGCTCAACATCTGGTTGCCATTTAAGACATTGACCCGGTGGACTTTTGGACGATTGAGCCGGGCAACTCGAAGTAGCTGCTGGAGACTCCTTTTCTACCAAAGCTCTTGACGCGCCCTCCGCGCCGATGATAGTTTCAAAATGTGGTTATGGCTGTTCCGGACAGCCGCCCGTTATTAGACAAGCAGCAAACAAGCCCTGCGCCGACTGTCACCAATTCCTGACCCCGCCAGTGGCGCTCAATTCAGCTAAGGTACCAAGCTTTGTTAGCTGGACGAAAACTCCTACTCGCCGACGATTCAATCACGATTCAAAAGGTTGTCGATCTTACTTTTGCCGACGAAGGCGTCAGCGTAGTTTGCGCGAACAACGGGCGTGAGGCGATTGAAAGGCTGGAAGAGTTTTTACCCGATGTCATTCTGGCGGATGTTTTTATGCCGCTGGTCAATGGATACGAACTTTGTGAGTACATAAAACGAAACGACAAACTGAAACACATTCCTGTTATGCTTCTGGTTGGCTCCTTCGAGCC
>WNFV01008329.1_pt1 | contig 13354 bp, 10 predicted proteins | sample 5400101 | NCBI WGS metagenome assembly WNFV01 (sample SAMN13153361, study PRJNA577476) | soil metagenome | isolation source: 115 cm soil or saprolite under grassland replicate 1 | place: USA:California | collected 2016-06-15
TGCGAGAGATGAAGGCAGGGAGCCTTCAACGGATGACGACGCCGTTGCTTTGCGAGCGTGTCGAGCGTCGCCATCCTCAGGAGAAGTGTGCCTCGAAGTGTGTTCGCGGCATTGTTCTCTCTGCCTTCATCTATTTTTTTAGCACAGATGGATCTCAGATTTGAAATCTTGCGTGTGAGACTTGAAATCTGAATTCCATGCGCGCATGTGTGGCTGAGCAAAACATTGCCGATTGCCAATTGCCGATTTGCCAATTGGTTGACCTGCCGACTTGTTGAATCGACAATCGGCAATGGGCAATTGGAAATGTTTTGGAAGGGTAGCCTAACTGGTACTCATGTCCGACAAACTTCAGTTTGTCGTTTTCTGGCGAACTAGTTTTTCTTCCAGACTGAGCGACAAGCTGAAGCATGTCGGACAATCTCTGGAGGCGTCGCCTAACGGTATGGCAGCGGTTTGCTAAATCGCCGCGCTTTGCGTGTGCAGGTTCGATTCCTGCCGCCTCCGCCAATTCACGGACCTGTAGCTCAGCGGAATGAGAGCGCGACTCTGCGAAGGTCGAGGTCGCACGTTCAAATCGTGCCAGGTCCACCAATCAAGAAAATCTTACGGAGTGGCCGAGCTGGAAAGGCGCGAGTCTCTGAAACTCGTTTACGTAGGTTCGAATCCTACCTCCGTAGCCAGTTTGAAGAGTTTGACGCGGAGTACACTGGAGTCGTAAAGCCGCCAGGGACGGGCTCATAATCCGTCGACGCAGGTTCAAGTCCTGTCTCCGCAACCAAGCTTAGGACCCGTAGTTCAGCGGAATCAGAAACAGTCGTTTCCTAAACGACGAGAGCACCCCACGCGGGCTGCCCGCGCGGGGACCCCGCCCGTCGCAGGTTCGAGTCCTGCCGGGTTCACCATGCCGGCGTAGCCCAATCGGGAGGAGGCGCTAGTCTTAGGAACTAGACAGTGTGGGTTCGAATCCCTCCGCCGGTACCAAATCAAAGGATGAAGTAGGAAGGATGAAGGATGAAAAGGAGCGATTGATTTTGGGCTTTCATCCCTCATCCCTCCGCCTTCATCCTTGCTCTAGCGCGTGTAGCCCAATTGGAAGAGGCGGCTGATTTAAGACCAGCTTTAATGATGAGTTCGAATCTCTCCACGCGCACCAAGATTTCCGGGGCGTCGAATGCAAAGGGTCGCGCAGTTAGTTTTCCAATTAACTTTAGAGAGTTCAAGTCTCTCCGACGCCACCAACAATCTTGCTGTGGCCTTGGTGTAATTGGTTAACACACTGCACTGTGAATGCAGAGATGACGGTTCGACTCCGCAGGTCACCCCAATCCAATGGCGCGTTAGGCAAGGTAGGCTCAAGCCGCCTGATTCTCAATCAGGCGATCGTCGGTTCAAATCCGACACGCGCTGCAAAATTTTCGCACGGAACTGTGGCCGAGAGGTGAGGCACCTGATTGTCGATCAGGTCGATGACGGTTCGAGTCCGTTCAGTTCCGCCATGCGTCAGTAGCCAAATCGGATCAAGGGCACCTGCCTCTTAAGCAGGGGATTGTGAGTTCGAGTCTCACCTGGCGCACCATTTTCAATTAGACTTAGAAAGGGAGGTAACAAATGCCTTACAAGAAGCTACCAATCGGTGGCGCACACAGTGAGATCCTGTCGTGGGCCAACCACGATTTCAGCATTGAAGAACAATCGATGCTGAGAAACGTTTCGCGCTTGCCATGTTTGTTCAAGCATGTCGCGCTAATGCCTGACGCACATTTGGGCAAGGGCAGTATGGTCGGTTCGGTAATATCTTCGTACTGGGATGGTTGGAAGGACTTTAGTGAACTTCACGAAGGTGTCCATGATCGCAAAGCGAAAGCGATGAAGCAACTGGGCACGTTGGGTGGCGGCAACCACTTCATCGAAGTTTGTCTCGATACAGAAAACGTCGTGTGGTTGATGCTCCACTCGGGCTCGCGCAACATCGGCAAAGAGTTGGCTGAACGTCACATCTCGACGGCGAAGTCACTGTGGAGACTCTCAGAACTTCCAGCTCCCGATCTCGCTTACTTCATCCAGGGCACGCCGGAATTCGCGGCGTACTGGAAAGACCTGAAGTGGGCGCAAACCTACGCGATGAAGAATCGCGAGATCATGATGGCGCGTCTGTTGAAGGTCTTCAACAAGATGTTCAATCATCGTCAGCCGTTTAGGCCTGAGCTTCAGGTTAACTGCCATCACAACTATGTGGCGCTCGAAGAGCACTATGGCGAGAAAGTTTTCGTCACACGCAAGGGCGCAATCAACGCCGACAAAGACATGTACGGCATCATTCCCGGATCGATGGGCGCGAAATCGTTCATCGTCAAAGGCCGTGGTCTGGCTGAGAGCTTCAACTCCTGCTCTCACGGCGCGGGCCGCAAGATGTCACGCGGAGCAGCGAAGCGAGCCTTTACCAAAGACGACCTCGCTCGTCAGACTTCCGGCGTTGAATGTCGTAAAGACGTAGGCGTGCTGGATGAAATTCCCGGCGCTTACAAATCGATCGAAGCAGTGATGAAGAATCAGGAAGACCTGGTTGAAATCGTTGCCGAGATCAAGCAAGTGGTCTGCGTGAAGGGCTGAGAATTAGATTCAGTCCTTCACCAATCCAGTCGTCATTATCTCAATCCATAAATCATTTCGGGGTGTGGTGTAACGCAAGCATCCGAGTCCTGGGAACTCGTGGTGACAGTTCAATTCTGTCCTCCCCGACCATCCGCCCACCGCACATGTTATGGGGATCGTTCTCAGTGCGATAATCGAAGAAGCCTAAAGAAAGGAGGCATTAGTGAACCCGCACATACTCTTTGACAAATCAGTGTTCCAAGCCACTCCGGTCTCGGCGTTCGTGAGCGTTGATCGATACTTGGAGATGGTCATTCCGCCAATCCTCGTCCGCGAGATCGGTGGCGATCTCGCGGGGACCAGCGGTAAGCGAAAGGAAAAAGATCAGAGCGTTTTTGTTGAGAAGCTTGCTCACCGGCCCGGAGTCCGCGCTTTTCTAGCCCATCACGCGTTTCTTATTCACCATGATCTGTTAGGTCGACCTGTGGCTATGGACGGCCGGGTGCCGTCGATGATGGAACCGGTACGTATGCCAGACGGAACTAAAGGCCTTCGCGTTGCCGAAACACCGGAGGAATATGCGATCAACAGATGGCGCCAGCACGATTTCACGCGACATGATTATCTTTGGGCCGAACGTTGGCAGCGAGTTCAAAGGTCTATTCGCAGCGGTTTCTATTCCCGCACTCTTCACAAGAGCGGAATCGATATTGAACAAGCAAAGAGCATAGAGCAGCTAGATCAACAGATTGAGAACGTGCTCACGAATCCCGGCGCCCAAGCGCGATTGCTGAATATCATCTTCACTGACTTTGCTGTTCCAATGAGACAGCAAGAGCTAGCGATTAAGCGGTTTCAGTCCAAGAAGCCACGTTTACTTTTACGTCAGTTCGCACCCTACGCGGCTTTCTGCTTGAGAGCGAACTTACTTCTGGGCTTTGCAGGCGGATTGTTAACCCGAGGTCATCCACATGACCTTCGGGATTTGGAATATTGCTATTACCTTCCTTTCTGCGAGGTATTCGCATCGACAGATAAACTTCACCGCAAGTTGGCACCACTGTTGATCCGCAACGATCAGATGATCGTTAGTTCGGAACTTATTGACGACCTAAGAAGGCTCACTGACGAATGGACGAAGTTAACACCGCAGGAGAAGATGGAATTTGCTCGCGGCATCCGAAATGAACCCCCAGAAAGGGAGGGCTCGATTCTGCGACAAATCTGGGAACGATACCGGGGACCAGATGTGCCACGCACTCAACCAGCAAATCCACCGCCCGACTCCTTTTTCAAAGAACTAATCCGGAAGTCATATGGCTCAGAGGATATTCTCGATGACATCGATGTTGAGAAGGTCGCCTTCCTTACACAGAAAGTTCAAATGACAAAAGCTCGGGCAAGGGAGCTATACCCAGGCTTCAACTTCGATGAGTAGTCCGCCTCACACAAGAATTACCGCATCGTTGGTCCAGTTGGTTTAAGACGGCGTTGCCAATGCCGAGACACCGGTTCGAATCCGGTACGATGCTCCAAGTCCTTTTACGCTCCTGTAGCTCAAATGGAAGAGTGCGACGCTTCGAACGTCGAGGTTGCGGGTTCAAGTCCTGCCAGGAGTTCCATTACTGATTAATGATCTCACCTCACAACCAAGGCGCCAGTTACCTTGATTCGCGCCGCTCGCGGAAGTGATGTAGCCGGAAACATGCGAGTCTTCCAAACTCGATTCGAGAGTTCGAATCTCTCCTTCCGTTCCAATTTGCGCGCGTCGCCAAGCGGCTAAGGCGCCGGATTGCAAATCCGGTATTCGTGAGTTCGAGTCTCACCGCGCGCTCCAATTCTTAACCAACAGAGAAAGAAAGGAGGTGCCGAGTGATGCCACTCAATGGGAGAGTTCTACTACTCAATCAAACTTACGAGCCGCTCGGCACCGTCAGTGTCCCGCGCGCAATCATCATGACTTTCAAGAACACGGTCTTCGTCGAAGAGTTCGACGGCGATCGCGTGCTGCGTTCGGCGCATGATGAATTTCCCGTGCCGTCGGTAATTCGCCGCCGCACTTACATCAACGTTCGCCGCCGTCGCGAGCAATCAGGTATGAAGCGCTTGCGAATTTACATGCGCGACAAGTTCCGCTGCCAGTACTGCGGCGAGAAGAAGGGCGTCGCTGAGCTAACGCTCGATCACATCTTGCCGCGTTCGCGTGGTGGAGATAACTCACCCGTAAACATCGCGACGGCTTGTATCAAGTGCAACAACCGGAAGAGCAATCGCACTCCGGCTGAAGCACGCATGCCTCTGCTAACTTCGCAGACGGCGCTGCGCGTGAAGCTCGAACGTGTGGTGCTTTGCCATTATGCAGAAGCGCGAGCCGAATGGCGCAAGTACCTCTTCATGGACGTACACGATGATCGTGCGGTCATGAATAAGGTGTACAACGAGCAAAAGCGGAGGGCATGAAAAATTCATCGCCCTCCTTCACCGGTCGGATAGCTGAGACGGATTAGCGCGGGTCTGAAAAACCCGAAAGGTTGGTTCGATTCCAACTCCGACCACCAATCTCTCTCGCCCGAGTAGCTCAACTGGCGGAGCTCTGGGTCCTACAAACCAGAGGTTGAAGGTTTAAGTCCTTCCTTGGGCACCAAAAAATAGTAGGCAGTCGGCAGGTGCGGGAAGCAGGCGTCCGGGTTTTACCTGCCGCCTGCTTACTGCTCCTGTCTCCTGATTTCTCGGGGCGTGACTCATCCCGGCAGAACGGTGACTGTCAGGGAGCGTGGAGTTCCAAGAGGCGCGTCGGCCTCACGCCCCGACCACAGACTAAAAGGCGATGTAGCTCCAACTGGCAGAGCTGCTGTCCCGTAAACAGCAGTGTGTGAGTTCGAATCTCACCATCGCCTCCAAACTCTGGCCCGCGTTCCCGGCGTCGGTCTTCTAAACCGAACCTGCAAGAGCTGGGTGGAAAGGCACGAGGTTCAACTCCTCCGCGGGCTTCCACTTCAAGGATGAAGGATGAGGGATGAAGGATGAAAAACTCACCTTCCGCGATCTGAACGATTTGATTCATCCCTCATCCTTCCGCCTTCATCCTTGCCTTTGGCTGTGTAGCTCAAGCGGAATTAGAGCAAGCGTCTCATAAGCGCGAGGTTGGTGGTTCGAGTCCACCCACAGCCACCAAATTTTCGGGCTGGTGATGTAACGACAGCATAGAAGTCCTGCAAACTTCTTGTGAGGGTTTGAATCCCTCCCAGTCCACCAACTGAAAGGATGAAGGATGAAGGCGGAAGGATGAAAGCGACACAACCCCGGCGATTCTTTTCATCCTTCATCCTTCCTACTTCATCCTTCCTTTTGTGGCGTAGCCAAGTTGGTAAGGCACCGCACTGTTACTGCGGCCATGCGAAGGTTCGAATCCTTCCGCCACAGCCAATTCTATTGACCCGGAGCTCGAGTGACAGAGCGGCGGCCTTTTAAGCCGTGAGGTGCGGGTTTGAGCCCCGTCGGGTCAACCAAGTTTCGCGGTGTAGCTCAACGGCCAGAGCACTCGATTGATAATCGAGCGACGCAGGTTCGACTCCTTCCACCGCGACGAAATCCAAGGGCTTCACGGGGCATAGCTCAACAGGTAGAGCAGCCGCCTTATAAGCGGTTTTAGCGCCAGATTAGCGTGAGGTTCTGGGTTCGACCCAGTGTCCCTACCAATGTCCGACAAACTTCAGTTTGTCGCTGATCTATGAATTGTCAGAGATCGGCAAACTGAAGTTTGCCGGACATTGCGGGATGGTGTAACTGGCAACACGGCGGGCTTTGAACCCGAAGATGAAGGTTCGACTCCTTCTGCCGCAGCCAATCTTTTCTGAAATTCGCAAAAGGTATTTCGATTGTCACTGAACCAGACAATAGAAGTGTGAGGTAACGAACAATGGCAAACAAGACTCTATTCAAGTCGCTAATCGGCCGGCTCATTCCGGCAACTGATGCAATCAATGAGGAGCGCGCTCCAGCGTACGCTCTATCGCCAAAGCATCAGCTGGCGCAGTACGCGGCTACAGGTTGTCTGAACACAACCTTCTACGCGGGCGCCGACGAGCAACTGGCGAAGGTGCTTGAGCTGTGCGCCGAACTCGACGCTGAGTTCATCGCCAAGACCGCCGTGTTCTGTCGCGAGCGCGGTTTCATGAAGGACATGCCTGCGCTACTTTGCGCTCTGCTGTCGGTGAAGGACCGCGAGCTGCTGGCTCGTGTCTTCCCACGCGTGATCGATAACGTAAAGATGCTTCGCAACTTTGTGCAGATCATGCGTTCGGGTGCAGTGGGTCGTAAGTCGCTCGGTTCGGCGCCAAAGCGTCTGGTGCGCGAGTGGCTGGACGCTCGTGATCCGGCTGCGCTCTTCAAGGCGAACGTGGGCCAGGACCCTTCGCTGACTGACATCGTGAAGATGGTCCATCCAAAGCCGAAGGACGAAGCACACGATGCCCTGTTCGGTTACTTCATCGGCCGCGAATACGAGTTCGATGCACTGCCGGAAGTTGCTCGCAACTTCGAGGCGTTCAAGAAGGGCGAGTCGCGTGAAGTGCCCGATGTGCCATTCCAGATGCTGACTGCTCTGGAGCTTGGGACGGCGGAGTGGACTGCGATCGCGCGTCGCGCGCCATGGCAGATGACACGCATGAACCTGAACACGTTTGCGCGTCACGGTGTGTTCGGCCAGCCAGGAATGACTGAGCTGATTGCGAATCGCCTGCGCGATCCGAAGGCGAATGCGAAGGCCCGTGTGTTTCCGTACCAGCTAATGGTCGCTTACACGATGGCCAATGCGAACGCTGACATTCCGAAGGAAGTTTGCGATGCGCTCCAGGATGCAATGGAAATTGCGCTAGCAAACATTCCGACAATCGAAGGCCGAGTGTATGTCTGCCCGGATGTCTCGGGTTCGATGTCGTCGGCTGTAACGGGCTACCGCAAAGGTGCAACTACAGCGGTGCGTTGTATCGACGTTGCGGCGCTGGTTGCGGCAGCCGTGCTACGCAAGAACCCGCGTGTTGAAGTGCTGCCGTTCGAGTGCGACGTGGTTAAGGTCAACCTGAACTCGCGCGACAGCGTGATGACCAACGCAGCGAAGCTGGCTTCGGTTGGTGGAGGTGGAACCAACTGTAGCGCGCCGCTGGCGCTGCTGAACCGCCGTAAGGCAAAAGGTGATCTCGTAATCTTTGTTTCGGATTACGAGTCGTGGGTTGATGCCGGTGGAGGCCGTGGCACCGCAACGATGAGAGAGTGGAACGCGTTCAAGCAACGCAATCCAAACGCTGGTCTGGCTTGTATCGACGTGCAGCCCTATCGCACGGTGCAGGCCGCAGAGCGTGAGGACATTCTCAACGTCGGCGGATTCTCGGATCAGGTCTTTGGCGTGATCTCGGAATTCGCACCCGGTGAACTGAACGCTGACCACTGGATCGGTGTGATCGAGTCGGTGGCGTTGTAACCAGGTTCCGAGTTTCGGGTTTTCGCCTTGAATTCTGAAGCTCGGAACTCTGAACTCGAAACTGAAGCTGTGGCCGAATGCTGTTGGGACTACATCCTTTGAAAAGATGTCTCGACGATTCCTTGTCGGCCTTTAGAGCCATGGCGAATGCGGGTGTGGAGTACATGGTTAACGCAGGTTCGAATCCTGTCTCGCCCGAAAAACTTTTGGGCGAGGGGCCACGGCAACGTGGTCAAAGCTCTCACCGATTTTGTCGCCCTCAATCATGGAGGTGAATGCCGGAAAGACTACATCACTCTGGCTGCTAACCAGCGAGCCTCGTGGAGTGTGATGACTCCAGCGGTTGAAAGACCGTGCTCAATTGTCTTTCCAATCTTGTCACCCCTTTTCTTATTGTTGGCTGGAGTGAATTGGATGCGAATGGTTTCAGAATATACAGAAGTAATGTGGTCCACCACATTACTTTTGTACTTTCCGAAACCAGTCGCATCCTCTTTTGTTATGTGGCCAAGTCAGTTATGTGGCGCTGGCCGGGAGCGCCAGAAGCGCGCCAACTCGCTACTGGGACCGAAGGAAGGTGATTGCGGAAGTGTGTAAGTTGTTGAAAAGAAATGGCGGAGGGGACAGGACTCGAACCTGCAAGCCCTTTCGGGCGGCGGTTTTCAAGACCGCTGCACTACCAATTATGCGACCCCTCCGATTGGCCATCAGAACTATAGCTTACCGTGCTTCTCCCACTCAAGAACAAGGAGAACAGGGGAAAAGGGAAACGGGGAAAAGGATCTACCCTTTTACCCTATTCCCCTTTTACCCTATTCCCCTTTTACCCCATTCCCCTTTTACCCCATTCCCCTTTTACCCTATTCCCCTTTTACCCTATTCCCCTTTTACCCTATTCCCCTTTTATCCTATTCGCCTTTTACCCTATGATCTAAGTTGATGCGAGTCACCATCGGTCAGATCAATACAACGAACGGCGATTATGAGGGGAACACTGCCAGGATCATTCACGCAATTGAGCAGGCAAAAAATGACAAGGCTGATCTGGTAGCACTGCCCGAGGTTTGTGTTCAGGGATACACCTCGCTTGATTGGTTTCTCGACCGGGATATCACCCAGGGCGTGTTGCGCCCGCTCGATAAAATCATTCAGGCTACTGAGGGAGTAACCGCAATCGTCGGCACTGTGAGACCCAGTGGTCTAACAAATGGACGCAAACTCTACAACTCCGCGGCCATTATCCGCAATAAAGAACTACTCGGTTTTGCAGATAAGACGTTGTTGCCGGAGTACGATGTTTTTGATGATCCACGTTATTTCCAGCCGGCTCCAGAACGCCATTTGTTCAGCGTCAACGGCTGCAAGCTCGGCATCGCTGTTTGTGAAGATTTCTGGAACGATAAAACATTTTGGAAAGAGCGACTTTACACCAACGATCCGGCTGATGAATTAATCAACATCGGCGCCGAACTGCTTGTTTCTATCAACGCTTCACCTTTCAATAAGGGGAAGATGGCTCAGAGGTGTGCCATGGTCAGTCACCGGGCTAAAACTGCTGGGCTTCCCGTGGTCTTCGTAAATCTAATCGGGGGTAACGACGGAATCATTTTCGACGGCGCCAGTATCGTGGCCAATCGTGAGGGGAGGATCGTTCTGCAAGCACCGCCATTTGAAGAGTTTTTCGGCACGATCGATTTGGCAAGTGAAATTGCGGATGCTCGCTGCTTGCCTGGAGATGACACTGAAATCATTCGCCGGGCTCTGGTGCTTGGCATACATGATTACGCAGCCAAGAACGGGTTCAAATCCGCCGTGCTTGGTCTCTCCGGGGGCGTAGACTCCGCCGTGGTGGCCGCTTTAGCTAGCGAGGCGTTGGGTCCGGAAAACGTACTCGGAGTAATGATGCCGTCGCCCTACTCTTCTACTTCCAGCATCGAAGACTCTGTCGATCTCGGCCGTCGTTTGGGGATCAGGATTGCCAAACGCCCTATCACCGAAGCCTTTCAAGTATTGCTACGACAACTCGAGCTATCTGCTCCTGAGCCGGGAGATAGTTCGACCGCTGCCGAAAACCTTCAATCCCGTCTGCGAGGAAATATTCTAATGACTATTTCAAACGCAGAAGGACGCCTGCTTCTTTCCACTGGAAATAAATCAGAGCTCGCCCTGGGGTACTGCACGCTCTATGGTGATACTAACGGCGGCCTGGCAGTAATTGGTGATCTTCTGAAAACAGAAGTTTATTCCCTGGCACGCCATTTCAATCGCCAGACCGAGATCATTCCGCGATCAATCATCGAAAAACGACCTTCGGCAGAATTGGCGCCGGGACAGTTTGATGATCAGACTCTGCCGCCCTATGACAAGCTTGATCCAATTTTGCAGATGTATTTTGAGCAGAAAGCCACTCCAGAAGAAATTGTTGCTGCGGGAAACGATTTTGCTTTGGTATACGACATTCTCAATCGCGTCGAATCACCAGCCAATGAGTTCAAACGACGGCAATTGCCCCCCACACTAATTATCTCGCGCAATGCCATCGGCGTGGGCCGACGTCGGCCTGTAACTCATCGCTATCGTCGGACGCCGGAGCATGGCTCTCTTTAAAGCGCAGGTGAACAGTCGGGTGCGTCCCTGATTCTTCATTCTGATCAGAGAGTTATGTTGAACCATAGCGATTGCCTTGATAGACTACTAGCCGAACCCGTAATCCCCACTGCCCCCAATCTACAAACAAATTTAAACGTACGCCCCACAACCATCACACAGGGGGAACAGGAGGGAATTTCATGAACGAAAGCTCCAATCGAACCAAAGCAGTTGCTTTGGCTTTATCGGTTATTCTTATGCTCGCAATGGCGATCATGTTGGCGCAGGCTCGGGGCGGCTCGAGTGTCGCTGGACAAGAGGCAAGTCCTACTCCTACGGCAAGCCCGCGTAAGCGTCCTAAGGCATCGCCCAGCCCGAGCACCGAATCACCGACGCCGACGCCTTCGCCGGCTGAGAGTCCAATGGCTTCTCCGTCGCCGTCACCCGGAGCCATTAGCAGTTAGCACTGCAGATTGTGCTTTGCTGGAGGGCGGCCTCAATCGTCCGTGGCGGCCCTCCAGGAAGTCATCCTGGGACTAAGCGTAGCGCGCATAAACGAATTTAACCTTCGACAGGAAGTCTCGGCGATCTACGAGATAGTAAAGTTTAATAACACCTGTGCCACCCGCGAGTTTTTGGACCACCTTCTCTAGAACCTCAAATTGCTCATGCTCAGTGATACCTAGCTCACTAAGATAGCCCGAGTAGCGTAAACGGCGAATCAGTTCCGTAAGCGTCAATCGCCCCGCCGACGTTCTGCCGCCATGCACCTGTGAACGGCTGACGAAGTACTGAACCAGCAGTATTTCGTTGTAGATTGCCGGGGTGACAAACAGGCGCGAACCCTCTCGATGCCAGTTTCTATCGAGAAGGCGATTGGAGGGACGAATACTTCGCACACCGGCAAACACTTCTTCCCAATCCGTCTTCCGTGCAGACCTTTCGAGAAACGCTCGTGATGCATCGACGAGCCATGTGTTCTCGTCAAGAGCCAGGTTGTGAACCAATGTGTCCAGCCAGTCGAAGAACACCTTACGCTTATCAGACTTAACTTCCAGGATGAGAAACTGATCGTCCTTTTGGGGAAGTGATTTCATCAGTTCACGTCTCAAGGCATCGGTAGCTTTAATGCCTTCAATGCGGCAAGTATCAAGACGCGCGTGCCACCGTTTAGAGGACTTGCAGTACGGACAGTGGGGATTCTTCTCATCACTATCGAAAAACGGTCGCACGGCGTGAGGCGCTGTAAGTTCATCGAGAGTAGGAGCGTATCTCCTGATTTCGGAGTAAGCAGTGCGTGGCGCCAAACCCAGCTGATCAGTAAAGATATCGAAAATGCAGGCGAGGCAAACGAGAGTGGTGTATTCCGTAATTGTTCCGGGAGGAAAGCGGCTGAAATCCAGCTCGCCGGATTTGCTCTCAGCTCTCATATGCATTCGTCACGAAGCAATTGAGACCAGCGCCTGACTTAGATCCTTGTCGGTGTGACCGACCGCCAAATCCAACTCCGCCTCGAGATCCCCGACCATCGGAGAAAGTTTTTTGAAATCGAATAGGCCATGATCCATCAGGTGAGACGGCACTACATTCCCGAGGGCTGTCAGCATTGAGGCTCGAACATGCGGAATCTCTTGTTCTAACTCGGAAATTAGACGATTAATTCGTGCGCGTTTCAGGTTTGACTGCGAGCCGCAGAGATCGCACGGGATTATCGGAAACTCGCTGACTTTCGCAAACTCTACAATGTCGGATTCACAACAGTAGGCCAACGGCCGAATTACTGTGTTGCGGCCATCGGTCGAACGCAGAACAGGTGGCATCGTCTTCAGCTGCCCCCCGTAAAAAAGATTCAAAAGAAAAGTACCGATAATGTCGTCGGCATGATGACCGAGGGCAATTTTGTTACAGCCCTCTTCAACAGCAAGGTTGTAGAGGATTCCGCGTCTGAAACGAGAGCATGCAGCGCAATAGGTTTTGCCCCCCGGGACCAGCCGCTTAACTATTGAATAAGTATCGTTCTCAACAACGCGAAACGGTACCCCGCGATTTGTCAGGTAATCGGGCAAAACATGGACAGGAAATCCGGGCTGCCGTTGATCCAGGTTCACGGCAAGAATCTCGAACTTTACCGGGGCCCGCGGCTGGAGGTCGAGTAACAAGTCCAGCATTGTGTAGCTGTCCTTACCTCCCGACAAACAGACCATCAGCCGATCGCCGGCTTGGATCATTCCAAAGTCTGCGACAGCTTCGCCAATTCTCCTAAGGAGCCTCGTTTTAACTTTACTCTCTATCATGAGTCTTTTGTTTTGGCTAAATGCCAGCTGCCAGCATGCCACTTCTCATTCTGAGTTGACAACAGAGCAAGGGAGATTGGCCCAACTATCCCTTGACTCGCAACGCACTGCCTTCAATAATGCCGGAGCAGGCATTCCATCTCATTTTTCTGCACCCTCAATTCTGTCCGGAGAAACTCTATGCGGCAAACCACACGACTAGTCACTTTCCTATTTCTCATATTCTTTCTAGCAACTGTTCCTTCTCGGGTAGCGGGTGCGTCAGGTGGCCGAATCGAAGGGAAAGTCACCGACCCTAAAGGGGCCGCAATAGTAGGCGCCGCAATTACCATTATAGAGGAGGCAACCGGACAGTCTTACACGGCTGTCACAGACGAACAGGGTCGTTACAAAATTG
>WNFV01008107.1_pt1 | contig 13352 bp, 10 predicted proteins | sample 5400101 | NCBI WGS metagenome assembly WNFV01 (sample SAMN13153361, study PRJNA577476) | soil metagenome | isolation source: 115 cm soil or saprolite under grassland replicate 1 | place: USA:California | collected 2016-06-15
GCGCAAGACCATGGCTTTCATTCGCACCTCCGGAAACGAGCTCAACTGCAAAGGGAAAATGAGTAGTCACAATGTGTAGCCGCCGACGTTCATGTGCAGGCGTGGCATAGCATCCTCCCTCACAAACGAGTACAATATGCTGCGATCGAGCGATAGCTTGTATGGTACCACAGTACGTCGCGGAGGCAAGCATGTCAGAATATCAGCTCTACGAGTTCCTAGCACTGGATCGGCCGCTCAGCGCCGAGGATCTGGCGTATGTGCGCACGCTGTCGAGCCGCGTCCAGCCGACGCCGACACAGGCGACCTTCACCTACTCCTACAGCAGTTTTCCTGGCGACCCGCTGAAGCTGCTCGCGAAGCACTACGACGTGATGCTCTACCTGGCCAACTGGGGTTCGAAGCAGCTGGCGTTTCGCTTTCCAAAGGCGGCGATCGACCTACAGGCGCTCCAGCCGTATACCTTTGGCGTCGAGGAGATCGAGCAGACCACGGTCGGCCAGTATATCATCCTAAACATCGCCTTCCACGAAAATGATGACATGGGCTGGATTGACGACGAGGGGCAGATTGCTTCACTTGCACCGCTGCGCGACGATATCCTGCGTGGCGATTTGCGCGCGCTCTATCTGGCCTGGCTGGCCGCGGCATCGCGCTCAGCCGGCACGGGCGACGAAGCCGAGGCGTGGGACGACGCGGAAGAGGATGCTGCTGTCGACGGCGACGATCTGATCGAGCCGCCGGTGCCGCCGGGTCTCGGGCAGCTCAGCGCGCCACTACAGGCGTTCGTGGAGTTCTTTGACATCGACCAGGATCTGGTCGGCGCGGCGGCGACCGCCAGCCCGGCGCTGAAGGCCACCACTGAGCCGATCGAGCGCTGGGTGCCGCTGCTGCCGGAGCTTGAACGCAACAGCCTGCTTGTGCGCGCGGCGCGTGGCGAGCCGATCGGCGCGGAGCTGCTGCGGCGGCTGCGCGAGGTGGGCGGGGTGCCGCGCCCGGCGGCCTCAGGCGCGGCGCGGCGCAGGTTCAGCGCAATTATGGAGTCTGTCGAGAACGTGCGTAAGGAGCGCAAGGCGCGCGAGCAACAGGCGGCTGAGCGCGCCCGGCTGGCCAAGCTCGATGCGCTGGCCCAACGCGAGCAGCAGGTCTGGGCGCAGCTGCCAGGGCTGCTGGCCGAGCGCAAAGCCAGTGGCTATGCGGCGGCGGTGGCGCACCTGGCCGATCTACGCGATCTGGCGGTTCACCGCAAACAGCGCGCCGCCTTTGACACTCGGCTCAGCGAAGTGCTGGCGCCCTACGCTACTTCGGCAGCGCTGCTGCGGCGGCTGCGTGAGCAGAAGCTAGTAAAGTAACTACTTGCCGTGGCAGGCTTGTACTTGCGCCCGCTGCCGCACGGGCACGGCTCGTTGGGCTCGATCTATGGCTGCGCGTGGACGTAGGTTTGCCGCTTCGGTGCGAACGATCCGCTGGGGGACGGCGGTGGGCGTGTGGCTGGGCCGACGCGAGGATCTTCGCCGATGCCTGGCGCTGGGCCTCGGTGCGGACCTGCTGCTCCGCAGATGCCGTGCGCATCGCGGCCTCGCGCGCGGCGAGCTTGCGCAGCTCCTCGTAGATCTCCAGGATGTCGGCCGGCTCGTGTGTCGCCACCCACAGATGCTGATCTTTACCTTCGAGGTGCTCCTGGTACTCTTTTCAATCGTACTCATGCCAAAATGGCTCATAAAACGAGTCGTCGCCCAGCCGAGCAATCGCCAGCTCCACAAGACGGCTGAGTGGCCCGCTAATTCGGGCAGCGCGGTGTCGAGCCAATCGTCGTCCAGATCGAATAGCAGAATCAGCTCGGGCACAACGGCAGAGACATCCAGATTGGACAGTGCGTAGAAGGCATGGAGCGGCGCCCAGACCTCGTCGGTATCGCCATTGGCGGTATAGAGATGCCGATCACGCGCCATGCGCAGCAGCTCCGGCAGGTGCTCCTGTCGCAGGCCGAGCGCCGCGCGACGTTCCGCAACGCCCGGCTTGCGCGGTTCGCCAAGCGCAATCAGCGCATCGACCGGCGGCGTATAGGGCGCGCTGTTTGGCCGCAGGGCCGCAAGCAGATGCGCCCGCACAGGGCGACTCACGTCCGTGCCATCGCCACCCCAGTCCCGCGCAAACGACAGCGGCCGATCAAGCGGCTCACGCTCCAGATCAAACGGCTCATTATCGTGGGAAGTCGATGGCGACGTGTCACTCATGCAGCAGGCTCCTTAGTAATCGTGTGAAACTTCTAGGATCTGCGCCTCCATTAGACATTATCGGAAATAGGGAGCTTGAGGGGCCTGCGGCCCCAGACCCCACCTGATTTATTTCCTGAAAATCTATTATACCCTTCTTGCCAATAGATTGTCTTGAAAGGCCAGAGGAGCACTTGTTGTGGTGGCGCACCTGGCCAAGCTGCCCGATCTGGCGGTTTAGCGTGGGCAGCGCGCCACCTTCGACGTCTGGCTCAGCTAGGCATCATGTCATGCTGTCGCGGCGCCGGCATTCCAAGGCGCTTGATTGATCCGGCCAGCCGCTCGGCGATGCCTAGCGCGGCTATGCCGACCAGCAGGTGCAACACTTTGATGACCCAGTGGGCGTCGCCCGGCAGCAGCCGGCTCTGCGTCATCCCAAGCGCCACAACTATCAGCCCCCAGGCGACACCCAGCGCGACCAATCCTAGGCTTACGCCGGCGCGCGCGGCTATGATCGCCAGCGCCCAGAGCAAGAGTACTAGCACGATCCCGAGCAGCATGTGCAGGCCGATAAAGTTCAGGGCATTACCAGTCCAGAACAGGACGCCCAGAACGATCATGATCAGCCCAAGCAGTCGGATCATCATTTGGATGACCCTCGTCGCGATTCTCATCTCGGGTAGCCTCCTTTGTTTGTCATCTGCCCCATGTGAGTCCGCATTCGCCGGCCGAAGGCAGCTATCCGGTGGCGCCGACCGGTACCCCCGCACCTCCCAGCCGATGCACAATATCAAAGCGGATTCGATACTACCGAAGATAGCCCAGCACTGTGAAGCAATAATGAAGATTTTGAGGATAGAGCTAGGAGATCAAAAGATTTTCTCCTCGAACGTATTTGCTCAGGGCAGAGCTTAAAAGATTTACGCACCCTTAATAGACGGTTGACCCTCAGTTAAAGCGCGCACGGTACTATCACGCTGCAGGAACAGAATGAAAATAACCGAGGAGCACCCTATGTCATTCGTGATTATCTTTGCGCTGGGATACGCTGTTGGCGGCGTATCGGCGCTGCTGGTGTTGGGGCTGGTGCGCGCCGGGCGCAGCGCCAGCGCCGAGCGTGGCCTGATCGAGGTGGTGAGCCGTGATGTCGAACATTATAGTCTCTGAGGTGCAGGCGCAGCCAGCCGCGCCGACACGGTCGCTGCGCGACCTCCGCGGGCTGGCGCTAATGCTGGCCGAGGGCTGGCGGATCGAGGCGCCGGTGCTGGCCCGGCTTTCGTGGGCGCAGCGCCACACCGGCGAGCTGGCCTACCATGTGATTGTCACGCGCGCAGATCAGCGTAGCCTGATTGTGATCGCCGAAGACCCCGACCTGCATCGATTCCTCGATGAGCATGCCATCCCTGTGATCTGAATCCCCCCGATCCCGAAACACTACATAACGCTCCACAGCCTCCCCAATCAACAGCGCCGCGCAGCGTGCGCGACCGCGCGCAGCGTCCACGCTTTGCCGATCGGATCGTGCTCTGTTTAGTCGCTTCCGACGGGTTGAGCGGCTGGGATTTCCGCGCCCAATACCTGTTTCCCTTCGCGTGCCTTGCAGGTTCTGTTAATAACAGGACTTACGCAGTCGGCGATCCAGCCTTCGGCAGCCCTTCGTCGGGCTCAGGAACCGCGGTACGTAATCTTCTTTTGTATTTCGGTTTTTGCGCTCGTAGAGCGCAAAAACCGAAATACAGATAAATGGGAAGTACCTTGCTGCCGCAGGCTAAACGTCGTTTATGCGCGGCACCGCGTAAGTCCTGTTAATAATCGATGTTCAGCAGAACAATGCGGTTGCTAATCTGTTTTTTCGCTTCCAGAAGCCAAAGCTGTAAAAGGCGGAATGACTTTTTTGTTACATTTCGGCCTCTGAATGAATCTATTGTCAGCTACAGTTAGTCATCCTTTAAGTTTGCAATAATCTAGCCACCCCCGCCTCACTGTATTCTGACTGCATATCCCGTGGAGCGGGTATTCATTAAGTGCATCGCCGCCAGCCGATTTTAATCCCGCGCCAGCGCGGGGTGGGCGGAGCTTTGCCGTGTTCGCGCACGCAAGGGTGAAAAGGAGAGTATCGCAATGGCACCATTCGATCAGAGCGCGGATCATCCCAACATTTCAATGTACACCGACACGCTCGCCGCCGGCGTGCCTGCTCGCCCACTCACACCTGAGCTGGTCGCGACAGCTGCACAGACGCTGCAGATCGATCAGCCGTCGCGCGGGCACTGCCTGGTGGTCGTGCCGACCTATAACGAGGCGCTGAATATCGAGCGTCTGGTGATTGAGGTTCTCGGCCAAGGCCCGCAGTTCGATGTGCTGGTGATTGATGACGGATCGCCCGATGGCACCGGCGACCTGGTGGCCGCGATGGCCGAGCTGACCTCGCGCGTGCAGCTGATCCGCCGCGCCGGCAAGCTGGGCCTGGGCAGCGCCTATGTGGCCGGCTTCCGCGAAGGGCTGCGGCAGGGCTACCGCTACCTGTGCGAGATGGACGCCGATTTCTCGCACCAGCCGCGCTATCTGCCGGTGCTGCTGGCGGTGGCCGAGCGCGCCGCCGATGTGGCGCTCGGCTCGCGTAATGTGCCTGGTGGCCGGGTCGAGAACTGGTCGTGGGTGCGCAAGCTGATCAGCAAGGGCGGCAGCCTGTACGCGCGCACGCTGCTGGGCATGCCGGTGCGCGATTGCACCGGCGGCTTTAAGTGTTTCCGCGCCGGCGTGCTCCAGCAGATCAATCTCGACTCGATCGGCTCGAACGGCTACGCCTTCCAGGTCGAACTGAACTACCGCTGCCACCAGGCCGGCTTTCGGCTGCACGAGCTGCCGATCATTTTCCCCGACCGCGTCGCAGGCCAGTCGAAGATGTCGCAGCAGATCGTTTGGGAGGCCGCCGCCATGGTACTGAAGCTGCGCCTATCGCCAAACCCGTATAAGCGCCTGCGCCTGGTGCGTGAGACGTAAGAACCAAGAACCGGGCACCCTCTGGGTGAACCGAGCCGCCCAACGGTGGTTCTCGGTTCACCCAGAGGGTGCCCGGTTCTCGGTTCTGGATTGAGAGGAGATTAAGAGAAATGAGAACAACGATCCGGCTGATCGTGTATCGCTTCGCCCGCCCGCTGCGCTTCGGAGTGGTAGGGCTGAGCGGAATGGTGGTGAACTCGGCCATCCTATGGGCGCTGGTGCGCGAGCTGCATCTGGCAGTGCTGCTTGGCAGCCTGCTCGCGACCGAGGTGGCCATTCTGTCCAATTTTTTGCTGAACGACCGCTGGACATTTCGTGGCGTGAGCGAGCGCTCGCTCATGCAGCGGATGCTGCGCTTCAACGGCGTGGCGCTCGGCGGCTTGGCGATCACCGCCGGCATGCTGACCGCGCTGGCCAGCTACACGCACCTGCACCTGCTGATCGCCAATGGGCTGGCCGTGGGCGCGGCGACCGGCTGGAACTATGTTGTGAATAGCCGGTGGACGTGGAGGCAGGGGATAGGGGAGCGGGGACAGGCGATAGGGGACAGCACACGGCCAGCGTTAATCGATGGGTCGTCGGTCGTCGGTCGTCGGTCGTCGGTCGTCGAGGAGGTGACCGCATGAACGGATACGAAGTGCTGCTCTCGGGTGTCTCGCTGGCGTTGGTGGTTCAATCGGGCTACTCGGCCGCGCTGATGCTGTATGCCTGGGAGGATGAGGAGAAGCTACGCAAAAATCGCGTCCCCGATAGCTTCGAGCCGCCGTGCAAGAGCTTCACGATCATGCTGCCGGCGCGCCACGAGGAACAAGTGATCAAGGACACGATCCAACGCACGGTCGACCTGAATTACCCGCGCGAGCTGGTGCAGATCCTGGTGGTGATCGAGACCGGCGACGATGGCACGATCGCCGAGGTGCAGGCCAAGCTGGCCGAGCTGCACGCGCAGGGTATCGACCATGTGCGCCTGATCACCTTCGACGACCCGCCGATCAACAAGCCGCACGGCCTGAACGTCGCGCTGCGCTCAACCGGCGGCGATGTGGTGACGATCTTTGACGCCGAGGATGAGCCGCACGCCGATATTTTGCAGGTGGTCAACACCGTGATGCTGCGCGAGGATGCCGAGGTGATCCAATGCGGCGTGCAGCTGATGAACTACGACGATCGCTGGTTCTCCGCACTGAATGTGCTGGAGTATATGTTCTGGTTCAAGAGCCGCATGCACTACCACGCGGCGGTTGGCATGGTGCCACTGGGCGGCAATACGGTGTTCCTCAAGCGCGAGATGCTCGACCGCGCCGCCGGCTGGGATCAGGAGTGCCTGACCGAGGACGCCGACATTGGCATCCGGCTCTGCGCGGATGGCGGCATGCGCTTCCGGGCGATCTACGACGACCACTATGTCACACGCGAAGAGACTCCGCCGACGGTCGGACAGTTCATCAAGCAGCGCACACGCTGGAACCAGGGATTTCTGCAAATCCTGGGCAAGCGCGATTGGCTGCGGCTGCCGAACTGGCGTCAGCGCTTGCTGGCGCTCTACACGCTGGCGTTCCCGCTGATCCAGGCGCTGACAATGATCTATCTGCCGTTTAGCCTCTGGCTGACCTTCTTCGGCAAGCTGCCGGTGCTGGTGGCGATGATCAGCGCGCTGCCGGCGTATGTGCTGATTATTCAGATCGCGATCAGCGTGCTGGGGTTGTATGAGTTTACGTCGGTACATCGGCTGAAACCGGCCTGGTACTCACCGCTGTGGCTGGTGTTTGGCTACATGCCCTACCAGTGGATGTTGGGCTTCGCCGCGCTGCGGGCGGTCTGGCGGCACTTACGCGGCATGAACAACTGGGAGAAGACCAAGCACATCGGCGCACATCGCGTCGGGCAATTTGCGGCTGCGCCGAGTGATGAGTGACGAGGACGAGTGACAAGTGACGCGTGACAAGTGACGAGTGAGGCCTGAATCATTATCCACGTATCAAGTATCACGCATCAAGTATCTCGTGATGCGTGACGACTAATCCGCTACTCGTCACTTGTCACGCGTCACTTTCCAGGGGAGAAGAGATATGCTAAGCACAAATATTCGCTGGCTGCCGCGCGCGGCGCCACACGCCGGGGCGCGGGCCAAGTCGGGCGAGTGGGCGATTATCGTGGGCCTGATACTGATCGGCCTGATCGCGCACGGCCTGAATATGTTCAACTTCCCGGCGTTCACCTTCAATGGTGACGAGGGCATCTACACCCAGCAGGCGCTGGCGGTGCTGAAGCTGGGCCAGCTTTCGCCCTACACCTACATCTACGATCACGCGCCGGGCGGCTGGATTCTGCTGGCAGCCTGGATGGCGCTCAGCGGCGGCCCGCATGCCTTCGGCAGCGTGATCGATAGCGGGCGCGTGCTGATGCTGCTGCTGAACTTGGCGATGATCCACCGGCTCTATCGGGTGGCGCGCGAGATCGGCTGCGGCCGCGCTGCTGCTTCGTTGGCAGTGCTGCTGTTTACGCTCTCGCCATTGGCGGTCTTCTACGGCCGGCCAGTGATGCTCGATAGCTTTATGCTGTTCTGGGTGCTGATCAGCCTCGATCTGCTGCTGGATGGCCAGGGCCGGCTCAGCCGGGTGGCGCTCAGCGGGGCCTGTTTTGGGATCGCCCTGCTTAGTAAGGAGACGGCAATCTTCCTGCTGCCGGCTATGCTGCTGCTGGCGTTCCAGGAGCGTCGCGCGCACCACGGGCTGTTCGCGGTGACGAGCTGGCTGCTGCCGATGGTGATGGTTACCAGCTGGTATCTGCTCTACGCAACCTTGAAGGGCGAGCTGTTGCCGGTGTCGCTCTCGGCGCGCGTGTTCGGCAATACCCAGCCGCACGTATCGCTGATCGAGACGCTGCTGTGGCAGATGAAGCGCGACGGCGGCGGTATGTTCAACCTGAACAACCAGTTCTGGCACTTCATGCACGAAGATTGGCTGGTGCGCGACCCGCTGTTGATCATCGCGGGCACGGTTGCGATCGCGATCAATCTGCTGCGCGGCATCCGCGACCGGATCGCGCTAGTGGTCGGTCTGCTGGGGCTGCTGTCGATGTACTACCTGGCGCGCGGCGGTCTGGTGTTCAATTTCTATATCCTGTTCACGCTGCCGTTCTTCGCGCTGAATATCGCCTCGCTGGTGGCGCTGCTGTTCGGCCGCATGAAGCGCTGGCCCTGGGCTACCGCCGCGCTCGTGCTAGCGATGATCTCTGGGCTGGCCGCTAGCTGGTGGTCGAGCGGCCAGGCACAGCCGCTCTACACCGCCGGCTCCAGCCAGGCCGGTCACGCCGCGATCGCCTGGATCCAGGAGCATGTGCCGCCGCAGAGCGCAATCATCGGCGACGATGCGTTTTGGCCCGATCTGCACGAGCCCGCCCCTGGACAGCCGGCCTTCCCAAACATGCACAGCCACTGGAAGGTCGGCCAAGATCCCGAGATCGGCGAGGGCGTGTTTCACAACGATTGGCGCACGGTCGATTACTTGATTATGACGCCGGGGCTGGAGAATAACTTCGTCGGCGTGGCCTATCCGGTCGCGCTCAACGCATGGCGCCACGCCCACCCGATCCAGCGCTGGGATGCCAATGGCACGCGGATCGAGCTGTGGCAGGTCGACCAGACCGGCGGAGAGGCTGGTGCGCGATGATTATTGATAAGCGGTCGGTGAACGACGAGCGACCCTTCGACGCCGCTCAGGACAGGCGAACGACGAACGACGAACGACGACCTGCCGCCAAATCGATACGATATGCAGGCAAGCAGATCGCTTTGAGACGTCGTTTCGTAGCTCAATTTTCAATTTTCAATTTTCAATTTTCAATTCGTTCTCGCTGGGTGCGCCTGCTCTTGCTTATTCTGACAGTGGTTGCGCTCTCGGTGATTGGCGCAACGCTCGGACACGGCTTCAGCTCTGGCGTCGCGGTTGTCGGCCAGGCGGTTGGCCCGACACGCGCCGCTGTGGCGACACCTGTCCCGCAGCCGGCGCGTACACCCCCCCTGCCGGCGACAGCCACGCCCATCCCGGCGGTTGCCGCCATGCCCGCGCCGGCCGCGCCTGCGCCGCTGGATACAGCAAATGTCGAGCAACGCTGGCCGCTGCTGGCGGAAGATAATTTCGACGGCGTATCGGAGCGCTGGCCCGAGGTGCATTCTTCGCCCAGCTGGTCGTCGAGCTACCAGGATGGCGGCTACATGATGCAGGTCGATAGCCGGCCGGGCATCAGCTACAGCGGGCCGCTGGGCGCGCACGACTTCTGGTATAGCGCCGACGTACGGATCACCCGTGGCCAGGCCGGGCTGTTCTTCCTGATCGGCCGCCCGAATGATTTCTACCGCCTGCTGATCGACACAGATGGCCGCTACCAGCTGGAATGGCAGCAGGTTGGCGTCTCGCAGCCGCTGATCGCCTGGACCGCCAGCGATGCGCTGCTGCGCGGGGCGGGTCAGGTCAACCAGATCGCTGTTCGTCGCAGCGGCGACGTGCTGACTCTGTACGCCAACCGGGCGCTGCTGGCAAGCTATAGCCTGCCGCCGGGAAGTGCGCTGGAAAGCCGGATCGGCCTGGCGCTGGACGCGCCCGAGGGCGGCCGCACCGGGCTGGCGTGGTTCGATAATTTGGTGGTGCGAGCGCCAGGGACACCGTAAGAAGACCAAAGACGAACGACGAACGACGAATGACCTAGGCGGCCTTCGTCGTTCGTCCTTGGTCGTTCGTCCTGAAGACATCACACGAGTACGACGAAGGAGATCGACCCTTGAGACCACGAATATTTTTAACAACGCGTAAACGCCGGCCGCTCGCCACGCTGTTCCTCAGCCTGGCGCTACTGCTGGTGCTGGCGCTGCCGGCCGCGACGCCAAGCAGCGCGGCCGAGACGCCAACCTGGCATGCCGAGTTCTTCACCAATGCGACGCTCAGCGGATCGCCGACGCTAGTGCGTGAGGACGCCACGATCGATTTCGACTGGGGTGTGGGCAGCCCCGACCCTGCGATCCCAATCGATAACTTCAGCGCCCGCTGGACACGCACGCTCAACCTGACGGCGGGCACCTACCGCTTTGTGACCTATACCGACGACGGCGTGCGGCTGTACATCGATGGCGCGCTGAAGATCGACCACTTCGTGCCGCAATCGCCGACGGAGTGGCAGGCCGATGTCGCGCTGGCAGCCGGCGATCATGTGATCGTGATGGAATATTTCGAGGGCTCCGGCGACGCGGCCACGCGGCTCTCCTACAGCACTATCCAGACCGATGTCTCGCCCGGCAACTGGAAGGGCGAGTACTTTACCAACCCGAATCTGACCGGGTCGCCGCTGCTGGTGCGCGGCGACCCGACGATCGATTTCGATTGGGGCGCCGGCGGCCCGTCGCCGAGCTTCCCCACCAATAACTTCTCGGTGCGCTGGAGCCGCACGCTCACGCTCAGCGCGGGCAACTACCGCTTCGCCACCTATAGCGACGACGGCATGCGCGTGAAGATCGACGGCGTGACCATCCCGGCGCTCGATCACTTTATCGCGCAGAACCCGACCTACTACCAGTATGAGACGGCGGTCGCCGCCGGCAATCACACCTTCGTGGTTGAGTATTTCGAAAGCTATGGCAACGCGCTGGCCAAATTCAGCTGGGCGCGCAAGGCCAGCGCCGGCGAAGGCATCTTTCGGATCAACGCCGGCGGTGTAGCCCCGAACGGCGAGTATGCCGATAGCTTCAACAACTTCTGGGAGCCGGATAACTACTTCGTGAACGCCAACCCGACCGCGCCGCTGACGACGACGATGAGCGAGGAGGCCCAGCCGATCTGGAACACCACCGACGACCCGCTCTACATCAATGAGCATGCCACGGCGTTCCGCTACCAGCTGCCGGTGCCGAATGGCAATTACACTGTTCGGCTGCACTTTGCCGAGCTATTCTTCAATGCATCAGGTGTGCGGCGCTTCAATGTCGCGGTGCAAAGCACCAAAGTGCTATCGAACTTCGATATCTACGCCCAGGCCGGCAAGGCTGCGTTGATCACCAAATCGTTCAACACCAGCGTGACAACCGGCACGCTGACGGTCAACTTCGTCAAGGTCTTCGACAACGCGGTGATTCAGGCGCTGGATGTCTATCCGACCGGCAGCGTCGACCTCAACGCGCCGACCTTCGCGCCCATCCCCGAGGCCGAGAATGCGACCTTCACTATCCCGCCGGCCGTGACAATGGCGGTGGCCGACGATGTGGCGCTGAACGACGGCTACTGGCGGCTGGACGACAATGCGCCAACGGCGCTGTTCAGTAACCTGGGCGCTAGCTCCTTCAACAACGGCGGCCAGCCGTTCACGATCCCGCAGGATGTGTTCGACGTATTGCCGCTGGGCGCGCACACGCTGAGCTTTGGCGCGAATGATCGTAACGGCAACGCCTGGACGCAGACCTGGCACTTCCGCAAGCTCAACACCGGCAGCGGCTCGGTGCCGATCGCTTTCACTACGCGCACGCTGGTCGATAAGAACACGCCCGGCGCGCCCTTGATCAAACATCCTACGACGCTCCAAGTTGGGCCGGATGGCAAGCTGTACATCGGCCAACAGGACGGCCATATCCACGTCGTGACGCTGGACGCCAACCGCAATGTCGCGAATGTCCAGGTGCTCAACACGATCTTCAACACGCCCACGCCCAACGCCGATGGATCGGCGGGAACCACGCATAGCGACCTACGCTTCTGTTTCAACAAAACGCCCGCGACCTGCCCAGTCAACCCCGATTCCGGCATCCTCACGCGGCTGAATGGGCCGAACTACGACGACCCAGCCAATCGCAAGGATTTCGTGACCGGCCTGCCGCGCTCGCGCGAGAACCATTCGCCCAACGCGGTTCACTTCGGGCCGGATGGCTGGCTCTACCTGAGTATCGGCAGCGACACCAACTTTGGTGCGCCCAGCACTGCCTTCAGCGGCCTGCCCGAGCGCTACCTGACCGCCGGCTTCGTGCGGATCAACGTCAATGGCGCGGCGGCATCCTTCCCGATCGATGTGCGCAACGTCACCCAGGCATCGGATCTGAAGCCCGGTATCTTCGAGCAGTATGCCAATGGCTTCCGCAACCCGTATGACTTCATGTGGCACACGAACGGCAAGCTGTACGCCAACGTCAACGCCGGCAACTTCACCGCCGGCAACACCCCCGGCGCGGCCGAGGGGTGTAACACGCCGTCGATCGACCCCGGCACGCGGCCCGACTACCTCGCGCTGGTCGACCAGGGCGACTACGGCGGCAACCCGAACCCGACCCACCCGAACCAGTGCGTGCTGGACGACGGGACGATGTACTCGCCGCCGATCCCGCAGCCGAACCCGAACTACCACCCCGAGAAGCGGCTGCTGTACTACAAGGCCGGCGTCTCGACCAACGGCATTGCCGAGTACCTCGCGCCCACCTTCGGCGGCCAGATGTTGCACAACATCATCTCGGCCACCTACGGCGGCAACCAGAGCGTGCGCCGCGTGGTGCTCGCGCCCGACGGCAAGAGCGTGCAGTTCGAGGAGGACCTGGGCATCTTCAACCAGCCGCTCGACGTGGCGGTCGGCCCGGACGGCTCGATCTACGTGGGCGAGTACGGCGGGAACGACATCGTCGTGATGGAGCCGAACCCGTCGCTGAAGGAGACCGGCATCTGGACCACCCAGACGCCGCTGCCCACGCCGACGCAGGAGATCGGCAGCGTGGCCTGCGGCGGCAAGGTCTACGCGCTGGGCGGGATCGTCGGCGCGAACAGCATGGGCGTGATCGACACCAACAACGCCTGGGCCTACGACCCGAACACGAAGAAGTGGGCCGCGATCGCGCCCTACCCCGGCCAGGCGGTCGACCACCCCGGCGCGGCCTGCCTGGGCGGCAAGGTCTACCTGATCGGCGGCCTGATCCGCGCCGGCGTGGCGGTGAACGCGGTCTACGCCTACGACCCGGCGGCCGACGCCTGGGCGCAGAAGGCGGCGTTGCCGCAGCCGCGCGGCGCGCAGGGCGTGGCGACCTACAACGGTACGATCTACGCCGTCGGCGGCCTGGGCTACCCCGACAAGAACGACCTGTATGCCTACGACCCGGCGGCCGACGCCTGG
>WNFV01018722.1_pt1 | contig 13348 bp, 13 predicted proteins | sample 5400101 | NCBI WGS metagenome assembly WNFV01 (sample SAMN13153361, study PRJNA577476) | soil metagenome | isolation source: 115 cm soil or saprolite under grassland replicate 1 | place: USA:California | collected 2016-06-15
CCGGTCACTCCCGAACGGGTTCGCACCAAGCCCCCGACCGCCGAGCATGGCGGCCATAGGGCTTACCGTCAAGCGCCCGGCCGTTCGTCGTTACGGGAAGCAGTTGACGATCGTGTTGGTCCCGGCGCCGCCGAAGCAGACGTCGCCGACTGTCGACTGATCGCCCCCGTTCAGGTAGTCGTTCCCGCCCTCGCCGAAGAGCGCGTCGTCGCCGAGCTGCCCGTAGAGCGAGTCCTCGCCACCGCGGCCGTGGATCTCGTCGTTGGAGGCGTTCCCCTCCAGCCGGTTGGCCGAGACGTCGCCCTCGATGTAGTCCTCCCACACCGTGCCGATCACGTTCTCCACCGTGCTCCGGCCGCCGCCGAAGTCGATGTAGTCCGTGCCGCACTTGTAGATGACGCCGTCGAACAGGTAAGCCCCGATCGAGCAGTCGTTGAACGAGTAGTCGGCCACGTCGTGGCCGGGACCGCCGTTCAGGGTGTTCGAGTCGTCGACCGGGACCAGGAGGTCGGCGCCCCTGCCACCCAGCAGGACGTCCCAGTCCCAGTCGTCGCCGGAGAACAGCTGGTCGTTCCCGTCCTGGCCCTCGAGGGTGTCATCGCCCTCCAGGCCGAACAGCTTGTCGTTCCCGGCCCGGCCGCAGATGTGGTTGTCGCCGTCGTCGCCGACGATGACGTCGTCCCCGCTGGTGCCGGTGAACTCCTCCTCGCAGTATGACGGCGCGCCGGCCGAAGCCGGCACCGCGCCGATCCCGACGAAGATCCCCGCCGCCAGCAGACAGAGCACGGTGGCGAGGACGATGCGCGATCGACTCACTAGTTGCCCCCTTTCCCGGTGTCGGCTCCCGCCGCCGAAACTCGCGGCCGCCGACGCTGGCGGGAGCATCGCGCCTGTCCGTGCTTCCGTCAAGACCGGACGCAGGAGGGCCGGAGGAATCCTCCGGCCCTCGACTCGTTGGTCCCGGTTCCCTTCGTCCGGGTGCGCCCGCCTACGGGAAGCAGTTGATGATCGTGTTCGTGCCCGCCCCGCCGGAGCAGACGTCGCCGATGGTCGACTGGTCGCCACCGTTGATGAAGTCGTCGCCGCCGTCTCCCCGGATCAGGTCGTCTCCGGCCTCTCCGAACAGCCGGTCCTCGCCGCCGCGCCCACTGATGAAGTCGTTACCGCCGTTGCCCCGGATCTCGTTGGCCTGCCCGTCACCCTCCAGTTCGTCGTTGAAGACCGGGGAGCCGATCAGGTTCTCCACCGTGCTGACGCCGTTGGCAAACGTGACGTAGTCGTCGTCGGCGCAGTTGTCGATGAATCCCGTGTTCAGCGATCCGATCACGCCGCAGGTGAGGCTGTAGTCCGCCGTGTCCTTGCCCGGACCCCCGTTCAGGAGATCGACGCCGAAGCCGGCCACCAGGCGGTCGCCCCCGATCCCGCCCACCAGCGAGTCGCTGTCGTCGCCGCCGAAGAGCTGGTCGTTGCCGTCCTGTCCCTTCAGGACGTCCTCCCCGTCACCGCCGAACAGCTTGTCGTTCCCGGCCCGGCCGCAGATGACGTCATCCCAGTCGCTGCCGAAGATCACGTCGTCGCCGCTCGTTCCGGTGAACTCCGGGTCACAGGGCTGGGTGGGATCCGGTCCGACCCCGGCCGAGGCGGGCAAAGCCGTCAACCCAACGAGCATGCCCGCCGTCAGAAGGCACAGCGCTGCCGCAAGAATGATCCGAGATCGACCCACGAGGCTTCCCCTTTCCCGGCTTGGCCATCGAGGCGGCCGGCACCTCCGGTCGCCCCCTCAGCTGCAGCATCGTGTGCGGCGACGGCCGAGTCAAGAGGCCCGAACGCCCGAGGGCCGGGGGGTCCCTCCCGGCCCTCGCAGCGCGTCTCGGAGACCGCGACCCGTCGCTCTACGGGAAGCAGTTGACGATCGTGTTGGTCCCGGCGCCGCCGAAGCAGACGTCGCCGACTGTCGACTGATCGCCCCCGTTCAGGTAGTCGTTCCCGCCCTCGCCGAACAGCGCGTCGTCGCCGAGCTGCCCGTAGAGCGAGTCCTCGCCACCGCGGCCGTGGATCTCGTCGTCGGAGGCGCCGCCCATCAGGACATTCGCGGAGACGTCCCCCTCGATGGAGTCGAACCAGACCGTGCCGGTCACGTCCTCCACCGTGCTCAGCCCGCCCCCGAAGTCGAGGGAGTCCGTGCCACACTTGCCCTTGTAGATGACCCCGTCGAACAGGAAGGCGTCGATGGCGCAGTCGTTGAACGAGTAGTCGGCCTCGTCGTGGCCGGGACCGCCGTTCAGGGTGTTCGTGTCATCGACGGGGACCAGCCGGTCCGCGCCCCTGCCACCCAGCAGGTAGTCCCAGGCCCAGTCGTCGCCCGAGAAGAGCTGGTCGTTGCCGTCCTGGCCCTTCAGGACGTCGAAGCCCTCCCCGGCGAACAGCTTGTCGTTCCCGGCGCGGCCACAGAGGACGTTGTCACCGTCGTCGCCGAAGATGACGTCGTCTCCGCTCGTGCCGGTGAACTCCGGGTCACAAGGCTGGGTGGGGTCCGGGGGTCCGCCGGCGGACGCCGGAAGCGCCCCCATCCCGACGAAGATCCCCGCCGCCAGCAGGCAGAGCACCGCCGCCAGCGCGATGCGCCCTCTCATGTGCATCTTCCTCTCTCCCGGGCTTCGGCCCGGCTCGTTCCTACGGGAAGCAGTTGACGATCGTGTTGGTCCCGGCGCCGCCGAAGCAGACGTCGCCGACCGTCGACTGGTCGCCGCCGTTCAGGTAGTCGTTCCCGCCCTCGCCCAGCAGGAGGTCGTCCCCGAGCTGGCCGTACAGCGAGTCCTCGCCGCCGCGCCCATGGGCCTCGTCGCCGGACGCCCCGCCCACGAGGCGGTTGGCCTGCACGTCCCCCTCGAAGTAGTCCTCCCAGGGAGTCCCGGTGACGTTCTCGACCGTGCTCAGGTCGTTGGCAAAGACGATCGAGTCGTAGTAGTAGCCGTCGCACTTGTCGATGTACGCGTCCCACAGGTAGGCCTGGACGTTGCACCCCTCGGTGCCGATGCTGTAGTCGGCCACGTCGTGCCCCGGACCGCCGTTCAGCTCGTTGTAGTCCCAGCCCGGAACCAGCCGGTCGCGCCCGCGCCCGCCCCAGAGGTAGTCGTAGTCGTAGTCGTCTCCGGCGAACAGCTGGTCGTTGCCGTCCTGGCCTTCCAGGACGTCCTCGCCCTCCAGGCCGAACAGCTTGTCGTTCCCGGCCCGGCCGCAGATGTGGTTGTCGTACCCGTCGCCGACGATGACGTCGTCACCGCTCGTGCCGGTGAACTCCGGGTCGCAAGTCGGATTGGCCCCCGCCGAGGCCGGCAACGCGCCGATCCCCACGATGAGACCCGCCGCCAGGCACAGCACGGCCGCGAGCGCGATCCGCCCTCTCATCCGCATCCTCCTCTCTCCCGGGCTTCCGGCCCGGTTCGTTCCCTACGGGTGCGCTTCTGTTTCCGCGTTCGCCGGACAGCGGGGAGCATGGACGAAACGGCCGATAGGGTCAATGGCCCGCCGTGACTAGGCGCCCTCGGCCAGCGTGTAGACCCCGGTCTCGCGCTTCTCGACGATCCCCTCCCGGACCGCCGCGGCGAGCGCGGCGAGCAGGTTCCGGCGGATGTCGCGCTGGGTGAACGGGTCGAGGTAGCCGGCCTTCAGCGCGCGGTCCTGGATGACCGTCCAGTGCAGGGGCTCGCCGGCGTCGCGCAGCACCGCCACCGCGGCCTCGAGGTAGTCCATCAGGCCCGCGGCGACGACGGGTCGATGGTCAGGTCGGCGAACGACGCGGAGGACTTCCCGAACTCCCACCAGCCGTCGACCCACGGCTTGACGAAGGCCATGCTCCGCCCGTAGGCCAGCGGGAGCAGCGCGACCTGCTCGGCGACGGCCATCCGGTCGGCCTGATGGAACAGCTCCAGGCGGGCGCGGTCGTCGCGCTCTTGGCGCGCGCGCTCGATCAGGGCGTCGAAGGCCGGGTCGGCGAACCCCCCCTCGTTCGTCTTGCTCTCGGAGTGGAGCAGCAGGCGCAGGAAGTACTCCGGGTCCGGGTAGCCCGGCAGCCAACCGGACACCACGAGCGGCGCCACCGACCACGGGTCCCGCAGCGCCATGACCTCGGGCAGGGAGAGCACCCGCGCCCGCAGGTCGATCCCGAGCGTGTCCCGCCACCCCTCGACCACGATCCGGCTGAGCGAGGCGCGCTCCTCCACGTCGAGCAGCTCGATCGTCCCATCGAAGCCGCTGCGGCGCAGGTACTCGCGCGCGCGGTCCGGATCGAAGCGCGGGACGATGTCGGGAGTGTGGCCCTGCAGCGCCGGCGGGACCACGCCGCCGGTGGCGAGGACCAGGTTGGCCGGCAGGGCCTCGGCCAGCGCCAGGCGATCGACGGCATGCGCCAGCGCCAGGCGGAACGAGCGGTCGGCGGTGGCCGTCCGCCGGTGGTCGAACGTGACGTAGTAGGTCCACCCCGCCCCCCCGAGGTGGGCGTCCGCCGGCGCCGAGGGCATCAGGTCCGTGACCCGGGGCGTGTAGCGAACCGTGATCGCGTCGAGCTCCTCACGCCCGTAGGGCTCGATCGCGTCCTGTACCGGGGTCCCGACCACCTCGACCCGCGCCACGTTCCCGCGCCGAGGCCGGCCGTAGTCGGTGCGGCGAGCCAAGGTCACGCCCTCCGCCGTGCGCGTCTCGATGCGGAAGGGACCGCTGACCACCTGCCGGCCCGTCTCGACCCAGGCGTCGCCGTCGCGCTCGATGGCGTGGCGGGGCTGCGGGCCGCCGTCCGGCCGGTTCATCACGCTCATGAAGTAGGGGGCCGGCGCGGCCAGCCGGAACTCGACCGTGAGGTCGTCCAGCGCGCGCACGCCGACGCGCGCGGCGTCGGGGCTGCGCCCCATCGCGTAGTCCTGGCCGTTCTCGAGCACGAAGTAGATCGCCACCGAGGAACCGGGCCGGACCGGATCGAGCACCCGCTTGATCCCGAACTCGACGTCGTGGGCGGTGAGCTGCTTCCCGTCGGACCAGCGCAACCCCGGACGGAGGTGGAAGACGTAGCGCAGGCCGTCGTCGGAGATCTCCCAGCGCTCGGCGAGGCCGGGGACGATCGTCCGTTCCGGCCAGGCTTCGACCAACCGGTCGAAGAGCTGCATGCAGAGCTGGATGTTCGGCCAGGCGATCGCGGAGCGCGGGTCCGGGTCGTTCGGAACGAAGCTCGACGCGATGCGGAACGTCGCCGCCGGCGCCGAGGTCGCCTCCTCCGGGGGATCCCAGAACGCGAACGCCCTCTGGTACGCGGCGTTCGCCTCGGCGAAGCGCAGCGACGTGTGCAGCGCGAGCGCCAGCTTGAACAGCACCAGCGCGATCGCCCGTCGCTCGCCGCGGCGCTCGAGGAGCGGCAGCAGCTCGCGGTAGTGCTCGACCGCCTCGTCGAGCGCGTACTCCAGCCGAGCCTTGTCGCCTGCCCGGGTCAGGTAGTCGATCGCCTTGTCCTCGTCGGCGGCCGCCAGCCAGTGGTGGGCCAGGAGGCCGAAGACCTCATCCGGGTTCTCGGCGTACTGGCGCTCCAGCCACTCGGCGGCCCGGCGGTGCAGCCGGGTCCGATGCTCGGCAAGGAGCGTCCGGTAGGCGGCCTCCTGGATCAGCGCGTGCTTGAAGCGGTACTCGGGCTGCGGCCAGCGGCGTCCCTCGCGGACCAGGTCCAGGCGCATCAGGTCCCGCAGCGACTCGCGCACCGGGTCGTCCGCCCCGCACACGCCCTCCAGCAGGGACAGCCCGAACCGCCGTCCGAGCACCGAGGCGGCGGTCAGCACCGAACGGCAGGCGGGGGTCAGCCGGTCGATGCGAGCGAGCACGACCTTCTCCACCGTCGGCGGGATCGGCGTGGCCACCTCCTGGTCGAAGCGGCGACCGTCCGCCTCCACCACCAGGGCCCCGGCGTCGACCAGCGTCCTGACCAGTTCCTCCAGGAAGAACGGGTTGCCCTCGGCCACCGCGAGGAGCCGGCGCTCCGTGTCGGGCGGCAGGGTCCCCGCGCCGACCAGGGCATGGAGCAGCTCGCGGTCCGCGTCGCCGGAGAGGGCCTCCAGGGCGATCTGGCGCGTGCGGTGGGGAAGATCGCGCAGGGCGGACTCGAGCACCATCCAGGACGGGTGGTCCCGCTCGGTACGCTGGCTGAGGACGAACAGGACGGCGGCGTCCTCGGCGAGCGGGAGCAGCCGCTCCGTCAGCTGCACCGAGGTCGGGTCGGCCCAGTGCAGGTCGTCCAGGGCGACGACCACCGGCCCGTCCTCGGCCAGGCGGGTGAAGAGGGCCCCGACGATCTCGAAGGTGCGGTACTGCAGGGCCTCCGGGGAGAGCTCGGACAGGCGCGACGACGCGTCCGGCTCGAGCGCCAGGCCGAGCATCGCCCCGAGGTAGGGGTAGACCTCCAGGGCGCGGGCACCGAAGAGTGCCTCGATGCGCCGCCGGAGCGCCACCCGCACGCGGAGCTCGGGATCGTCCACGCCGGCGCCGAGCCATTCGCGCAGCAGGTCGCGGTAGGGCCAGTACGGAAGGGCGTCGCCATAGGAGACGCACCGTCCCTCACCGCTCGACGCGCTCCCGGATCTCGGCGACCAGCCGCGTCTTGCCGATCCCCGCCTCGCCGGTGACGAACAGCGCGCCGCCGGCCCCGGCGAGGACGGCCTCGACGAGCTGCCCGGCCGTCTCGAGCTCGCGCCCGCGCCCGACGATCGACACGGTAACCCCGCCCAGGCCGCGCAGGCGTGGGTGGGGCGCCCCGACCCCGGTCACCGCCGACGCGCGGACCGGCCGCGCCTTGCCCTTCACCGTGAGGGCACGGGGCTCGCTCCAGGTGAACAGCGGCTCCACCAGTCGCCGGGTCCCCGCCCCGACCAGGACGCCCCCCGGCTCTGCCTCGGACTGGATCCGCGCCGCGGTGTTCACGGTATCGCCGAAGGCCGCGTATTCCACCCGGCTCCCCGCGCCGACCGGCCCGAGCACCACCGGCCCGGTCTCGACGCCCACCCGGACGTCGAATCCGCCGACCCCCCAGCTCCGCTCGACCTCGGCCGCGTACGCTCCGACCTCGGCCGCGATGCGCATCCCCGCGCGCACGGCGCGCTCGGCGTCGTCCTCGTGCGCCACCGGCGCGCCGAACAGCGCGAGCACGCCGTCCCCGGCGAGGTCCTTCACGGTGCCGCCGAGATCATCGACGATCGACACCATCCGGGCCATCGCCTCGCCGACGACCAGGCGGACCTCCTCGGGGTCGAGCCGCTCGGCGAGCGCCGTCGACCCGACCAGGTCCGCGAACACCACCGTGACGACCTTGCGCTCCTCGCGCAGGTCCGGGGGATCGGCCGGGCCGGACATGGGAGGACATTGTGGTCCCTCCCGACGACGCGGGAAGGACCCGGACCTCAGGCCGCGTGGATCACGCCCTCGGCGAACAGGTCGGCGAGCGAGCCGTCGGCGACGGCGAACGGCAGCGAGGCCAGCGACACGATCAGCTCCTCGACGCCCCGCGCCTCCCAGGCGGCCACCTGCTCGCGCACCGCGTCGACGGTGCCGACCAGGTTGCCGGCAGCGAAGGACTCGAGCGGCTCCGGATCGAGGGAGCGGCCGGGCGTCCAGGACCGCAGCGCCTCGTACCGGGCCCGCAGGTCCCGGTCGTTCTCGCCGACGAGCGTGTGGAGGCCCAGCGAGCGCCGGAGCGTGGCCGGGTCACGCCCCTCGGCCTCGCAGGCGGCGTCCATCGCCCGCGCCGCGGCCCGGTAGTCCTGGGGGGCCCAGCGCCACACGGTGTTCCAGCCGTCCGCGTAGCGGGCGGCCAGGCGCGCGCTGCGAGGCTTCCCCTTCGACCCGACCCAGATCGGCGGGCGTCCCGCCGCCGCCGGACGCGGGTGGTTGTAGGCCCGGTGCAGCCGGAAGTGCCGGCCCTCGTGGTCGACCGGTTCGCCCTCTCCGAACAGCGCCCGGGCGACGGCGAGGAACTCCTCGAGCCGGTCGAACCGCTCCCCGGCCGTCCCGAACGGGTAGCCGAACGCCCGGAACTCCCGCTCGTACCAGCCGGCGCCCAGTCCGAGCTCCATCCGCCCCTCGGAGAGGAGGTCGAGCGTCGTCGCCATCTTCACCACGTGAGCCGGGTGGCGGAACCCGGTGCAGGCGACGAGCGTCCCCAGCCGGACGCGGCGCGTGGCGACGGCGATCCCGGCCAGCGCCGTGAAGGGTTCCGCCGCCGCGTGCGGCTCGGGCGGACCGCCGTACCGGGCGAGGTCGAGGAAGAAGTGGTCGGAGATCCACACGGAGTCGAAGCCGAGCGCCTCGGCCCGCCGGGCGTGGTCGACCAGCCGCCCCCAGTCCAGGGGACCGCCCTCGGGGAACGAGAACCCGTAGTGGGGCAGCGCCAGCCCGAACCGCATCCGGGCGAGGCTACAGGTACTTCAGGACGTCGTCGGCGTCGGTCAGCTCGATCCCGGGCGGCACGCGCAGCACGGCCGGGACCCTCAGGCGCGGGTAGACGGAGACGTGGTCGGAGAGGTGCGCTCCCTCGTAGACAACCACCTCGTCGCCGAGCGCGACGTAGCCTTCGATCACCGTCGGGTCGCCGCGCGACGAGCGAACCTCGCTCATCGACCCGACCACCGCCTCGCTGACGGTGGCCGCCTGGCCGATGATCGCCCCGTCGCGCACCTGGGCACGGGACACGTAGGCGCCCTCCCGGACCTCCACGTCGTCGTCCAGGTTCGACTCGGTGATCACGACCCCGGGGCCGACCTCGCAGTAGCGGCCGATCCGCACGGCCGGGCCGATGGTCACCAGCCCCTCGGCGAGCTTCTCGGCGAGCGACTTGCCGGTCAGCGCGTCGCGCATGTGCAGCGACTCGGGCGCGATCCAGACGTTGCGCGACCGGTCGAAGGGCTCGCCCATCAGCCGGTCGATGGAGCGGAAGCGGCCGTGCAGCACGTCGACGGTGGTGTCGACGTAATCCTCGATGTTCCCCAGGTCGCCGAGGCGCCGGACGGCGTGCGCGTAGACCGGGTGACCGTTCCCTACCAGCCAGGGCAGCAGGTCCATCCCGAAGTCCAGGCGGTTGCGGCGGACGGCCGCGAGGCTCGGGTCCTCGGCGATCCGGCGCAGGGCGGCCGCGTCGAGCAGGTAGAACCCGGCGTTCGTCAGCAGCGGCAGGCGGTCGAACTCGGGCTCGTCGGTGACGGGAAACTGTTCCCGGATCTCTTCGAGCGTCGGCTTCTCGACGAACTCGAGGATCTTCCCGTGCGGATCGGTGAGCATCACGCCGTACTTGCCGGCCACCTCGACCGGCGGCCGGGTCATCGCCGCGATGGTGGCCACGGCGCCGCTCTCGAGGTGCTGGAGGAGCATCGGCTCCAGGTCGAAGTCGATGATCGAGTCGGTCGGGAACACGAGCGCCGGCCGGCCGATGTCCCAGTGCTCCAGAAGGCGCAGCGTGGAGTCGGCGCTCCCACGGCTCATCACGTCGTATTTCACCGGCGAGTACTGCACGTCGACGCCGAGGTTCTCGCCGTAGCCGATCAGCACCTTGATCTGGTAGCGGTTCTCCTTGCCGTGGGCGACGACGTAGTACTCCTTGATCCCCTCGGCGGTCAGGATCTGCATCACCCAGTGGATCAGGCGCCGCCCGACGAACGCCATCGCCGCCTTCGAGCGCAGGTAGCCGGGCGCCTTCAGCGTGAGCGGGCGCGCGCGCACTCCCTGTCCGCCCGCGAGGCCGATCCCGACGACGTCGGACACGGCGCCCACATCGGGCATGATAGGCCCTTGCCCAATCCGGAGATCCGAGCGGGAGGTTTTGGGGGACTGCTCGCCTGTGTGCCGAGAACCGTGCCCCGGTGGGCGAGCGAACCCCCAAGGCGAAAGGGAGGCGTGGCGATGGAGCCCTGGTCGATCGAGTTCCGCGGGACCGTCAACGAGCACACGATCACGAGCGAGGCCCTGCGCGGCAACCGGCTCGGCGACCCGCACGAGCGCCCCCTGTACGTCTACACACCACCGGGCTACGACCCGGACGGGGAGACGCGCTACCCGACGATCGTCGTCATCCAGGGCCTGACCGGCCAGGTGGACATGTGGTGGAACCGGGTGGCGTTCCGGACGACCGCGATGGAGAACACCGACCGCCTGTTCGCCGACGAGGGCTGCCCCCCGGCGATCGTCGCGTTCGTGGACGCCTGGACCTCCCTCGGGGGGAGCCAGTACGTCAACTCGCCGGGCACCGGCCGCTACCTGGACTATCTGTGCGACGAGGTGGTCCCCTTCGTCGACGCCACCTACCGGACCCACGGCGACCGCGAGCACCGCGGCATCTCGGGGAAGTCGAGCGGCGGCTACGGGGCGATGGTCGTGCCGATGCTTCGCCCGGACGTCTTCGCCGGGCTGGCCACCCACTGCGGCGACGCGCTGTTCGAGGTCTGCTACCAGCCGGACTTCCGCGAGGCGGCGCGGGTCCTGCGCGACGACTACGAGGGTGCCTTCGCGCAGTTCTGGGAGGACTTCCGCTCGCGCCCGGCCCTGTCGAAGAAGAACGACGGCCTGCTGCTGAACGTGTGGTGCATGGCGGCCTGCTACTCGGCCGAGGAGGACGGCACGGTGACGTTGCCCTTCGACGATCGCACCGGCCGGCTGATCCCGGAGGTGTGGGAACGCTGGCTGGCGCTCGACCCGGTGCGCATGGCGCCGAAGCACGCCGAGGCGCTCACGTCGATGCGCGCGATCTACATCGACGCCGGGAAGTGGGACGAGTACTACCTGGACCTCGGCGCCGAGGCCTTCGCGGAGGAGCTCGACGCGCTCGGTGTGGAGTACTTCTTCGAGCTCTACGACGCGGGGCACATGCAGGTCGAGTACCGCTACCCGCTCGGGCTGCGCTACCTGGCCGAACGGCTCGGCTGAGGCGCCCTCGCCGCGGACGGGCCGCTACGCGCTGCCCGGGGCCGTCACCGCGCCCCGCAGGACGATGGCCCCGGACGCGTCGCGCACGACCAGGCTGTGGTACGCGCGAAGGTCCTGCCGGAAGCCGAAGCGATACGCCGAGAGCTGCCCCTCCTTGTGCGAGGCGACCAGCGTACCGACCAGGAGCTCCACACCACTGTCGTGGACGACGAACGCCCGGTACGGCCCGGCGGCCGAATCGAGCCCGCCGGCGACCACGAGGACCCAGTCGGACGCCTGTCCCCCGGACGAGACGACCCACCCCTGGCCCCCGCCGGCGTGCCCGACGGTCGGACCGAGCCGGACCGAAACGATCTGCTGGCCGCCGAACGCCTGCACCAGCTCCGCGAGCTGGGCCGCGCGCTCCTCGGTCCGTTGCTGCGTCGCCCGGAGCTGATCGACCCGGCTGACCAGGGCGATCGCCCACGACGCGGCGACGACCGCGACGACGGCGGTGGCGACCGCCACCGCGCTCACCGTCCGGAATCGGCGGCGCTCGCGGACCCGGGCGCCCGCGGCGACCGCCACGGCCTCCACGACCCGCTCCTCGAGATCGGGCGGGGCGGCGGCCGGCTCGAGGGCCCAGCCGACGGTGGCGATGCCGTCCTGCAGCTCGCCGACCTCCTTGCGGCACGCCGCGCACCACTCCAGATGCCGGGAGACCGCGAGCGTCTCCTCCTCGGAGAGGCCGGCCAGCACGAAGTCGACCAGGCGATCCCGGGTCTCCAGGCACTCGACCGACACGACACTCACGTCCCGTTCACCGTCACAGCTCCTTCATCTGCGACCGGCGCAGGCGGATCAGCGCGGTGCGCAGACGCGTCTTCACGGTCCCGAGCGGGATCCCGTCCGCCTGGGCGATCTCCCGGGCGGTCCAGCCGTGGAAGTAGGCCAGCGAGAGCAGCTTGCGCTCGGCCGGCGACAGCGTGGCCATCGCCCGGCGGGCCGTCTCGCGGTTCAGGGCGGCCTCGTCCTCCTCCGGGAGATCGTGCGGCTCGGGCAGCTCGTCGACCAGCACCAGCGGGGGCCGGGCGGCGCCGCGGTCGTGGCGCAGCCGGTCGACCGCCAGGTTGTGCGCGATCGCCATCAGCCAGGTGGAGAGACGGCCGCGCGCGGGGTCGAACCGCGGCGCCTTGCGCCATGCCGCCAGGAACACGTCCTGGGTCAGCTCCTCGGCCAATTCGGGGGTGCCGAGGATGCGCATCCCGACCGAGTACACCGGGCGCGAGAATCGCGCGTAGAGGACGCGCACCGCCTCCTCGTTGCCGAGGGCGAGCTCACGCATCAGCTGTCGCTCCACCTCCGGGGTCAATGGTCCCTGGTTGGGGAACGTCACGTTCGTCCCTTCCGGTATACGCGACGGTCGACCCGGTGAGCTTGGCCGTCTGTGTGATACCCGCCACAGGCATTATGCCCCCGCCCGGACCGGGCGGAGCGACGGCAGAGGGGGGCCTCGGGGACCTCGTGTAGCATCGGCGATCAGCCGTGACCGACCTCCCCGCGCCGCCCGAGCCGCCCCCTCCGCCGCCGCCAGGCCCCCCGGACACCTTCGCCGCCGCACCCGAGCGCGACACGGGGTCGCGCTGGGTGGCGATCGTGCTGGCGGCGACCGCCGTCGTCGCCGCGATCCTCGGCGCCCGGGCGTCGCTCGTCTCGAGCTCCGCGTCCGGTTCCTGGCAGAGCGCGATCCGCCAGGAGGTGCGCCGGGCCGCGGGGACGGTTGAGGACCTGCGCTTCACCTACGAGGTCGAGGGGCGCCAGGCCTTTCGCGTGCTCACGGCCGAAACGCTCGCCGACCGGTACCGGCGCCAGGCGGACGCCGCCACCGGGGCAACGCGCTCGTACCTGCTGCTGGAGGCCGAGGCACAGGAGAACGTCGTGCGCTCGATCGTGGAGTCCTCGGCGATCGCGGCCGACCCGAGGTACCGGACCGAGGACGGCCGGTTCGACCTCGCGCTGCGCCTGGCCGACAACCGCGCCGAGAACCCCGAGCTTGTGACCACCGACCCGGACGACCCGCAGGCGGCCGGCGACGACGCCGCTGACGAGGCCGTGCTGCTGGTGGCCTCGACCGTTCCGGTGGCCGTCGCGTTCCTGTTCGGCGTGCTGGGCCAGGGATTCCCGAACCGGCGCCGCGCCTTCCTCGCCGCCGGCGTCGTGTTCCTGGTTCTCGGGGCCCTCGCGTTCATGCTCGTCGAGGTGCTGTGATGGCGATGGACGTCGAGGTCACGGCCACGCCGACGGGGAAGACGTCGTTCGAGAAGTGGCTGGCGGTGCTCGTCGGGCTCGCCGCGGTGGTGGCGTCGCTGCTGGCGACGCTGCAGACGCACTCGTCGAAACGGGAGGAACGATCACTGGAGATCGCCAA
>WNFV01006848.1_pt1 | contig 13342 bp, 13 predicted proteins | sample 5400101 | NCBI WGS metagenome assembly WNFV01 (sample SAMN13153361, study PRJNA577476) | soil metagenome | isolation source: 115 cm soil or saprolite under grassland replicate 1 | place: USA:California | collected 2016-06-15
CTTCAGCCGCCGCGGCCTCACCGCCGCCACCAGCGAACTCCACCTCGCAGCAGCCACTACCAACCTGGTCAGGCTCCACCGCACCCGCACGGCCTAGGAGCCGCCCGGCCTTCCGGCCAAACCACACCAGCCCGCCCCGGCCTGCCTGACCACCGTGCAGCCCACCTAGCCTGAACAAAATCTGCAACAGGCTCTGCAACGTCGGGTGCGCACGGCAAGGTGGTAGGCGAGCCAGAACCTGCGGGCGGGCTTTCCGCAGGACCACGAGATGCGACGAATGAACGGTATGGGTGACGAGCGGGATGGGTGAGCGGGAGGCGGCGCACGTCGTCGTGGTCGGGGGCGGGGTCAGCGGATTGGCCGCGGCGTACGCGTTGCTGACGAGCGAACGCGCCAGCCGAGGTGGCGCTCGATCGTACGGCGGAGGGGGCGCTGGGCCGGACGGCCGGGGTGATGGGTTCGACGGCCGGGGTGGCGATGGGTCGGACGGTCGAGGTGGCGATGGGTTCGACGTCCGGGGTGGCGATGGGTCCGCCGGCCGAACGGAGGTTGGGCAGGGTCGCCGCGGTGGTGGTGTGCGGGTGACGGTGCTGGAGGGATCGGCTCGGGTTGGGGGGAAGCTGGCAGGTGGGGAGGTCGGTGGGGTTCGGGTCGATCTGGGGGCTGAGTCGGTACTGGCTCGGCGGCCGGAGGCGGTGAAGCTGATCCGCGCGGTGGGGCTGGCCGATGAGCTGACGCATCCGGTGACGACGTCGGCCGGGTTGTGGATCGGGGATCGGATCCGTGCCTTGCCGCCGACGGTGATGGGGGTGCCGGTGGATGTCGCCGCCGCCTCCGACGTACTCGGGCCGGCCGGGGCGGCGCGGGCGCTCGAGGACGCTCGCCAGGCGCCGCCGGCGCTCGACGGCGATGTGTCGATCGGACGGTTCGTGGCTGAGCGGATGGGGCGGGCGGTGACGGACCGGCTGGTGGATCCGCTGCTCGGCGGGGTGTACGCGGGGCGGGCCGACGACATCTCGCTGGCCGCGACGGTGCCGGAGCTGTTCGCGCGGCTGCACACCGCGCCGTCGCTGCTCGCCGCCGCGGAGGACATGCGCGCCGCGGGTCAGAGGGCCGCCGACCAGCGGACGGCGGACGGCGCCCAGGCGGTCGCGCCGGTGTTCGCCGGGGTGCGGGGTGGGGTGCACCGGCTGGCTGAGGCGTTGCGGGATGAGATCGTGCGGCTCGGGGGTGAGGTGCGGACCGGGTGCACGGTGCGGCGGGTGAGCCGGGAGGGTGACGGGTTCGCCGTCGAGGCCGGGCCCGTGCCGGCGCCGGTGCACCTCGCGGCGGACGCGGTCGTGGTGGCGACCCAGGCGCGGCCGGCGTCGCGGATGCTGGCGGAGCTGGTCCCGGCGGCGGCCACCGAGCTCGGCAGGATCGAGTACGCCAGCCTGGCGATCGTCACTCTCGCGGTGCGCAAGCGGGACTGGCCGGAGGGCACCAGCGGATCCGGGTTCCTGGTGCCGTCGGTGGAGGGGCGCACGATCAAGGCCTCGACGTACTCGCACGCCAAGTGGGACTGGACCGCGGAGGCCGGGGGAGACCTGGCGCTGTTCCGCTGCTCGGTCGGGCGGCTGGGTGAGGAGGCGGTGCTCCAGCGCGACGACGCCGACCTGGTCACCGCCTCGGCGGACGACCTGCGCGAGGCGATCGGGCTGCGGGCGGAGATCGTCGACAGCACCGTGACGCGCTGGGGCGGGGCACTCCCGCAGTACGCCGTCGGCCACCTGGACCGCGTCGACCGGATCGAGCGCGCCACGGCCGCCGTACCAGGGCTGGAGGTGTGCGGCGCGGCGTACCGCGGGGTGGGGATCGCGGCCTGTGTCGCGTCCGGGACCGAAGCGGCGACCCGGGTGCGCGGGCACCTTGACCGGTTGGCAAGAATGGCGCCGTGAGCGAGACACCGACCGAGCGCCCGAAGGCCCGCGACCTCAACAACGTCATCCGGTACACGATGTGGTCCGTGTTCAAGGTGCACGTGCCGATCGGAGAGGTGGACCGCGGGGTGCTGGCCAGCGGTGTGCGCAAGGTGGTCGACGCCGCCGCGGCGGACGACGTGGTGGTGCGCGGCTGGTACGACGTGGCCGGGTTCCGCGCCGACGCGGATCTGATGGTGTGGTGGCACGCGCCGACGTCGGAGGCGCTGCAGGCGGTGTACCACAAGGTGCGCCGCAGCGCGCTCGGCCGGCACCTGCAGCCGGTCTGGTCGCAGGTCGCGCTGCACCGGCCGGCCGAGTTCAACAAGAGCCACATCCCGGCCTTCCTCGCGGAGGAGGAGCCGCGGCAGCACCTGTGCGTGTACCCGTTCGTGCGGTCGATCGACTGGTACCTGCTGCCGGACGGTGAGCGCCGGCAGCTGCTGGCCGAGCACGGCAAGATGGCGCGCGACTACCCCGACGTCCGGGCGAACACGGTGGCGTCGTTCGCGCTCGGCGACTACGAGTGGATGCTGGCGTTCGAGGCGGACGAGCTGCACCGGATCGTCGACCTGATGCGGCACCTGCGCGGGTCCGAGGCGCGGCGGCACATGCGCGAGGAGCTGCCGTTCTACACCGGCCGCCGCACCGACCTCACCGAGCTGGTGGCGAACCTTCCCTAGTAGGCGACGCCCACGACCTGCTTGATCGTGCCGGGCTGCTCCAGCGCGCCCAGCATGTAGTGCGCGACGTCCGCGCGGGAGATCCTGAGCCCGCGCCGCAGGTTCTGCCCGTACGCCGTGCGGTAGACACCCGTCTGCGGCTTGTCCGTCAGCTCCGGCGGCCGCACGATCGTCCAGTCCAGCCCGCTGTCGCGCAGCACGTCCTCCATTCGCGCCAGGTCGGCGTAGTGGTCACGCAGCACCCTGCTGACCATCGGGTTCAGCACGTACCGCATCACGACGCCGTCGCCCGGGTCGTGTTTGGGCGGCTTGGGCCGGGCCGGTGACGGCACCGTGCCGATCGGGGCCGCGCTGACCACGACGACGCGCCGGACCTCGGTGGCCTGCATCGCGCGCACGATCGAGTCGGTGCCGCGCCACGCGACGCCCGCCTCCGCCTTCGTGCGTGCGCCGAGCCCGGACAGCACCGCGTCGGCGCCGTCGACCGCCGATTCGAGCACGGCGGGATCCGCCTGAGCGAGGTCGGCGGTCACCACCCGCACGCGCGGATCGTCGTACGACGGATTCCGCACGACGGCGGTGACCTCGTGGGCCGCGGACAGTGCTTGCTCGACGAGTTGGCGGCCGATACCGCCGGTCGCCGCGAAGATGCTGAGTTTCATGACCGCCTCCGGATACGCTAAGAGTGAGCTACATACGATATGGAGATCATATTACATGCCTTCCAAATCACCTGGGGACGTGCGGACCCGGCGACGGTTGACGACGGCGGTGAAGGAGTCGCTGCGGGAGCTGAGCAACCAGCTGTCGCTGCTGAACCACAACGTCAGCGGCCAGGTCGAGATCCGGGGCATCGACCTGGACTGCCTGGACATCATCAGCAGGCACGGCCCGCTGAGCCCGACGGCACTCGCCCGTCGCGCGGGTCTGCACCCGGCGACCGTGACGGGAATCCTCGACCGCCTCCAGCGCGGCGGCTGGGTGGTCCGCGAACGCGACCCGCACGCCTCCGACCGCCGCGCGGTCGCCGTACGCGCGCTACCCGACCGTGCCGGCGAGCTGTATTCCCTGTACAGCGGCATGAACAGCCGCCTCGACGAGATCTGCGCCGACTACACCGACGCCGAGCTGGAGCTGATCGCCGGCTTCGTCCGCCGTACGACGGAAGCCGGCAACCACGCCGTCGAGGAGCTCAACCCCTGATCGCCGAGTCGTGGATTCCGGCGCCGGGAGAGCGCTTTCCAAGCGCCGGAATCCACGACTCGGCGCCCCACAAAGGGGGGTTCAGACCACCGCGGGCTGGGTGTTGCCGGCGTCGGTGATGCCGCGGCGTACGTCGACCCGGACCAGCAGGACGAAGCCGAGGACGAAGAACAGGCCGAGGGCGACGATCGCGGGGCGGTAGGAGCCGGTGATCTGGTGCACGAGCCCGAAGACCAACGTGCCGAGCCACGAGGTGCCGCGCTCACACGCCTGGTAGAGGCTGAAGTACTCCGCCTCCCGGCCGCGCGGGATCAGCTGGCTGAACAGCGACCGCGACAGCGCCTGCGTTCCGCCGAGTACGACGCCGATGCCGACGGCCATCACCAGGAACGGCACCATCTTGTGCGCCGGCAGCACGAACGCCGACAGCACGATCACGATCCAGATCACCAGCCCGACCAGGATCGTCCGCCGGCTGCCGTAGCGGGCCGCGGCCCGGCCGAAGACCAGGGCGCCGAAGAACGCGACCAGCTGGACCATCAGGATCGTCGCGATCAGCACCTCGGTGGCGAAGCCGAGCTGCTTCTCGCCGTACGTCGACGAGACCGAGATGACCGTCTGGATCCCGTCGTTGAAGAACAGGTACGCGACCAGGAACAGCAGCGTCATCGGGTACGCCCGGGTGTGCCGCAGGGTCCGCGCCAGCTGGCCGAAGCTCTGCCGCACCAGGTTGCCGCCGGCAACGGCCTCCACGGCGACCGGCGGCCGGTTCCGCAGCCGCGCGAACGGGATGAGCGTGAACAGCCCCCACCACAGACCCGCCGACAGCAGGCTGAGCCGGACCGCCCAGCCCTTGCTCAGCCCGAACGCGTCGTGGCCGAGCACGACCCCGAGGTTCAGCGCCAGCAGGATGAACCCGCCGAGGTACCCGAGCGCCCAGCCGCGCGACGACACCGCGTCCCGCTCGTCGGGTCCGGCGATGTCGCACATGATCGCGTCGTAGACGACCAGCGACGAGCCCAGGCAGATGTTGCCGGCGAACAACAGCAGTGTGCCCAGCGCCCAGCGGTCGCCGCCGACGAACACCATGCAGCACGCCGCCAGCGCGCCCACCCAGGCGAACCCCGCCATCCAGACCTTCTTGCGCGGCGACCGGTCCGCCAGCGCGCCCACCACGGGCAGCAGCACGGCCGACACCAGCGTCGCGACGGTGACCACGTAGAACGCCAGCGAGCCGGGGGAGACGCCGATGCCGAGCACGTCGAGGTTGGTCCGGCACGGGTTGTCCTCGGTGCCGGTCCGCCCGCACGCCGCCTGCTCGGCGACCGAGGTCAGGTACGGCGCGAACAGCACGGTGCCGACGGTGGTCACGTAGCCGGAGTTCGCCCAGTCGTAGAAGTACCAGCCGCGGCGCTCCCGCTGCAGCTCCGCGTCGACCGTCGTGGCCGTCATGCGCTCGCTCCGTTCGAGGTGACCCACTGGCCGCGCTCGACGAGGACGTCGCGCAAGAGGTCGGTGCGGTCGGTGATCAGGCCGTCGACACCGGCGTCGAGCAGCCGGCGCATCGTAGCCGGATCGTCGACCGTCCACGCGTGCACCTGGCGGCCGAGCGCGTGCGCGCGGCGGGTCAGCCGCCTCGACAGCACCGGGACCGGGCCGAGCCGCTCGGGGATCTGCAGGCAGGCGCCCGCGTTCGGCAGCAGCACCGGCCACGGCGCGAACTTCAGCGCGGCGATCTCCCAGGCGCCGAACCCGGTGCACAGCCGCGGTCCGAGCAGCTTGCGGATCGCCCACACCCGGCGCTGCGAGAACGACGACACGCACACGCGCTCGATGGCGCCCATCCGCCGCAGCAGGCCGGCCAACGGCTGCACCCCGTTCGCCTTCTTGACGTCCAGGTTGAGCCGCACGTCCGGCCAGCGTTCCAGCACGTCCGAGAGCAACGGGATCGGTTCGTGGCCGTTGATCCTGGCCTTCGACACCTCCGACCAGGGCAGGTCGGCGATCCTGCCGGTGCGGTCGGTGACCCGGTCCAGGCTGCTGTCGTGGAACGCGACCACGACACCGTCGCTGGTCGCGTGCACATCGGTCTCCAGATACCGGTAGCCCAGCCCGACGGCGTGCGCGAACGCCTTCATCGAGTTCTCGTAGCCAATGTTGTCCGGATGCCGTGCGCCACCGCGGTGTGCCATCGCGATCGGGCCGTCGTGCTCCAGGAACGGGAAGCTCACACCCCGAAGTATGGAGGACATCCTGAGTCACCTGAGCCCTTGCGGGTGCCCGCGGGGCGACCTATGGTGCGAACAATCCCCAAGATCGCCACGACGGCACTTAGCCGGAGCGTGCCGGGTCTCGATGCCCGGCGCAAACCGAGGTGTACCGCAGGCGACGGGGCGAATGCGGCCCCCGACCCACCCGTTGCCGGGGGCCGCCCCGCCCGCTTATGTTCCCTCGCGTGACTGCCCTCACCCCGCGTCCCGATCTGTGGTCCCTCGACCCGGATGTCCTGCACCTCAACCACGGGTCGTTCGGCGCCGTGCCGCGCCGCACGCAGCAGGTCGCCGCGGCGATGCGGAACGAGACCGAGCAGAACCCGATGGCCTGGGGCCGCCGGCTCCGCACCGAGCTGCCCGCCGCCCGCGCGAGGCTCGCCGGATGGCTGGGCGCCGACCCGGACGGGTTCGCGCTGGTGCCGAACGCGAGTGCCGGCGTGACCACCGCGCTGGCCGCCGTACCCATCCCGGCGGGTAGCCGGATCGTGGTCACCGACCACGCGTACGGCGCGGCGCGCTTCGCCTGCAAGCGGTTCGCCCGGTTCCGCGGCGCCGAGGTGGTCACCGCGGCCATCCCGCTGGACGCGACCGACGACGGCGTGGTCGCCGCGGTCAGCGCCGTACTCGACGACCGGACCGCGGTGGTGATGCTCGACCACGACCTGCCGCGGCGTTTCGACCTGCAGGCGACGAACGACTACGTGGCGTGGCTCGCGGCGCCGGAGTCGCTGGAGGTGCTCGCGGAGCTGGAGTGGCCGCGCCGCCGGGCCGAGCTGGCCGTGATGCTCGACGAGGCGGCCGCCCTGGTCGCCAAGGCGATCGGCACCTCGGTGCCGGAGCTGGCGAACCCGGCGCCGACGATGCGGCTGGTCGAGCTGCCGCTGAAGCCGCTCGGCGGCGAGGAGGCGCTGGAGGCGTTCAGGGACCGCTCCGCGCGCGAGATCGGCACCGAGATCACCGTGAACGAGTTCGGCGACCGGGTGTGGCTACGGCTGTCGGCACACGCCTACAACACCTGGCGCGACTACGAACAGTTCGCCGACCAGCTCCCGAAGTTGCTCTAACCGAGCAGCGGGAGCCGGCGCAGCGCGGACTCCCAGGAGTCGGGCAGCCAGCCGGGCACGCCGAGCACGGCCAGGTAGCCCCACACGACGACCAGCACGCAGGCGATCAGCGCCACGGTGCCGAGGAACTTCACCCAGCCTGGCTGCCGGCCGGTCCAGGCGGTGAGCCGGCGCACCCAGCGCCTGACCCGTTGCAGCAGCCGCTGGGCCCACTCGAACTCGCTCGCGAGCACGGCCAGGCCGGCGATGAGCAGCGGGATGCCGCCAGGTCCCGGCAGCCACCCGGTGAGCGGCGCGGCGATGATCAGCACGACCCCGACGAACCCGACGACGATGCGGTAGATCAGGTGCTTACGGGGGTCGGCGCGGATCTTGCGCCGCCACTCCCAGCGGTCGTCGTATTGGTCGAGCGTGACGTTGCCGTCGTCGTCGGACCTCCGGTGGCCGGTCACACAGCCGAGCGTACCGACCGGTCAGTGAGCGGAGGTGGCGGCGAACTCCCAGTGCCACGGCTCCGGGCGCGAGCCGCCCGGCTCGGCCCAGCGCGGGTGCAGCCAGCCGAACCGGCCGGCGTTGTCCTGCATCCACTGGTGGGCCACGGTGCCGAAGTTCTCGACGCCGCCGCACAGGTCGACGGCCAGACCCCAGCCGTGGTTCGAGGTGCCGGGCAGCGCGGCCAGCGTAGGCTTCACCGCGTAGAGCCGGACCTGCTCGGCGTACGAGCGGTAGGAGTCGGTGATGCACAGCGCGCGCCCGAACCGCTTCTGGTACGCCGCCGCCAGGGCCTGGTACGCCGAGGCCGCGTCGCAGCGCAGCGCGTGACCGGCGACGCCGATCGAGCAGAGCTTGCTCGCCGGGATCATGCCGTTGCTGTAGCCGCCCCAGCCGAGGCTGCCGCCACCCGTCGCCAGGAACGGCATCGGGTTGACCGGCTGGCCGCCGAGCCGGACCTCGAAGTGCAGGTGCGGGCCGGTCGAGTTGCCCTCGGTGCCGACGCCGCCGACCAGCTCACCACCGTGCACCTTCTGCCCGTCGGTGACGGCGACCGAGCTGAGGTGCGCGTACAGCGTCTCGATGCCGTCGCCGTGGTCGATCCTGACCAGGGTGCCCGCCCAGGAGGGGTGCTGGACGTACGCCGTGCCGGCCGCGACCGCGCGCACCGGGGTGCCGATCGGGGCGGGGAAGTCCTGGCCGGTGTGGTAGCCGGTGGACCAGCGCGGTCCCGGCTGCCCGAACGGCGTGCCGATGGTGTAGGTGCCGTCCGGCAGCGGCCAGACCCAGTCGCCGGTGCCCATGCTGTAGGTCTGCTGGAAGGCGCCGCAGCGGAACGCGAACGCGCCGTTGCCGGACCGCGGCGCGACCTGCTCGGTCGCGGGGGCGCCCAGCGTCGGCCGGACCACGGCGTACACGTTCTCCGGCACGCCCATCACCACGACCGAGCCCTTCGACTCGTCGGCGGCGATCATCTCGCCGTCGCCGATCGCGACACCGATGTGGAACAGCCCGACGGACTTCTCGCCGATCAGCAGCAGGTCGCCGGGCTGCGCGGACGCCGCCGGCACCTGCTGGTAGCCGCCGTACACGCGGCCGACGCTGCGCGGCAGCTTGGTGTACGGCGACCAGGCCGCGCGGGCCGCGCCGAGGCAGCCGTACTCGTCGGGACCGTTGGCGCCGACGCCGTACTGCTTGCCGAGCAGGGTGAACGCGTTGGTGACGGCGCGGATCGTCTCGGCCGGCAGCACCCGGATCGCGCGGCCGGCGCTGGTCACCTGGGCGGCGCCGCGGATGGCGTGGCCCTGCGCGTCGTTGAGGACCTTGAGGCCCTTCGGGAGCTTGGCCGGGTTCGTCAGCGTGGCGGCCTTCGGGGCGCTGACGCCGGCGCCGGTGAGCTGGGTGAGGTACGTGCGCCAGCGGGCCAGCGCGGCGGCGTTGCGGGACTTCTGCAGCTCGTCGGACACCGCGCTGGCCAGCTCGAGCTGGCTCAGCCAGTCCTGCATCTTCTGGGTCGCGGCGGCGGCCTTCGCCCGGACCTCGTCGGCGAGCTTGCGGGCGGACTCGGCGGCGGTGTCGGCGGCGGTGCGCTTGGTCGCGGCGTCGGTGGCGGCGCCCTGGGCGGCGGCGTCGGCGTCCAGGGAGGCCTGGTACGCGTTGGACTGGTTGGTGCCCGCGACGGTGATCGCGCTCTGCCGGTCGGCGATCTCCTGCAGGCTCTCGGCGACGGTCGACAGCGACCACAGGATCGACTCGGCGCCGAGCGAGGTGGGAATGCCCATCTGGTAGGCCTGCGCGGCCATCCGTCCCAGCTTCGCGCGGGACTCGGCCGCGGCGGCCGCGGTGCTGGTGGCGCGGGCCTCGGCGGCGGTCGCGTCCGCCTTGGCCTGCGCGGCCTTCTTCTGAGCCGCGGTGTAGGCGAGCGTCGCCCTGGCGAAATCGGCCTGCAGCGCGGCGGCCTCGGCCTGCAGCTGCTCCAGCGAGCGGCCGGTCGGGACCTGGGTGACGGAGGCCGGCGGCATCGGGGTCTCGTCGGCGAACGCGGGCAAGGCAAGGGAAAGCATGACGGCGCAGAGCGCGGCGATCCGCAGCCGCGGCCGACCTCCGACCGGCCTGGCGTCTCGTCTGGCCATCCGTCGTACCTTTCCCCCGTCGTTGCACAATGAACGGGACGGATGAGCCGCCCCGCTCCGGGAACATCCTACGTAGCCGGATCGTGATCCGGAAGGTTCCGTGCTTACTCTCCGTTCATCGTGCTGTCCACCGACAGTGTTACGACTACGGACTGTCACGGTCGAACCGTTGCTGATGAGACGTCGAGCCCCGTGACTTCATGACGCGGAATGGTCACTACGCTTCTCACCATGGCCGTCAACACTCAGCACTTCGACGTTGTTGTCCTCGGCGCCGGTCCCGGCGGTTACGTGGCGGCGATCCGTGCCGCCCAGCTGGGTCTGAAGACCGCCGTCATCGAGAAGAAGTACTGGGGCGGTGTGTGCCTGAACGTCGGCTGCATCCCGTCCAAGGCGCTGCTCCGCAACGCCGAGCTCGCGCACCTCTTCCGCACCGAGGCGAAGACGTTCGGGATCAGCGGCGAGGTCTCGTTCGACTTCCCGGCCGCCGTCCAGCGCAGCCGCACGGTCGCGGACGGGCGCGTCAAGGGCGTGCACTTCCTGATGAAGAAGAACAAGATCACCGAGTACGACGGGTGGGGGAGCTTCACCGACCCGAACACTCTCGACGTGGCGCTCAACGACGGCTCGTCGGAGACGGTGACCTTCGACAACTGCATCATCGCCGCCGGCGCGACCACCAAGCTGCTGCCCGGCACCCAGCTCAGCGAGCGCGTCGTGACGTACGAGGAGCAGATCCTCACCGAGGAGCTGCCCGGCAGCATGATCATCGCCGGCGCCGGCGCGATCGGAGTCGAGTTCGCCTACGTGCTGGCGAACTACGGCGTGAAGGTCACCATCGTCGAGTTCCTGGACCGGGTGGTGCCGCTGGAGGACGTCGAGGTCTCCAAGGAGCTCGCGAAGGCCTTCCGCAAGCTCGGTGTCGACGTGCTCACGTCCACCCGGGTCGACGCGATCGACGACTCCGGCGACACCGTCAAAGTCACCGTCACGGGCCTCGGAGCTGGCGGGGACGGCCAGCAGCAGACCCTGCAGGCCGACAAGGTGCTGCAGGCGATCGGCTTCCAGCCGCGCGTCGACGGCTACGGCCTGGACAAGACCGGCGTGAAGCTCACCGACCGCGGCGCGATCGAGGTCGACGGCTTCCTGCGCACCTCGGTGCCGCACATCTTCGCCATCGGCGACGTCAACGCGAAGCTGATGCTCGCGCACGCCGCGGAGTCGATGGGCGTGATCGCCGCCGAGACGATCGCGGGCGCGGAGACGATGGAGCTCGACTACGTGATGATCCCGCGGGCCACGTTCTGCCAGCCGCAGATCGCCAGCTTCGGGTACACCGAGGCGCAGGCCCGCGACATGGGGTACGACGTCAAGGTCGCGAAGTTCCCGTTCACCGCGAACGGCAAGGCGCACGGCCTCGGCGACCCGACCGGGTTCGTCAAGCTGATCAGCGACGCCACGTACGGCGAGCTGCTCGGTGGCCACTTGATCGGCCCCGAGGTCACCGAGCTGCTGCCCGAGCTGACCCTGGCCCAGCAGTGGGACCTGACCACCAAGGAGCTCGCCCGCAACGTGCACGCCCACCCGACCCTGAGCGAGGCGCTCAAGGAGGCCCTCCACGGCCTCGAGGGCCACATGATCAACTTCTGAGAGACGGTCGCTCCCAACCAGCCGAAATGGCGGCTGGTGAGGTTTCCTATGTTCAGTGCTGCTTGTCCGGCGGCACGATCTGAGTCTTGTTCTTGGCCTCCGCCTTCGAGTGCTTCTCGGCGCGCTTCTCTTTGAGAGACTTGCCCGCCTTCTTGGACATGTGTTGGCGGGGCGATTTGTCGGCCATGGCTTCTCCTTTGGGAGGAAGCCGGTCCGGCTTCCTCGACCCACCGTACGTCTGCAGCCCTCAGCAGGAACGGCCGTGTCCCACCCCAGCAGCAAACCCTCAGTTGATGTCGAACTCGTTGCCTTCGGGATCGGTCATCGCGACCGCATAGTGGTCGAGACCCTCCTCGACGACCGTGTGCAGCCGTGTGGCACCGAGAGACACCAGCCGCGCCGCCTCGGCCTCGACCCGCTCGCGCCGCGTGTCGAGCGGCGTACCCCGGCCTCCGCTCGCGTTCACGTCGATGTGGATGCGGTTCTTGATCGACTTCTTCTCGGGGACTATCTGGAACCAGATGCGCGGACCCTCACCGTTCGGGTCCTCGATGCGGTCATCGCCGATGCCAATCTCGTCCTCGGGCACGCCGATTGACCTGTAGAAGTCGTCCCACGAGTCGAAGCCGGGCGGCGGAGGCGCGATGACGTAGTGCAACGCCTCTGCCCAGAAATGCGCCAGCGGTTCTGGTGACGTGCAGTCGATCACCAGCTGGTACGAAACGGCCATCGGACACCTCCAGGAATGTTCGAACGCGATCACACTGCCACGCCCGACCGACAGCCCATCCGAACCCGACCCCTCGCGCATCCGGCACGACCGAGCGGACTGCGGCATGGTCGGGCGTTCCGCTCCGACAGCGGCAGATCCGGATGAGCGCTGGGGTGGGCTCGTAGCCCCACGCCTGCCCGCTCAGCACTCAAACACCGACCAGCAGATGTCGTTCCGCAACCGCTGGTCGTCGAGCACGAGCTCGCGAATCGCCTCCGGAAGCTGGTCACGCTGCCATTGGCACTCGAGTCGCCCTGCGGCCTCGCTCTCGCCTTCCGGTGCTGCAGCACGTGCGGCCTTGATCGCATAGGCGGCTGCACCGAGTTCGTGCGCGGCGACGTGTGCGACCGCTCCAGCCTGGCCAGCGGCGTACGCGGCATGCCGTGCTGCCCCACGCAGGCTTCTGGCCGCGCCCATGGCATGGCCGCCTGCCGCGCGAGCCTGCATCATCTTGACCTCACCATGCACCCAGGCGCGGGCGTGCTCGATCGCTTCGCGCGGTCGTGGGTCCTCAGGCTGAGCCGACTCGAAGAGGTAAAGGACGTGCTCTGCGCACGACGCCGCCCAAAGAGCGAGGAGATGGTGATCCGAATCAGTGAGGGTCCCACCGCGACGAATCGTGATGAGGCGAGGGTCCCGAACCTTCGGGAGAATCATGGTTCGGCGCTCCTTCGAAGGGGACAGGCCGCCTCTTCAACCGTAGCGACGTTCGAGCACCACAGCGGGCCGTCCGGCATCGTGCGCCTTGACCCGGGATCCCCTCACACATCCTGCACTCGGCACGACCGGGCGTCCTTGTGTCGCCGGGGCCGATAATGTCTGTGACATGCGGTCGGCGGCTATGAGCGGACGCTGGTTGATCTTGTTCGCGAGCTATTGTCCGTGTGCGTGGCACGGCTCGGTCGGCATTGGCCTGGCCTGCCCGGCCGAGTTGGCCTCGTCAGCTGCTCTTGAGGCCGGAAGCTACGGATGGGCGTTCTCGGTGTGATCAGTCAAGGCAGAATCTCGACGTACCCGTCGGTTCCGTGCACGCGGATCCGCTGCCCATCGGGGATCAGTCGGGTGGCATCTACCACACCGACGACGGCCGGCAATCCGTACTCCCGTGCGATCAC
>WNFV01011372.1_pt1 | contig 13341 bp, 9 predicted proteins | sample 5400101 | NCBI WGS metagenome assembly WNFV01 (sample SAMN13153361, study PRJNA577476) | soil metagenome | isolation source: 115 cm soil or saprolite under grassland replicate 1 | place: USA:California | collected 2016-06-15
GCCAGGCTCGAGCGCACTTGCCGGATGGCGTTGTTCTCGCGGCTCGGGTGCACGCGGTTCGTCAGCAGGATCACGAACAGCCGGCGCTCGGGGTCCATCCACATGGAGGTCCCGGTGAAGCCCGTGTGGCCGAACGACCGCGCGGAGAACAGCCGGCCCCCCGAGGAATAGCCGGGCGTGCCCGGGGTCGAGCTGCGCGCTCCCGTGTCGTCCACCGCGGTGTCCCAGCCGATGGCGCGGGTGGAGCCCAGGATCGCGGCCCGCCGCGTGAAGCGCTCCAGGGTGCCGCGGGAGACGAGACGGTGGTGCTCGAAGACGCCGCGGTTCAGGAGCATCTGGGCGAAGCGGCTGAGGTCGGGCGCGGTCCCGAAGAGTCCCGCGTGGGGCGCGATCCCGCCCATCGCGTACGCGTTCTCGTCGTGGACCTCGCCCCGCAGGAGATGCCCCCGCCACGGGTCCTCCTCGGTGGGGGCGATCCGCGGGAGGAGGGAGGGCGGGGGCTTGTAGCCGGTATCCCGCATCCCGAGGGGACCGAAGATCCGCTGGAGGGCGATCTCCTCGAGGGGCCGGCCCGCGACCCGCTCCAGGATCTCCCCAAGCAGGAAGACCCCGAGGTCGCTGTAGAGCGACTTCGTGCCCGGCTCGTAGACGAGGTCCAGGGACTGGATCCGCTCGAGGTAGGCCTCCTTCCCCTTGAGCTCCTTGTAGAGGGGGGCCCACCAGTCCATCCCCGACGAGTGGGTGAGGAGCTGGGCCACGGTCACCTGGTCCTTGGCTCCCCCGTGGAACCGCGGGAGGAACTCCGAGACATGCTTCCCGAGGTCGAGCTTGCCCTCGTCCACCAGCATCATGGCCACGGTGGTGGTGACGATCACCTTGGTCAGGCTGGCCAGGTCGTAGATGGTGTCGGTCCGGACCTCGGGCGCGCCGGGGTCGTAGGAGAGCCGGCCGAAGGCCCGGAGCTCGACCAGCGCGCCGTCCTTGCCGATCGCGACCACGCCGCCGGGGAACGCACGGTTTGCCACCGCCTCCTCGAGCAGGCGGTCCACCTCGGCCAGGCCCTCGGGCCGGAAGCCCACCTCTTCCGGCTGCGCGCGGCGCAGGGTCATCTCGCGCCTCGGAATCTCGATCCCATGCCCATACGCATAGAGCCCCGGAAGGGTCACCGGGAGCTTTCCCCGCAACGCATACTCGCCGAAGAGCGCTGCCATGGCCGCCCGCTGGCTCGACTCGGCCCCGCCGTAGGCCGCGAGGTAGACCGGCACCTCGGGGAACTGGCGCAGCAGGTAGGGGCTGCCGAACGAGAGCACGATCAGGGGGCGCCCGGTGGCGGCGAGCGCCTCCAGGAGCCGCGCGTGGCTCGGGGACATGTCGGCGGTTCCCTTCGACCCGGCCACGCGCACGAAACAGGAAGCAAGGACGTGGGTGGCCGCGCGGGCCTTCTCCACGAGCGAGGCGGTCGTCTCCTCGGACACCTCGGGGCCGAGATTCACCGTTTCCGCGGGGACCCGCCGCTCCTCGAGCTCCTCCTCGGGGATTCCCTGGATGAGCGGGTTCCGGGCGTCGCTCGACAGGACGAGGTGCAGCAGGCGCAGCGCCTCCTCGGCCCGGAGCGGCACTACCCCCCCCTCGTTGCGCACGACCGTGATGGAAGCCCGGGCGATGTCCGCCGCGCGCACGAGGTCCTCCGGACGGGCCAGGCTCTTCGCCGCGGCGTCGGAGTCGACCAGCCGGTTCCGGTGCAGGCCCAGGCGCTCCTTGGTCTCGAGGATGCGCAGGACCGAGGCGTCGATCCGCGCCACCGTGAGCTGGCCCTCCTTGACTGCCCGCAGGAGAGACTGGACGGCCACCTCGGGCTCGGGAGGGAGCAGGATCATGTCGGCTCCGGCCCGGACCGCCCTCACCGCCGCCTCTCCGGTCCAGGCCGGCCGCACGCCCGCCATGTCCATCCCATCGGTCACCACCAGCCCTCGGAAGCCGAGCTGGGCGCGCAGGGCGTCGGTGATGGGCTCGCTGAGGGTGGCCGGGGCCTCGGAGGGGTCGAGGGCGGGAGCGGCGATGTGTCCCATCATCACCCAGTCCACCCCGGCCTCGACCGCGCTCCGGAAAGGCTTCAGCTCGACCGCGTCCAGACGCGCGCGGTCCGCGCCCACCTTGGCGAGCTGCAGGTGGCTGTCCACCGCGGTGTCGCCGTGGCCCGGGAAGTGCTTGGCGGTCGTCAGCAGGCCGCCCTCGCGCGCCCCGCGGACGAAGGCGGCCACCAAACGCGACACCAGCTCCGGGTCTTCGCCGAACGACCGGATGTTGATGACCGGGTTCGCGGGGTTGTTGTTGACGTCGGCCACGGGGGCGAAGGCCCAGTGGATGCCGAGGGCGCGGCCCTCGCGCGCGGCCACCTCCCCGCTGAAGCGGGCGGCGTCCTCCGAGCGGGTGGCGCCGATCGCCATCGCGAAGGGCAGGGGCACGACGCCGCGGCGGACCCGGAAGGCGATCCCGCGTTCCATGTCCGCGGCCACGAGCAGCGGCAGGTCGGCCGACCGTTGCAGCTCGTTGAGCAGGCGCGGCAGCGTCCCCGCCTCGGACTCGAAGACGACCACCGTGCCGACCTTGACCTTCTGCACCAGCTCACGGAGGCGGACGGCCGGGGCCGACGAGGGATGGCGCGGCAGGCCGGAGCCCCGGACCCCGATGAGCTGTCCGACCTTCTCCGAAAGGCTCAGCCGAGCGAGGGTGGCCTTCGCCCAGGGGTAGGACGGCGGAGGCATCGGGGGCTGCGGGGGCGGGTGGGTCGCGGAAGGGGGGTGGCAGGAGAGAGCGGCGAGGGCGAGAAGGCTGAGGCTCCTGGCGAGCCTCTCTTTCATCGACCCCGCACCTTCACGGCGCTCCGGCGGCGCCGCCTAGGACCGGCGACGCGGCCAGCGCAAGCGGGAAGGCTTCCTGCCGGAGGCGCTTCCAGTCCGGGCCCGCGAGGGACTCGTTCGAGAAGAGGACCACCCCTGAGGCCCCGGATGCCCGGGCGACCTGGATCCTTTCGACGATCCCGGCCAGGGTGAGCCGGTAGGCTCCGATCCCCGCCCAGAGCGCTTGTCCCGCCGGCACGCGGGTCCGGGCCTGCTCGACCTGCGCCCGGAAGATCCGGCTGTCCCCCGTGTAGGCCATCGGGCAGACCGCGTTCAAGAGCGCCGCCTTCATCCAGCCCGGCCAGTCCTGGAACCGATGGTTGAGGGCCTGGGCCTCGTCGGGCACGACCGCCGCCGAGAGCACGATGCCCGGCCGCTCGGCGCGCGCCGCGTCCGTGAGCCGCCGGGCGAGGGCGGTCAAGGTCGCGCGCCGGTACTCGTCCCAGGCCACGGGGTCGCGGGCGGGACCGCCCAGGAGATCGCCCGTCCCTCCCCGCCGGAACTGCTCCAGGGTGGCCCGCGCGTAGTCGTACTCCGCGCTTGGGTAGCGGATGAAGTCGAGGTGCAGGCCGTCGACGGTGTAGTCGCGGACCAGCTCGCGGACGACCGCCTCCAGGTGCTCGGGGACCCCCGGGGCCGAGGGCGACAGGTAGTAACCCTCCGCCTCTCCCACCGCGCGCCCGGCTTGCCCCAGGATGGAGAGCAGGCTCGAGCGCGGGGCGGAAAGGGCCCGGGCGGCCGCCCCGCGCGGCACCATCAGCCAGTCGGGGTGCTCGCGCACGACGTGGTCCGCGGGAAGGGGGAGGCCGAAGTGGGCGGCCAGGAGGACGTTCACCCACGCGTGGACGTGCAGGCTCCGGGCGCGGGCGTGCTCGATCAGCCGAGCCAGGGGGTCGAAGCTCGCGGGCTGCGGCACGAGAAGGGGGCTGCGGCCCACCAGCTTCGACGCGTACACCTGGTCCACGGCGTCCGGCGAGAGGAGGGCGGTTCGCACCACCCACAGTCCGCGCACCTCGGCCGGCGAGGGAGCGGGAGCGGCCAGGGCCGGAGCCGCCGAGAGGGCGAGGAGGGCGCCGAGACCGCGGGAGGACATCCGGCCGATGCTAGCAGCCATGGCCACGCTATGCCACCGGCCGCACGAACACGTCTTCGCCCTCGCGCAGCCCGAGCTCGGCGAAGGCGGCCCGCGGCAGGTGCACGTCGCGGCCCAGACCGGAGCGGAAGGTCACGGGCAGGACCGTGCCCCGCCGCGCCAGGGTCCGCACCTCGACCCGCAGGACCCCCCGGACGAATCGCATCAGGCGGCCCCAGTCCTGGGCGAGGCGCTCGTCCGCCCCCGCCGCGTCCTCCTTGGCGAAGCGCCCCCCTTGCACCTGGGCCCGCAGCGTCTTCTGCGAGTCGACCTTCTCGAGGAAGCCCGCCTCGGTCAGCTCGAAGAGCACGCGCACGACCTGGTTCCGCGGGAGCTGCGACTGCTCCACGACGTCGCGCACGTCCCGCACCCCGTCCAGCAGGCGCAGCACCTTCCACTCGGACGGGCCCAGGCTCAAGCGCGCCTCTTCCGAGGCCGGCTGGGAGAACTGGAAGGAGACCCGGTCGTGGGGCACCAGCTCGTTCATCTTATGGAAGGCGGGACCGTCCCGCTCGCCCTCCAGGATCAGGACGTCGACCCCGCGGGCCACGTTCGAGGTCACGGTCTTCTCTTCGGGGACGAACGTGAGCTGGCCCTCCGTCCAGCCGAAGGCATCGAGGATCGCGTCCTCCCCCTGGAGCCGCCCCGCGGTGGCGTGCACCACCACCCCCTTCTCGAAGCGGATCAGGGTCTGGCGGCCCGAGCCCGAGGCCGTGAGCAGGCCGGTCTTCTTCGATTCCGCGAAGAGCCGGAGCACGTCCGCGAGCTTGATCTCGCTGAGGGTGCCGATGAGGGACATGGAGCGACTTAAGCTATCATGACTTGCTCGGGGTGCCGATGATCGCTGCGCTCGTGACGTCCGTTCTCCTCGCGGCTCCTCCCGCCGCCGACAGCCCCGCCGCCCAGGCGGTGGTGCGCCGCCTCGAGGAGCTCCACGGCCGCGCCGGGGACCTCACCGCCCGCTTCGTCCAGGTCTACCGGTCGGGGCTTCTCGGCCGCGAGGTCACGGAGCGCGGGGTGGTGAGCATCAAGCGGCCGGGACGGATGCGCTGGGAGTACAAGGACCCCGAGGCGAAGACCTTCGTCTCCGACGGCCGCCGCTTCTACTTCTACGTCCCCGCCGACCACCAGGTCATCGTCCGGCAGCAGGACGAGGAGCGCAGCATCCCGTCGCTCCTCCTTTCGGGCAAGGGCGACATCCTCGGCCAGTTCGCGGCCGAGCTCGACACCCCCTCGGCCGAGGGCCTCCTGCGCTTGCGCCTCACCCCCCGCCGGGCGGAGCCGGAGATCGAGCGGGTGCTCGTCGACGTGGAGCCCTCGGGACGAGTCCGGCAGATCCAGGTGGAGGACGCGCAGGGCAACCGCAGCCGCTTCCGCTTCGACGACATCCGCGAGAACGTGGGGCTCCCCGACAAGCTCTTCCGGTTCGACGTCCCGGCGGGCGTCGAGGTGATCCAGGGATGAGGCGGGGGTTGATCGTCGCTGCCGTCGCCCTCTCCGGCTGCGCTACCTCCTCGGCATTCCGGGCCGGCGAGCAGGCCGAGCGCCACCAGGACTACGACCGCGCCGTCCTCGAGTACTCGAAGGCCGTCCAGCAGCGCCCCGACAACCTGACCTACCGGCGGCAACTGGAGCGGGCGCGGCTCCGCGCCTCGAACGACCACACCACGGCGGCCCGACGGCTGGCGGGACGCGGCCTCTCCAAGGAGGCGCTCGACGAGTACCGGCTGGCCCTCGACCTCAACCCGAAATCGCCCGTCCTGGCCTCGGAGATGCAGGACCTCGAAGCCCGCCGGCAGGCCGGCCTGCGCGCGGTCTCCCTCGACGACATGAAGGAGCGGACGCGGGAGCGGGCCCTGCCCGGCCTCGCCCTGGGGGCGGCCGCCCGGGAGCCCCTCGGCCTGACGTTTCGCAACGTCAGCCTGCGCGAGGCCTACCAGGCGCTGGGGAAGGCGGCGGGGATCAACTTCGTCTTCGACCCCCAGTTCCAGGACCAGCCGATCTCCCTCGACCTGCGCGAGGTGCCGTTCGAGCAGGCCCTGAACGCCCTGGCCAGCACCGCGCACACCTTCCACCGGGTGGTGGACTCCCGGATCATCTCGGTCATCCCCGACACCCCGACCAAGCGCCGGGAATACGAGCAGCAGGTGGTCAAGACGCTGTTCCTGTCGAACGCGGACCTCAAGGAGACGATCGATCTCCTGCGGGTCGTCCTCGGAGCGCGGAGGGTGGCCGCCGTCGCCGGGAGCAACGCCCTCACCATCAACGACACCCCCGACAAGGTGGCGGCGGCGGAGCGGATCGTGGACGTGGTCGACAAGCGGCGCGCCGAGGTGGTGATCGAGGTCGAGATCCTGGAGGTCAACCGGAGCAAGCTCAAGGAGTACGGGATCCAGATCAGCTCGGGCCTCGAGTCGCAGGGGATCGAGGGGGTGGCGGGGGGGCTCTTCCCCGACCCTACGAAGAAGCTGACCCTGGAGGACAACCCGTACGCGAAGGGCAACCTGGTGGTGACCGCCCTGCCCGGCGTGCTCTATCGGCTGCTCCAGACCGATACCGCGACCCGGCTCCTGGCCAACCCGCAGCTCCGCAGCTCGGAAGGCCAGACCGCCCAGGCCCGCTTCGGCGACCGGGTGCCGGTGCCCGTCACGACGTTCGCCGCCATCGCCACCGGGGGCCTCCCCCAGCAGCCCATCACCTCCTTCGAGTACAAGGACGTGGGGGTGAACATCGACATCACCCCGCGAGTGCACCACGACGGCGACGTCTCGCTGCAGCTCAAGCTGGACATCTCGGCGGTGGGGCCCGCGGGCTATCAGGGCCTCCCTACTTTCAACAGCCGGACCCTCACGAGCGTGATCCGCCTCAAGGACGGGGAGACGAACATCCTGGCCGGGCTCATCCGCGACGACGAGCGCGCCTCGATGACCGGCCTCCCCGGCCTGGCCAGCATCCCGATCCTCGGCCGGATCTTCGCGCGCAACAAGACCGAGACCCAGCAGACCGACATCGTGATGACCCTGACGCCGCACGTGGTGCGCCGGCCGGAGCTGACCGAGGACGACCTGCGCTCGTTCCTGGTGGGCGGGGAGAGCTCCCCGCTCCTGTTCGACGTCCCCACGGCGCCCGCGCAGCCCGCCCCGTCTCGGCCGGAGGCGCCGCGCATCGAGCCCATCCGGCCCCCCGCCGGCAATCCCCCTCCCCCAACTGGCGGCTCGGACCGGTAGCAATGCCTCCAAGGAGACAGGCGAAAAGCAGCGAGCGCCGGACTCACTCCAGCGCGAGCGGCTTGGGGGGGAGCGCGAACGCGCGCGGGGGGGTGCGCTCGTGTCGGTACCCCCCCGGGATTTCCTAGATCACGCGCGTCCACCTGGTCGACGGGACGTACGAGCTGTTCCGCGCCCACTTCGGGGTCCCCCCGGCCCGGGCCCGGGACGGGGCCGAGGTGGGCGCCACTCGCGGCCTCCTGCGCACCCTGCTCGCCCTCCTCCGCGAGGACGGCGTGACCCACGTGGCCTGCGCCTTCGACACCGTGATCGAGTCGTTCCGCAACCGGCTCTTCGCCGGGTACAAGACCGGGGAGGGCGTGCCCGAGGAGCTCATGGCCCAGTTCCCCCTGGCCGAGCGCGCGGCCCACGCCCTCGGCCTCGTGGTCTGGCCGATGGTCGAGTTCGAGGCCGACGACGCTCTGGCCACGGGTGCTTTCCGCTGGGGCGCGGACGATGCGGTAGAGCAGGTCGTCATCTGCTCGCCCGACAAGGACCTCGCCCAGTGCGTCCGCGGCTCGCGGATCGTCTGCCTCGACCGGCGCCGGCGGCTCGTGTTGGACGAGGCGGGGACGATCGAGAAGTTCGGCGTGCCCCCGGCCTCCATCCCGGACTGGCTGGCCCTGGTGGGCGACGATGCCGACGGCATCCCGGGCGTCCCGCGCTGGGGGGCGAAATCGGCGGGGGCGGTCCTGGCCCGGTACGGGCGGATCGAGGCCATCCCCGACGACGCCTCCCGATGGGCGGTCACCGTCCGGGGAGCGGAGGCCCTTGCGGAGTCACTGCGAGAGAGCCGCCGAGAGGCGGCCCTCTACAAGACGCTGGCCACCCTCCGGCAGGACGTGCCTCTTCCCGAGACCCTGGCCGACCTCGAATGGCGAGGCGCCCGCCGGGAGGAGCTCGCGGCCCTCGCCCACGAGATCGCGGACGACGAGGTGGTCGAGCGGGTGGCCCGCTGGCGGGCCTGACTCTCCTACTTCAGGCTGGGGACCGGGAGCTTCTCGATCTTGACCTTGCTGATGCGGTTGCGCTCGACGTCCACGACCGTGAGCCGGTAGCCGCCCACCAGCGCCACCTCTCCCCCTTTGGGGACGGAGCCCAGGCGGGCGAGCATGAAGCCGGCCACGGTCTCGAAGTCGCTGGACTCGGGGAGGGGCACCGAGTAGCGGTCGCGCAGCTCGGCCGCGGAGACGGTCCCCTCCACCACCATGGACCCGTCGCGCAGCCGCTCCACCGGGCGCTCCTCCCAGTCGTACTCGTCCTGGATCTCGCCCACGATCTCCTCCAGCAGGTCCTCGAGGGTGACGAGCCCCGTGACCGAGCCGTGCTCGTCGATCACGATCGCCAGGTGGCTGCGCTTCTTCTGCAGCTCCTTGAGCAGGTCCCCCACCTTCTTGGTCTCGGGAACGAAGTGGACCGGGTGGAGGACCTTGCGGATCACCACCGGCTGGCGCTTCTCGAGCAGCCGCAGCGCGTCCTTGATGTAGACGAGCCCCACGATGTTGTCGATCGAGCCCTCGTAGGCCGGGATGCGCGAGAACCCGCTCTCTACGATGAGGCCCCCCACCTCGGCGGGAGGGGTGTTCACGTCGAGGGCGTAGATCTTCGGCCGCGGGACCATCACCTTCCTCACCGGGGTGTCCGAGAACTCGAAGACGCTGTGGATCAGCTCCATCTCGGTCTGGTCGAGGACGCCCTGCTGCCGGCCCTCCTTCACCAGGTGCTTGATCTCCTCCTCCGAGACGAACGTGCGGGCCCCCGCGTCCTTGATCAGGAAGAGGCGCAGCACGGCCCGGGTGGAGGCGGCCAGGAAGATCACGAGCCACCGGGAGGCGCGGGCGAGCAGCGTGAAGGGAAGGGAGACCAGCAGGGCCACCGTCTCCGTGTAGCGCAGGGCCAGGCCCTTGGGCACGAGCTCGCCCAGGACGAGCTCGATGTAGACGATCGAGCCGCCCACGATCACGCTGGCCAGGAGAGCGTTCGGCAGGAGGCCGCTCAGGGGCCCGCCTTCCAGGGCGGGCTCGACATGCCGGCTCGCCAGGTAGCCGCCGAGAACGCCCGCCAGCGTCCCCATGACCGTCACCCCGACCTGCACCGTGGCCAGGAACTGGTCCATGTTGTCCTGGAGGTCCTTGACCCGCCGGGCGGCCCGGCTCCCCTCCGCGATCAGGGCCTCGATGCGGCTCCTCCGCGCGGTGATGACCGCGATCTCGCTGCCCGAGAAGAACCCGTTGCCGAGCAGGCAGAGCACGATCGAGACGACGATGAAGACCGGTTCGGACATGGGTTCTGCGATTCTAGCAGACCGCCCGCGGCGCCCGATGCATCGCCTTGTCAGCCCTTTCGCCATCTGGTAGCTTGGGCAGTCCGCGCCGCAACCAGGAGGAGATTGCCTTGTCCAACGGCGAGATCTTCGACCTCACCGTGATCGGGAGCGGGCCCGGCGGCTACGTGGGCGCCATCCGCGCCGCCCAGATGGGCCTCAAGACGGCCGTGGTGGAGCGCGACCCCGCGGGATGCGGAGGCACCTGCCTCCAGCGGGGCTGCATCCCCACCAAGGCTTTGCTCCACACCGCCGACCTCTACGAAGACCTCAAGAACCGCAAGGAGTTCGGGATCGTGGCGGAGAACGTCGGCATCGACTTCGCCGCGGTCATGAGCCGCAAGGAGCGCATCGTCAGCCGGCTGAGCAAGGGGATCGAGACCTACCTCTTCAAGAAGAACAAGATCGCCCTCTTCAAGGGCCACGGGCGCCTGGAGGGCCCGAGGACGGTGGTGGTGAAGAGCGAGGAGGGCGAGAAGAAGGTCCAGACGAAGAACGTGATGGTGGCCACGGGCTCGCGGCCGAAGAGCCTCCCGGGGATCACCCCCGACGGCAGGACCATCCTCACCTCCGACGACGTCCTCCAGCTCAAGGAGATGCCGAAGAGCCTGGTGGTGATCGGGGCGGGTGCGGTGGGGATCGAGTTCGCCTCCATCTTCGCCCGTTTCGGGGCCACCGTGACCGTGATCGAGATGCTGCCCCGGGTGCTCCCCCTGGAGGACGAGGACGTCTCCGCCGAGGCGGGGAAACTCCTGGGCAAGCAGATGACGATCTACACGGGGGCCCGGACCGACACCGCCCTGAAGGCGGCGAACGGGGTCCAAGTGGGCTTCAAGACCGCGGGCGGCGAGGCCCGCTTGGTCGTCGCCGACCTGCTGCTGGTGGCGGTCGGCCGCGGTCCCGTGACCGACGGCCTGGGCCTCGAGTCCACGAAGGCCCAGATGGACCGCGGCTTCATCAAGGTCGACCCGAGGATGGCCACCGACGAGCCTGGCGTCTACGCGATCGGCGACGTGGTGACGCTCGGCGACCGGGCCCACGCCCAGCTCGCCCACGTTGCCTCCGCCGAGGGGATCGGGGTGGCGGAGCGCCTGGCGGGCAAGAAGCTCGAGCCTCTCAACTACGACCGCGTCCCTTCCGCCACCTATTGCTCCCCGGAGACGGCCGGAGTGGGCCTCACCGAGGCCGAGGCGAAGAAACGAGGCTACGACGTGCGGGTGGGCAAGTTCCCCTTCGGCAACCTGGCCAAGCCGCGGATCGTCGGCCACCCCGACGGGTTCGTCAAGGTCGTGTCCGAGGCCCGCTACGACGAGGTGCTCGGCATCCACATCATCGGACCCCACGCGACGGACCTGATCTCGGAGGCCTGCCTGGCCCTCCGGCTCGAGGCCACCACCGAGGAGATCGCCCGCACCATCCACCCGCACCCGACGCTGCCGGAGGCGCTCATGCAGGCGGCGGAGGCGGTCTACGGCCACGCGATCGACGCCTAGCAAACCGCCGGCCGAGCAGCTCGGCAAGGACCAGCTCCTCGAGATCTACCACTTCCTCAAGCTCAACCGGCTGGTGGAGGAAAAGCTCGCCAACCTCTATCGGCAGGGCCAGGTGGTGGGCGGTCTCTACCGGAGCCTCGGACAGGAGGGCTGCTCGGTGGGCAGCGCCTACGCCCTGGAGCGGGGCGACATCTTCACTCCCCTCATCCGCAACCTGGGCGCGATCTTCGTCCGGGGCGGCCGCCCGCGCGACGTCTTCGCCCAGTACATGGCCCGGGCCACCGGCCCCACCCGCGGCCGGGACCTGAACGTGCATTTCGGCTGGCTCTCCGACGAGGGCAGCATGCCTTCCGTCATCTCGATGCTCGGGGACATGGTCTCCGTCCTCGTGGGCGCGGTGATGGCGGAGCGCATGAAAGGCCGGCCCACGGTGGCCCTCACCTGGATCGGCGACGGGGCCACCTCCACCGGCGCCTTCCACGAGGGCTTCAACCTGGCCTGCGTCCAGAAGGTTCCCCTGGTCGTGATCGTGGAGAACAACAAGTTCGCCTACTCCACCCCGACCTACAAGCAGACCGCGAACCCCCGCTTCGTGGACCGGGCGAAGTCCTACGGCTGCTTCGGGGAGTCGGTGGACGGCAACGACACCCTCGCCGTGTACGAGGTCACCCGCCGGGCCATCGACCGGGCGCGGAAGGGCCGGGGTCCGACCCTCATCGAAGCCGACACCATGCGCATGCGCGGCCACGCCGAGCACGACGACATGAAGTACGTGCCGCGGGAGCTGATCGAGGAGTGGGCGAAGAAGGACCCGATCCTGCGCTACGAGCGCCACCTGCTGGAGGGGGGACTCGCCACCGCCGAGGAGCTGGAAGCCGTGGTGGCCCGCATCGAGTCCTGGCTGGCCGAAGACCTGGCCTTCGCCGAGCAGAGCCCCTTCCCCGATCCCACGAGCGGAATGACCGGGGTCTACGCGGACCGCCCCGTGCCCGACCCCACCCCGCCCCTCGTCCTCGAGCGGGAGCGCCGGCGCGCCAAACCCTGATGGCCCTCCTGACCTACCTCGAGGCGATCCGCCTCGCCATGCTCGAGGAGATGGAGCGGGACGAGCGGGTCTTCGTGATCGGAGAGGACGTGGGCATCTATGGCGGGGCCTTTCGGGCCACCCAGGGGTTCCTCGAGAAGTTCGGGGAGACCCGGGTCGTGGACACCCCGATCAGCGAGACCGCCATCGTGGGGGCGGCCATCGGGGCGTCCCTCATGGGCCTGCGGCCGGTGGCGGAGATGCAGTTCATCGACTTCGTCTCCTGCGCCTTCGACATGCTCGTGAACTATGCGGCCAAGACCCGCTACCGCTGGGGGGCGGGCGTGCCCATCGTGGTGCGCGGCCCTTGCGGAGGCGGCGTCCACGGGGGCCCCTTCCACAGCCAGAACCCCGAGGCTTTCTTCATGAACGTGCCCGGGCTCAAGATCGTCGCCCCCGCCACTCCGACCGACGCCAAGGGTCTGCTCACCGCGGCCATCCGCGACCCCGATCCCGTGATCTGCCTCGAGCACAAGTTCCTGTACCGGCGGATCAAGGAAGAGGTGCCGGACGGCGAGGTCCGGGTGCCGATCGGGAAGGCCCGCCTCGCCCGCCAAGGCAAGGACGTCTCGATCGTCACCTACGCGGCCATGCTGCACGTGGCCCTGGAAGCCGCGGAGGCGGCGGCCCGGGAAGGCATCAGCGTGGAGGTCCTGGACCTCCGTACCCTGCTGCCCCTCGACGAGGAGGCGATCCTGGCCACCGCGGGCCGGACCGGCAAGGTCATCGTCCTGCACGAGGCCACCCGCACGGGGGGGCCTGGCGGCGAGATCAGCGCCCTCATCGCCGAGCGGGCCTTCGAGTACCTGGACGCCCCCGTCCTGCGCGTGGCCCCCCCGGACACCCCCGTCCCCTACTCCCCGCCCCTCGAGGAGCACTTCCTGCCCAACGCGGACAAGGTGGGCAAAGCCATCCGGGCCATCTATGATTACTAAGGTGTACACTCTGATATATACCTTATAATCAATTAGTTATTGCCATAGCTGTGCCCGATCTGTAAACTTATGGTAGAATAGGAGGTGCAAAGGAGGGCGCGCATGAAGACTCTGAGGCGCCCGCGAGGGACGGGCGGCCTCTACCGACGCGGACGCGTCTGGTGGATGGCCTACCGAGCCGGCGGGCAGACGGTCCGTGAGTCAGCGC
>WNFV01011748.1_pt1 | contig 13341 bp, 8 predicted proteins | sample 5400101 | NCBI WGS metagenome assembly WNFV01 (sample SAMN13153361, study PRJNA577476) | soil metagenome | isolation source: 115 cm soil or saprolite under grassland replicate 1 | place: USA:California | collected 2016-06-15
GGCGGTCGCTCGCCCGGCCGTAAGGCTTCGATGATCTCCAGCAGCTGCTCGAGCTTGCCGTTGTCTCCGAGCTCGAACGCACATTCGAGCGCCTCGACGAAGCCGAGCTTCACGTGGAGGTAGCTGATGCCGAGTTCCGACCGAGCCGCGAGCACCGGCTCGAGAGCCTCTTGCGCCGCGCGCAGACTCCCTTCCGTTCGAAGCAGCTGCGCCTCGTGCAGCCGATAGCCCGTGGCGTAATCCACGCTCTCGTGCGTCTTGAGCTCGGCACTTCGCTCGAGGCGAGAGCGTGCTTGCTCGACGTTGCCTCTCCAGCAGTCGATCTCCACGAGGTGCACGAGGAGATGTTCGACGGAGACCATCCCTGCTGCGTTGACCTCCGCCTCGCGCGCCAGCGCCTCGTCCCACCGGCCGAGCAAGACGAGCGCGCTGATCGGTCCGGCGAACAGCATCGACTCCCAATTCCTGTCTCCGATTCTCCGCGCGATTGCCGCGGCCCCATCGGCGATCGCGAACGCGTCTGCGTAGCGGTCAGACGACTCGAAGACAACAGCCAGGTTGTTGCTCGCACGGATCGCGGCCGCAGGGATATCGTGTTCGAGCGCGATCGTCAGCGCGCCGTCGAGAAGGATGCGAGCCTCCTCGAGACGGTTCCGCCGCGTCAGAACGACTCCTTTCGTCGTCAGCGCCTGAGTCAAGACTTCAGGAAGCTTCAGCGCCTCGGCCAGCTCGAGCGCGAGCTCGAGATGTGGCGCCGCGGCGTCCAACTGCGAGTCGAGCGCCAGGAAGCGTCCGAGCTGAGCCGCGACCGCGGCGACGTCGGCGTCCGGCTCTTCTCCCGTGAGCGTCTCGAGCGCATGCTCGAGACGAGCAACCGACTCCGATGTATGGCCGTCGCGGAAATCAATCTCTGCGAGGACGGAGGCACTTCGCGCAGCCGGACGCTTCAGGCCCTGGCCATCGAAGATCTCGAGCGCCTGCGCAAAGAGCGACCGTGCCTCCTCGGCGCGCCCTCGGCGCCACGCCATCCGGCCGGCGCGGTCCTCGAGGTCGGCGCAGACGAGCGGGTCGTCGGCGAGCTCGGCCGCCTGCTGGTAGTACCGCTGCGCCTCCCGCGCCGCGGCAAGCGAGGCGGCCCGATCGCCGGCACGGGCGAGCATCTCGTGCGCCTTGACCTTGATCTCGTCGGCGTCCGGCGCGTCCGGCCCCTCCCGGTAGGCGTCCAGGTAGTGAGAGGCAAGCACCTCGACGACCTCCTCCTCTTCCGGGAACGCGGATTCGAGGTGGGCGGCGGCTGCCAGGTGCCGGCTCTTGCGGTCGGCCCGGGACAGGGTCTCATAGGCGACGTGGCGGAGAAGGTCCTGGACGAAGGAGTACTGGCCGTGCTCGGGCGAGCGCGGGTCGGCCTGCACCGACAGGATCTCCTTGCGCACGAGCGCGCGTAGGAGCGGCTCCAGCTCCTCGTCGTCGAGTCCGGCGAGCGTGGCGAGCCCGTGGCGGGTGAAAGTCTTGCCGAGCACCGCGGCGTTTTGGAGCAAGTGCCGCTCGTCGGGCGCAAGCCCGTCGAGCCGCGCGGCGATCAGCGCGTGCAGCGTCTCCGGCACCTCGAGCTGGGCGATCGGCGCGGCGGGGCGGTAGACAGGGCCGTCTTGAACGAGCGCACCGCGGTCGAGCATCATCCGGACCGTCTCGACTGCGTAGAGGGGGACGCCCTCCGCCCGTTCGAGGATCCGCGCCCTGAGATCGTCGGGCAGGCCCGGCACGAGCCCGCCGAGGAGTTGCTCCATCGCCTGGTGCGAGAGCGGCTCCAGGTAGAGCGACGTGAAGCTGCGCTGGCCCGCGCCCCAGGTCGGGCGTCGCTCGTGGATCTCCGGCCGCGCGAGCGTGCAAACGAAGATTGGATGCTGGCGCGACCATTCGAGCAGGTAGTCGATGAAGTCGAGCAGCGAGTCGTCGGCCCACTGCATGTCCTCGAACACCATCGCGACCGGGTTGACGGTGGCCAGGCGCTCGAAGAAGATGCGCCAGGCCGCGAAGAGGTCGTCGCGCTCATAGTGCGGTCCTTCCTCCAGGCCGAGCAGGTGCGCGACGCGCGGCTCGACGAAGCGGCGCTCCTCGTCGTCGAGAACGTGCTCGCTGAGCACCGCCCTCAACTTCTCGAGCGCGGACGCCGGCTGTTCATCCTCGGCGATCCGACAACGCATCCTGACCATGTCCGCCAGCGCCCAATACGTGACACCCTCGCCGTAGGAGAGGCAGCGACCGCGGTGCCAGTAGGTGAGCTGGGGCAGCCCATCCATGTACTTGAAGAACTCCCAAGCAAGCCTCGACTTGCCGATTCCTGCGATTCCGATGATCGAGACGAGATGCGCGGTGCCGTCGTCGACTGAGCCGTGGAAGAGTTCCTTTACGAGCCGCAGTTCCCGGTCGCGGCCGACGAACGGCGCCTCAAGCCCCTCGGCCTTCAGCGAGCCGCGCGCGCCGGACACAACGCGGAGCGCCCGAAAGAGCGGGAAGAGCCCGCCCTTGCCCTGCAGCTCGTGCGCTCCGGCGTCCTCGTACGCGATCGTCTGCTCCGTCGCGCGTCTGGTCGCTTCGCCCGCGTAGACGGCGCCCGGTGGGGCGACAGACTGGATCCGCGACGCCGTGTTGACGAGGTCACCGGCGACCATCCCCTCGCCCTCGGCCCCGAGCGTGACCGCCGCCTCTCCGGTCAGGACGCCGGCGCGAGCCCGCAGCTCCTCGGCGCCCACCTCGTCCCCGAGTGCGGAGACGGCGGCTACGAGGTCGAGCGCGGCACGGACGGCACGCTCGGCGTCGTCTTCGGTCGCGACCGGCGTCCCCCAGACGGCCATCACCGCATCGCCGATGAACTTCTCGACCGTCCCGCCGTAGAGCTCGATCAGGCGCCGGCAGGTATCGAAATATCGTGAGAGCAGCTCGCGCGTCTCCTCGGCGTCACGCTTCTCCGACGCCGAGGTGAAGCCAACGAGGTCAGCGAACAGGACGGAGACGAGGCGACGTTCGGCCACGGACTGAGCGGCCGCCGGCTGAGGGATCGGAGTGGGCGCTGCAGCCGTCTCATCGAGAGCCGCACCGCATTGGTTGCAGAACCGCATCGCCGCGTCGTTGGCCTCGCCGCACGCCGGGCAGAGGCGGGCGAGAGGCGCGCCGCAGCCGCCGCAGAAGCGTGCCCCCGGCGGGTTCTCGATGCCGCAGCTCACGCAGGCAGCCACCGCCGAAGCGTAGAACGCAGGCATCGCCGCGCCAAGCCCACACGAGCTCTGGCCGGGCGATCCTGGAGCGGGTCACCGGCTACCGGACGTACAGCGGGAGCGACGGGACTCGAACCCGCGAAAGACACCGCATCGAGATCAGACTTTGAGTCTCAGGTTTAGAGCTTCTCCTTCAGCTTGTCGATGTCGCCGGCGCCGTGCATCGGGGGGCGAAGGAGACTCTGCGGGTCGTCGACCATGCGGCGGCGGTAGTACAGGAAGCCGATGTTGCGCGCAACGAGTTTGCGCGTGCGCTCGTACCTCGAATGCCTGCGTAGCCGGTCGATGATGTTGGCGGCGAGCGACGAGGTCGAAACGACGCCGTAGTGAGGTTGAGCGCGCCACGAAAAGACGTGCGTGATGCCATCTTCCGTCGCATACATCTCGTAGTCCGTGATCCCGATGATGGCGGCGCCGCCCTTGGCTCGGTAGGCCTGCGTCAAGAGCAGAATCAGCTGCTCCGCGACGAGACTTTTCTCATTCGCATCGAGGGTCCACCTCGGCAACGCGATGCCTGGCAGCAGCGCGACCGGTATCCGGTAGCGCAGGGAGAGGTCGGCCGCGAGTTGGGCGACGTTCACGCTTCTCGGATCTCCGAGCGGCACCAGCCAGACGCCGGACATCTTGGTGAGGATCGGCCGGGTGAACCTCACCTTGGACGCTGCGTCCGCGTCGGTCGGCCGGCGCTCCCCCGATTCCGTTGGGATGCTCGTGACGACGGCAGTCAGCACGATCAGCACGATCGCTAGAGGCGGCAATAGCCGCAGGACGCGGAGAAGCGGCTTGCGCTTGCCGGGCTCCGGTTCCGGAGCGTGCTCGGCTGGAATGGCGAAGCCGCGCTCTCGAGTTCGGTTTTCATCGGCCGCCTGGTTCAGAAATAGAGCGCGATGTCGCGAAAGACGTCTCCGACGCCGTCCGCAGACGAGGTAAATGCCTTGCCCCGCGACGCCGCTGCGATCTTCTCGAGCGCGTCTCGATCAGCCGCACTTCCGATCGCGATCGTGAAGATGGGAACACCCGAGTGGCGAATGAGCGGTGTTAAGGCCTCGAGATCGAGGTAGCTTCGATCGTCCTTTCCGTCCGTGATCACGAGGAGCGCGGTCGTTCTGCCTGAGCCGTTCGGAACGACCTGCCTGACGCCTTCCGCGATCGCGTCGTAGAGCGCGGTGCCCCCGCTGGGAGCCCATCCCGCCAGGCCAGCGCGAAGCGTGTGCTCGTTGGCGCCGAGCCGCGCGAGCGGGGCGACAGTCGTGGCGCGGCCGTTGAACGCGACGAGCCCGACGCGGTCACGGCGCGGCAGCGAATCGAGAAAAATCTGGGCGCCGCGCCTCATCTTCGCCGCCTTACCCGCTTGGCCCATCGACGCCGAGGCGTCGATAACGAGCACGACGTCTGCGAGCCTGCGGTCCTCTTTCCACGTGGCCGGGATAGCGGTGAGGACGTCGGGCGCCGGCGGCCGCAGGACCATGTCCGGTTTGCTCGGATCGGCGCCGTGCTGCGGGTCGATCGGAGGCAGGACGGGCGCTCCCGGGATCGCCACCCGGTAGCCATTTCGCGCGGCGGCCTTCGGCGTTACCTGGGCGCGGAGCCACTTCCCGAATGTATGCGCGGCCGCCCGTTCGTCGGTGTTCACCCACGCGCCGTCGAGCACGATGTACGGGTAGTCGGCCATGAACGTTCCGTCGGCCGGATAGATGGCGACCAGCCGCCACGGGCTTTGCTCGTTGAAGTGAACGACCGAGGTCTCCTGCACGACGACCGCGGATGCGTACGCCGGGCCGTAGCGGGCAAGTTGGGCAAGTAGGTCGTCGGCGGTCGGCGCGTAATGGACGATCGACGCCTCGATTTTTCGAACGTCGTGGCGAGCATGGTTGACGTCGTCGATCGTGAGCCCGGCGAGCTTGCCCGTGACGGCGTAGTACTCCGCGGCGACGGCGGAGAGCCCAGAGGTCGAGGTAGTCGGATTGGGATGGGCGAACCGGAACGCGCCGTTGGCTGCGAACTTCGGGATGTCCTTCCACCCGATCGGGCGGTGGGGCCAACCAAGTTTCCTTGCCGTACGCTCGGGCATTGCGATCACCTGCGGTGACTGCACGATCGAGGGGTTGTCTAGTGGGACCCACTCTTCGCGAACGTCGGCGTTGAGCAGGCCGCCCCAAAGCGACGATGCCGGTCCCCAGACGGCGGGTTTGAGCGTGCCGTCAGCGATCATGCGCTCCGCTTCGCCGGATGTGATCGCGCGGCCGGTGACGCGGACGGATCGGCCTCGAACATTGACCGCGGCACGGTTGAAGCGCTCGATGAGCGGAGCGAGGAGGTCCTCGGTGTCGGGTGAGTAGACGAATTCGAGCCGCAGGGGAGCCGCTGCCGACGCCGACCCGCCGCTCTCGGCGATCGCCACGCCGACCGCGGCTGCGGCAAGAGCGATCACCAGGAGGCGCGCCTTCGTGGCGCCGCTCGGTCGGAGCAATGGCCGCGGAATCGTCACCCGTGCTTAGCCTCCAGCGACCCGGTGGACGAGGACATGGTTTGTCGCCCCCGGAGCGTCGAGATCGGTCCTTCCGGTCATGACGACGACGTCGCCTGCCTCCGCGAGGTTGCTTGCGTGGATCCGCTCGACGATTTGCGCGGACATCTCTTCGATTGTCTGAACGGGTTGGACGTGGATCGGGATCACGCCCCAATCGAGCGCGAGCTGCCGCAGGACCTGTGTGTTCGCGCCGGCGGCCACGATCGGACGGCGGGGTCGACATTTCGAGACCTGGCGGGCGGTCGTGCCCGTCTCGGTGGGAACGGCGATCGCTGCGGCGTCCATCTCCTCGGCGATGTCACAGGCAGCGTGGGTCAGGATCGCAGCCGTCTCGAGGTCGCCACGCGGTCCGGTCGATTCGTATTCGAGCGAGGCCTCGACAGAGCGGCCGATCGTGTCGAGGAACTCGACTGCCGCGACCGGATGCTTGCCGACGGCGGTTTCCGCGGACAACATGACCGCGGAAGTTCCGTCGATGATCGCATTCGCCACGTCGGAGGCCTCCGCCCGCGTCGGCTCCGCGTTCTCGATCATCGACTCGAGCATCTGCGTCGCGGTGACGACCATTCGGTTCGCCGCCCGCGCCTTCGCGATCATCAGCTTCTGGAGGAGCGGCACTTCCGAGACGCCGATCTCAACGCCGAGATCGCCTCGCGCGACCATCACGGCGTCCGTGGCCTCGATGATCGCGTCGAGATTGCGGATCGCCTCGGCCTTCTCGATCTTCGCGATGATCCTCGCGTTCGAGCGCGCGGCCTGAATCCGCTCTCGCAGCTCGAACACGTCCTCGGCGGACTGAACGAAAGAGAGTGCGACGTAGTCGACGCCGTGCGCGAGCGCGAATTCGAGGTCGGCGACGTCCTTGGCCGTCAACGCAGGAATCGGGAGCGCAGCTCCCGGGAGGTTCACACCCTTCCCCGACGAGATCGTCCCGCCGATCTCAACCCGGCAGGACACGCGCTGGCCCTCGACGTCGACGACGCGCAGCCTGATCCTTCCGTCGTTGATCAGGATCGACCGCCCGGGCTCGACAGCGCGGTGGAGATCCGCGTACGTCACGCCGAGATCGCCGTTGGCTGCGTTCGCTGCCAGCGTCAGGAGGTCATCGGGCTCGACCACCCGAGGCTCGGAGAGCGGGCCGACTCGGATCTTCGGCCCACACAGATCCGCGATGACGGCGAGCGGTCGGCCGACACAGTCCTGCGCAAGCCGGACGGCGCGCAACTGGTCGAGGTGGTGGTCAAGGGTTCCATGCGAGAAGTTCAGCCGCGCGGCGTCCATCCCCGCCCGGGCGAGCCGCTCGACGCCGCCGTCTGCCGAGGCGGGACCGAGCGTGCAAACAATCTTCGTGCGCCGGCGGTGCTGAACAGTCGGGCGCTGCGTATCGACGCGCTGCCACGCGCCCGTCAGGCTGAAGAGGGAGTCGGTTGCCGTCGCCATCATGGTCACCTCGCTTGTGCGGTTGTCATGCACCGAAGCGTGGTCGGGAAGGCCCACGATCGCGCCGGGGACGCTCCCCAGTCTCGTCCCTAGTCTTCGCGGGTGGGGCGGGTGCGGAGAGATACGCGATGCCGACCAGAGCCGCATACGCGGCGCCCCCAACGGCGAAGAGCCAGATGGCGTCCAAGACCGCGGCGGCGACCGCCACGGCGAGCGCCACCGCGAGGTTAAGGGGACTGAGTATTGCGCTGACCGTGCGCCTCGGCGGACGGACAGGCATTGGCCGTTCGACGACCTCGTCTTTGATCGCCCTGAGCTCCTCCAATGCTTCGCGTGCGCCCACGGGGCGACGAGACGGTTCCTTCTCGAGCAAATGCTCAATCCACCGCGCGAACCGCGCGTCGACGTCCGGCTCGCGAGACGCAAGCGGCGGAAGCGGCTCGTGGACGTGGCACCACAGGATTGACATCGGATCGGCCCCTGAATAGGGAACGGTCCCGGTGACGAGCTCGTAGGCGATGATGCCGGCCGAGTAGAGATCTGCCCCCGGTCCCGTCTCTTCGCCCCTCGCCTGTTCGGGTGCCATGTACGCCGGTGCTCCGACGACCAGTCCCGTGCGCGTCAGGTTCGCGGTTGCGGTGGCGCTCGCCTTGGCGATCCCGAAGTCGGCAATCTTGATCTGGCCGTCGTCCGTCAGCATCAGGTTCTCCGGCTTCAGGTCGCGGTGGACAACGCCGTGGCCCTCCGCGCAGGCGAGTCCCGCCAGCAACCCCTCGAGGACTGTGAAGATCTCGGCCGGCGAGAGCCGCCCTACGAGCGGACGCAGCGAGCCTCGTTCGAAGTACTCCATCGCGATATAGGGCGTCCCCTCGTGCTCGAAGTAGTCGTAAACGGTGACGGTGTTTGGATGTGTCAAGCTCGCGGCCAGCTGTGCCTCGTGGAGGAATCTCGCCGCAGCTGTCTCGTCGCCCGCGTCGAACCTCGAAAGCTCCTTCAGCGCCACGAACTTGTTCAGGGCCGAGTGACGCGCAAGGTAGACGGCGGCGTTCGCACCGCGGCCGATCTCGCGCACGATTTCGTAGCGACCGATCAACGCTTCTCCATTGCGGCGTCAGGAACGCCGTCGATCGTTTCCAGGCGCGCGAGGAGTTGCTGCCGCGACTCAACGCCGAGCTTTCGATAGATCTTGTGCAGGTGGAACTCGATCGTCTTCGGGCTCAGGAAGAGGTTTTGCGCCGCCTGCCGGTATGTCGCTCCCGCGGCGATCTCGCGCAGAACCTGGAGTTCCTGCGGCGTCAGCTCGTCGAGGGTGCCGGGATTTCGCCTGCGTGCCGTCTCGCCGCTCGCCCGCAGTTCAGCACGAGCGCGTTCGGCCCACGGCTCGGCGCCGAGTAGCTCGAATACGTCGTGGGCGGCGCGCAGCTCGTCGCGCGCGTCGCGCCGGCGGCCTGACCGCCGCAGCCGCTCGCCCAGGTTCAGCCGCAGACGAGCGCGCTCGAAAGAATGCTCGACGGTCAGCGGTGTCAGCGCCGCGATCGCGTGCGCGAATGCCTCCTCGTACTCATCGTCGTCCGCGACGAGCGCCTCTGCCCAGGCGGCGCGGACGCGGGCCCACGGATCCCGCGGTTCGCGTGCAGCGTCCCTGTCGATCGCGGCGGCGCGCTTGGCATCTTCGCTGCGCCCGGCGCGCATGTACGCCTCGACGAGGTCCGGCGTTTGCTCGGGCACGCCGGCTTCGAGGTGTGCGACTGCGTCAGAGAGCTTGCATCGCGCGAGAGCGAGAAGGCCGAGGGTCGTCTCGATACCCGCGGCGGCGCTTTTTGAGCCGGGGAGGTTGCCGATCTCCGCAATACGTTGCAGGCATTCCGGGCCGCGTCCGCGCAGTGCGTCCAGCCTTGCGAGGAGGGCAAGAGCATTCGCGCTCGTTCGTTGTTGCAGTGCGTCTTGCGCGAGCTGAAGCGCTTCCGAGCCCGCGGCGTACGCGTCTAGCCAGTGTCCCGCTGCGAACTCGAAGCGGGCGAGATGAAGGAGCGCGAGTGGAAGAGTGGCGAGCGCTCCGCGGTCGCGGGCGATCGCGACCGCGTGGCCGACGAGGTTGCGTACGCGCTCATCGTCGTGTCCATTTTGGACAAGCGCGTCCGCGTAAGCGAGGAGCGCGTTGGGGTCGTTTGCGAGCTGATGATTCGACTCGAGCAGGGACGTGGCGCGCGCGAGCAAGTCGATCCTCTCTCGGCGCCCGCCCGCCCCGGTCAGGGCACGCACGAGCGTGACGGTCGCATTGAACTCGGTCTCGCCGCCGTCACGCGGGGCAAGCTCGTATGCGCGGCGCCCGATCGTAGTCCGCTCCTCCAGGGGCGCCGCCGCGACGGCGGTCGTAAGCAAACGCGACGCGCGCCCCGCGTCGAGGGCCTCAATCCGCTCGGCCTCCCTAAGGAGCCGTCGATAGGCCGACGTCTCGTTGCTCTCGAGCTCGATCTTCGCGCGAAGGTGTTCGAGGTCGGCGCGGAGCTTCGGCCCTTCGACGCGCTCGCTCGCCTGCTCAACGACTTGCTGGGCGCGTGTCGAGTGCCCACCGCGCCAAGCCGCGTCGGCGGCCCGGTACATCCTGCGGAGCCAAGCCTCGCGCGCGGGTGAGAAACTCGCCGCACGCAAGAACCACTGCGACGCAATGACGTGGCTGCCACGATGCAGCGAGCTTTCCGCCGCCTTCTCCAACTCGAGGGCGACTGCCTCGTCCGGGCCCGTGGCGGCCGCGGCCAGATGAAGCGCGCGCCGTTCCCCGGAACTCGCTGCCGCGAGCGCTTTGTGGGCCGCCCGCTGCTTCGGAGGCGAGGCAGCGTGATAGACCGCCTCGCGGACAAGCGGCTGCCGGAACTTCAGGTGTCCGTTTTCGAAAGTAATCAGCTCGGCCGCCTCGCACTCCTCGAGCGCTGCTGTCGTAATGCCCGGGACAGCCTCCTGCACGATCGCGTGCAGCGTCTGCGTGTCGGCGGCCGCCGCGGTGACGAGGGCGTCGTGCGCTGCCGGCGAAAGCGCGGCGGCCGAGTTGAGATACCGCAAAGCGGCTGCGGTCCCGACCGGGAGTGGCGTGGGAAGCGGCGCACGGCCGGCCAGCTCGTCGGCGCTCAGTGCGGCGGCTGCCTCGACGAGGGCTCGCGGGTTTCCGCCGGCGGCGTCGGTGATCCGACGTGCAACCTCAGGGGCGACTTCGGCGCCGGCATGTTCCTCGAGCAGCTCACGTGCGGCTTCGGCGTCGAGGCCATCGAGATCAAGCCTTTCGAGCCCTGCGAACGAGCTCGCTCCCTCGTCGTCGACGGCGAACAGCATCGCTATCCCCTCGACCTTCACCCTTCGCCCGGCGAAGGCGAGCGCGGATGCCGAAGCCGGATCGACCAGGTGCGCGTCGTCGACGACGCAGAGGACCGGACGGGACTCCGCGGCTGCGGCGAGCACGCTGAGGACGGCACGGAAGACCGCGCCGCGTGCAAGCTTCGCCGACGGTGCGAGGTCGAACGCCGCGCGGAGCGCTTCCCGCTGCGGTGCGGGAATGTCAGCTACGAGCCCCATGACCGGCGAGACGAGCTCATCGAGGCCCGAAAAGGAAATCTGCGACTCGTCCTCGACGCCGGTAGTTCGCAGCACTTCGAACTCCTGTGCTCGTTCGACTGCGTGCGCTAGGAGGGCGGTCCGCCCGGACCCGGGCGCGCCACAGATGACGAGCGCTCTGCTTCGCCCAGAACGCGCGTCGGCGAGAAGTCCCTCCACCCGCGCGCGCTCGGCGGCGCGCCCGTGCAGGAGCGCTCCAGTGCGGGTGACCGGCAAAACGACTACCGGGTCGAGAACCGTCGTCGCGGGTTGACGTCAGGAGGGCGACCTCCGTGCGACACGGGCCGATGGCTGAAGGGCGGCTTCATGGGTCCGTCATCGGCCGCGGGGGAGGCCCCCTTTACTTCTCGCGCGCGATAAGCACTCGCGGAACGGGCTGGATCAGGGCGCCAGATCAAGCACTTCCGGACGGTTTCGCCTGCGGGTCGTCTTTCGGGCGCCTTTCGTTGTCGACTGCTCACCGGGGCGCTCGCAACGCTTCTCCGCTAGTAGTCCCGAACCGCCCACGAACTGGCTCGTCGCCGCGTGGGACGCTCGGTGTCGATAGCGGGAGCGACGGGGCTTCGACCCGCCAACGACACCGCATCGAGATTCGCGCGTGAGCTGACGCTCCACGTTGCCGCGAGAGTGGCGAAATCTCCGCCGCACGCGCGGCTGTGTCGCCCCGTCTGCGGGGTTTACCGTGGACCGGGGCCATGGAGGCGGGTTTGACTAAGGAAGGCCGGACCGCGGCCGAGGTGGCGACGGCGCGCGCAAGCGGTCCGTGCTTCGACCGGAGGGAGGGGCGCCGACATGGGCGCCGACATGGGCGCCGTTCTGGGCGCCGACATGGGCTCCGGTCCGGACCGGAGCCCCCGACGCGGCGCGACGCCGCATGAACAGCCGACGTCCGGCGCCGAACTGTAACCCGACAACCCGGTGAAAAACGTACTTCTCGCTCCCGGCTAACGCCGGGAAGGGAGTGGAGCGGGGCGGCCGCTAAAGGCGGCCGACCCGCATGCCTGAGCACGGGCGGGGCTATCCTGAGCCCGTGCTGACGTCGCCGAGCATCGTTCGACTTCGTCGGCGTCTGCCTCTGATTGTTTTCATCCTGCTCGCGGTCCTCTGCCTGCTGCTGATCGGCTTCGCGTGTGCCTGCTTCAGCGACCACCCCGCGCAGGCGATCGATCGAGCGGTGTCGGCACCTGCGGCGACGCCGGCGGTGATCGAGGTGTGGTCGTTCGTCATCTTGAGCCTGTTCGCGGCGCCGCTTGTGCTTACGTGCCGCGTGGGCGGCTTCGGCCGGGCCTCGCCAGCACAGCTCCAGCGGTTTCTCTTCTGAGTCGCGTCTAGCTCCCTGCCAGCGCCTGCTCTCGGGCCGACGCTGGCTCGACCGACGACTCGAGGAGAAAGCGAAGAGTGGCTACAAAATCGAAGAAGAAGAAGCGGCCGGCCGGGAAGCGGCCACCAGCGCCTGTGGCGCGCGCCGCTGCGACGATGCCGTTCTACCGGCAGCGCGCTTTCCTCTGGCTCGCTGCGGCACTCATCGCGGCCGCGATCGGGGCGGTGGTCGCGGTCGTTGCGACGCGGGGCGGCGGCGGCGGATCCACGGCTTCGGCGGGGTTGCCCGAAACGCCGGACTACCACTCGCTGCTCGTCAATCCGACGAATCCACGGAACCTCGTGCTCGGGACGCACATCGGCCTCTATGTCTCGTCCGATGGCGGTCGGCACTGGCGGTTCAACGCGCTCTCCGGTGACGACGCCATGAACCTCGCACGTCCCGCCGGAGACACGATCTGGCTCGCGGGACACCAAGTGTTCAAGAAGAGCAGCGACGGCGGCGCGACGATCTGGCTCGCGGGTCACCAGGTGTTCAAGAAGAGCAGCGACGGGGGCGCGACGTGGAGCGATGTGCGGCCCGCCGGGCTGCCGAGCCTCGATATCCACGGCTTCGCTGTCGACCAACGCAACCCGAAGACGCTGTATGCGGCGGTCGCGGGCCAGGGCCTCTATCGCTCGCGTGATGGCGGTCGCTCCTTCTCGCTCGCTTCCAACCAGGTCGGCGGGAACGTGATGGCGCTTGCCGTGTTGCGGGACGGGCGGATCCTCGCCGGTGACATGCAACAGGGCCTGCTCGAGAGCTCGGACGGGGGCGCGAGCTGGAAGCAACGGCTGCGCGCGCAAGTGATGGGGCTCGCCGTGAACCCGAGCGATCCGAAGCGGCTCCTCGCGACCGGTGCCGGGATCGCCCTCTCGAACGAAGCTGGGCGCACCTGGCGCTCGGTGCTCGATCTCGCCGATGGGGCAGGTCCGGTGGCTTGGTCGCAGAGCGATCCGCAGCTCGCCTACGCGGTCGGCCTCAACCGCACCTTCTACCGCTCGGCGGACGGTGGGAAGACCTGGAGCGCGGTCGGATGAGCGCGACGCTGATCATCCTGCTCTGCGCGGTCGCGTGCCCGGTGAGCATGGGGCTGATGATGGTGTTCATGCGTCGAGGGCACAGCGCGT
>WNFV01006850.1_pt1 | contig 13339 bp, 15 predicted proteins | sample 5400101 | NCBI WGS metagenome assembly WNFV01 (sample SAMN13153361, study PRJNA577476) | soil metagenome | isolation source: 115 cm soil or saprolite under grassland replicate 1 | place: USA:California | collected 2016-06-15
CGAGCGGCTGCGCTACGGCACCCCCAAGCACGGCTACCACGGCGGCGCCACCCCCCAGGAGGTGCTCGTCCCGGTCGAGGTCCTCGCCCGGCGCCTCCCCGACCGTTGGCTGCACCGACCGTTCGCCGCCCCGGCCTGGTGGACCGGCGAGACCGCGGTGGCCGACTCGGCGCCCGCGCATGCCAAGCAGCCGGCCCGCAAGGCAAACGTCAGGGAGCAGCCTGCACTTTTCGAGCCGCCGGTAGCCGGACGGCCCGTCGCTTCCGGGGCCGGCTGGGTCGATGACCTGCTCGCCAGCCGCGCCTTCGTCGCCAACCGCCAGCGGGCCCGCCTTCCCCGCCCGCTCGCCGACGAGCGGCTCCGCCGCTACCTCGACCTCATCGACGCCAACGGTGGCGCCATCCCACTCGCCGCGCTGTCGGCCCGCACCGGGGAGCCGCAGGACACGCTGCGGATGGCGCTCACGCTTGTGCAGCGCCTGCTGAACCTCGATGGCGCCGAGGTGCTGGCCGTGCGGGCCGACGGCACGGTGGCCCTCAACCGGGAGCTGCTCGCCGTCCAGTTCGAGGTCGACCTCTCGTGATCTCGCCACAGCGGCGCCGGGAGATCATCGACGCGCTCCGGCGCGGCACCGTCCCGCAACGCGGCCTGGACGCCTTCGCGGTGGGCACCGACCGGTTCGCCGCCGCCTTCGACGACGAGCTCGCCTCGGTCGCCTCCGGCGGTGCCGGCTTCAAGGCGGTCCGCGGCGAGTACGGGTCGGGCAAGACCTTCGTGGTCCGCTGGCTGGCCGAGCGGGCCCGCACGCAGGGGTTCGCCAGCGCCGAGGTGCAGATCAGCGAGCGGGAGACCCCGCTGGACCATCTCGAGGCCGTGTACCGGCGGCTCTGCGAACGGCTCACCACCGCCGACACCACCGGCGGTGCGTTGCGGGCGGTGGTGGACTCCTGGTTTTTCGCGCTCCACGAAGACGTCGTTGCCGCCGGAACCGCCCCTCCCAGCGACGCCGAAGCAGTCCTGGCCGCCACCGACGCGCTCGCCGAGCAGCGCCTCGGCGCGGTCGCCGCCCGCGCCCCGGCGCTCGCCGCCGTCCTGCGCGGCTACCGGCGGGCCCTCGCCGATAGCGACAATGCCCGAGCTGAAGGGCTGCTGGCCTGGCTGGGCGGCCAACCCCACGTGGCGGCGCCCGTCAAGCGCGCAGCCGGCATCCGCGGCGACCTCGACCACGACGCCGCGCTGGCGTTCCTGGCCGGGCTGCTCACGATCCTCCGCGGTGCCGGCTATGCGGGCCTAGTCCTCGTGCTCGACGAGGTGGAGACCCTCCAGCGGGTCCGCTCCGACGCGCGGGACCGTGCCCTCAACGCCCTGCGGCAACTGATCGACGAGGTCGACCTGGGTCGCTTCCCCGGCCTGTACCTGGTCATCACCGGTACCCCGGCGTTCTTCGACGGGCCTCAGGGCGCCCAGCGGCTTGCGCCGCTGGCCCAGCGGCTCCACACCGACTTCACCACAGACGCGCGCTTCGACAGCCCCCGGGCGGTCCAGCTCCGCCTCGCCGGGTTCACCGTCGAGGGCCTCGGCGAGGTCGGCCGCCGCATCCGCGACCTCTATGCTGAGGGCGCCGCCGACTCGAGCCGCATCCGCTCGCTGTGCGAGGACGAGTACGTCGCGCTGCTCGCCAAGGCGGTCACCGGTGATCTCGGTGGCCGGGTCGGTGTCGCCCCTCGGGTCTTCCTGAAGAAGCTCGTCGGCGACGTCCTCGACCGTATCGACCAGTTCGTCGACTTCAACCCTCGCCGCGACTACCGGCTCACCATCGTCGACAGCGAACTCACGGCCGTCGAACGCAACGCCCGGGCGGCGGCCTCGGTCGACGAGATCGACCTGGATCTCTAGTCATGGGCGACCCGGTCCCGGCAGCGCAGTTCGATCTGCTCCACCCGGCCATCCAGCATCACGTCGTCAACAGCCTGGGCTGGCGGACGCTGCGGCCGCTCCAGACCGCCACCATCGAACCGATCCTGGCCGGGGAGCACCTGATCGCCACTGCCCCCACTGCCGGCGGCAAGACCGAAGCCGCGGTGCTGCCGTTGCTGTCGCGGATGCTCTCCGAGGACTGGCGCGGCCTGTCGGTGCTCTACGTGTGCCCGCTGCGAGCGCTGCTCAACAACCTCCACCAGCGCCTCGAACGGTACGGGCAGCTCGTCGGGCGTCGCGTTGGACGCTGGCACGGCGACATCGGTCAGTCAGAACGGGACCGCCTGCTGGCCGAGCCGCCGGACATGTTGCTCACCACCCCGGAGTCGCTCGAAGCGATGCTGGTGTCGACTCGCGTCTCTCACGAACGGTGGTTTGCCGACATCCGGGCTGTCGTGGTGGACGAGGCGCACGCCTTCGCGGGCGACGACCGGGGCTGGCACCTCCTGGCCGTCCTCGAACGCATCACCCGCCTCACCGGGCGGGAGGTGCAGCGCATCGCCCTGTCCGCCACCCTCGGCAACCCCACCGAGCTGCTCGCCTGGCTCACCGCGACCTGCCACCGACCAGCCAGAGTCGTCAACCCACCAGCCGAGTCCGGCCCGCCCGCCCACGTCACCCTCGACTACGTGGGCAGCCTGGCCAACGCCGCGGTGGTCATCTCCCGGCTGCACCGGGGCGAGAAACGCCTGGTGTTCGTCGACAGCCGCGCCCGGGCCGAGCAGCTCGCCCTCGCCTTGCGCCGCCATGACGTGACGACCTTCGTTTCCCACGGATCCCTCGGTGCCGGGCAACGACGAGCCGCTGAGCAGGCCTTCGCCGAGGAGCGCAACTGCGTCATCGTCGCCACCTCCACTCTGGAACTCGGCATCGACATCGGCGACCTCGACCGGGTCATCCAGATCGACGCCCCACCGACCGTTGCTGCGTTCCTCCAACGCCTCGGGCGCACCGGCCGCCGTCCCGACACCGCCCGCCAGGCACTTGTCCTCGCCACCGGCGACGAGGCCCTGCTGCGCGCCGCCGCCGTCCTCCTCCGCTGGGCGGACGGCTACGTCGAACCAATCATCCCGCCAGCCGCCCCACTCCACCTGGTGGCCCAGCAGCTTCTGGCGCTCTCCCTCCAGGAGAGCGGCATCGGCCGCAAGCTGTGGGCGGAGTGGCTCGGCGAGCCATTCGTGCTGGGACCAGACGCCGCCGCGGCCGTCTCGACCATCACCGACTATCTGGTCGCCGCAGGGTTCCTCGTGGACGACAGCGGGATCCTCGGCGTCGGCGCGGAGGCCGAAGCGGCCCTGGGGCGCCAGCACTTCATGGAACTGCTGTCGGTCTTCACCTCGCCGCCTGTCTTCAGCGTCCGCCACGGCCGAGTCGAGATCGGCCTCGTCCCTGACCAAACGCTCATGGCCCGCCCGGTGGGGCGCGCCGCCGGTGGCGTCGCCGTGCTGCTGCTCGCCGGCCGTAGCTGGGCCATCGTGCACATCGACTGGAACCGGCGGGTCGTGCAAGTCGAGCCAACCGACGCCCCAGGAGTGGCCCGCTGGTCGGGGAACGCCCAACCCCTCAACGCCGTCATCGCCCGTGGAGTCCGCGAGGTCCTCCTCGGATCCGATCCGTCCGGCGTCACCCTCAGCCAGCGAGCCAGCGAGCGATTGGCGCAGCTTCGCGCCGAGCACCTTTGGGTACGGCCGGACGCCACCGCTCTTGTCGTTGACAGTCGGGGGCGTGCCCGCTGGTGGACCTTCGCCGGCTGGCGAGCCAACCTCTGGCTCGCCCGAGCCGCCACCGACCTACGACACGAAGTCGCCGCCATCGACGACCTCACCATCGCCCTCGACCCTGGCACCACCCTGGAGCAACTCCGCCAAGCCATCTCGGAGGCGACCAAGAAGCCAATCGACCTCACCCCCTGGCTAACCACCGAAGCAATCGACGGCCTCAAGTTCTCCGATTGTCTACCCACCGGCCTCGCCACCGAGGTGATAACCCGCCGCCTTGCCGACCCCCAGTCGACCGCCCGCACCCTCGGAGAGCGCCTCGTCGGGTGGCGCGACGCAACCTGACGGACCCGCGGACCCGAACTGAAAAGCATCCGACGAGCGACCGGACAAGGAGATCAAACGTCGCATCGACTCGTTGGGCGCTTCCCCAAGCCTGAAGCATCCACCTATCGCGATCTATCGCATCGCCTTACGTTGTGCGCTGATAAGCCTTAAAGTCCAGAAGAAGCGAAGTGCGTCATCCGCGTGTTCGTCGCTGGCGTGATACGAGGCGGTGGCGGAGTGGCCAGAACTCAGGGACGTTGGGCCGGATCAATGCTGCCGTCTGTAGCGACCCGACTCTCCGGCCTCACAGCGTGGTCTCTGACGCAGGACAAGACGCGCTGATGAGCCTGGACGAGTTGCGCGACGAGTACATGCGGGAACAGATCGGCGCGTGTTGGCTCGCCGAACTCTGGCGGGCAGTCCGCGTGGCGACAGTTAACTTAATCTTCGGGCATGCGACGCAAACGGGGTACCTTGCTCCCGCTGGAGATCGACATCCTCGAGGCCGGCCTGGGGCTGGAACGGTTCCACGGCTTCCAGCTCGCCAAGGCGCTCGCCGACCACCCGAGTCCTGGTGCGCTCACCGGCCACGGGACACTCTACAAGGCGCTGCAACGGCTCGAGGATGCCGGCCTGCTGGCCAGCCGGTGGGAGAATCCCGACATCGCCGCCGCCGAGGGCCGGCCGCGTCGGCGCCTGTACCAGGTGACCGGCGCGGGCGAGCACGCGCTCGCCACCTGGCGCACGCGGCGGGGCGTGGCGCGCCCGCGACCCCGGCTGGAGCCGACATGAACGCGGCCGACCGGGCGGCCGCGCTGGTGTCCTGGTGGGTGGCGACCTACACCCGGCACCTTCCCGCCGAGGTCGGCCAGCGGCGCCGCGCCGAGGTCGGCTCCGACGTCTGGGAGCAGCGAGCCGCCGGGCGCGCGGCCGCGACGCCGGCGGTGGTGGTGGCCCTTCGCCGCTCAGAGGCTCCGCCAGCAGGTGGGTTAGCAGCGAGCCGGCCCTCAGACAAGCCTCGCAAGGCGGAGGAGGACCGCGGGCTGGTTGCCGCGCGACGACGACAACGCAGCGAGACGCCGCCTCAGGGTCGGCGCAGCCAAGTCCACCTACTGGCGGAGCCTCTTAGCTCAGGTGGGCGCTGGTTTGGTGTGTGCGAGGCTCTCCGGTCTCGCCGCGCTCGTGCCACGTCAGACAACGTTTGCCCATCGCTTTCAGCAGCCGCTGTGCGTCTTGGTTGGGCATTCGGATAGACCCCTACTGGTGGGCATCGCTCATCGACTGGTGAGCCGGATGGCGAGAGTCTGAGCGAAGCGCTGGAAGCCGAGCTTGCTGGCAACCGCCACTGACGGGAGATTGGCTTGCAGCGTCCGGTACTGCACCACTTGGCCGCCTGCAAGCCCGTCGGCAGTCATCGCGCTGACCACCGCGGTGGCGTAGCCGCGGCCGCGATGCCCAGGATGCGTGACGATGCCCACCTGTAGCAGCCGGTCACCCCACGGCTCCAGCATCCCGGCGGCGGCCAGCGTCCGACCAGCGTAACAGCCGTAAACCGGCGGACGGCCTGGGACGATGCCGCTATGCGCCCACGCCGTCGGACCGCAGGCGGCGGCCAGCCCGCGCAGCGCGGGCAGATCGTGGTCGGTCAAGCGTCGCGTCCCCATAAAGGGGGCTGGCTGGAAGTCGCTGTGGTCGGCGTAGCCGAGCCAGGCGGGACCGATGATCCGATCGACCGCGGCCCCGAAGACCGCCCGAAGCAGGGCAGCCTCGAAAACGGCCGATGCCGGCTGGGGCGCGAGCCGGGCGGTGGTGTGCTCGTACCAGGTGGCCGGGACGGCGAGCACGCAGACCGGAGGCCGGTAGAAGGCGGTGGCACCGTGGTAGTCGGCAAGGCCGGGGCCGTTGCGGACGACCGCCGTGCCCGCCTGGGAGAGCTGGGCACGGCCGCAGCCCAGATACTCCGCCCAAAACGCGGTAATCGCCTGCAGGCTGGCCGATCTTGTCACCTGCCACTCCTTGCTCGTACCAAGCCCCGATCCTGAACGGGCAAAGGTTGCCTGATACCCAGTAGCGGCGCAGCCGATCCGCGGGTCGAATCGGTTGCGCCGAGGTCAGCGGTCCTCGTCGAGCGGGTCACTGCCGGGGCCGGACCAGTCGCTGTTGCAGATCAGCCAGACGGCCATGGCGAGCAGGACCGCTGCCAGGCTGAGGCCCACGACCAGCCGCAGCGGCTCATAGACGACCCCCATCAGTCCACCGTCTCCGAACGCTCCGACCCCGCTCGGGTGCCGAGGTGGCGGCCCAGCGAAAAGAACAGCCGGCCAAGCACCGGCATGATCAGGATATTCAGGCCGTGCAGCACGCCGATGATGAGCAGAATGCCGCCGACCCTGGCGGTCTCGTACTGGAGTTGGGCCGCCCCGACGGTTGGCGGCCAGGAGGGCTGTGGCTCGAACCGTACCGTGAACAGGATGTAGGCGGCGAAGATCAGGTAGTACACAAGGTCGGCGAGAACGATGTAGCTCTTGCCGGTGCGTGGGTTGGCGCGGAAGACGTCGGCGGCGTAGCTGCGACCGAACCGCTTGATGAACGGGCCCAGCCACAGCGCCAGCCCGACCAGGACGGCGGTGGTGATCACCTCGAGCACCCACCACTCCATGAGGACCTTCCCTTCTTGGATGTCGGAGACGGCGAAGACCACGGCTGCAAGGGCGCCCACCAACAGGGCGACCACCGCCGCCCCGCGGCGACGCTGCGACCGTCGCCGGCGGTCGTCCTCGATGCTGCCCTGGACGCGGGCGAACAGGTCTGGGGCCGGCGCGACGGTGTCTGCCTCGGCCGTGAGGGCGTCGTGCAGGCGACGCTCCAGCATGGTCATTCGGCCGTCACCTCCAGCTGCACCTGCAGCGCGCGCAGGCCGCGCTGCAGGTGGGTCTTGACCGAGTTGGCCGATAGTCCCAAGGTCTCGGCGATTCCGGCCACCGGTAGTTCCAGGTAGTAGCGCAGCACCAGGCAGTCACGTTGGCGCCGCGGCAGCTCCCGGAGCGCCTGGATCACCTGCTGCTGCTCGGCCCGGACCACCACCTCCTCCTCGATCGAGGCCGGCGCCGGGTCGGCGGGCGGCCGATGGCGTAGGGAGACCAGGCCGCGGCGGTTGTGGTCGCGGGCCAGGTTGAGCACGATCGAGCGGAGATAGGCGGCGGCCCGGTCGCGCTCGCGGATGCGGTCCGCCGACCGGGCCAGCCGGATAAACGCCTCCTGGACAAGGTCCTCTGCAGCCTCCCGGTCGTCGACGAAAAAGCGCGCCAAGCGCACCAGCGACCGAGCCTCCTCCTGGAACAGCGAGGCCACCAGGGCATCGACCGCTGAGCGGTCCTCGGCTGCCGCAGCCGCGGGGCGCGCGATCACCAGGCCACATCTCCATGCCCGTTAGACGTTCACGGCGCCCCGGTCGGGTGACAGCTGCCGGATCGTGTCACCCGGATCGCCGCCTGAGCCGTCAGTAAGGACGAACCTGACCGATCGACGCGTCTGGCGCAAGGGGGGCACAGGATGAGCAGCCAAGTTGGGGATCAAGCCGGGGCTCCGCCTGCTCCCAGCTTCCCGAAAGCGGGCGAGGACAACGGATCCACCAAGCCGAAAGGAGGCGAGGACAACGGATCCACGAAGCCGAATTGGGTTCCTAACGACCTCTTCGCGGCGTTCCTGCTTCATTTGTTGGGGATCGTAGCCGTTGTTGTCCTGTTCGTCATCGCTGCAAGGCTCCACGACGGGAGCGCGAAAGACCTGCTCGCTGTGACTGTCACGGCGGTGACGACGCTCGCTGCGTCCGGCGGTGGCCATGCCTATGGAAGAGCCAAGCGCCGAGAGGACTGAGCGCAAGCTGCCCCTGGCATCGATTCCCGAACGATGCCAGGGGCGCGTCGCCTGACAGGGATTTGGATTCGACGCCTTCGGCGGCAGGGCCGATCATGGGCGCCGGTGGGGGCGGATCTGCCATCGATAACCGGTCCACGCGCGGCGGATGAGGCGGCGCACGATGATGAGCGTCTGCGCGAACGCGACCCAGAACTCGACAACCCGTCTTCGCCGTTCGGTGCACCAGCGCAGCTTGCCGAACCCGTTGCCGCACGCATGGGTGCGCTCCACCGGCCACCGCTTGCCGGCCTGGACAGAGGCGGGCTTGCCCCGCTCGGCGATCTGACCGTTCTGGCTTCGTCGATGACAGCTGGGATCTGGCCCACATTTCGTGATGGAAACGGCTCCATGGCTGGATCTGGGGTCGGTGAGGATGCCGGGCATGTGATGAGCAGCGTCTCGATCGTCTTCTACCGCACCTGGCTGGCGTCCATGTCGAACGCGTCGAGCAGGCTGCTGACCTGGTGCGGGTTGTGGCCTGCACTCGAGCGGGGCACGCGTTATGCCCGGGCTGTGGCGTCCCATCGGAAAGGGTGCACAGCCGCTATCGACGGCGGCTGGCCGATGTGGCGGTGGGTGGTCGCCGGGTGGTGATCGTGCTGGGGGTGCGGCGACTGTTCTGCGACGAGCAGGCGTGCCGGCGGCGGACGTTCGCTGAGCAGGTCGAGAGTTTGACGGTCCGCTACGGGCGGCGCACCCCGCTGCTGCGCGGGCTGTTGGAGCAGGTCGCGGTGGCGCTGGCGGGTCGGGCTGGCGCCCGGCTCGCCGGGCAGCTGCACGCCCGGGTCAGCCGGTCGACCCTGTTGCGGCTGCTGATGGCCCTGCCTGATCCCGGGCATGCGGCCGTCACGCCGCGGGTGCTGGGCGTCGATGACTTTGCGCTACACCGCGGACAGGTCTATGGCACCGTGCTGATCGACTGCCACAGCGGCAAGCCGGTGGAGTTGCTGGCGGGCCGGGATGCCAAGCCGCTGGCGGACTGGCTGAGTGCCCATCCCGGGGTCGAGGTGATCTGCCGGGACCGCTCCGGCGCCTACGCCGACGGCGCCCGCACCGGGGCGCCCAGCGCGGTGCAGGTCGCCGACCGGTTCCATCTGTGGCAGAACCTGGGCAAGGCGGTGGAACGCTGCGTGGCCCACCATCGCGCCTGCCTACGTCCGGTCCAACCCGAGCCGAGCCAGCCACCGCCCAGCCCCCAGCCGGACGAGGTGCGGCCCGTCGGACGGTTCGCCGAACGCGCCCGTCGCCACCACGCGCTGGTCCACGACCTGGTGGCCCAGGGTCACGCTCTGCGGGCGATCGCCCGGCAACTGGGCTGGGGGTTCCACACCGTGCAGCGCTACGCCCGCGCGCAGACCTGGCAGGAGCTGGTCGACGGCAAATGGCAAGGCCACCGGCCCAGCAAGCTCGACCCCTTCAAGCCGCATCTGCAACAGCGCTTCCAGCAGGGCGCCACCAACGCCGCCGCCTTGCATCGTGAGATCACCGCCCAAGGCTATACCGGCAGCTACGCGCTGGTCCGCGACTACCTCGATCAGTACCGCCGCATCCCCGATCCGATCGCCCCGGCGCCACCCACGGTCCAGCAGGTGACCGGCTGGCTCACCCGCCATCCTGACCACCTTACCGAGGACGAGCACCTGCAGTTGAAGGCGATCCTGCAGCGGTGCCCGCAGCTCCAAGCGGCTGCCGAGCACGTCCGGGCCTTCGGGGAGATGCTCACCCACCTTCGTGGCCAGCAGCTCCCGGCATGGATCGCCACCGTCCGCAGCGACGCCGACCGCCTGCCGGGGCTGGGCTCGTTTGCCGCCGGGCTGGAGCGCGACCTGGACGCGGTCACCGCCGGGTTGACGACTCGGTGGAACTCCGGGCCAGTCGAGGGTCGGGTCAACCACATCAAGATGGTCAAGCGGCAGATGTTCGGCCGAGCCGGCCTACTGCTGCTCCGCAAACGGGTCCTGCTCACCGCCAGCAGGCAATGACAACGGGCCAGAAGACAGGACGGCGGCGAGCGTTCAGGGCGTAGCCGGTGGGTACTGGCTGGCCTGGTCTGGAGCGGCCCGGAGATAGCCGACGGTGTCCCAGACCTGGCCTTTGACGGTGCGCCGCTGGTCGTCGGCGGGTGCGCGTCGATAGCCGGCGCGTTCAGCGACCAGACGGGAGGCCACGTTGTCGGCGTGGGTCCACAGCCGAATCACCGATAGCTCCAGCGCGGCAAACGCCCACTCGGAGAGCAGCCGCAGCGCGCGGGTCGCCACGCCACGGCCCCGCGCGGACGCGGCCACCCAATAGCTGACCTCGCCGACGCCTGCGTCGAGGCGCAACGCGATGTTGCCCAGACGCTGCCCGCTGGTGGCGTCGCAGATCACCAACCCAACCGCGTCGGGCTGGTCTGCCAAGGCGACGATCGCGGCGCGGACCTCGGCTGCGGTCAGCGTCGGCGACTCGCTGGCGTAGCGCTGGATCTCAGGGTCGTGGACGGCCTCGCCATACCCGGCGGCGTCAGTGAGGCGCCACTGACGCAGCACGACAGCACCGTCGGTGAGGGTGAGACCTGGGTCAGGCATGTCATCAGTCTGCCCGAGTCGTCGCCGTCGGCGCCTGCAGGGAGGGAGGCGTCGTCGGCCAGCGCCGCCCGCACCGGCGGATCGACCCGGGAGGCTGCGCTGGGTCGCCAGCTCCGGTCGGTGCCCCGGCTGAAGCTGCGCCCCCAACACGCAGACGCCACCAGCGCGGGATACTCGGGGCGGCCGATCGCGGGACGGCGAGATCACCGACGGGGGCGGTCGACATGGATGAGCAACCGGGGTTCGTGGTCGAGGGCGAGCGAGTGGCGCTGGGGCCGCTGCGCTTGGACCTCGTCGCTGTGTACCAGCGCTGGGAGAACGATCTGGAGGTAGCCAACGGCAACGGCAGGGTCATGCCCTTCACGCTGGAGGCAGAGCGCGACCGCGTCGCCAGCCGCGGCGGCAAGCCCGACTGCCTGGACTTCACCGTCTACGACCGCTCCGACCAGACCCCGATCGGCTGGAGCACGCTGGCCGGCATCGACCACCGCAACGGCACCGCCGAGTTCGGCATCCACCTGGGCGAGCGGCGCGGCCAGGGGCTCGGCACCGAAGCGACCCTGCTCACGCTGGACTGGGGCTTCACCATGCTGGGCCTGCACAACATCATGCTGGCGACCGCCGCGTGGAACCAGCGGGCCATCCGGGTGTACGCCAAGGTCGGCTTCCGCGAGGTAGGCCGCCGCCGTGGCGCGGGCGTGACCATGGGTCACCGCTACGACGCGGTGTTCATGGACCTGCTCGCGTCGGAGTTCCGGCAGCGCGGCTGGTCGGTGCTTGCCGGCCGCGCTCCCCAGGGCGGGAGCGCTAACCCATAGCACAGCCAAAGCGTGGCCTTGGGACCGACCGCTGTCCGCACGGGGCGATCCCCAAGGCAGCATCAGCGGGACGCCCGCATGGATCAGAGCAGTTCGCCGCCACCGGACAACAAGGTCAACGGGCCGTTTCCATCACGAAATGTGGGCCAGATCCGACAGCTGACAGCGTTTGTCGGTGAGTTCGGGCAGCACGGGGCGATCGGTGGGCCTAGAGATGTCGGTGAGATCTGACAGCGCTTGATGTCGTCTTGGGCCGTGTCGGGTCGGCGGCCGGTGGTGCAACGGGTACTCGTGGTGCCAGGCGTGTCTGGCGCGGACTGGCATTCCTGTCCGGTGATCGGTTGCGACCGCAGCCTTGCTGTCACCATCGATCCGTGGTCAGAAGCGACGATGGAGCAGGTCCGCCAGCTGGCAGCCCCGCACGTGATCCGGTTCCACCGACCGGGCTGACCAGCCCACGGCGGCGAGCCGGGCCTGCTCGGGCGTCCTCCGGAACGCGGGAGCACCCGTGCGCAGAGTGGGTCGATGCCAACCCATCACCTCACCGTGCCGACTGTCGGCGAACCTATCGCAGCTGACGACTAGTCGATCCACGACGGCATCCATCCCGTCCGACACCTGGTCGAATGCTCGCGGGGGGAACCGCTCGGCAGCAGGACCGGCTTGGTCGTGTCTGCTGTTGGACCAGCGTGTGGGAGCCAGCAGGCGCTTGAGCGGTCCTGGATCGGTGGCGGCCAGGCCACGGACGGCCTCGTCGGCGTAGGCCACGAGACGTGCAGGTCTGCCGCTTGGAGCTCGTGCTCCAGCACCGCCCGGACCCGCTCTTGTGGTTTGCCCGCCGCTCGTCGATACACCTCGGCGATCACGCCGCTCAGCCGATCGCAGGCGGTGGCTCGCCTTGGCGGACTGGACGCGGCCAGGTCCTGCGGCCCAAACGGCGCCCAGAGATCTGACGGCTCCATGCGCGGCTGGCCGGCTCGGTCGGTGTCGGTGGTATCGCGGCCAGGTGGCAGGTCCGGTCGCTGCGCTCGCACGGCTGCCTCCAGCAACACCGCGAACCGCTCGCCACGCCTGGTCTTTTCGACGGCGAACGCCAGACTCTGCCGCAGCTCGTCCAGCAGCTCGTCCGACGAGTCGGTCGGCAGGCCCGGTCCCCACCCTGCCTGGTATGCGCGCTCACCGGAGGTCCGCACGTCGGGCTGGAAGGACGCGAGCTGGTCAAACGAAATGTGGAGCGTGGTGCTGGCGCCGTGTTTGGCCTTGACCACCACCGCCAGCGCGGTGTCGAAGAGCACCAGCTGGCAGCGGGCCTCGGGCTGGGAGGTGCCGAGCATCCGGCCGGTGGCCTGCGCCCTGGGCGGCGCTCCCACGTCGGCAAGCAGGTCCAGCATGTCCCGTCGCACCCGCAGTCTCCACCGTAACCAGGCTGCTTGCATCCCCCCGCTCCTCGCCGTTGGGGTTCGCTGCTTGCCGGAGCCGACCAGCCAGCACGCGCCATGTCGGTGCTGTCTGTTCGCCGCGCTGCGGTCAGGCTGCTCGGGTGTCCAGCGGACCGACTACGATTTTCGCAGCCGCGACCGCACCGTGCTGCCGACTCAGCCTGCGATGTGCTGCTCGGCTCGGGCGCGGGTCTGGGCCAGCCGGTAGGAGTCGGTGCCGGTCTCGATGATGTTGCCGCCGAACGTCAGCCGGTCCACGATCGCCGCGCACAGCCTGGGGTCGGTGAAGGTCTTGGTCCAGCCTTCTGGGGCTGGGACTTGTTCGTGGTGGGGAACCTGGGCTGGTGCCTGCGTCTTTGGGTCTTCAGCGGTCTCTTTGACTCTTGAGGTGTAGGGGCCGTATGTTCGGTGGCGCCTTAATCCTTCAAGCGTGAGGAAGGTGTGCGGCGTGGCGGGGGGATCGCGGCTGCGGGTGCTGCCAGGCGGAGCGGTCGTGCAGGGGCCGGCCACCAGCGACCCGTGGGAGTTCCAGGCCCGGTGCGTGGAGGCGTTTGTGGCCTCCTGGCACGCGCGTG
>WNFV01014950.1_pt1 | contig 13339 bp, 14 predicted proteins | sample 5400101 | NCBI WGS metagenome assembly WNFV01 (sample SAMN13153361, study PRJNA577476) | soil metagenome | isolation source: 115 cm soil or saprolite under grassland replicate 1 | place: USA:California | collected 2016-06-15
TGTTTCCCGCCACCAGGATCTATCGGGACCGGGTCACCGGCCAGCGCCGCCGCCATCACCTGCACGAGTCGGTCTTGCAGCGGGCCGTGAAGCGCGCGGTCCGTCAGGCGGGGACAGCCAAGCGCGCGAGCCCCCACACCCTGCGTCACTCGTTCGCGACGCATCTACTTGAGGACGGCCACGATATCCGAACCGTCCAGGAGCTGCTAGGGCACCGCGACGTGAGCACGACCATGATCTATACGCACGTCCTCAACCGGGGCCCGGCGGCGGTCCGCAGCCCGGCCGACCGGATGTTCCCGTCGTGATACGCCCTCGCTGCGTTTGCGCGACAGTCTGCCAAGATATGCTGCTTGGGCGTGCAGCCTATCCCGGCCGAGTGTGCCGCGCCATGTCGGAGCGAAGGAGTGGTGAGCAAAGGGCGAAGGCGCTAGACTCTCGTGAGCACGACGTCGGGATAGGCTGCAGGCGCGCGCAGCGTTTGCGGTGCTATGCGGACCAGCCTATCCTGCCGTCGAATTCTAGTTACCCAGACAGGCAAGACGACCGGGACACCGAACTCACGGGGCGATCACAATCGATGCGGCGCCATAATACTGATACGAGAGGAGCGCGCAAATGACACTAGGCCGCGTGGCCACGGGCCCCTTCACCTGCGAGGTCGAGCTACGCCGTATCCGCGCACCCCAGTTCGTCCGTGAGGATAAGCAAGGAGTCACCTATTTGGTGGCGAGGGACTATGAGACTGCCTACGAGGCCACCCTGCGCTTCACCGGCGGCGCTCAACTCCCGGTCAAAGCCAGACTCCGCGGGGAGCTGAATCAGCGGGTTGTCATCCGTGATGAGGCTGGGCGGCCCGCGCGGATGAGCGGATACGTACAAGGGCTCGTTGAGATCAACAACGCCGACGGGGATCCGATCTTCCGTGGACATTACTATGACTCCAGGACGATACAATCGTTGACCGGGGACGACGCTCTCACCCCCCTCGGCCAGACCCTGGTGGATCACTTCGAGAACGGGTTCGGAGAAGGCGTCTACACTGGCCATGCTTTTTCGATGGGCGTTCAGCTGATTCGCGAAGGCAACGGTCCGCTTCGGGGCGAAGGCCGTGGGCAGATCGACTGAGCTCACTTCCCGGGTTCAGCGTTTTTTGGTTAGGAGCGCTGGCTAACAACGGGATGAACCTGACGGCGCTTCGCGCCGCACGTTATCCTGATCGTTAGGCGCACCAACCAACTGTTCGGCGGATAGGAAGTCAAGGGAGGAACGATGGCTGACGACCAAACTCCTGCGGGAAAGCCAAATCGCAAGCGGAAGTCGGCGAACGCCCCGAAGGCGAAGAAGGCACGCCGCGCGCACTCAACGCAGGCGGCCGCTGCAGGGGGGCCATGGACCTTTCCGAAGCACACTCTTGAGAAGGCCATTGAAGTCGCCCAGGCCCTCGAGGAGAAGAACGCGGGCAAACCCCTCAAAGCGGCCGACTTCGCGCCGTTGCTCGGTTTCAAGCGTGTGCAGGACTGGCGGTATCTGGACCTCCTCCGGTCGGCGAATCAGTATGGCCTTGTCCAAGGAAGCGGTTCCGCGGCAACTATTGAGTTGACGCCACTCGGCCAGGACATCGTCGCGCCGAGTTCGCCCAGCCAGCGACAGAGGGCGCTTCTCGCGGCCTTCAACAAGGTAGACGTGTTCAAGAATGTCGCTGCCTTCTACTCTGGGAAGCGCATCCCTGAGGACGAGTTCTTCGGGAACACGCTCGTGCGCGACTTCTCTGTGATCCGTGAGCGGGTGCCCATGTTCATCGAAGTCTTTACTGCCAACCTCGCCTACCTGAAAGCATTCGCGGCGAATGCGGAGGGTGCGCCAGTAGTGTCGGCAACGGCGATTCCGGCCCAGGCCGAGGCGACAGCCCCTTCTGCGAAGGTCGAAAGTGAAAACGTCCGCGAGTTCCTCGACACGTGCTTTGTCTTAATGCCGTTTGGCGAGTGGTTCGACCGGTACTACAAGGACATCTACGTACCGGCGATCAAGGAAGCCGGCTTCGAGCCGTTGCGAGCGGACAGCCTGTTCAACTCAGGCTCGGTCATCGAGCAAATCTGGCAGCAGATCCGAAAGGCCAAGGTATTGCTCGCGGACTTGACCGGAAAGAATCCAAACGTATTCTACGAGCTGGGCTTGGCGCATGCGGTACCGAAGCCGGTCGTCTTCGTCGCCGGGAACATCGAGGATGTGCCGTTCGATGTGCGTCACCTACGGGTGGTAACGTTCGACGTTCGGGAGCCAAGCTGGAGCGATCGGCTGCGCCGAGACATTACTGCGTACCTTAAGAGCGCTCGTGCCGAACCAGAGCGCACGATTCCCCAACCCTTCCGTGATGGTGTATCGCCTGAGGATTTGGTTGAGGAAGAGCCTACTACAAAGCGTCGGCGGGCTCCCGTTGCCCAAGGCGCCTAACAACGCGTTCGACCAGACCGCTGGCTCGCATTCGCTCGCCGCGGCTGGTCAACGCGACCGTTGGGCGGACTGACCGTGGGCCGGGGAGCTGTTTGAGACCGCGAACTCCAAAGGTGTCACCCGTTAGAGGCTCCACGTTCCTCGGCCTTCTGCTGCTCATCGCGCTGCCCGCAGCCGAGGCGCCTGCGCAGCAGCCGGCAAAGGTCTACCAGATCGGGTATCTGATTTACAGCTCCCCTGCCTCCGTGGCGCACCGAACAGAAGCACTGCGGATGGGCCTGCGCGACCTCGGCTATGTCGAGGGCAAGAACATTACCTTTGTATTTCGTTCGGCTGAAAAGGCCGAACGGCTGCCCGAAGCCGCAGCCGACCTGGTCCGCCTGAAAGTCGACGTCATCTTCGCCACGTCTTCGACTGAGGTGGAGGCCGCCCGACAGGCGACAAAGACCATCCCCATCATCTTTGCCACTCATGCCGACCCGGAGGGTATCGGCCACGTCGCCAGCCTGGCGCGGCCCGGCGGCAACATCACGGGACTGTCAGGGCGCCTCACGGACATCGTGACCAAGGAACTCGAGATAATGACGCAGGCCCTGCCGCACATGACGCGGATCGGCGTGCTCTTGACTCTGACGGCGCCCTCGCACCGTCCCGCGGGGCAGGCTCTCGAGACTGCCGCAAAACAGCTTGGCGTTCGGCTTCTCAAGCTGCCCGTGCGGACACCCGAGGATCTCGATGGGGCGTTCGCGACGATGACGCGAGAACGTGTGCAGGGATTTCTCGCGGTGTCATCACCGCTCACTCGCGCTCAGCGCGCGCGTCTCGCTGAGCTCGCGCTCAAGCATCGTCTACCGGGGATGTTCGGGTCCAGGGAGAATGTGGAGGCCAGCGGCCTCATGAGCTACGCGCCGGATTTCGTTGATATGACCCGAGGCGCCGCTACCTACATCGACAAGATCCTCAAGGGGGCCAGACCAGCCGACCTGCCGGTGGAGCAGGCGTCCAAATACGAGCTCGTGATCAATCTCAAGACCGCCAAGGCTCTCGGGATCACGATCGCGCCATCGGTGCTCGTGCGGGCGGATCGGGTTATTGAATGATGTCGCACCGCCCAACATCCCGCTGCAACGGACCGGGGGCTCGCGTTGCTCGCCTCCCGGCCGCTGAGCGCGAACGTTAGAAGGCAAGAGTCGAGGAGCTACCCATGGGCCGACCGTACGCGACGGAAAACAACGCTGAGCGGGCTCGACTGAAGGCATTCGTGGCTGGGCTGAGCGATGCCACGATTGCTCGCTCCATCGGCCATGGGTGGACCGTTGGCGTTGGTCTGGCACACTTGGCCTACTGGGACAGGCTCTGGCTCGCCAAGTTCGAGGAGTGGGAGCGCACGGGAGTGGTGAGGGTGCCACCCGTCGAGACCTTCGTTAACGGAATCAACGACGGCATGCTGGCCTGGTGGCATGCTATTGCGCCAGCCCAGATCCGGTACGAGGTGATCGCGGCTGCCGAGGCGGCGGACAGCAAGGCTGAGAGCCTGCCTGAGGCATTGGTCGAGGCAATCCTCGCCGTGCGTCCGCGGACTCTCATTCGTGCGACCCATCGCCGTCAGCATCTGGACGAAATCGAGCGCGCCCTCGCCGACTGATGGCAGGTACGCAGCCAACTCAGGGCCTTCTAACCCCACGCTCCAGCGGACGCGCTACGCGCGCCGCTGAGCGTGCACGTTCAGCGACATGCGTGAGGACACGCCCACAGCAGGTCCTGTTTGCCAGGTAGGTGAGCGCTATGGGAACGATTGCCATACTCGGCGGAGGGCACGGGGGGTTCGCAGCAGCCGTCCATCTGCAGCTGCAGGGGCATCGTCCAATCCTGTGGAGCAAGCAGCCGAAGACACTCGAGAAGATTCGCGAGCGCGGAGGTCTCGGGTATACGGGGGTACTCGGTGACGGGTTCGTCCCCGTGCAGGTCGCGGACGACCTCGCCCGTGTGGTGCGTCAAGCCGACGTAATCATGGTATGTGCACCCACGACGGTGCATCGCCTATTCGCCGAAGCGCTGGCTCCGGTACTGCCGGACAGGGCAGCAGTGTTCTTGAACCCCGGCCACACATGCGGGGGGCTGCAGTTCCTCCAGTGCCTTCGCCGGGCGGGCTTCTCGAAGCGACTGGTCCTCGGGGAGGGGAACACCCTGACCTACGCGTGCCGCAAAGTTGGGGAGACCGAGGTGGCCATTCACCACCAGATGAGGAACGTGCTCGTCGCCTCACTGCCTGGCGATCAAGTCGAAGAGTTCGTCAGCGCTATCAATCCCTACTACCCAGATGTCGTTCCCTGCCCGACCACGCTCGAGCCGTCGCTCGCCAACATGAATGCTGTCATTCACCCAGCGGGCATGATCCTGTCCGCGGCCTGGATCGAGCATACGCAGGGTGACTTCTTCTTCTACGCGGACGCGGCGACGCAGAGCGTCGCTCGCGCCATGGATGCGGTGGACGCCGAAAGGCTCTCGATCGCCCGCGGCTGGGGCTTGCACGACCAGCCGGACTTGCCGACGCTGCTCGCGCGCCACGGGTTCGCGCCACCCGAAGCGGCACGATGCGGCTCGTCGCTCGAGGCGCTCTTGGCGAGCCCCGCGCCGAAGCGGATCCGAGCCCCTGAATCGCTCGAACATAGGTACATCTACGAAGACGTACCGTTCGGACTCGTGCCTTTGGCGGAACTTGCGAGAGTAGTCGGGGTCGACGTCCCGGTGATTCGAGGCATCATCACTCTCGCCTCGATATGCAATGCGGTGGACTATGGCAAGACCGGCCTCACGCTCGCCGCGCTCGGCCTCGAAGGGTGCTCACGCGATGAGATCTGGCGGCGACTGACCACGGGCTGAGGAAGTGGCGACATGATGGGTCGCCGAACTACGCGCCGCAGCGGACCGCGGCTCGCGGTGCTCGCCCCGGCCGCTGAGCGTGGACGTTCGGCGAACAAGCGGACGGGGGGCTTCTGCGTCATAATGCAGGGGGTGAAGGTAGATTGGGAGGCGCGTGCCCTACACAGTCGAGTTTGCCCAGTCAGTTGAGCGCCACCTTCGGGTGTTGACGGCCCGGGAGCGGAGCCGCTCAAGGAGACTCGACACCGGAAACCGTTACGCCCCAACCCGATCGCCCCGTGGGAGCTACGCGTGGGTCACCTTCGAATCTTCTACGACGTAACCGGGTCGGAGAGCGGAGTGGTTCGGATCCTTGCGGTAGGGCGGAAGCGTCGCAACGTACTAGTGGTCGGTGACAAGGAGATACGACTGTGAAAAGGCTCAAGCTGTCATCGGCTGTTCGACCACTTGCGGACTACGTCGCCGATTTCGGCGATGAAACGGTTGTCTTGACCAAGGGCAATCGTGCGGTCGCAGCAATCGTTCCGTTAAAGAACGTTGATCGCGAATCACTAACGCTGAGCCAGCATCCCGAGTTTCTCGAGCTCATCGCCCGCTCACAGGCGGAATTTACTCTTGGTCGGACCATCTCACTGGACGAGATGAAGCGTCGCGTGCTGGCCAGGCGGTCGCCGAACAAACGCATGCAGCCGACGGCGCGCAAGGCGCGCCGCGGCTGATACCGGCGTTAGACGTGAGGCGCCGGACCCTACCACGCCACGGTGCCGGGCCGGCGGCGGAACATCATCCACGGCTCTGGGAGGAGGGTAGCCACATGGCTCGAACCGTCGAGGTCGACGCGAACAAACTCGAATGGACGCCAACAAAGTGGGCGGGGATCTCTCGGAAGTTGCTCCGCAGCGACCCGGCCACAGGTGCACGTGCGGCTCTCCTCAAGTTCGAAGCCAACGCCCGCCTCCCGCGTCACATGCATCCTGCGGGCGAGGAGGTCTTCGTCCTTGAAGGGCGAGCGCGCTTCGAAGAGACTTGGTATGAGGCGGGTTACTACCTCTACTCGGCACCCGGCAGCAACGACGACGTATTCACTGATACTGGGGCTGTCCTCTTCGTGGCACTCCCGAAGCCGCACGTCGATCTGGAATGAGGACATCTTGAGTGCCCTCCCAGACCTTCGCGTTCGAACTCGGAAGCGCAGACGCATCCGTGAGAACGTCTAACAGCGCGCTGGACCCGACGGCCCGCGGCGCGTCCGGTGTCCACTTCGAGCGACGCGTGACGACGCCGCGGACCGCGGGTCACCGCGGGCGTTGGACAGACCGGCCGAAGTACCACAACAATGACGGCCCGCCGGATCGTCATCGGTTGCGGTGACTGCACGCTCGGGGAGGGACGATTGTGAGGCTCCCGCTTAGCCGGCTTGGCTCCGTTGTCGCCTTTCTGCTGCTTGCTGTGTCGCTCGGCACGGCTGCCGCCGAGTCGTTAGAGAAGGCGCCCCGGGTCGGCTACATATCGCCTGGCTCCTCGTCCGACCCGGTGAGACTGCGCCGTTTCGAGGCCTTCCGCCAAGGGCTGCGTGAGCTGGGCTATGTGGAGGGTCAGAACATCGTCCTGGAGCCCCGATGGGCCGAGGGTCAGTACGCGCGGTATCCCGCCCTCGCGGCCGACTTGGTCCGCCTGAAGGCGGGCGTGATCGTGACTGTGGGTGGGACAGTGACGAGGGCCGCCAAGCAAGTCACACGGACGACCCCGATCGTCATGTCGGTCGTGGTCGATCCCGTGGGGAGCGGACTCGTCCCCAGCCTGGCGCGCCCCGGTGGGAACCTCACGGGGACCTCGATCATGGCCACCGAGCTGATCGGGAAGCAGTTTGAACTGCTCAGGGAGGTGGTTCCCAAAGTCTCTAGAATGACGCTCCTCTGGAATCCGACCAATCCAAGCCACGCGCCCTCGATAAGCCACGTGCAGGCCGCGGCCCGATCGTTGGGAATGCAGCTTCAGCTCCTGGAGGGCCGGGATCCCCAGGAGATCGACCGCGCCTTCGCCGCGATGACCAGGGAGCAGGCAGGGGCGCTGGTGGTTCTCCCGGACGCCATATTCACCAACCAAGTGAGACAGATCGCCGAGCTCGCGGTGCAGAGGCGCCTGCCATCGATCTACGGGACGATCGAGTACGCGGAGGCCGGCGGTTTCATGGTCTACAGCACAAACCTTCTGGACCTGGAGCGGCGCGCCGCGACCTTCGTTGACAAGATCCTCAAGGGTGCCAAGCCCGGCGACCTCCCCATCGAGCAGCCCACGAAGTTCGAGATGGTCATCAATCTCAAGACCGCCAAGGCGCTCGGGCTGACGATCCCGCCGTCGCTGCTACTACGGGCAGACCGGGTTATCGAGTGATTTCATGCTGTCCAACATCACGCTCCAACGGACCGGCGGCTCGCGTTGCTCGCCCTCCGGCCGCTGAGCGCTGCCGTTCGGCGCATCTGTGGGCGAATCGCAGAGAGGAAAGACTGCCGGTCGAGGCCATAATCCGAGCCATGCTGAGTCAGCCCGAGCTCGACAGCGGACCACTATGACGGTTCCATGGCGCGTCGTGATGCTCGGCGTGTTCCTGGCCCTCCTTTCCACGCCGCTCGCTACCGAGGCGCAACCGAAGGTGTACCGGATCGGTCTTCTCGGCTTTTCGCCGCCGAATACCCCTGGGTCGCATCTGTGGGAGGCGTTCCTGCAGGCGATGCGGGAGCGGGGGTACGTCGAGGGCCAGACGATCGTCATCGAGGGCCGGTATTCCGAAGGACATGACGAGCGGCTCCCCGACCTCGCGGCGGAGCTTGTGCGTCTCAAGGTGGACGTCATCGTCGCGGGGGCGACGCAAGCAGCTGAGGCCGCCAAGCGCGCGACCGCGACGATCCCCATCGTCATGCCGAATCACAGCGATCCGGTCGCAACCGGCATCGTAGCGAGCCTCGCCCGACCCGGCGGGAATGTCACAGGGTTGTCCATCCAGAATCCCGAGCTGACTGGTAAGCGGCTGGAGCTGCTCAAGGAGGCGGTGTCGAAGGTTTCCCACGCAGCAGTGCTTTGGAATCCTACGCATGAAGCTCATCCGCGCATGCTGAGCGACGCGGAAGCGGCGGCTCGAGCATTGAGCATCCGCCTGTTCCAGGTATCCGCGCGAGGCGTGGCCGACTACGACGGAGCGTTTTCGGCGATGCGGAGGCAACGCGTCGATGCGCTCCTGGTCCTGGGTGACGTGTACTTCTGGCGGGATCGCGCAGCGATTGCGGCTCTCGCGGTGAGGAATCGGCTGCCGACGATGTTCGCTCAACGGGAGCACGTGGAAGCAGGTGGCCTCATGCACTACGGACCCGACCTACGCGACAACTACCGGCGCGCCGCGGCTTACGTAGACAAGATCCTCAGGGGCGCCAAGCCCGGTGATCTTCCGATCGAGCAGCCAACGAAGTTCGAGTTCGCGGTCAATCTCAGGACTGCCAGGGCGCTCGGGCTGAACCTCCCGCCCTCCATACTTACGCGGGCGGATGAAGTTATCCAATGAACCGACGGCGCGCGGCACGCCCAGAGCCCCGCGGTGCCCAGGACCTGAGAGCGCCGAACTTCCCGCTGCAGCGGACCGGGGGCTCGCGATGCTCGCCCTCCGGCCGCTGAGCGCGGCGTTCGCCGCACAGATCGAGCCTCGCGGTGCCGCTCGCTGGTGGGGTCCGCAGGGTGGAGGGTCACAAATGACTGGTCCCACGCATGGTGCGCTTGGTCCAGGTGACCGGGCGCCAGACTTCAACCTGCCTGCAGCCGATGGCGACGGTACCGTGGCGCTCGCCGAATATCGCCGCCGCACACCCGTTTTGCTCACCATGCTTCGCGGCCTGTACTGCCCGTTCTGCCAGCGGCACATCAGCCTCCTCAGACCGGCGTGCGAAACGCTGCAGCATGGCGGGATCACGCTCCTTGGACTTGTCATTGCCAGCCCCGAGCGGTCGCGGCAATATTTCCGACATTCCCCTGCATGCTTTCCCATGGCAGTAGCCCCTGACCGGGCGATTCATCGGGCTTATGGTCTGCCGGAAGTGGTTAGAACCCCAGAGCTTCGCCAGAGAGCGGAGCGCAGGGCAGCCGAGATCCTCCAGGAGCGAGGCCTCGAGGCCCCGCCCGGCCAGGCTGCGTCGGTCTTCGCAGCATCGGACGGTTTCGAGATGACCACCGAGGACCAGGCTGAATGGCAGCGCCCACTGCAGGTAGTCGGACACTTCCTTATAGGGCGCGACGGTCTGATCCGTTGGGCTCGCGTCGAAACGTCGCTCACTGCTTTGCCCCAAACCGAAGAATTGCTTTCCCTGCTGTGACGCTCCGCTGGCGACGCGACGTCGGCTGGGCGTCGGCATACTCGCGGCGGCAATCGCAAGCGCGCGAGCGCCTCACAGCCGGACGTATCCTCCGGTTCGGCTTGCCGATGGCTGTCCTGGTGGTCGTGGGCGCCCACACACCATGGATAGCCCAGCGGGTTCCTCGATTCGCCTTTCCAACCGTGGCCGCCGCCGGAGCCGCGCTGATCGTGTGGTCGGTCGTGAACTCGCTCGTTCAGTTCGTGAGGCGCCGCAGCGTGGAAGGGCGCCTGCGCTTCCTTCCGGTCGTCGTCAATGTCGTTGCGCTGGTGTTTCTCGTGCTTCTGCCGCTGACGCATCTTGTGCGTGCGGTGACTCCCTCGGGAGACGGTGCTCCGCGAATCCACGCGGGCTTTGGCGACTGGCTGGGCTCAGAGGGCTTTCCGCGGCTGAGTCCGCACCGCGGCCTCGACGTCGCAGGCAGGATGGGCGCTGATGTGGTGGCCGCGGCCGACGGCCGCGGCACCGTCGCGCGTGACAACCGGGACTTGTGCGGGTTGATCGTCGTCATCGACCATGATCCATACGGCCTCCGAACGGTCTATTGTCATTCCGCCGAGGTCGCCGTTCGGGTCGGGGACAGTGTCAAGCGTGGCCAACGGATCGAGTCGGTCGGCACATCAGGGCAGCGCGCGTGGCCGGGCTTTGAGCACTAGGAGAACTTCGCCATCACGAACGGCTTGTCTCGCTTGGCCAGCGTGCTCAGGAACGTGTTGCAGCGGGACTTGATGAGGTCGTCCGTGGGCTGGTGGGGAATGCCGCCGTAGGTATGGTCCCAGGTGCTCACGATGGCCGTGCGCTTCCTTCTATCCGGGCGCACGGGGGGCAGCACGAGGTCGAGGATCTCCGGGTCGGGCGTGCCGTTGACGCTTCCGTGGTGCGAGACCTTCAAGAAGTGGACGGGCTTCAAGACGCCCTTGGCCTTCATCATCTGCCAGCTCTTCTGCTCGGCGTCGCCGGCGAAGAGCAGGCGCCAGCCGCGCCACTCGAGGCAGAAGACGAGGCTCGAGTTGTTGGCCGCCTTGTCGATCGTGAGGAGGTTCTCCTGGATCCCCCTCCTGCGCAGGTCCACCAGCCGCAAGAACGCCTCGGCGTCCACGCCGGGGGGCGGCACCACCCGTGGACCCGGGCCCGCGGCGAGCCCCGCGTCGGAGGCGCCGGCGCCGAGCGCCATCGGCTGGAGCCTTCCGTAGTAGGCGCTCGTGTCCTCCTCCGGCGCCCAGAGCTCGAAGGTCGCCTCCTCGAACGGATGCAGCCTCGCCAGGTCCGCCTTGGGCACCTCGCGATGCAGGTAGTGGGGTGCCTTGCCGTCGGGCGCCAGGGCCTTCAGCCAGTCGACGCACGAGCCCGTGGAGATCGGATTGTTATTGGCGAGGATCGGACCGAGACCCGCCCTCTCCTCGGCGGCCGCGGTGGCGAGGTGAGCGGCGATCACCGCGTACGTCGCGCGCGCCTGGTCGAACTCCTTCTTGGCCTGCGGGTGCCTCGCGTAGTAGGCCGCGCCCTCGGCGGAGGCCGGCATCCACACGTGCTTCGGCTTCAAGATCGCGCGCAGATCGCGCCCCGCGGGGCCTTTCTTCTCGGCGTAGGGCAGCCCCTGCACGTGGTCCAGGTGCTCGTGCGTCATCACGTAGAGGTCCAGCGGCGCGCCGTTCAGGACTTTCAGAATTGCGTCCACGGCGGGCGTCAGGACCGCGTCGTCGCCGCCGCTCTCGCCCGGCGCCGGGGCCGACTGCGGATCCCGGGCGACCGACGGGGCGTTGCCGACGTCGATCAAGATGTGGCGGCGCGTGGTCTTGGGGCCCCGGCGGTTCTTGTCCGGCACCCGGACGAGGATCGCGTCGCCGAAGCGGACGTTGAAAGCGTAGACCTCGAGGGCGGCCTTGGGCACGGTCACGCTTCCCCGACGACGTGGAGCATGTGGGCGGTGGCGCGAAGGCGCAGCGTTCCTTCGACCACCTCAGCGCGAATGACGTCGCGGCGGGGCAGGCCGCGGGCGTCGAAGGCGTCCGCGTCCAGCGCGATGAGCCGCTTCTCGGCAAGCTTGCGCACATAGGCCTCGCGGCGCTCGCGCCGCGGCCCGTCGCGCCCGGTGGTCAGCAGGAAGCGCACGCGCTTCGTGTCGCGGTCGATGGCGAGGGTCGTCCCGGCGACAACCCGGCGCAGGGGCGGGAGACCCCGGACGTCCTGCCGTTCCTCCTCGGTCCACGAGACTTTGAAGAGAATCTCGCGGACCCGGGCCTTCGGGTCCGCGAGGCGGAAGTACATCTTGTCCGTCGCGAGGCGGGGCAGCACCTTGAACGGGATACCCTTCGGGATCCTGAGCAGGCCGCGGTTCTTGTTCGCGAAAGCGTAGGCCGCGTAGTCGCTCGTCACGAGGGCCTCGACATCGGTCCGGCGCACGGCGGCCACGTCGAAGTCGGTCTTGACGCGCAGGTCAGCCTCCCTGGCGGCGATGCCCCGCCGAACGAACTCCTTGCGGAGGAAGGCGCGCGGGCCCTCGACCCCGGGGACGCCCGCCTGGTCCGCCGCCAGGATCGCGCGGGCGTAGTCCGCGAAGGTCGACTCGCCGGGCGGCAGGCAATCGAGGGCGCGGAACGCCATCCGTTCGTAGATCTCGCGGGCCAGCCAGACCACCTTTCCCGCGGCGGTGCGCTCGTCCAGGGCGGGTTGCTTCCGCCGGAGGCGCGCCTTCAGCGAGCGGAACAGCTCGCGCCACAGGGCGTGGAGCGCGCCCGCCAGGACCTGGCTCACCTCGTGGGGCTCGGTCGTGTCGACGTCGGACATCCGGAGATCGTTCGACAGGTCGCGCAGGAAGCGCGTGGTCCTGCCGCTGCCCTCCGCGAACTGGGCCGCGAGTCCCGCGAACGCGATCCATTTCGACGGATCGCCGCCCGTCGTGTCGAGAAAGCGGCGCTGGAGGACGCGCGAGCGCAGCGAGATGGCGAGCGCGCCGAGGTCCGCGACGGCCTCGTGGATCCCGAGCGACTCCGTGGACAGCGCGTCGTACAGGTCGGGGGCGATCCCGTCGAGGATTGCGTGGGTCGTCTCGTGGGCGACGATGTCCTCTGAGAGCGCTGTGTAGACGCGCTGGCCGGTGACGCGGTGCGGAAAATAGAAGAACTGGAGGCTGCGCGAGTCGCGCTCGTAGAACGCGTTCTCCCACTCGCCCGCGCGGGGAACCACGAGCAGCTGAGGCCCTGGAAACGCCCACGCGACACGCCGGCCGAGAATGTCCGGCTCCTCGAACATGCGGATCGTCTCGTGGACTGTGCCAAAGACACTTTCGCTGATGAACGCCGGCGCCTGGAGGGCGTCCCCCTCCGGAGCCCTGAGCGCCGAGTATCGGAAAGGCTGGGGCTCCTTCGCCGGCGGGATGCTGGCGACGCCGGGGCCGAGCGCGCCGCTGTCCGGGTCGAAGTCCAGGACCGCGACCCGCGCCCCGACGGGGCCGTCGAAGAACCCCAGCTCGCCGCGGATCGTCACGGCCTCCGCCGCCGGGAGCTCCTTGAAGTCCGTGGTCGTCAGGTCCTTGAGCAGCGTCCACACGCGGGCTGTCGCCATGGATCGGGCTCCTTTCGTCTGTTCCGAAAATGCTACTTCAA
>WNFV01014059.1_pt1 | contig 13337 bp, 10 predicted proteins | sample 5400101 | NCBI WGS metagenome assembly WNFV01 (sample SAMN13153361, study PRJNA577476) | soil metagenome | isolation source: 115 cm soil or saprolite under grassland replicate 1 | place: USA:California | collected 2016-06-15
GCGGTGAAGAACGCGCGGGAGATGGCGCTCCTGCCCTACACCTCGACCGCCCGCTAGCGCAGACCGGGAGCCACAGACATGAAGCTCATCCTCACCACCGATGTGAGCGGCCTCGGCGGTCCCGGTGACATCGTCGAGGTCAAGGACGGCTACGGCCGCAACTACCTCATGCCGCGCGGCCTGGCGATCGGCTGGACCAAGGGCGCCGAGAAGCAGATCCAGACGATCAAGCGGGCGCGGGACGCACGGGCGATTCGCGGCAAGGAGCACGCGAGCGAGGTCAAGAACCAGCTCGAGCAGCTCACCGTGAAGCTGGACGTGAAGGCCGGCGAGACAGGCCGGTTGTTCGGCGCGGTCACCCCGGCCGACGTCGCCGGCGCGATCAAGTCCGCCGGCGGCCCGCTGGTCGAGAAGCGCGCGATCGCGATCGCGTCGCCGATCAAGACCACCGGCACGCACGAGGTCTCCGTGCAGCTGCACCCGGAGGTCGCCGCGACCGTCAGGCTCGAGGTCGTCGCCGGCTGACCCCGGCACCCCGCCGTACGACGAAAGGCCCGTCCGCACCGTCCTCGGACGGAGCGTGCCGGGCCTTTCGATTTCCCTAGGACTTCTCGGGGGCGGGCCAGTTGACCGGTTGCGGGTCGGACCCGCCGGACCCGCCGGAGTCCTGGACCTCCGGCCAGTGCACGGGCTGCGGGTCGTCCTCGGCCCGCGCGACACCGGTGGTCAGGACGACGACCACCGCCAGTCCCAGCGCCGTACGACGGAATGCCGCGGACACGACGGCCCTCACTTCTTCGGCGCCAGCACGTAGACGACCGAGTCGTGCACCACGACCGCCTGGCCGCCGGTGATGCCCCACGGCCGCGCGATGTCCTGCGGAACCGTCTGCGGCCGCTGTCCGGGCACGACGGTGACCGAGGACTGCGAGCTGCCGAAGAACGTGGTGCCCATCACCGAGGCGGGCGAGAAGTTCGTCACGTTGTTCGTCTTGTGCTTGGCGAAGTCGATCAGGCACGGGCCGAGCGCCGCGACCTTCCCGACCTGGTCCGGCACCCACGCGCCCACGTCCTCCGGAGCCGGGGTGGTCGGGCAGGTGGCCAGCACCTTGCCGGTGCTGGCGTCGTGCACCGCGGGGATGCCGGCGCCGTCCTTGTTCGACCACATCGCGATCACCCGGCCCTGGCTGGCGAACGCGACGTGGTGGATGCTCACCGCGTTCGGCGGCTTCTGCAGGTCGACCTGCTGCGGGTTCTTGCCCGGCTCGCCCCACCACAGCGGACCGTAGTAGCCGGCCATCAGTGCCCGGTGCCCGTTCGCGAGCAGGAACGTGGCCCGCCGGGGCTTGCCGCCCACCTCGGCGAGCTGGTCGCCGACCACCACGAAGGCCCGGCCGTCGTCGGTGGCCGCCATCGGCGAGCCGCCGTAGAAGTTGACCAGCTGACCCGACTCGAGCTCGACCTCCGTGACCAGGCCGTCGCCCTTCAGCGGCCAGTACAGCAGCTTCTTGTCGGTCGGCACGGCCACCACCGGCTTGCCGTCGATACTGGTGAACACCGGGGACTCCGCGTGGTCGGGGACGTAGTCCTGCCACAGCACCCGGCCGTCCGCGCTCAACACGGCGACCTTCTGGTCGGTGGTGAGGACCGCCACCCGGGTACCGTCGGCGGCCACCGCGGGGACCGTGTCCTGGGCGATGTCGACCGACCAGGTGGCCTTCGAGGTGAAGCCCGGCGGAAGCGGGCGGGCGTCGAACACGTCGCTGTGGATCTGCGGCGGCGGCAGGCTCGGCAGCGTCGGCGGCCCGGTCGGCACCGGCGGCCCGGACGGCTCGCGCAGCAACAGGAACGCGACGGTGCCGCCGAGCAGCACGAGCGCCGCGCCGGCGGCCACCAGGACCGGCCAGATCGGCTTGCGCTTCGTCTCGGTGTTCACGTCGATCGCGTCGACCTGGCCGTCCGGGTGGATGACCAGCGGCCAGGAGGTTCCGTCCGGCTCGACGGCGGTCGCCTTGACCGCCCGGCCGAGCTGCCCCGCCCGCTCGGCCACGATGGCGATCGCCGACTCACGCGGATCAGCGGCTACCACGAGGTGGCTGCGCCCGGCGATCTTCACCTCGCCGTTGTGGGCGTCGTACAGACGGATGGTGATCTTCGGCCACGACGGGAGGCCCCTCTCAGCCACCGAGACTCCTCACCCGCGCCGTCCGGGAGTGCGCGCCCTGCCACCGCGGCGCGTGCCGGCGTGGGCGCTGGTGCTCACCGCGGGCCGTCCTGCGCTGACCCCTGATCGCGGTACAAACAATACTGACGCGCCGACGGGTCACGAGTGGCCACAGCCTGTGGACACGCCCCCGGCGCGGTTGTGGTGCCCGCCCGTCAGAATGCTACGGGTCGGTCCACAAGGGATCTGACGGGAAGGAGGGGGTCATGTCGCAGCCGATCGAGCAGCCGAACCCTTGGCAGCGCCACGGACAGCAGGACGCACCAGCGGTGCAGCAACCGCAGCCGCAGTACGAGCAGCCGCCGGGACCCTCCGAGCCGCTGGGTCCCCTGACCCCGCAGTTCGGGGTGCCGGTGCCGGACGCGGCGGAGCGGATGCCGCAGTTCGCGATCCCGGCCGCCGACACACTGTGGTGGGTCGGCTGCCACGGTGGTGCCGGCGAGACCACGATGTCCAAGCTGCTGCCCGGCACGATGGCCGCCGGGCACCGCTGGCCGATCCCGCCGCCGCCGATCCCGACGCCGATCGTGCTCGTCGCGCGCACGCACGCCACCGGTCTGCGCGGCGCGCAGCGCGCGGCCACGGAGTGGGCCTCGGGCATCGTGAAGGGCATCAGCGTGCTCGGCCTGGTGCTGATCGCGGACGCGCCCGGGCGGCTGCCGCGGGTGCTCGATGATTTCGCCGACATCGTCGGCGGAGGCGTTCCACGGGTCTGGGAGATTCCGTGGATCGAGGAGTGGAGACGCGGAGAGGACCCCAATCCGGAGAACACTCCTGACGAAGTATTCGAAGTCCTTGAATCTATCTATGCTCTCCGTGCGTCAAACCCCCCGGCCGGCCCGGCCACATACTGAAAGGTCCGTTGAATGTTCTACAAGTTCGTTCCGCTGCTGGCTCCGCTGAACAACCCGGTGGCGCCCGAGCCGATCCGGCAGAATGTCGAGAAGGTCGTCAACTGGGTGACCTGGATCGGCATGATGGTCTGCATCCTCGGCATCATCATCGCCGGTTCGATGATGGCGATCGGGCAGCGCCGTGGCGAGGGTGGCGAGCACGCGTCCCGGCTGGGCTGGGTCATCGCGGGCTGCATCGTGATCGGTGCCGCGTCCGGAATCGTCAACGCCTTCCTGGCCTGATCCGCTGACGATGGGCTTGTTCAGCCGGGATCCGGACGCCGACGACGACAACGCGACGAGCCCCTTCGAGGGGCGCGGGTTCGTGCTGTCGGCGATCATCGTCGGCGCCGTGGTGGTGTGCGGGGTCGCGCTCCTGTTGCTGGGGCGCGACTCGCACACTCCGACGGCCGGTCCGTCGCAGGCGCCGACCACGGCGGTGACGACCGAACCGACCGACCAGCCCACCGACGGCCCGGCCACGCCCGATCCAACCCAGCCGACGACGAGCCCGACGCAGCGTCCGGGCGGCGTCATGCCGTGCAAGCTGCCGGAGTCCGAGGAGGGCATGATCGCGGCTCCGCGCGCGGTCGTCTGGGACTTCCAGAACGGCGTGCTCGTGCCGCGCAAGGACGACCTCGGCCCGGGCGTCACCGATGACGACGGCCTGCAGCGGTGCTTCCGCAGGTCGCCCGCTGGAGCGGTGTTCGCGGCACTGACCACGCTCGCGCAGGCCGGCAACCCCGAGATGCAGCTGGCGGTCGTCCAACGCCGCCTGGCTCCGGGCGCGGGTCAGCGCAAGGCGCTCGCCGAGGCGCGCAGATTGAAGGCCTCGCCGACCGCGGACATCGCCCGCAACGAGGGCGGCTCGGTCCAGTACGTCGGCTACAAGGTGGTCGACTACACCCCGGGCCGTGCGGTGCTGAGCATCGCCATGCAGCTGAGCGGCAACAGCAACGGCGACAACTTCGGTGGCGTGGCGGTCACGATGGTCTGGCGTGACGGCGACTGGAAGATCCAGCTGCGGTCGGACGGCGAGCTGGGGCCGGAGCCGGACGCACTGGTCTCGCTCAACGGCTACGTGGCGTTCCGGGGCGCGTGATGATTCCCCTCTGCAGCATCCTGAGCCTGATGGGCGGATGCCTCACGGAACTGCTGAAGGGTCTCGTCTCCTGGGTTTTCAGCGGTATCTGGGCGGTGATCGAGTTCACCATGAAGAAGCTGATGGTGATCGCCGTCAACTTCATCATCGGGACCGTCGGAACGATCTGGATCAGGGTGCCCACGATCCCGATCGTGCAGGACGACGTGAGCTTCACGCCGACGGACTCGGTGCAGTTCATCCAGGGCAAGGTGATGTACCTCGCCTTCGCGGCGGCGACCGTGTCGGTCATCATCGCGGGGATGCAGATGGCGTTCACGCATCGCGGCGAGGCGCTGCGCGAGGTCGTCAAGAGCCTGCTGACGCTGATGACCGCCACGCTGTTCGGCGTCGCGCTGGTGTCGCTGCTCGTCTCCATCGGTGACGGGATGGCCGACATCTTCATCAAGGACGTCGTCAGCGGAGGGGACTTCAAGAAGCGGATCAGCGATGCGGTGACGGGTCCGTACCAGCAGCTGACCCTGCCGCTGATGCTGCTGCTCGGCGCGGCGATGATCTGCGCCGCGATCCTGCAGATCGGCATGATGTTCGTCCGCAACGGCATGCTCGTGCTCCTGATCGGCGTACTGCCCCTCGCCGCGGCGGCGACGAACACCGAGATGGGCAAGATGTGGTTCCGCAAGATCGTCGGCTGGCTGGCCGCGTTCATCGCCTACAAGCCGGTCGCGGCACTCATCTACGCCGTCGCGTTCAAGCTGTTCGCCTCGGAGGCCAACACCGGCACCGGGGTGATCCGGGTGGCGACCGGTGTGACGCTGATGGTGATGGCCGTCGTGGCGATGCCGGCCCTGATCCTGGTGCCGATGCTGATCTCGCTGTGCTCCTGGTGGAACATCGTCTGCAAGATCGAGAAGGGCCTGGACGACGCCTTCCGGTTCGTGATGGAAGGTGTCTTCAACATCTTCTACGCGGTGATCACGGAGCTGGTCACCATCGCCGTGAAGGCGATCGTGAAGACCGTCGGCACGATGTGGCTGTCCGTCCCGAACCCCAACATCGGTGACGCGGAGGGCCACCCGGTCCCGGTCGTGGAGTTCATGCAGGGCCGGATCATGTACCTGGCCGTCGTCTGCGCCACGGTCTCGCTGATCGTCGCCGGGATGCGGATGGCCTGGACCCAGCGCGGCGAGGCCCTGCGGCCGATGTTCAAGAGCCTGCTCACGTTCATGATCGTGACGTTCCTCGGGGTCGCGCTGGTCAGCGTCCTGATCACGCTCACGAACGAGTTCTCCAGTTGGGTGATCCACGACCCCGGTGACGGGATGACGTTCAACCAGCGGATCGACAAGGCCTTCGACGCGAAGTTCCCCGGGAAGCTGATCTTCGTGCTCACCGTGGGCATCGGCGCGATCCTCACGTCGATCATCCAGATCGGGCTGATGTTCGTCCGCAACGGCATGCTGATTCTGCTCGTCGGGGTGCTGCCGCTCGCCGCGGCCGCCACCGACACCGAGCTGGGGAAGGCCTGGTTCCGCAAGATCTGCGGCTGGATCGCGGCGTTCCTCGCGTACAAGCCCGTCGCGGCGCTGATCTTCTCCGCGTCGCTTCGGATGATGGGCGCCGACGACGGGAACTGGGCGACGGCCGCGACCGGCGTGGCGATGATGCTGATGTCGGTCATCGCGCTGCCCGCCCTGATCAAGTTCGTCGCGCCGGCGACGGGAGGCTGACATGGTTGCACTGTTCTGCTGGCTGGACTGGGACTGCTGGAAGCGGGTCCTGGGTGACCTGGTGGGCAAGGCCGTCGGGGCCGTCCTGGACATCCTGTTCACGCCGGTGATCAAGGCGATCTCGCAGGCCCTGGGCAGCATCCTGTCGACGATGGCGACGTTCTGGATCGGCGTCGACACCCCGACGCCGGACCACGGGGCGGCGTACACCACGATCGACTGGCTGCACGGCCGGCTGTGGACGTTCACCATCGCGGCGGCGACCATCTCGGTCATCATCGCGGGGTTCCGGATGGCCTGGGACCAGCGTGGTGAGGCGCTGCGTGACGTGTTGAAGAGCCTGCTGACACTGCTCGCCGTCAGCGCCCTGACCGTCACTGCCGTGAGCGGCCTGATCAAGGCCGGCGACAAGTTCTCGGAATGCGTGATCAACGCTTCCATCTCGAAGGTCGACCTGACGAAGAAGGACGCGAAGCTCGATCCGCCCCCCGTTCCGGGCGGCGGCTTCACCGAGGACAGCTGCAACAAGAACAAGTCGACCGCGCAGGATTTCGGCAACAACGTGATGCTGTTGCTGATGGGCGTGACGGCCGCCTCAGGCAATCCGCTGATGGGCATCATGCTGGCGATCGCGATGGGCTTGCTGGCGATTGTCGCGTCACTTCTACAAGTGATGATGATGATCGTCCGGAACGGCATGCTGATATTGCTGCTCGGGTTCATACCAATAGCCGCGGCCGCGACCAATACCGAGATGGGCAAGATGTGGTTCCGCCGCTGCGTGACGTGGCTGACCGCGTTCCTGCTCTACAAACCGGTCGCGGCGCTGGTCTACGCGGCCGCGCTGCGGATGGCGAGCACGGACATCGTGAACACGGGCCAGGAGGGGAACAACGCGCCCAGCGGCGCCGCGGTCCTCGACGACGTCGGCCGGGCCATCGTGACGTCGGTGACCGGGTTCGTGATGATGGGCCTCGCGCTGTTCGCGCTGCCCGCGCTGATGCGGCTGCTGACCCCGCTGGTGGCGGCGACCGCCGGTGCCAGCCTGATGCCGGGCTGGGTCGGCGGCGCGGCCGGGATGGCGGCGGAGAAGATGGCCAAGTCCGGGGCCAAGGGCTCCGAGATGGACTCGGACGGTCCGTCGGGTTCGCGCAACGTCCCGCAGACGCAGGGTCCCAGCGGTTCGGGCCAGGGCCGGGGCGGGTCGCCGGGTGCTCCCGGGCAGCAGGGCCCGACCGGCGCGAGCGGGACCCCCGGTACGGCGGGCACAGCGGGCAGCTCGGGTGCGTCCGCGGGCAGTGCCGGGGCGTCGGCCGGCAGCGCCGGCGCGACCGCGGGCAGTGCGGCCGCGGGCGCGGCGACCGCCGGTGTCGCGACGGTGGCGATCGAGGCCGCGAAGGCGGTCAAGAAGGCGGCCGACACGGTCAAGGAGGGCGTCCAGGACGCCGTCTCCGAGGGCGCCAACACGCAGGCGATGGATGAGGGCCCCCGTGGTAGCGCTTGATTTCTTCGAACCGATCACGAAGCTGGTCCAGGAGACCATCACGGTCATCATGGCCGAGCTCGGCACGTTCTGGGTGGGCATGCCGACCGACAACGTCGACTCCGCCGACAGCCCGGCGCGATGGGTCCAGGGCGAGCTGTTCTGGCTGACGTTCACCGTGGCCACGATCTCGGTGGTCATCGCGGGCGCGAAGATGGCTCTCAGCAGCCGCGGCCAGTCCGCCCGGGACGTGCTGCGCAGCCTGCTGACCCTGATCGTCGTGATGGGCATCGGGCTGACCGTCATCGAGCTGCTGATCGAGATCGGCGACCAGTTCTCCAAGTGCATGATCGCCTCGTCGATCACCGACCAGCTGGCGAACAAGGACCCGAAGACGATCGGACTCGGTGACCTCCGCTCGGCGCCGCTGGACCAGTGGAAGTGCGACGTCGACGAGCAGTCGCGCAAGGACTTCGGCGCCAGCATGCTCGCCGTGCTCGGCCTCGCCGGGCCGGCGGGCGGTGTCATGGGCATCGTGCTGATGATGTTCATCGGCGCCTGGGGCATCATCGCCTCGGCCGTCCAGGTCATGATGATGATCGTCCGCAACGGCATGCTCGTCGTACTCGTCGGAGTGCTGCCGGTGGCGGCCGCGGCCACGAACACCGAGACCGGCCGGGCCTGGTTCAAGCGATGCCTGAGCTGGCTGACCGCGTTCCTGCTCTACAAGCCGGTGGCGGCGTTCATCTACGCCGCGGCGCTGAAGCTGATGACGACCAGCTCGATCGCCGTGCTGGGCGGGTCGACGACTGCCGACACGGCCGGTGCGATGAAGAACGGCATCACCGCCGCGGTGATGATGACGCTCGCGATCGTGGCGATGCCGGCGCTGATGAAGTTCATGACACCGCTGGTCGCCGCGACCGCGGGCGGCGCGGGGCTGATGGCGATGACGACGGCGGGCCAGGCCGGTCACCAACTGGTCGCGTCGTCGCACGACGAGGCCGCCGCCGACATCACCGGTGACGGTCCGACCGGTGCGACGAACACCGGCTCGAACGGAGCGCCGTCGCAGACCGGCCGGCAGGGCGCGACCGGCTCCCGCGGCGCCTCGGGCAAGCCGGGCACCGGCAGCAAGACCACGTCCGGCAAGGGCGACGCCTCCGGCGGCAAGGCCCCGTCGACCGGGGGCAAGGGCAATGACGCCCCGGCACAGGGCCCCGGCGGTGGCGGTGGCGGCGATGGCGGCGCGAGCGGTCAAGGCGGCACCGGCGGCAGCGGCGGCTCGAGCGGCCCTGGAGGCGGCGGTTCCGGCGGCGGTAGCGGCGGCGGCGGAGGCCCGAAGGGCGGTGGCGGTCACGGCTCCGGGCCGAGCGGCATGGACACCGTGCTCGGTGGCCAGGACGGACCCGGTGGGTCGTCCGGCATGCTGCCCGGCACAGGTAAGGATGGCCCGGGCGGCGCGAAGGACGCCGCCGAGGTGATGAGGAAGTTCGGTAACGCGGTCGATCGTGCTGGGCACATCGCGAACAAGGCGATCGACGAGGCAGGCGGCAACCATGGATGAGGGGCGACGTGGCAACAGCTGAAAGCGCACCGAGGGCACGGACCTACGGCAACTGGCGCAAGCCGACCTCCGCGGGCATCGCGGGCCTGGGCGCGCTCGGCACGATGGTGATGATGGGTGGCCTGATCGCCATCATCATCGCGATGGCGGCGGGCGGTCTGGTCGGCGCCCTGGTGATGACGGTGATCGTCGGCGCCAGCCTGTTCCTGTTGATGACCAAGGACAAACACGGAAAGACGACCCTGCAGCGCATGTCTAATCGCATCGGATACCAGCGTGCCAAGGCCACCGGCCAGAACATCTACCGATCCGGCCCGCTCGGCCGGACCGCCTGGGGCAAGTTCCAGCTGCCGGGTCTGGCCGCGGCGTCACAGCTGAGCGAGAGCCAGGACTCGTACGGCCGGCCGTTCGCGCTCATCTACTACCCGAGCACCAAGCACTACACGGTCGTGATCAACGCCGAGCCGGACGGCGCGTCGCTGGTCGACGAGGAGCAGGTCGACATCTGGGTCGCGCACTGGGGTCAGTGGCTGGCCTCGCTCGGCCACGAGCCGGGCATCGTGGCCGCGTCGGTGACCGTCGAGACCGCGCCCGACACCGGCACCCGGCTACGCCGCGAGGTGTCCAAGAACATGCGCACCGAGTCGCCGCCGATCGCGCAGGCGATGCTCGCCGAGGTCGTGCACACCTACCCGGAGGGCTCGGCGATGGTGAACGCCAAGGTCGCCCTCACGTTCAAGGGTGTGGACCGCGGCGGCAAGCGGCGCAGCGAGGACGACATGGCCCGCGAGCTCGCGTCCCGGCTGCCGGCGCTGACCCAGAGCCTGAACGCCACCGGCGCGGGCGCGGCCCGTCCGGTGGGTGCGCAGGAGCTGTGCGAGACGATGCGGATCGCGTACGACCCGGCCTCCGCGGTGCTGATCGACGAGGCGCGCAGCCAGGGCGTCGCACCGGAGCTGAGCTGGACCGACGTCGGCCCGTCGGGCGCCCAGGCCTACTGGGACAAGTACCGCCACGACACCGCGTGGTCGGTGACCTGGTCGATGACCTCGGCTCCGCGCGGTGAGGTGTTCTCCAACGTGCTCGGCCAGCTGATGGCGCCGCACCCGGACATCGACCGCAAGCGCGTCACGCTGCTTTACCGCCCGCTGGACGCGGCCACCGCGGCCCGGATGGTCGAGGCCGACAAGCGCAACGCGATGTTCCGCGCCACCACCTCGAACCGCCCGTCGGCCCGCAACATGGCCGAGGCCCGGGCGGCCGAGCGGAGCGCGGCGGAGGAGGCCCGCGGCGCCGGCCTCGTCAACTTCGGCATGGTGGTGACAGGCACGGTGATGTCGGCCGAGCAGCTGCCGGACATGATCGCCGCGATCGACAACCTCGGCGCGACGGCCCGCATCCTGCTCCGCCCGGTGTACGGGTCGCAGGATTCCGCGTTCGCCGCCGCCCTGCCCCTCGGTCTCGTTCTGCCCATGCACCTGTCCGTGCCCGCCGGAATCCGGGAGTCGCTGTGACGGCCACACCAGCTGAGAAGGGCAAGAAGAACAAGAAGCAGCAGGTCGGCAAGCGGCCGGGTCCGCGCGGTTGGTGGGGCCGTGGCGGCGGCATGTCGACGTACGTGCAGGCCGCCGACGAGTGGCGGGGTACGACGGTCCAGGTCTGCGGCCTCTGGCCGTTCACCTCCGGCACCGGCAGCCCGATGGTCGGCGTACCGATCGGGCGGAACCTGATGTCCGGGGCGACGATGTGCTGTGACCCGATCAGCTGGTTCATGCGCGCGAAGCTGATCTCCAACCCGTCGATGTTCGTGCTCGGCAAGCCGGGTCTGGGCAAGGCACTGGACGTCGACACCGAGATCCCCACACCGGACGGCGTACGACGGATGGGTGACCTGCAGCCCGGCGACTTCGTCTTCGGCGCCGACGGACGGCCGACGCCGGTCGTCGCGGTCTCCGATGTGATGACGGACCGCGAGTGCTGGGAGCTCACTTTCTCGACCGGCGAGCAGATCGTCGCCGACGCCGAGCACCTCTGGGTGACCGAGACTGTCCCCGATCGCTACCGGGCGTGGACCGACCGATCGATCCCGCGTCAGCGCCGGCGGGCCGGCTCCGACGACGAGATCGCGCGGGTCGCGTCCCTCCGTGGCACCTTCGGTACGACGCCGACGACGGTCCGGGACGTCACCCGGGCACTCGGCTGGGCGGGGACGACGCGGGAGAGCGCGGCGTGTCGGTGGGCCTCGAAGGCAACACCCGTCAGCGTTCGCGGCGCACGCAGTTGGTACCAGCCCGAGGATCTGCTCGACGTCATCGACGAGGCGCTCGGCGCCGTCCTGAAGGACCAGCGTCCGGCACCGGCCGGGCCGGTGACCACGCGCGAGATCGCCTCCACGCTCGTTGCCCACGGCAAGAACAACCACGCGATCCGGGTGATGCCCGGGCTCGAGCTGCCTGACGCCGATCTCCCGCTCGATCCCTACGTGCTCGGGGCGTGGTTGGGAGACGGTCACACCGACGCGCCGCGCCTGACGACCGCCGACCAGGGCATCCTCGACCGCATCTCCGAGGCCGGCGTCGATTACGTCGAGCAGGGCCACTACCTCTACCACCTCCGGATCCCCGGCACGTACCGGCAGAAGGTTGTCGGACTCACCGAGGTGTTGCGCCGGCTGGGTGTCCTGGGCGACAAGCACATCCCCACGCCGTACCTGCGTGGATCGGACCGGCAGCGGCGCGCACTGCTGGCGGGTCTGCTCGACACCGACGGCACGGTCTCGCCCGCCGGTGGCCAGGTCCAGTACGTCTCGACGAACGAGCGGCTCGCCGCCGACGTCCAGGAGCTCGTCGCCAGCCTCGGCTACCGGTCGACGCTGCGTGAAGGCCGAGCACGTCTCGACGGCCGGGACATCGGACCGATGTGGACTGTGGGCTTCACCACCAGCGATGTTGTGTTCGGCCTGGAGCGGAAGCGTCGCGCGCACGCTGAGCGGACGGTCGGCCAGCCGGCGCGAACAGCGCGGAGGTATGTCGTCGGCGCCCGGATCGTCCCGTCGCGTCCGGTGCGCTGCATCCAGGTCGCGAACCCGGATGGTCTCTACCTCGCCGGGCGTTCATTCATCACCACGCACAACTCCACGATCACCCGGCGGATGGCGCTCGGCCTCGCGGGGTACGGCGTCCAGCCGCTGGTGCTGGGCGACCTGAAGCCGGACTACAAGGACCTGATCGAGTCGCTCGGCGGCCAGGTCATCCAGCTCGGCCGCGGCCGCGGCCACCTGAACGTGCTCGACCCGGGCGAGTCGCGCGAGGCCGCCCTGCGGCTCACCGGATCGGCCCGGCAGGCGATCCAGGCCGACGCGCACGGCCGCAGGCAGACGATGGTGTCCGCGCTGATCTCGATCATGCGGTCGGCGCCGCCGACGGACCGCGAGGAAACCATCATCGACGAGTCGCTGAAGGTGCTCGACGAGCGCCACCACGGCACGCCGGTGCTGCGCGACCTGCTCGCCGTGGTGCAGGAGGCGCCGGAGCGGGTCCGCAACGTGGCGCTCGACCGCGGCAGCATGGACCGCTACCGCGAGATCACCGAGGGCCTGGAGGCGTCGCTGATCGGTCTGGTCGGCGGCGGCCGGCTCGGCGAGATCTTCTCCGAGCAGACCGACAACCCGATGCAGATGGACCGTCCGGTCGTGTTCGACGTGTCCAACATCGACGACTCCGAGACCAGCCTGCAGGCCGCCGTGCTGCTGGCCTGCTGGTCGTACGGCTTCGGCGCGGTCGCGGTGGCCCAGGCCCTCGCGGACGCCGGGCTGGAGCCGCGGCGGCACTACTACGTGATCCTCGACGAGCTGTGGCGGGTGCTGCGCGCCGGGCGGGGCATGGTCGACCGGGTCGACGCGCTGACCCGTCTGAACCGGCAGCGCGGTGTCGGGATGGCGATGATCTCGCACACCATGTCCGACCTCCAGGCGCTGGCGAACGAGGAGGACCGGATGAAGGCGCGCGGCTTCGTCGAGCGTTCCGGCATGGCGATCCTCGGCGGCCTGCCGCGGGCCGAGATGCAGCAGCTGACCTCCGTGATCCCGATGTCGCAGGAGGAGCAGGACATGCTGATCGGCTGGCAGGACCCGCCGGCCTGGGACCCGCAGACCGGCGAGGAGGCGGCGCCGCCCGGCCGAGGCAACTTCCTGATCAAGGTCGGTGGCCGCCCGGGTATCCCGGTGCACGTCGACCTGACCTCGGTCGAGCGCGAGATCAACGACACGAACAAGCTGTGGAAGACCGGTGCCGCGGGGCAGCCGGTGCAGGTGGCGGTCTCGGATGACGGTTCCGAGGAG
>WNFV01009396.1_pt1 | contig 13334 bp, 15 predicted proteins | sample 5400101 | NCBI WGS metagenome assembly WNFV01 (sample SAMN13153361, study PRJNA577476) | soil metagenome | isolation source: 115 cm soil or saprolite under grassland replicate 1 | place: USA:California | collected 2016-06-15
CCGGCTCGATGGCGGCGACGGCCGTGACAGTCTCGACGGCGGGCCCGGCGCGGATCGGCTGGCCGCCCGGGACGGGGAACGCGACCGGGTCAGGTGCGGACCCGGGAGGGGCGATCGCGCAAAGGTCGATCGCAGGGACAGGGTGCGCGGCTGTGAGCGAGTCGTGGAGCCCCGCGGCGCCGGCCACTGATCCGCCAGGCCCGGATGTGCCGGAGGGCTAGCTCGGTGGTTCGCCGTCCGCGGCCACACCCGGACTCTCGCTCGAACGCGTCGGCCCCGAGCGGATGATCACAACCGCCTGGCTGCGCGGAAACGAGTCCGAGCCGCGGAGGAAGAGGCGCGGCGAGTGCCGCTCTCGAGCCTCGGCACGCGCCCTCTCGAACGCATCCTGGCGGCTGAGCCCGCCGGCCAGCAGCGTGCAGTGCCTGGCCTCGTCTATGTAGAGCACGTCGTACACGGGGTCGTGCGCCAAGGGCCTCGCGTCGGCGCGGAGCCGCTGCGGCGATTGTGCCTCCGCATGGCCCGAAAGTCCAGCCCGCAGCCGATCAGCCGCGACCGGCGGCCATGCCACGCAGCAGGGGCGCCGCGCGGTAGCGCTCCTCGCCGAGCTCGGCGCGCAGCGCGTCGAGGACGGCGAGCACGCGATCGAAGCCGATCGCCTCGCCCCACTCCAGCGGGCCGCGCGGGTAGTTGAAGCCGAGCCGCATCGCGGTGTCGATGTCCTCGGCCGTCCCGATCCCGCGCTGTAGCGCAAACGCCGCCTCGTTGACGATCTGGCAGACGATCCGGCCCAGCACAAGCCCCGGCGCGTCCCCGACCCACTCGACGTGCTTGCCGTGCGCGGCAAAGAGCTCCTCGGCGGCGGCGGCACAGCCGTCCGAGGTCGCCGGCCCACGCGTCAGCTCGACGAGCGGCGCCCGCGAGAGCGATCCGAGCGCGTAGTACCCGACGGCGTCCTCACCGGGCGCGAGCGAGGCGAGGCTTCCGCCGGTCAGCGGGATCGCACGGGTACCGCGACGCTCGATCGGTTCGCCCTCGGGCAGCTCCCAGACATCGGGGTCGGCCCCGGGGGGCTCGGGATCCTCGGGTCTGTGGCGGCCGTCGCCGTATCGGTAATAGCCGCGCTCCGCCTTTCGTCCCAGCCGTCCGGCCGCGACCATCTTCGCCTGGATCGGGTGTGGTTGCCAGCGCGGCTCGTGGAAGCTCTGTTCCCAGAACGACTTCGAGACCTCGAAGCCGACGTCGACCCCGACGAGGTCCATGAGCTCGAACGGGCCCATGCGAAAGCCGCCGCCGATCCGGCAGATGCGGTCGATCTGCTCGTGGCCGGCGATCCGGTCGCCGAGCAGGCGCAGGCCCTCGAGCCCGAACGGGCGGGCGATGCGATTGGCGATGAAGCCGATCTCGTCGGCGGCCCGGACCGGCGTGCGGCCCATGCGCTCGGCGACCCTGCGCAGCGCCGAGACGGCGTCCTCGGCGGTGGCGTCGCCGGGCACCACCTCGACGAGCTTCATCAGCGCCGGCGGATTGAAGAAGTGCATGCCGCAGACCCGCTCGGGGTGGGGGACCCCGGCGGCGACCGCGGTGACCGAGAGCGACGAGGTGTTGGTGGCGAGCAGCGCCTCGGGGCCGCAGACCTCTGCCAGGCGTCCGAAAAGCTCGCGCTTGAGCTCGAGGTCCTCGGGGGCCGCCTCGATCACCAGCTCGCAGCCCTCGAGGTCCTCGAGCCGCTCGCAGATGCGTATCCGCTCGCCCGCGGCCGCCGCGTCGGCGTCGCTCCACAGGCCACGCTCCGCGCCCTTCGCGAGCGCGCCGCGCAGGCGTTGCTCGCCGACCCGCAGAGCCTCGGCGCTCGCATCGTGGAGGCGAGTCTCGAAGCCTCCCAGGCACGCGACCTGGGCGATCCCCGCGCCCATCGTCCCGGCGCCGGCGACGCCGACGCGCTCGACTCTCAGCTCAGCTTCCGCCATCGCCCGGGTCGGGCGGGGGCTCGCGATCCCAGTAATCGACCTCGTCCTCGGCATGAAAGAAGCCGAAGACCTCGTCGGGGTCGTCGCGGGCGCCCGGCGGGCGACCCATGATGCCGAGCTTGCCCGTGTCGGGATATCCGCTGAGCTCGGGCGCGTTCATCTCGCTGACGACGAGGAGGCGGACGGGCACGTCGCTTCGGTTGACGATCTGGTGGGCGCCGTCCTCGCCGGTGCGAAAGGCGACCACCTCGCCCTCGTCGAGCTCGCGCCAGCCATCAGGCGAGCGCAGGCTGGGCCGGCCCGAGAGCACGACGAGCATCTCCTCGTTGGCGCTGTGCCAGTGATAGGGGAAGGTCGCCTGTCCGGGCGGGACCTCGTAGAGGCTGGCGCCGAGGCGCTCGGTCCCGGCCTGCCAGCCGATGCGGGCGCGCCGGTAGGTGAAGCCCTCGCGGTCCTGGTCGCTGTCGAACTCGGGGTCGAACACGTTCGTCACCCCGGCTCCCCCTCCCAGTAGTCCACCTGGTCGCGGAGCCGAAACCACGCCGCAAGCTCATCCTCATCCCCCCGCGACCCGGGCGGGCGGCTGATCACCCCCACCTTCTCGGAATCGGGGTAGACCATCACATCCGGGGCGTTCATCTCGCTGAACATCAGGTAGGGAGGTGCGGCGAGCCCGACAGCACCACCAGCATCTCTTCGTTCCCGTGCTGGTAGTGGTAGGCGATGCGCCGATCCTCGGGAGGCAGTTCGTAGAGACTGATCCCGAGCCGCTCGGCCACCGCCTGCCAGCCGAGGCGCGCCCGCCTCGGCCCGCCCTCCTGACCCTCGTCGAACTCCGGCTCGAAGACGTTGGGCATAGCCACCCTCCCGGACTCACGTCCCCCTGAACTTCGGCCTGCGCTTCTCGAGGAAGGCGTCCATTCCCTCGATGCGGTCGTCGGTCGCCATCGCGAGCTCGTAGAGTCGCCGCTCCATCTCGAGTCCTGCCGACATCGGCGTCTCCTCGGCGGCGAGCACCGCCTGCTTGGCGAGACGCGTCGCTATCGGCGGCCGGGCGGCGATCCGCTGAGCGAGCTCCAGCGCCTGCTCGAGCCACTGCTTCTTGCGGACGACGACGTTGACGATGCCGAGCAGCTCGGCCTCGCCCGCCTCGATCCGGCGTCCCGTCAGCACGAGCTCCATCGCTCGCTGCTTGCCGAGGACCCGCGCCAGCCGCTGCGTTCCGCCGCCGCCCGGAATGATCCCGAGCGTTATCTCCGGCTGGCCGAACTCGGCGGTCTCCGAGGCGACGATCAGGTCGCAGACCAGCGCCAGCTCGCAGCCGCCGCCGAGCGCCCAGCCCGACACCGCGGCGACCAGGGGGGTGCGGCAGGACGCGAGCCGCTTCCAGAACCCAGCCGCCGGATGGACGAGCGAGTCCTGAAAGGTCCGCTCGCGCAGCGCCGCGATGTCGGCGCCCGAGGCGAACACCTCATCGGAGCCCGCGATCACGATGCAGCGGACCTCCTGATCGGCGTCGAAGCCCTCGACGGCGGACGCGAGCTCCTCCATGACCTCGGGCGACAGCGCGTTGCGGGCCTCGGGGCGGTTGATCCGGCACAGGGCGACATGGCCGTCGACCGAGGTCTCGACGACGCTCATCCCGCCGGCTCGTAGGGGGTCATGGCGTTGATCCCGGTGGCGTCGCGCCCGATGATCAGCTTGTGGATCTGCGAGGTGCCCTCGTACAGGGTCGTGACGCGGGCGTCGCGCAGGTAGCGCTCGACGGGGTGGTCGTCGACGTATCCCGAGCCGCCGTGGACCTGGATCGCCGCGTTCGCGCACTCGACGGCCGACTCGGTCGCGTACAGCTTCGCGATCGACGTCTCGACGGTGTTCGGCTCGCCGGCGTCCTTGAGGATCCCGGCGCGGCGCACGAGCATCCGGGCGGCGTCGCGGCGCACGATCATGTCGGCGATCAGCTCCTGGACGAGCTGGAAGCGCGCGATCGGGACACCGAACTGGTGGCGCTCCGTCGCGTAGCCGACCGACGCCTGGACGCAGCCCTCGCAGATCCCCACGCAGCCCGCGGCGACGCTGTAGCGGCCCGAGTCGAGGGCGCTCATCGCTACCTTGAAGCCGTCGCCGATCTCGCCCAGCATCGCCTCATCGGAGACCTCGACGTCATCGAGCGATATGGCGGCGGTGTCGGAGGCTCGCAACCCGAGCTTGCCGTGGATCTCCTGCGGCGCGTAGCCGTCATTTGACGTTGGAACGAGAAAGCAGGCCAGCCCGCGGTGGGCCTTGTCGGGGTCGGTCTGCGCGAAGACGAGCGCCACGTCGGCGACGTTGCCCATCGAGATCCACATCTTCTGGCCCGAGATCCTCCAGCCGACGTCGCTGCGCGTGGCGCGCGTGCGCAGCGACGCGGCGTCCGACCCCGTGTCGGGCTCGGTGAGCGCGAAGCACCCCAGGGCTTCGCCCGAGCACAGCCGCGGCAGCCACTCGCGCTTCTGCTCCTCGGAGCCCCAGCGTTCGATCGAGCCACAGACCAGCGACGTCTGTACCGAGACCACGGTCCGCATCGAGCTGTCGCCGCGGCCGACCTCCTCGACGATCAGCCCGTAGGTCAAGTAGTCGAGGCTGCGTCCCCCGTACTCCTCGGCCACGGGCGCCCCGAGGTAGCCCATCTCCCCGAGCTTGCCCGCCAGCCGGCGGTCAAAGCGCGCCGCGCGGTCGTTGTCGCGCGCCCGGGGCACGATCTCGCGGTCCGTGAAGTCGCGCGCGGTCTCCTGGATCAGTCGCTGCTCGTCTGAGAGCTGGAGGTCCACCGCGCGGAAGCCTAGTTGCGGGCGGCAGGCAGCGCCGCGCGCGCTTACTTCTTCTTCGGCTTCTTCTTCAGCTTGACGGCGTGGCTGTCCTCGCTCGATGCCCCGAGGTCGTCGGTAGCGGTCGCCGTGATCGCCGCTTTGCCCTTCTTGCCCGCCGCGAATGCTTTCTTGAGAAGCTTGCGCGCCTTCTTCGGCACCGCGAGCTCCACGACCACGGGCTGTCCGGGCTGAAGCTCGACGGTCCGGGGCGGGAGGTCGAACGCCTTCGACTTGCTCGCCGCCGCGCGCTTCTCGGGCTTCGGCGCGCTCACCGTGCCGCCGATCGTCACCGTCGCGTCCTCGTTCTGCGAGACGACCGTCACCGGGATCGTCTTGACCGACTTCTGCTTCGCCGGACCGGAGAGGTCGAGCGCCGGCGGGTTGAGGGGCTGCCACGAAGGACTGTCGTCGTATACCGGGGAGTAGGGGAAGGGCGCCTGGTCCTGCCCGCTGGGATCCATCGTGAAGAGCTCGTAGTTGTCCATGGCAGAGGTGCGAACGAACAGGATCTGCTGTCCGTCGGGAGAGAAGACCGGGTCGGCGTCGTTCACCGAGTTGGCGGTAAGTGGCGTCGGGTTCTGTCCGTCGGCGTCCATTGCGAAGATCTCGGCGCCGTTGAAGCCGAAGATGCGGGTGAACACGATCCGCAGCCCGTCGGGGGAGACGTCCGGCGTGACGTCGTCCGCGGAGCTGTCGGTCAGGGGGACCTGGTTCTGTCCGTCGGCGTCCATGGCGAAGAGCTCGTAGTCGGCGCCGTCGAAGCGCGAGAACACGATCCGCTGCCCGTCGCGGGAGAAGATCGGCTGTTGGTCGTCCACCGAGTTGTCGGTCAGAGGGACCTGGTTCTGGCCGTTGGCGTCCATCACGACGATCTCGCCGTCGTTGCCGTCGTAACGTCTGAAGACGATCCGCTTTCCATCGGGGGAGAAGGCCGGCTCGCTTACGGACGGCCCCTCGACCAGCCGGACCTGGTTCTGGCCATCGGCGTCCATCACGAAGATCTCGCTGCCGGTGCCAGCGCCACGTGTGAAGACGATCTGCTCGCCGTCGGGCGAGTAGGCAGGGTTATCTTCGAAAACCGTGTCGTCGGTTAACGCGACCGCGTTCTGGCCCGAGGGATCAATCGTGAGGATCTCCTCGTCTTCCGCGCCGGGCGAGCGCACGAACGCGATCTTCCCGTTCCCGCCCGGGAACGCCGCACCTGCCGTGGTGGCCCCGACTGCGGCGAGCATCGCCACGACGATGCAGGCCATGAGCCCGCCCAAGCTTGTCCGGCCACCTCGCATCGCGCCCTCCCGCACCTCGTTGACCGCTGACACGGTAGCTGGTTTCCCTGCCCTGCCGATGCGCTTCAGCAATCGAAGCGCACGATTTGGCCCCTATGGCGGGGTCAACGTTCCTCTCGTCGGCTAACCCAGCTCGCGCTCGATCGTGGCCCGCAGTGCGTCGGCCGCTTGGCGGGTTCGTTCCGGCGCACCGGGAAGCTCGGTCCCGTCGACCGCCGAGATCGGATGCACCTCGCGCGTGGTGGAGGCCAGGAACGCCTCCTCCGCCCCGCGCAGGTCGTCGACGTCCCACTCGCCCTCGGCGACGTCGAGGGCGGCGAGGATCCGGTCCCGGGTGATCGAGTTCAGGATCCCGACTTCCAGCGCGGGGGTGCGAAGCTCGCCGCCCGACACCCAGAACACCGCCGATGTCGGAGCCTCGAGCACAACCCCGTCCGGACGCACGAGGATCGCCTCGTCGGCCCCCTTGCTCGCGGCGATCCGGGTCGCCTGCATGTTCGCGGCGTAGGAGGTGGACTTGACTCCGGTGAGGATCTCGGTCGGCGTGTAGGTGACCGTCGCGACGCGGGCCGATTCTGCCCACTCGGGCAGCGGCTCGGTCATGGCAATCCGCCGCCCGCCGCGCGTCACCACGATGCGCAGCGCGGCGTCGTCGTCTCCGAACGCATCGAGCAGGGCGGCGACCTCGCGCTCGACGGCGCCGCGGTCCACCGGCAGCTCGATCGCAGCAGCCGACCGCTCGAGTCGATCGAGGTGCTCGCGAAGCGCGAACGGCCGCCCTGCGTAGAGGCGGATCATCTCGAAGACCCCGTCGCCGCGCAGCAACCCGTCGTCGGCGACGGGCACGCTCGCCCCCGCGGTGGGCGAGATCTTCCCGTCGATGCTGGCTAGCTCCGCGACCGCCATCGGACGCCGCGAGGCTACCTCAAGCGATCCTGGAGTCCCGCGGCGTTCAGCGCCTCGGCCTGGTCGACGTAGAAGCGCAGCGCGGCGGCCTTGCCACCGCGCACGGTCCATACCATCGCCACGTCCCTGTCGATCTCGATCCCGCTTCCGCTCCCGCGACCGTGGGAGCGCAGGAGCGCCACCACCTGCTCGCCGGTGTCGTACAGCGCTTCGGGGTCCCACGCGAACTCCTCCCAGACCTCGCGCACCTCGCCGTAGAAGCGCCTGATCCCGTCGTGGCCCTCGTAGGTGGCCGGGTTGAACACGCGCTCCGACATATCGAGGTGAAAGTCGGGGTCGCACAGTTCCACGAGGGCCTCGATGTCACCCGCGTTCAGGGCCTCGTAGGCCGAGCGAACGAGCTCGATGTCTTGCTCCGACACGGGTGAACCTCCGATTATCCGTATCGCCTACGCGCGGTCGCCGGCTGCCGGGTTCTCTACCACGGTGGCGACCCCCTGGCCGACGCCGACGCACAGCGTCGCGATCCCGTAGCGGGCCCCGCGGCGGCGCATCTCCCACAGAAGCGTCGTGAGGATGCGCGCGCCCGAGCAGCCGAGCGGGTGGCCGAGCGCGATCGCGCCGCCGTTGACGTTGAGGCGCTCGGTGTCGATCCCGAGCTCGCGCGCGCAGGCGATCGACTGGGCGGCGAACGCCTCGTTGAGCTCGACCAGCTCGATGTCGTCGATCGTCAGCCCGGCGGCCTCGAGCGCGCGCGGCACCGCGCGGACCGGGCCGATTCCCATGTACGCCGGGTCCACCCCCGCGACCCCGATCGAGACGACGCGGCCGAGCGGCGTCGCGCCGAGCTCCTCGGCTCGACGCTCCGAGGCGAGCACGAGGCAGGCCGCGCCGTCGTTGAGCGTCGAGGCGTTGCCGGCCGTGACCGTGCCGCCCTCGCGGAACGCGGGCCGCAGCTTGGCGAGCTTCTCGAGGCTGCTGTCGGGGCGGGGTCCCTCGTCGACCTCGACGAGCGTTGGGTCGGCGCCGTCCTGAGGCACCTCGACCGGGACGATCTCGTCGGCGAAACGTCGCTGCTGGGTGGCGTCGACGGCGCGCTGATGGCTGCGCAAGGCGAACTCGTCCTGCTCGGCGCGCGAGATCGAGTAGCGCTCGGCGACGTTCTCGGCGGTCTCGCCCATCGCCTCGGTCGAGTGCTGCTCGGCCATCCGTGGATTGATCAGCCGCCAGCCGAGCGCCGTGTCGTGCATCGTCTGCTCGCCCCGGGGCAGCCCGGTCTCGGGCTTGGGCACCACCCACGGCGCGCGGCTCATCGACTCGACCCCGCCGGCGAGGTAGAGCTCGCCCTCGCCGAGGCGCAGCGCCCGGGATGCCTGGTTGACGGCCTCGAGCCCGGAGGCACAGAGTCGGTTGACGGTCACCCCGGGCGTCTCGACGGGGAGGCCGGCGAGCAGCGCCGCCATCCGCGCGACGTCGCGGTTGTCCTCGCCGGCCTGGTTGGCCGCTCCCATGTAGACGTCCTCGACCGACGCGGGGTCGAGGCCGCTGCGCTGCACCGCGGCCGCTACGACGTGCGCGGCGAGGTCGTCGGGGCGCACACCCGACAGGGCGCCGCGATAGCGGCCCATCGGCGTGCGCAGGGCGTCGATGATCAGCGCGTCCGGCATGCAGCCTCTATCCTCGCAAGACCCCGTGGAGTTCATGCTCGTCACCATGGTGATGATCGGTCTGATCATCCTTGTGCTCGTCCTGCTGGCCCGCGCGTACCCGGGAAGCGGCGCGGACCTGCTCGACTGGAAGCCGACTCGCTCCTACGAGGACGAGGCGCGCCTCGAGACGGAGGACGTGCAGCAGATGATCGAGGCCCAGAACGAGTACCGCCGCAGGCGGGGCGCCGAGGATCTCACCGAGGCCGACGTGAACAAGTGGGCCGAGGAGGACGAGGCGGTTCGGCATCGGGCGCGCAGCTCAAACGAGAAGCGGCTCGATGAGCTCGAGGACGAGTTCGGCGTCTGAGCGACCGCTTGCGACGTGGCGCGGGCGCTCCTGGTCGGATGCGGTTGCCGGGGCCGCGAGCTAGGCGCCCGGCTGCTGGACTCGGGCTGGCAGGTTCGCGGCACGACGCGGGACCCCGCCAACGTCGCGGCGATCGATCGCGCCGGGATCGAGGCCGCGCTGGCCGATCCCGACCGGATCGGGACCGTGCTCGACCAGATCGAGGGAGTCGCTGTGCTCGCCTGGCTGCTCGGATCGGCGCGCGGTGAGCGGGACCAGGTGGAGGCAATCCACGGCCCACGGCTGGAGCGCCTCTGCGAGGAGCTCGTCGACACCCCCGTGCGGGGGCTGGTCTACGAGACCGCCGGCACGGTGCCCCCCGAATGGCTGCGCGAGGGCGGGCGGGTGCTCGACCACGCCTCGAAGCGCTGGCGGATCCCGGTCGAGCACGTGAACCACGACCCCTCGGACTGGAGCGGCTGGACGCAGGCCGCGGCCGCGGCGTTTCGGCGCCTGATCGGTACCTGAGCTCGGCTACTGGAGCGGCTGCGCAGGCTTCTGCGGGGCGTCCGGGGCCGACCACGGCGCCTGGGCCGGGTTCGAGTCGGGCGGCTGGTCGAGCTGGTCGACCAGGAACAGCAACCCAATGAAGACCACGCCGACGATGGCGAAGAAGACGACGAAGCTCATGATCACCCGCTGGCGCGTCGGCCCGTATGTCTGACCCGTCACCCCGCGGCGCTTCTCCTGGCCCATCGCGTCGACCGTCGAGAACTCGCGCCCGGCGAGCCGCTCCTGGGGAGGCACGTGGTCGATCTTGGTGTGGGCGCCGATCGAGGGAGCGGTGGGCTCGGTCGTCTCCTCGCTGGACTCGGGCGCGCTCTCCTTGTCGTCGGGTGGGGTGCGCTCCTCCGGCATCGCGGGCCAACCTTACCGCGGTGATCCTCCCGCGCGCCACCCCCAACCGGCGCCGGTTCGCGCCCCACGGCTAAATGGCTAAGATCGGATAGAGATTCGACTAAATGACTGAATGCGAGGTGCTGCCATGGCCGACTATGAAAATGACGTGCTGGTCGAGACCGATTGGGTCGCGGAGCACCTGAACGACGACGACATCAGGATCGTCGAGGTCGATGAGAATCCGGCGCTCTACGCGGAGGCCCACATCCCTGGCGCGATCGGCTTCGACTGGAAGGCCGAGCTCCAGGACCCCGTGAAGCGTGACTTCCTCAGCGCGGAGCAGTTCGGCGAGCTGATGGGCTCCAGGGGGATCTCCAACGATCACACGGTCCTGTTGTACGGCGATCGCAACAACTGGTTCGCGGCCTACACCTACTGGTACTTCAAGTACTACGGCCACGATGACGTCAAGCTGATCAACGGCCCGCGGGAGAAGTGGATCTCGGAGGGTCGCGAGACGACGACCGAGGTCCCCGCGCACGAGCCCGCCGAATTCAAGGCCAGCGGCCCCGACGACGACATCCGCGCCATGCGCGACGAGGTGCTCGACGCGCTCGACGAGGACACCAAGCTCGTCGACGTCCGCAGCCCCCAGGAGTTCTCGGGCGAGCTGATCGCGATGGCGGGATACGAGCAGGAGGGCGCGCAGCGCTCCGGACATATCCCCGGCGCGGCATCGGTGCCGTGGGCCCAGGCCGTCAACGAGGACGGGACCTTCAAGCCGGCGGACGAGCTTCGTGAGCTCTACGAGTCGAAGGGCGTGCTCGACGGCGGCGACGTCATCGCCTACTGCCGGATCGGCGAGCGCTCGGCGCACACCTGGTTCGTGCTCCACGAATTGCTGGGCCACGACGACGTCAAGAACTACGACGGCTCGTGGACCGAGTGGGGCAACATGGTCAACGTCCCGATCGAGAAGGACGTCTAGGGTCCACTCGCCCAGGCGCGGCCCGCACGCACCGCGGGCCGTGCACTGCTGCACGCCTGGCCGGGTGTGGCGAGCGCCCGGCCGGCGCGCTGTAGCCTCCGTTCGATGGGCAGGGGACGTAAATTCCTCGCCGCGATTGCGGCGTCGGCGACCGCGAGCCTGGCCGCCGCCGGAATGGCGCCGGCACAGGATGCAGGGCGTGGCTACGCCCCCGGGGAACTGGTGGTGCGCTTCGCCGCTGGGACCGACCGCGCCGAGCAGGCGGCCGTCCGCGATGAGCTCGGCGTCGAGCTGGCCGACGACCTGTTGCTGCCCCGCGCCGAGGTCGTCGAGCTCCCGAATGGCGAGTCAGTGCGCGAGGCGGCGCACGCCTTCGATCAGCGTCCCGAGGTGCGCTACGCCGAGCCCAACTCCTATTACTACCTCGACGGCGTGCCCAACGACCCGCTGTTCTTCGAGCAGGCGGGCCTCCACGACACCGGGCAGTCGTTCGGCGACCTCGACCAGGTCCCGCCGAGCTTCCTGGGCACCTATGACGCCGACATCGACGCGCCCGAGGGATGGAGCATCGCCACGGGCAGCACCCAGGTCACGATCGCGATCGTCGACAGCGGGGTCGACTACTCGCATCCCGACCTGGCCCCCAACATCGTTCCCGGACACGACTTCGGAGCCGATGACGACGATCCCTTCCCGGAGGGCAGCGACCACGGCACCCACGTAACGGGGATCGCGGGAGCGGTCGGAAACAACGGGCTCGGCGTCGCCGGCGTGAGCTGGTACTCGAAGCTGATGCCGCTCAAGGTCTCGAGACCGGACGGCACGATCGTCGCCTCGGATGTCGCCGATGCGTTCACCTACGCCGCAAACCAGGGCGTGGAGGTCGTCAACGGGAGCCTCGGCGGACACAATCCCTCGATGTCCATCCGTGATGCGATCGACTCCGCTCCCAACACCTTGTTCGTGGTCTCGGCGGGCAACGACCAGCTCAACGTGGACGATCCCCTCGACCTCGACCCGCAGCATCTGCAGTTTCCGTGCGAGCACACGGCGCTGAACCTGATCTGCGTGACGTCGACCAACCACAACGACGAGTTCGCGTCCAATTACGCGAACTACGGCCCGAGCTCGGTCGACCTCGCGGCGCCTGGCTCGAGCATCCTCAGCACCACGTTCGGGACCTCCTTCGCGTACACGGGCCCCTACGTCTTCAAGAGCGGGACCTCGATGTCGGCGCCGATGGTGGCCGGTACCGCGGCGCTGTTGTTCGGCCTCAACCCCGGCGTCTCGGTCGCCGAGGTCAGGGCCGCGATCCTCCAGAACGTCGACCCGGTGCCCAGCCTGGCCGGGATCACCGTGACAGGGGGCCGGCTCAACGTCAACAAGGCGCTCGGCGGCAGCGGCGAGCTCGACGTCGACACCGTGATCGCCACGGGGCCGCGGCACAAGACCCACAAGAAGCGCGCCCGGTTCAGCTTCGTCTCGCCGACGCATGTCCCGGCGAGCTTCATGTGCCAGATCGACGACAAGGGCTGGGAGCCCTGCATCGGATTCGCCAAGTACAAGGTCAAGCCGGGCAAGCACGTCTTCGCGGTCAAGGCGATCGATCAGATCGGCCGCGAGGACCCCACGCCCGCCACGCTGAAGTTCAAGGTCAAGCCGCGGCGGAAGTAGCCGCGCCTCTCAGCCCGAGGCCTCACCGCCGATCCGCTCGAGCAACGAGCCGAGGATGCGGGCCGTCGCCCCCCAGATGAGGTGGTCGCCGACGAGGTAGGTCGGGGTTCGGATCGGCACGCCGCGGCGGATCAAGCGCCGCATCGCGAACCCCGCGCGCAGCTCGTCGAGAGTGAACATCAGCATCGCGGCAACCTCGGTGGGGTTGGGCTTGAAGTCGAGCCCCTCCGGGATCAGCCCGACGAACGGGTGGACCTTGTAGCCAGTGACGATCGTCGACACGGGCGGCAGTGCGCCGAGCACATCGACGGCCTTCGGGTCGAGTCCGATCTCCTCCTCGGACTCGCGCAGCGCCGTCTGGAGCATGCCCTCGTCGGGGCTGTCGGGACGGCCGCCCGGAAAGGAGATCTCGCCCGCGTGGCGGCGCAGGTCGGGGCGGCGCTCGGTGAACACCAGGCCGCGGCGCCGGGATTCGCCGAACAGCGGCACCAGGACGGCGGCGTCGGCGCCGCCGTGGGCATCCATCGCGGCGGCATCATCAGGAGCCAGAAGGGCGGCGCGCAGGTCATCGAAAGAGTCATTCACGGGTCTATGCTTGATTCAACCAGCCCATCTCGGAAGGGACGGCGAGCGTGGCCGAAGCGCTTCTGATCATCGACTTCCAGAACGACTTCACCGCCGGCGGTGCCCTGGCGGTCCCCGAGGGGGACGACATCGCGGGGCCCGTGAAGCGCCTCGCCGGGCGCTACGAGCACGTCGTCGCGAC
>WNFV01006855.1_pt1 | contig 13333 bp, 13 predicted proteins | sample 5400101 | NCBI WGS metagenome assembly WNFV01 (sample SAMN13153361, study PRJNA577476) | soil metagenome | isolation source: 115 cm soil or saprolite under grassland replicate 1 | place: USA:California | collected 2016-06-15
GACCGTATAGACCGTGCTCCCGCAGACGATCTCGTCGCCTGTCACGTCTTCAGTGTTGTGATGGGCCGGCTGGTTCGCGCTCGCGGGCGAAACCACCGCGGCAGCAGCAAGCACGAGCGCGAAAAGCGAAAGCAACTTCTTCATCAAGAACCTCCCTTTCCCGATTGCCCCGTGCTCAGATAAGACCAGGTTCGTCGGGAGACTTCAACCACTGGCCTGCCCGCCTCCGGCCGATCGACACGCTGCCCGGGCCAGCGGGTCAGAAGAAGATCGCAGATGACTTTCGCGCCGCCTTCCCTGACCTTGAGGTCACGGTCGATTTGATCATCGGTGAGCAAAACCTTGTCGTTGGCCGCTGGACGGCGACCGGGACCCACCTCGGATCATGGGGTGGCCTAGAAGCGAGCGGGCGGCGAGTCAGCTTCTCCGCCGCCAACATCTTTCGCTTCGAGCACGGGAAGGTCGCGGAGATTTGGAATCACCGGGACGACCTCGGCCTTCGAGAGCAGGTCGGCGCGGCGATCTACGCGGGTGCAGCACCCGGGGACTGAACGCAACACATTTCCGCAGCGGCTCGAGTCAGGAAGTCGCGACCGTAGACGAGGCGGAGGTAATGGCCAAAGCCGGTTCCGTAATATCGAGCGCTCCGCCGGACATCTACGGTCAGATGAACCCATCTGAGCAGCGTCGCCTCGCCACGGCGGGAAACGGAATGCACTCTTGACTGCAAGTAGAGACGTGGAGGCGCAGTTCGACGCCTGCTTTCGCGCTCACTATGCAGAGGTATTGGCCTATGCGCTGCGGCGCCTCGGTGAGCGGGGCGCTGCCGAAGACGTGGCCGCCCAGACCTTCGCCGTGGCTGGCGCCGTCTAGGCGCCTGCCGGCCGATCCGCTTCCGTGGCTCCTCGGCGTCGCCCGCCACGTAATCCAAAACGAGGCCCGTTCAGCGCGGCGACGATCGCGGCTCCTCGCCCGCATTACCGGCCAGCATCGACCGATGGCTGCTGCCGATCCCGCCGATTCGGTGCCCGAGCGCTCGGACATTCTCGCCGCCCTTGGCCGCCTCAGTGAAGCCGATCGCGAGGTCCTTCGCCTCGCGGCCTGGGAGGGGCTGGACGCTCGCCGGGCAGCTGCGGCGCTCGGCTGCACGCGGGGCGCGTACGCGCTCCGTTTGCACCGGGCGCGGCGTCGGCTAGCGAAAGAACTGGCCGCGTCCGGACATATTGGCGATGAGGACGAACCAGCTCTTATGACCGAGATGGCGCGAGAGGAGACAGGATGAACGAGAGGACCGATCATGAAGGCCCCGCCTTCGCGTTGCTGCGGTCCGCGAACCCGGTCGAGCTAGAGGACATACGGCGGGAGCTGGGCGAGGAGAGGCTCGCCGCGGCCCGGGCTCATGCCTACGCGACCCTCGAACAAACTCAGCCCGTCGTCGAGCGCCTTGCCGCAGCCCACTCGCCCAGGGCCGCCCGTCGCGTGGGGCTCCTGGGCGCAGCGGGCGTCGCCGCCGCGGCCGTGGTGGTGGCCCTGACCGGACTCGTACCCGTGCTCCCAGGTGGCGGTGAACCCGCGACAGCCCTGCGTGTACTCAACGCTGCCGCCAGTGTCGCGGCGGCTCAGCCCGCGACTGCGCCGGGACCAGGCGAATACACATATGTGAAGCAGCGATGGGGCATTGTCGGTGGGCCAGGCGGAACGGTGGAGTGGTGGATCGCCTCGGACGGCTCGGGGCGGATGCACCGGAACGGCGCACACACGATCGGGGTCTGGGTCATGACCCAGGAAGGCGGTCGCGGGGAGCGCCGCGTCTTCGTGGAGGGCCACGATCGCACGGCCCGCGATGCCACCTTCGGCCCCGGACGCTTCGGCGAGTTCTACGAGAAGGTCAATCCGGGCGTGTTGGACGGTCGCATCGACGGGCTACCATCCGATCCTAAGGCGCTGGAGGTCCTGCTCCGCCGCAAGCGGCGCGAGGCGCCAGACTTCAACCCCGATCCAACCACGCAGAGCCTCCAGATGCTGCAGCTGATCGAGGAGATCCTCGCCAACCCGCTTGCCTCGCCTGAGCTGCGCGGTGCCGTCTACGAGATCGCTGCGGGGCTCGAAGGCGTGGAGATCAGGGAGCACGTGGCGGATCCCGTCGGGAGGGCAGCGAAGGCGATTGCTCTTTGTTCCGACGCAATCCCCGCGCGCTACGAGGTCTTCTTCGATCCCGCCACGTCAGCCACGCTCGGGACGCGAGAGGTCAATTCAGTCCCCTGCGACGACGTGCGCTCACATGGCTCCGGGCTCGGCAGCTACAGCGTCAATCTCGAACAAGCAACGGTCGACTCGATCCACAAGCGACCCTGAGGAGGCGTCTGCAGTTCGTGGTCGACTACGCGCGCGGCTACCGCCTCGTCGGCCGGGGCGAAGGCTGCTAGGGGCTCACAGGGACGGCCCCGTCAACCGTATCCGTGACCTCTGCCACGGCATTCACGATCTCGGGCGGGAGGGCCTCCAGCGGGGACGGAGGAGGCTCGGTGCCGCCGCTACCCGCACCCGAAGGTGGCGGGCCGCTCGTCGATCCGCTGTCTCCCCCACTCGTCGGCGCCCCCGCGGTCTGAGCCGAAGCCACGCCCGCCGCACGCTCGACGACCTCGGTCACCTTCGAAAAGGCCGCCGTCGTTCCGCGGCTGTTCCGAGCACGGACCTTCACGCGGACCGTGGATCCGATGTCCAACCGCCTCAGGCGATAGGTCTGCGACGTTGCGCCGGAGATCGTCGTGCAGCTCAGTCCTCTCCTATCGCAGCGCTGCCAGCGGTAGGCGAGGCTGCTCTCGCCCAGCCACCGACCGCTTCGAGCCTCGAGGGTCTCCCCGGAGCGAGCGGTCCCGAGGATTCGTGGCCGCGACGTGTTGAGAGGCGCCGTCAGGCCGAGCGCGGCCAGGGTGCGGAGGGCATTGACGCGCCCGTATTCCACCCCGCCGATCCCGTGTCGCGCTGTCCTTCTGAGGGCCTGCTCCAGCGACTCCCTGCCGAGGCCCGGATCGAGCGAGAGCGCGAGCGCGGCGATCCCGGAGACGATGGGGGTCGCCGAAGAGGTCCCGCAGAAGTCCCCGTATCCACCCCCACGAACGGGAGCGACGTTGCAACCGGGCGCCGCAACCTGGACCCAATCCAGGCCGCGATTCGACCAGTAGTACAGGTTGTCGCTCGACGTGGTGGCGGCGACGCTCAGGGCGTCGGCGTACGCGGCTGGATAGAACTTGGTCGACGAGCCGCTGTTGCCGGCCGCCGCGACAACGAGGACGCCCTTGCTCGCCGCGAAGACCACAGCGTCTTGGAGTACTTGTGTGGTCCCTGCGCCACCGAGGCTGAGATTGATGACTCGAGCTCCGTGGGTGACGGCCCAGACGATGCCGGCAGCGATTGTCGACGTCGGTCCAGACCCGTTGCGGTCGAGCACCTTCACGGGCATCACGCTGCACTTCCAGCACATTCCCGCCTGGCCTTCGTGATTCTGCGTGCGGGCCGCGATTACGCCCGCAACGGCCGTCCCGTGACCATGGTCGTCATGCGGATCGGCGTCGTTGTTAACGAAATCGAAGCCCGGCACGAAGAGCCCTTGGAGATCGGGGTGGCCGTAAGCGACCCCTGTGTCGACGACCGCCACGACGACACTCGACGAGCCCCTCGTCGCGTCCCAAGCCCTTGGGGCGCGAACGCGCCTCGGACCCCACTGCTTTTGCCAGAGGGTGTCGTTTGGGATTGTGGCTGTGGCTTCGAGGACGACCTCCCGCTCGACATATTCGATCGCGGGAGAATCTTCGAGGGAGTCGATCGCCTCTTCGACTTGGCCGGTCGGCACCTCGAGCACCTTGGTGCCGATCGCGCCGATCGACTGATCGACCGTCGCGCCCGCATCTTCGACGGCGGTCTTGACCTCGGCCTTCGTCGCGTCGTCTTCGAGCCCGACGACGAGCTGTCCCGGCGCATACTCGACGGCGGTCTCGTTGGTTACGAGGCTAATCGGCTCGGGTGCTGCCTCCGCAGATGGATCGGTCGCGTCGTCCCCGAGAGCGAGCGCGGGCAGCCCGATTGCCAGAGCGGCGGTCGCGAGCAGAGCCGCGGGTACGCGACGGCGTGGCGAGCTGAATCGTCGCACTAGAAAAAAGAGGGTCGAGCAGACAAAGGTCTTGCGGGTTTGGGACGCGAATCACTCGAAAGAGTGACGCCAACGCCCGAATCCGAAGCGGTCGACCGCGCAAAATCCCTTCGGGCGACTTCTGGTTGACTCGGCCGTTCTCCAGCAGGACAACGGACGTTGAGCGCATCATGCTGGCCAGCCATCCGCGGACGCCGCCGCGCGAGCTCCCGTCTGACAGGCCAGGTCGAGGGCGTGCTCGAGCGGTTGGCCGCGCGCCAAGGCGATGAGCAGCGCGGCGGCGAACGCGTCGCCGGCGCCGAACGGAGAGCGATGAGCGACCGGATCGGTCTTCGCTCGCACGAGTCGGTCCCCCTGGGCTGCGAGCGCACCTTGCCCGCCCAACTTCACGCACGCGACTTCGAAGCGCGCCCCGAGCGCAAGCGCCGCTGCCTCCTGCCCCAAGCCCGTGACCGCCCGCGCCTCGTCCACCGTGGCCAGGACGACGTTGGCTCCAGCAGTCGTCTCCTCGAAACGGGCGGCCGCTGCTCCTGCAAGGCGTGGCGACGCCAGGTCGATTGCGGCCCATTTGCCCACGAAGCGCTCGAGAGCGGCGCGCGCTCCAGGAGCGGACGAGTCCTGAAAGAGGCTGAACCCCGAGACGAGGAGCACATCTCCATCGAGCGGGTCGGGGACGTCGTCCGGCGCGAGCCGAGCGCTCGCCTCCGGGGCGGCGATGGAAGTGCCCGTTCCGAGAGCAATCGCAGCACCCGTCGGCACATCGGGGTCGCGCGCGAGATCCGCCTCGATGCCACGCCCAGTGAGCACCCCGGTGATGAGCTCACCCGCGGGGTCGGAGCCAACCCTCCCGACAACCCTTGCTGTCGCGTCCAGGGCCGCAGCCCAAACCGCGGCGGTCGCGGCCGAGCCGCCGGCGCGAATCGTGACTTGGCCGTGCGCTCGCTCTCCCGCACGAGGGGCCTCGCCTGAGAGAACGTCGACCAGGACGTCTCCCACGGCGACGAAGCGCACGGGAGCCCCGTCCAAGCGATCAGCCGCCGCTGACTGTCCGCCCGGCCGACGACAAGATCTCGCTGACCGACGGCGCCCGCAAGAGCCGCTCCGACCGCTCACGGGCCAGCGTGGAGGCGAAGGTCTCCACCAGTTCTGCTGCCTCGGAGTGGGCAGTCGCGGCGCTGTCGTCGTCTCCCAGCGCATACGCAGCCCTGCCGAGTGCTGCCCGCGCAGCCCACCGGGCCGGCGGCCCGATGAGCTCGTCGGCCACCGCCACTCCGGCCTCGAGCTCCCGCAACGCTTCCTCACGTCGACCGAGCTTGGCGAGCGCTTCCCCGAGGGTGGACAGCGACTTTACTTCGTACTTGCGGCGGAGCGTTCGCCGTGCGAGCTCGATCGAGCGTTGGGCCCACTCGACCGCCGACTCGGGATCCTCGGCATGGAGAGCGATCTCCGCGCGCGCGGCGGCCAAGCGCCCGTAGATCAACCACCTCGTCCAGCCGGTTGCGGCCTCGGCGTCGGCCCACAGTTCCGGCCAAGCGGCCTCAGCCCGCCCGACATCGCCGGCGAGCAGGTCGGTGAAGAGAAGGTCGGAGTGCGCGAACCGTCGCGGCATGCCGAATGCCTCGCCGGTGGACAACTCGAGCGCCTCTTCGCTCCGTCGGCGCGCCTCATCGAGATCGAGCAGCTCCCGGTAAGCAAGGGAGGAATAGTTGAGAACGCCGCGCCGGTTTCGGCCGAGCTCTCGGGCGAGCACGAAAAGCTCGTCCCAGATCCGGATGGCCTCTTCGTGGCGCCCGAGGCTTGCCAGCGCAAGGGCTTCTGTCCCGCCGCCCCGCAGGAGGGCCTCGGCGCTATGGACGTCGGCGGCGACCGCACGGGCTTCCTTCGAAAGCTCGACGCAGCGTTGATAGTCGCCTACCCAGTACACGGTGTCAGCCTGCAGATGCAGCTGTTCGGCGTGGTCGTACTGTCGCGTTCCGGGGACCCACTGGGCCAGTGCCTGCTCACCAAGCTCGAGCGCCCGAAGGAGATCGCCTTCGGCGCCCCGCTGGCCGAAGCCCTGCGCCTGGAGAGCGAGCGCCGCGGGCACGGCATCTTCCACACCGAGCTCGGCCGCCAGCGCGACCGCCTGCTCAGCCATCTCGATCGTCTCGGCATCGCGCTCGCTCCAGAGCGTCGCGCGGCCCCGTGCGAGCAAGGCCTCGAGCCGTTCCTCGCCCTCGGCCTCCAGCAGAAGCTCGCCTAGCTCCGTTATTGCCGTCTCGAAATCGTTGAGCCTGACGAGGGCGATGCCTCGCTGGAGGCGAATCTGCCGGCGCAGCCCTTCGTCGTCGGCAAGCTCGAGCGCCGTCGAGTACAGGTCGACCACGGCGTCCTGGGCCCAGCCGCGGAACGCAGCCTCTGCCTCCGCGAGCAGGTACGGGATCGCGCGCGAGCCCTCCCCTGCCTCTCGCCAGTGATGAGCGAGCACCCAGGCGAGCGTCTCGCTCGAGCCTTTGATCGTCTGCTCGACGTAGCGGGCGACGGCCGCGTGCCGTTCACGTCGGGCCGCACGCGGCACCGTCGAGTAGGCCACCTCGCGGATGAGCATGTGCTTGAAGCTGAACTCCACGTCGCCGGCGAGCTGGCTCGTCGCCTCGCGCCGGATGAGATCACGTGCCTCGAGCACGGCCAGGGCGTCGTCGACGTCGTCCCCCCCGGCGACTGCGCTGAGAACGCCGCTCCAGAATGTTTTCCCGATCACGGCACCGGAGAGGAGCGCCGCTCGTGCGTCTCCCGGCAGGGCGTCGATGCGAGAAGCGATTGCCTCCCTTACCGTCACGGGGAGCGCGCCGCCCTCTCCGAGCTCGGCAACCGAAGCCGTGAGCTCTTCGAGGAAGAGCGGATTGCCTTCCGCTACCTCTACAAGGCGAGCCACGTCGAAGGAGTGCTCGCCGGCCGCGTGAATGAGGTGAGATGCGAGCGCCGCTGCGTCAGATGCGACGAGAGGATTGAGGACCACTGTCGTTTGGGCGACCAGGCCGCTCGCCCACGACGGACGGAGATCGAGGAGCTCGGGGCGGGCCGGTGCAACGAACAAGACAGGCGCGTCACGAACGTAGGTGGCGAGATACTCGATGAGCTCGAACTCGCTCTTCTGCGCCCAGTGGAGGTCTTCGAACACGAAAAGCGTCGGCCGCGCGAGCGCAACGCTCTCGACGAAGCGTCGCGCGGCGAAGAAGAGCAGCTTGGGGTCGACCACCTCACCGGTGCCCAAGCCGAGCAAAACCGCGAGGTAGCGAATCGTGTCGGCCGCCTCGGCCGCAGGCAGGAAGCCCTCGACGGCGCGCTGCAATTTCTCGAGCGCCACGTCAGGCGAGTCCGACTCGAGGATCCCGCTCGCGGAGCGAACGATCTCGGGGAAGGCGTGGTAGCCGGCCTGAGCTCCATACGGCAGGCACCGGCCGCGCAGCAGCTGCCCGCCGCTCTCGGCGACGACCGCGGAGACCTCGTGACAGAGTCGCGACTTGCCGATGCCCGGGGGGCCGATGACCGTGACAAGATGTGGACGCCGCTCGGCAACCGCCCGCGTCCAGAGCGAGCGCATCAGCTCGAGCTCGCGGTCTCGCCCGACCAACGGAGTCGCCGCGATCGGGCGTTCGGCCGGGGCGAAGAGCGGCTCGACGGCGAGCCACGCGGGCACCGGTTCGGCCTTCCCCTTGGCCTGGACGGCCTCCAAGGGCTCGTACCTGATTGCGTGACGGGTCGCCCGGTAGGTGTCTTCGCCGACAATCAGCCGGCCTGTGGAGGCGGCCGACTGGAGCCTCGACGCTGTGTTGACCACATCACCGATCGCCAGGGCCTCCTGTGCTCGGTCCCCGCTGACTGCGACGACGGCGTCACCGGTGTTGACCGCGGCGCGCGCGGCGAGATCGAGCCCGTGCTCCCCGTTCAGATCCTCCAGGCTTCCGAGGACAGCCAGCCCGGCCCGCACTGCACGCTCGGCGTCGTCGCCATGCGAGACGGGGGCGCCGAAAACGGCCATGACCGCGTCTCCGGCGAACTTCTCCAGAGTGCCGCCGTGTTCCTCGATCCGCTGCTTCGCCTCCGCGTAGTAGAGCCCGAGAGCGTCGCGCACGTCCTCGGGATCAGCCTGATCCGACCGGGAGGTGAACCCGACGAGGTCGACGAAGAGCACAGAGACGAGCTTCCGCTCCTCGCGAGGCGTGTCCGCCCCGTGTAGTTGCGCGCCGCAGCGGCTGCAGAAGCGCGAATCAGCCGAGTTGTCGGCGCCGCAGCTCGGGCAGCGAGTCTCGGGCGCATCCTTGTCGATCGACACGCCGTAAGTCTGTCCCCTTTCCCAGTGGACTGACAAGGATGTGAGGGAGCGGGGCGAGGTAGCGCCCGCGACCCATTGGTTGCCACCTTTCCGCAACGGATATGCCTAACAATTCCCAGGTGGCGTCTTACGCCGTAAACGAACGCGCGCTTGAACGGGCCCGCCGCCTGATTCGGGGCCGCCAGTACGTCCTCAACAGCGACTGGGGAGACGTTCAACCCAGCGCCGAGGACGAGAACGCATTCCTCGGGTCACACTCGTGGGACGAGTATGGCGAGTGGCATCTCGGTCTCACTGAGGGAGCTTCGGAGAAGACGAAAGCCAGGTACGCGTTCGTCTATGGGGACTTCCGCCGCCTCCATCGAACCGGGCTGATTGCCTGCCACTACCGCGCGGCCGAGTGGCGCCACAAGGAAATTGAGCTCGCGGCTCACGAGCTCTTGCAACTCCTGGACGAGTCAAGCGCCTGACGGCGCCGAATTGAGAGGCGCTCGAGCTTCTACTTACTTACCTTGGTTCGGGGGCCGACGATGCCGACGATACCTCCGCGCGAGACGCGTATCACGGCGGCGCCCCTCGAGCGGCCCGTCGACCTCAGGGCTCACTTCCGAGGAGCCGGGCTGGGACGGCGGGGAGCAGCTTGCGGGGAGCGCCGGCCATTGTCGAGTACGTTAGGCGCGTCAGGACACTAGGGCAATCGTGCGATCATGGGTGCTGTGCAGAGGTTCACCATTACGATCGAGGCGCCGAACTGGACAGATGTCCAAGAGGTCGAGCTGCCCCAGCTCCCCGGCGAAGGCGATGCGATCGAGACCCGGTACGGGACCTGCATCGTGACTCAAGCCGAACCCTCGTCAGACGGCGGCCAATACGCCGGCAAGATCGTTTGCCGCCTTCCCTGACGAACGGTTAGAAGGGGCTGGCGTGGCCAGAGTGGAAATCGGAGGCAGGCGACAAGGTCAGGAAGTGTGGGCGAGGTGGATAGACGGGCGCGTGCAAGGAGACCGGGAGTTCCTCAGGGTCGCCGGCCTCGATCCGGGTACGCGCTTTGAGGATCCGCACGCGTTCGTGGAACTCGTACAGCCGCTCCTAGACCAGGGAACGGCCACCGTCGTCCTCGACGTACCGCCGAGGCCAGCGTGACGGGCAGAAACTCTCGGTAGAAAGAACGGCCCAACCGCTTGGTTGAGCCGTTTGTCGTAGAGGCCCTCGACTACCGGAACGAGGTTTCACTGTGGCTGCCCCGCTTCCCAGGAGAACTCCTCCCGCGCAAGCACGGGAGTCCCTTCGAGAAGCGGTGCCCAGACGCTGAACGCGGCCGAGCGGGTCGGGTCGTTGACGAGGTCGCGGACAAGTCCTTCGATGCCCGGGCCTTCGAAAACGAAGACCACCGTCTCCTCCGCGAGAAAGACGTTGTGCCGCCGAAAGCCAGCCAATGCGAGCCCGTAAGGCGCGCCCTTGGCGAGGATCTCAGCCGCTCGGTCGCGCGAGCCTGGCAGGAGCCTGGCAACGACCGCCACGCGCTCATTGATGTCATGGTCATCAGTGCCCGACGTTCCCCGCTTCCCAGCGAGCAGCCCCGCCTTGACGGCGCTCAGGAGTTTGCGGGGGGAGCGCAGGCCGTTGACGAGGGCGGTCAGCACTTAGCTCGCAAACTTACGTTCATCGGGAATGAACTGTGGGCAGTAGCCGCAGACGTAGACGTGCTCGCCGAAGTGAATCACGCCACGGCTACCTCCTGGTCAGTGGGAACGCGCGCGACTCTACGCCCCCCGCGCCCAGGCGACAAGCGCCTCACATAGGCGCTCGAGCCCGCGCCGGCGGCTGAGGAAAGGACGCGGCCAACTTCGCTCTTGGCCCACACTGCCGGGGTCGCGGCGGGACGCCGTCTAGGCCAGCGCCGCGACCGCCCGAACTGCAGCGTCGACATCGTCCTCGGTGAGGAGGACGGTGGTGCCGAGCCGGACGTAGGGTTGGGCATAGGGCGTGACACTCGCGACCATGCTCTTGCCACGGAGGTCCTGGACGACCTGCTCGGGCCGCTGGTCGCCAAGCTCGAAGCAGACCAACCCGCCGGAGAGTTCCCCGGCGACCGGCGTATGGAGCTTGAGTCCTCCGATTTCTGAGAGGCCCTCCTTCAGCCGCCCGGCGAGCTCCCGCGTGCGACCGGCGACGTGCTCTATGCCGATTGACCGCTGAAATTCGAAGGCTTCGGTCAGGGCCCAGCGATGCTCGAACGAGTGGTAGCCGCCCGGCGTCATCGTCTGCGCGGAGGTGGCCTCTCGCGGCGCCCTCGACTCGAGCCAGGCGACGAACTCCTCGTTGTCCGTGAAGGAGGGGATGGTCGCCTCGCAGGCTCCCCAGGCCTCTCCCGCACCCCACACGACCCCGGTGCCGCGCGGCCCGAAGAGCCACTTGTGACAGCCGGCGACGAGGAAGTCGCAGCCGAGCGCGTCGAGGTCCATCTCCTCGACTCCTAAGGCGTGAACGGCATCGACGCAGAGGAGCAGACGCGAGTCGAGATCGCCTTGACGGCGCTCGTTGAGCGCGGCCACGATCGCGGCGATGGGAAGCTTCACGCCTGCACCCGAATGCACCCAGGTGAGCGCCACGACTCGCGTGTTCGGGCGCACCGCATCGACGATGCGGGACACGAGTTCGTCCTCCGTGGCGGCGGACCCCTCGTCGTAGAGCCGGACGCGGCGAACGGTCGCCCCCGAGCGCAGCGCACGTAGCCGAAGGGTCTCGTGCGTCGAATAGAAGTCGTGCTCGGTAGTCAGGATCTCTTGACCCTCGCGCACCGTGATCCCGCCGTAGAGCAAGCCGAGCCCCATCGTCGTCGAATCGGTGAGCGCCAGGTCCGAGGGGCTCGCACCGAGATAGGACGCGGCGGCCCCGACGACCTTTCCCTCGAGTTCGAGCTGGTGCTCGTGGAGATACTCGGCCGGGTTGGCATCGAGCGCGCGGCGGTGCCGGTCGATCGCCTCGCGGACGGGCCGGGGATGCGAGGACAGGAGGAAGGCAGCGAAGTTGCGGAGCTTGGGATCGAGTTCGAACTGGGCGCGGACGCCGGCCCAGGAGCTCGTGGCGGCTGCGAGCTCCGCGCTGTCGCCCTCCGAGTCCGCTCCGTCCCGGTCGCAGCCGGCGGCGACTCCTCCCAGACCGGCGGCGCCGAGGAGCATCCCCGTGCGCACAAGAAAGTCACGGCGGCCGAGCAGCATGCGCTCTGGATACACCGGTCGATTAGACGACGGTCCGACCGAGTAGTTACGCCTCTTTGAATCGCTCGAGCGCCTCCTTGGTCCGCTAGCGTTATCCCACGTCAGTTGGTCCGCAATGCTTGTTCGCGTCGACGACCCGGAGTACGTTCCGAAGCTGGCCGTTTTTCTGCTCAACAGCGGCCTTGCGGTCTCGCGCAGGCCGGCCGGAGAGGTGCGGGTGACAGGGGGAGACGCCGATTTCTTGGCTCGAGTGCTCGCCGTCTGGAACGGTCTACACGAGAACGCGAAGGCCGAGATCCTCACGCGAAGTTGAAAAGCGTCCGGCGGGCGGCGACGGGCAGACGAGAAAGCCGAAGGCAAGCAAGCACTAGCCTCCGTCAATAAATCTTGACGACGATGAGTCGTCAAGCTATCTTGACGGAAATGGTCGAACCGGGTGAGGTCATGGCGCAGACGGCGAGCGAGGATCCCGAGATCGGACTGCGCGGGGTCGCTTCCCTGCGCACGTTGCTGGAGGCGGTCGAGGAGCTGCAGGTGGGCCGCGCGCGCGAACTCGGCTGGAGCTGGCAGCAGATCGCGGCGCTGCTCGGCGTCTCGAAGCAGGCTGTACATCAGAAGTACGGGAAAGGCGAGCCGCGAAAGCGGCGGAGGTTGCGATGAGGCTGCTCCGTCGGCGCCGCTGCTCCGAGCCAAGGACGAAGACGATCCGGCCGGCGGAGCCGTATCTCCTCGCCGGCGCCGAGGAGGCGCGCAGGCTGGGCCACAACTACGTCGGCACGGAGCACCTGCTGCTCGTGCTGCTTCGCACACCGGAGGGCGGTGCAACACGCGTCCTGGAGCAGCTTGGCGTCAGCACGGAGGCGGTCGAGGAGGCGCTCTGGCCGTGTGTCGCCGCCGGCGCGCCCAGGATCGATCCCGATGCCCTGGCCACACTCGGGATCGACTTCGAGGCGGTGCAAGAGAGCCTCGAGGAGACGGTCGCGCCGGGCGCGCTCGAGCACACCCGGGCCGGCTGCCTCGGCGTCGCCCCACGGGCGAAGATCGCGCTCGCGTACGCGCTCGATCACGCCGACGGGCAGTCGCTCGGCGACGAGCACATCCTGCTCGGCATGCTCAGCGTCCCCGACTCGCTCGCCACCCACGTCCTCCGCAAGGTCGGCGTCTCCTTGAAGGCAGCCGAGGCGATCGTCGCTCGCAACCGTGAGTCGTAGCCGAGCTCGTAGTGGTGCGCATCCCGTCCCGCTACGTGAGACGTGCGAATGCGGTCACCGTTACTCCTTCGCCTCCAGCCCGACCTCACAAAGGCCGGGGCTGGAGGCGCATGGTGTTCACTCGTACTGGAGCGCGTTCAGCACGTTGAGGCGGGACGCGCGCCTGGCCGGAAGGATCGCGGCCAGCATGCCGGCGAGGATCGCGACGACGACGAAGATCGCCAGCGACCGGTACGGGATCGCGAACACGACGCCGTAGTCGGAGAGCGCGATCGTCGTGAGGCCGGCGAGAAAGATGCCGACCGCGATCCCGAGCGCCGCGCCGATCAGCGCGGTGACGATGCTCTCGTGGCGGATCATGCGGCGGACCTGGCGACGGGTCATGCCCACAGCCCGCAGCATCCCGATCTCACGCGTCCGCTCGAAGACCGAGAGG
>WNFV01006857.1_pt1 | contig 13332 bp, 13 predicted proteins | sample 5400101 | NCBI WGS metagenome assembly WNFV01 (sample SAMN13153361, study PRJNA577476) | soil metagenome | isolation source: 115 cm soil or saprolite under grassland replicate 1 | place: USA:California | collected 2016-06-15
CGTCGCCTGAGTGTGCGACGCTCGCGTCGTCCGTGACGGTCCCCGCTCGGCGGACCCGCGGCGCCCCGCGCTGGCGGCGACGGAGCTCTCCGAGGCCGTACTGCTCCGAGGTCATCCCGCGCAGGAAGACGCGCCCTTCGCCCTCAGCCATGACCGTTTTCCTCCCAGGTGCTCGCGCTCGTCCGGAAAGGTATAACAGTCAGACCAACGCGACTCGAAAGCAGGGGAGGGGCCTCAGAGCAATGAGAACCACCAAGCCTCGCTCTCTCGCGATCGTCCTGATGGGCGTCGCCGCGATCCTCGCGAGCGCATGCGGAGGGGCGGCGCAGCCGTCACCCAGCGCGACGGTCGCGCCGACCACCGGCGCCACGACAGCGCCGACCGCGGCCACGAAGCCAGGGGAGCTCGATCCCGCGATCGTCGCGAAAGCGAAGACCGAAGGGAAGGTCGTCCTCTACACGTCGCTCCAGACGGAGGACGCGACCCCGGTCATCAAGGCGTTCGAGAAGGCGTTCCCCGAGATCAAGGTCGACCTCAACCGCAAGTCGAGCTCGAAGGTCCTGACGCAGTACGAGACCGAGGCGAAGGCCGGCAAGGTCCTCGCCGACGTCCTCGAGACCGGCGGCGTCGACCTGGCCGGAGTCGTCAAGAACGGCCTCACCGTCGCGTTCGATCCCCCCGCGGCCAAGGACTTCCCGAAGGAGTACAAGCAGCTGAACGGGCACTTCGTCAATGCCCGTTCGGCCGTCGGCACGTTCGGCTGGAACACGAACCTGGTGAAGGCCGGGCAGGAGCCGAAGACCTGGGAGGACCTGCTCGACCCGAAGTGGAAGGGCAAGACGATCGTCGAGGCCAGCGACTGGGACGTCATGCAGGCCCTCGCCAAGGGTCACTGGAACGGCGACGACGCCAAGGTCCGCGACTACTTCACGAAGCTCTCGGCGAACGCGCCGATCATCATCGACGGGCACACCGAGGCGCTGAGCGCGCTCATCGCCGGACAGGGCTCGGTCGGATTCGGCATCCGTGGCGACACGATGCAGGCCGAGATCGCCGAGAAGAAGGCCCCGGTGAACTGGAGCAAGGACGAGGTCATGCTCCGGCTGCAGGGAGCCGTCATCTCGAAGGACGCGCCGCACCCGAACGCGGCGCGGGTGTTCGTGAACTGGTACCTGTCGAAGGACGGCGGCCAGAAGACGCTCGCGGAGCTGAAGCGCATCCCGGCGGTGCCGGGCCTGGCCGACCCGATCTTCACGTTCAAGAAGACGATCATCTCGGGTCCAGAGGACGCTCCCGACCTGACCAAATACGAGAAGCTGTGGAACGAGCTCATCGTCAAGAAGTGATCAGGACCTGCGGTAGCGCGGTAGCACGAGGTGACATCGAAGGCGGTCGAGATCCCCGCGGCAGGCTCGCGGATGCGCGGCCTGCCGCGGGTCGACCGCGGGGTCCTCGTCGTGCTAGGCCTCGCCGCGATCCTCCTCTATCTGACCGGCTATCCCCTCGCCATGCTCGTCCTCGGCAGCTTCGGCGTCGACGGCGAGATCGTGAAGGGATTCACGCTCGAGCACTACGCCGAGGCCTACGGGTCCGCGCGCACGTACACGCTGCTCGGGAACTCGCTCATCTACGCGGCCGGCACCGGCCTCCTCGCGCTCACGCTCGGTACGGGGCTCGCCTGGATCGTGGAGCGCACGAACACCCCGTACCGGCGCATGTTCTTCGCCGTCAGCCTCGTCCCGATCATCGTCCCGGGGATCGTCAACACGATCGCGTGGATCTTCCTCCTGAGCGGGCGGATCGGCGTCCTGGGCAAGGCCTACTCGACCGTCTTCGGCCTGGAAGAGGCGCCGTTCACGATCTACTCGATGCCCGGGATGATCTGGGCCGAGGGGCTCCACCTCTCGCCCCTGGTGTTCCTCCTCATGACGGCGGCGTTCAAGAGCATGGATCCGTCGCTCGAGGAGTCCTCGCTGATGAGCGGGAACGGCACGCTCGCGACGCTGCGCCGCGTCACCCTCCCGCTGATGGTGCCGGCGCTCGCGTCGACCGGCCTCATCATGGCCGTCCGCGGTCTCGAGTCGTTCGAGGTGCCGCGCCTCATCGGCGTCCCCGCGCGCATCCCCGTGTTCACGGCTGAGATCTATCGCTCGCTGCACGGGACCACGGCGGACTACGGCCTCGCCGGCGCACTCTCGGCGACGCTCTTCGCCGTGAGCCTCATCGGCATCGTGGCCTACCAGCGCGTGACGCGGCGCGCCGAGCGCTTCGCGACGATCACGGGGAAGGCGTTCCGGCCGCGCATCATCGACATCGGCCGCTGGCGCTACGTCACGGCGGGGGCGCTCACGCTGTACGCGCTCCTCATCGTCGGGCTCCCCTTCCTCGTGCTCGTCTTCGTCTCGCTGCTCCCCTACTACACGCCGGATCTCGGGCTGCTCGCCAGCGCCTCGCTCGACAACTACGCGAAGACCCTCGAGTGGCCCGGGGTCCAGCGCGGCGTGGTCAACAGCATGCTGCTGGGCGGGATCTGCGCGACGCTCGTGACCGCGCTCACCGCGACCGTGGCGTGGGTCATCACGAAGACGAAGATCCCAGGACGCGGCATGCTCGATGCCCTCGCGTTCCTGCCGATCACCGTCCCGGGCCTCGTGCTCGGCGTCGCGCTCATCCTCCAGTACCTCTCGCCCGCGTTCCAGATCGTGCCCATCTACGGGACGCTCTGGATCCTCGTCATCGCCTACGTGATCCGGTACATGCCCTACGGCATGCGCGCGAACAGCGCGGCGATGCTCCAGCTGCACCGCGAGCTCGAGGAGGCCGGCTCCGCCGCCGGCGCGTCATGGTGGAGGATCTTCCGCACCGTCACGCTGCCGCTGCTCCGCCCCTCGCTCGTCGCCGCCTGGATCTACGTCTTCATCGTGTCCGTCCGCGAGCTCGGCGCATCGGTCCTCCTGACGAACCAGGACACCGTCGTGCTCGCCGTCACCATCTTCGAGCAGTACGAGCTCGGCGCCTATGGCCGCGTGGCCGCGCTCTCGGTCATGCTCATCGTCACGCTGGTGATCGTCGTCATGATCGTGCAGCGCGTCTCCGCGCGCTTCGGCATCCGGGAATAGGCCGGGGGACCGGGAGGAGGGCAGGAATGCTGGTCATCGAACAGCTCCGCAAGACGTTCACCACCGACCGCGGCGGCGTCCGCGCGGTCCAGGGGGTCAGCTTCACCGTAGAGGAGGGGCGCTTCTACACGCTGCTCGGTCCGTCCGGCTGCGGGAAGACCACGACCCTCCGCTGCATCGCCGGCCTCGAGCGGCCGGAGGCGGGCACGATCCGCATCGGCGACCGTGTCGTCTCCGGGAACGGCCACTTCATCCCGCCGCACTCCCGCGACATCGGCATGGTGTTCCAGTCGTACGCGATCTGGCCGCACATGACCGTGTACGAGAACGCCGCCTTCCCGCTCGACGCGATGAAGCCGAAGCCGTCGAAGGCCGCCAAGAAGAAGGCCGTGGAGGAGGCGCTCGCGCTCGTCGGCCTCGAGGGTCTCGAGCAGCGTCCCGCGCCACAGCTCTCCGGCGGCCAGCAGCAGCGCCTCGCGCTCGCACGCGCGCTCGTGCGGAAGCCGCGCCTGCTCCTCCTCGACGAGCCGCTGTCGAACCTCGACGCGAAGCTGCGCGAGCGCATGCGGATCGAGCTGCGCGAGCTGCAGCGCCGCCTCGCCATCACGACCGTCTACGTCACCCACGACCAGGGCGAAGCGCTGTTCCTCTCGCACCGCGTCGCCGTGATGCACGACGGGCAGATCGTCCAGGAAGGCACGCCGCGCGAGATCTACCGCGATCCGGCATCGGGCTTCGCGGCGGACTTCGTCGGCAGCGCGACGTTCCTCGCCGGCGAGGTGACGGAGGACGGTCTTCGCGCCCTCGGCGGCATCGTCCGCTGCTCGTTCCCGAGCGAGCTGAAGCCCGGCGAGAAGGGCCTGCTCGTCCTGCGGCCGGAGAACGTCTTCGTCCGCGCCATCCCGGAGAACAGGCCGAACGAGTTCAAGGGGACGCTCGAGATCGCCGCGTTCCTCGGCGATCACCTCGACTGCATCGTCGGGGTCGGGGACACCCTCGTCCGCGCGCGCGCACACCCGTCGCTGCAGATGCGGCGCGGCCAGGACGTGTGGGTCGAGTTCCCGGTCGATCACTGCGTCGCGATGCGCGACGACGGCTGGCGCCCGCGCGCGCTCCAGCGGACGTTCGAGGAGGATGAGGCGTGACCGACGTCCTTTCGCGGCCCGCGGCCCCTGCGCTCGTCCCCGGCTCCTACGCCCAGCAGCGGTACGGATCCGACGTCGTCGTCGACCTGCTCCGCGGCTTCGGGATCCGCCACGCGGCGCTGAACCCGGGCGCGACGTACCGCGGCCTCCACGACTCGATCGTCAACTACGGCGGGAACTCGCCCGAGATGATCCTCTGCACGCACGAGGAGATCGCCGTCTCGATCGCCCACGGATACGCGAAGGTGACCGGCAAGCCGATGGCGGCGATCGTCCACGACCTCGTCGGGATGCTGCACGCGGCCATGACGATCTACTACGCGTTCATCGACCGCGTCCCCATGATCATCCTCGGCGCGACCGGACCGCTCGACCGCACGAAGCGCCGCCCGTACATCGACTGGATCCACAGCGCCCTCGTCAACGGGAACGCCATCCGCGACTACGTGAAGTGGGACGATCAGCCCGCCACGATCGCCGACTTCCCCGCCTCGTTCGCGCGCGCCTACCGCATCGCGACGACCGAGCCCGCCGGCCCGGTGTACCTCTGCTACGACGCGGGGCTCCAGGAGGACGAGCTCGCGGCGCCCATCGACGTCCGGCCGTTCGTGGACGGCGCGCTGCCGTCCCCGGTGCAGGCCGATCCGCGCGCGCTCGAGCGGGCGGCCGAGCTGCTCGCCACCGCCGAGCGGCCGGTCATCGTCACCGAGTTCACGGGCCGCCACGCGTCCGCGTTCAACGACCTCGTCGGGCTCGCGGAGCTGCTCGGCGCAGCGGTCGTGGACCTCAACGGACGCCTGAACTTCCCGAACCGCCACCCGCTCAACGTGACCGGCGGGGACGCGCTCGCCACGGCGGACGTCGTGCTCGCGGTCGACGTCGGCGACCTCTACCGCGCTCTGAACGAGCTCGACCGCGACAGCAAGGAGCGGGCGAAGCGCCCGCGCACGCCCGAGGGGTGCCGCGTCATCGACCTCGGCCTCTCCGAGCTGCGCAGCAGCAAGTGGTCCGAGGACCTCGGGCAGCTGCAGCCCGTCGACCTCTCCGTCGTGGCGGACACATCGCTCGCGCTGCCGGCGCTCACCGCGCTCCTGCGGGAGCGCATCGCCGCGACCGATCCCGCGCGCGCGGCGCGCCGCGACCGCGTCAGCGCTCTGCACCGCGAGATCCACGCGGGATGGGCAGAGCGCGCGCGGAAGGGCTGGGACGACGCCCCGATGACGCCGGCGCGCCTCGCGAGCGAGGTCTGGTCCGTCATCAAGGACGAGGACTGGGTGCTCACGGCGAACACGCTCGAGGACTGGGCGCTGCGTCTCTGGGACATGGACGGTCCGCAGCGCCACCCCGGTCGCAGCTTCGGCACGGCGACGCAGATCGGGACGTCGCTCGGCGTCGCGCTCGCCTACCGCGGGACCGGGAAGCTCGTCGTGGACATCCAGCCCGACGGCGACCTGCTGTACGACCCGGGCGCGCTCTGGACGGCGGCGCACGATCGCCTCCCGATGCTCGTCGTCATGTACAACAACCGCGCCTACTTCAACGACTGGGAGCACCAGATCCGCGTCGCGCGGCACCGCGGGACGCCGGAGGACAACGCGTTCCTCGGGATGGACATCAGCGACCCCGCGCCGGACTTCGCGATGCTCGCGCGCTCCTTCGGCTGGCACGCCGAAGGTCCGATCGAGGATCCGCGCGCGGTGCGCCCCGCGCTCGAGCGGGCGCTCCGCGCCGTGAAGGACGGGAAGCCCGCCCTCGTGGACACCATCGTCCGCAAGCGCCCGCTCACACGTTTCCGCTGATCACATTGAGGAGGGACCCATGAAGGTCCGCATGCCCCGGCGTCCGATCGAGTGGCCCGATGGCGCGCGCCTCGCGATCATGCCCTGCGTCGTCCTCGAGACCTGGCCCGAAGCGGAGCTCGGCAAGCCCGGCTCGGCGCAAGCGTCGTTCCGGCACGACTTCCCGAAGGGCTCGATCTTCGACACCGACATCGCGCTCATCACCGACCGCATGTACGGCGAGCGCTGCGGGGCCTACCGCGTGCTCGACGTGCTCGACGAGTTCGACATCAAGACGACGTGGTTCATGAACGGGGCGGGCCCCGAGGGCTTCCCCGAGCTCGCGAAGGAGATCCACCGTTCGGGCCACGAGGTCGCGTCGGAGAACTGGAACCATGAGTACGTCTGGCGGCAGACCGACGACGTCCAGCGCGCCGAGCTCGAGCGAACGATCGCGTCGTTCGAGAAGAACATCGGCGTCCGCCCCGTCGGCTACATCTCGTCGGGCGAGCGCCCGAACCACTACACGCTGCCGCTCATCGCCGAGAAGGGCTACCGGTACTACATGGGCACCATCAGCGAGGACCTGCCGTACACCCTGCGCACCGAGAAGGGCGACATCGTCGCCATGAACTACGGCATCTGGCTCACGGACCACCAGCTCGCGGGATCCGTCCGCAAGGATCCGCGCCAGGTCCTGCAGTGGTGGAAGGACCAGTTCGACCAGCTGTACGAGGAGGCCGAGGCGGGACGCCCCGGCATGATGACCATGGGCATCCACCCGTTCATCATCGGCCGCCCGTTCCGGGCGAAGGCCCTGCGCGAGTTCTTCGCGTACGCGCGGTCGAAGCCGAAGGTCTGGTTCCCCCGGTGCGTCGAGATGGCGGACCACTACCTCAAGAACTACCGCGACCAGTACGTCGAGACGTGGCCGACGTTCTACGGCACCGGGAAGCCGCGTCCGAAGGAGCTGGTGAAGGCATGACCGAGACCCCAAAGCTGCCGGACCCCGTCGCCGTCACGCTCGATCCGGGCGCGACCGCCGTGCTCGTCCTCGACATCAGCAACACGTCCTCGCAGGTCCCGTCGGTGAAGGACTCCGTCCCGGCCGTGCGCAAGCTCCTCGACCGCGCGCGCGCGGCCGGCGCGCGCGTGGTGTTCTCGCTCGGCCGCGCGGCGGATCAGCAGGTCGTCCCCGAGCTCGACCCGCGACCGGATGACGCGGTCGTCCGGTCGAGCGCGGACAAGTTCTTCAACACCGACCTCGCCGACCGGCTCCAGGGCATCCAGTACGCCGTCGTCGTCGGGACGGCGGCGAACGGCGCCGTGCTCTACACCTCCTTCGGCTGCTGCGCGCGCGGCATCACCGTCGCCGTCCCGGAGGACGGCATCTCCTCGCGCGACCCGTTCTCGACGTGGGTCGCGCGCTATCAGCTGCTCGACCAGCCCGGCTTCCAGAACAAGTCCAACGAAGCGATGAAGGCCAAGGCCGTCACGCTCACCCGCACCGACCTCATCACGTTCGGCAAGGGCGTGTAGTGGTCAGGCCCGACGACCGCTCGCGCACGTTCGTGCGCGGCGTCACGAGCGACTACAGCCTCGACGAGGAACGGAAGCGGCGGCTGTCGCTCCCGCGGGTCATCAAGGCGAAGGACCTGCCGTGGGACGGCGGCCCCGGCCACTGGAACAAGGACGTGTTCCGGCCGGGGATGGAGCCGTTCCGCAGCCAGACGCTCGAGGTCCACATCGAGGCGGAGGCCCCGGGCGGCGAGTCGCACATCCACGGCCACCAGAACGAGGCGCTGCTCTACGTCATCGAGGGGCGCGGTCACGACATCCACGACGGCGAGCGGTACGACTGGGAGGCGGGTGACCTCGTCGTGGTGAGCAACGACTGCGTGCACCAGCACATCAACGACGATCCGAAGCGTCCGAGCCGGTTCCTCATCATCAAGGCGAAGCCTCTCTGGATGTTCATGGGCCTCTTCCAGCAGCGCTACGTGAAGAAGGCCTCGACGCACGAGACCGGCTTCGTGCCGAAGGACTGAACGAGATGCCGTGGGAAGAGGCCGACCGGTGGTCGCGCGGCTCGAAGCGCGCCGACTTCTACGCGAAGTCCGCACGGCCGCATCTCGGTGACCGCGAGCGGGAGCGCGATCGGTCGAAGGTCGTCACGCCGGAGGACATGCCCTGGGAGGACTCGCCGCAGGGCCGCCTCAAGCACATCTGCAATGCCGACATGGCCGTCCGCGTGAACGCCGTCGACGCGTACATGCAGGAGCTGCCGCCGGGCGGCCGCTCCGGGAAGCATCGCCACATGGCGGACGAGATCCTCTACGTCCTCGAGGGCAAGGGGTACGACCTCCACTGGGACGTCGACCTCGGCCTCGGGACGACGTACGAGTGGAAGGTGGCCGCCGAGCCCTCCCGCTGGGAGTGGGAAGCAGGCGACCTCGTCTGGATCCCACCGAACACCGTGCAACAGCACTTCAACAGCGACGCGGCGCGGCCGGCGCGGTTCATCAGCGCGCAGAACCGCATGTTCAAGCACATGGGCTACGACGACGTCGAGCAGATCGAGCCCGCGCCGGGCGGGTCGGGCCGGAGCTGAGCGAGCCGCTCCGGCCCGTCAGCCCGGAGAAGATGCGCTACCTCGACGAGGTGCGCCCGTCGCTCCGCGCGGCGCGGACGCCGGAGGAGTGGGGCTCGCGCCAGCGTCTCACGATCGAATGGCTCGGCGGCAACGTCGGCCGGACGCGGATCCGCGAGGTCGAGCTCATCGCGGACGAGCGCGCCGAGAGCACCGGCGAGGGCCGCGGCGTCAGCCCCGGACATACGTTCCTCGCGGGCTTCGGCTTCAGTCACATGACGCAGTGGGGCCGCGCCGCCGCGGCGTGCAGCGTCGAGATCATGTCGCTCACCGAGGAGATCCGCGCCTCCTTCGACCGGCGCGGCGAGTACCTCCACGACGAGGGCTACGCACATCCCGGGTTCACCGAGATCACCTTCGTCGTCCGCATCGAGAGCGGCTCCGACCACCAGCTGCTGCGGCGCTTCGTCTCGTGGGCCGAGCGCTCGCCACCGCACGCGACCCTCCGCCGCGCGACGCGGCTCGTGGGCGAGTTCCTCGTGAACGGCGAGCCCCTCGCGACGGCCGTGTACCACGCCGACCGTACGGACTGGACGCACCATCGCTGACGCCCTGCGCGGCCGCGTCGCGCTCGTGACGGGTAGCGGCCGCGGGATCGGTCACGCGATCGCGCTCGGCTTCGCCGCCGAGGCCGCGGCGGTGTTCCTCGTCGGCCGCACGCGCGAGCGGCTCGAGGACACGGCGGCGTCGATCCGCGCGCGCGGCGGCGTAGCGCACCCGGTCGTCTGCGACGTCTCGGACGAGCGCGCGGTGCGTGCGCTCGCCGACACGGTCTCGGCGGAGGCCGGCCGGCTCGACGTGCTCGTGAACTGCGCCGCGCTCCGCATGCACCAGCTCGGCGATCCGACCGCGTACCGCAAGCCCACCGTGGACGTGACCGTGGAGGAGTGGGACCGCGTGATGGGGACGAACGTGCGCGGGCCGTTCCTCCTCGCGCGCGCGCTCTTCCCGCTGCTCAGGGCCGCGGGACGTGCGAGCGTCATCGACGTCTCCGCCGGGGCGGCGACGAGCGGCGAGGGCGGGCGCGCGCCGTACGCGGCGTCGAAGGCCGGCCTGGAGGCGCTCTCGCGCACGCTCGCCTCCGAGTGGCGCGACGCCGGCATCGCGGTGAACGTGCTCGTGCCGGACGCGCGCGTGGTCCACGAGGATCACGTCCGCGGCGTGCGCGAGCCGACGGCCGGCGCGCGCTACGTCGTCCCCGAGACGCTCGTCCCGCCGGCGATCCACCTCGCGACGAGCGGGGTCAGCGGCCAGCGGATCCTGGCGCTCGCCTGGAACGCGGCCAACGGCTTCGGCGGATGGGAGCGCTGGGAGGCGCGCTGACCGGTGTTGATCTGGATCAACGGCGCCTTCGGTGTCGGGAAGACAGCGGTCGCCTCCGCTCTTCGTGAACAGTGGCCCCGGGCTCGGATCTTCGATCCCGAGGACATCGGCTTCGTGCTTCGGCGCGTCGTACCGGGCGCGCTGAACGCCGACTACCAAGATCTACGACTGTGGCGCGTGCTGACGCGGAGGACGGCGATGATCGCGGCACGGTTCGCGGCACCGCTCATCGTGCCGATGACGATCTGCCAGCCTCGGTACTTCGAGGAGATCGTCGGAGGACTGCGTCGCGCGCACATTGATGTGCGCCACTTCACGTTGAAGGCACCGCGTGCGGTCGTACTTCAACGGCTCGCCCTACGTGGCGACGACGCATCGTGGGCGGCTCGGCAGTTCGATCGCTGCGCCGCCACCCTGGCTCTCCCGGCGTTCGCCCATCACATCGACACCGTCGGCCGGGCTGCAAGTGAGATAGCTGTCGAGATCCATGATCGCGTGTACGGGGTCTACTGATGATGGCATTGGAGCAGAGAACTTCTGGGACCGAAGCCGTTGCGCGAGCTCGCCAACATCTATCGGGCGCTTTGCGACGAGCTATCGATCGAGCTGACTTCGGTGCGCGAGGAAGCGGTATGGCGCGCGGAACAACTACACAAGTTGGGGCGGCCAGTGCGGCGCCGTCTCGATCAAGTGCAGCAGACTCCAGGCGAGCCCGAATGCCGTGCCTTGAGTGGGGAACAGCGACGCCAAAATGCGCGCCTCTTCATCTGTGACGGGACCGGCGATCCGCAGGATCAGCCGCTCCCAGCTGGTGAATTGCTCCTCAGTCACTTCGCCAGCGACGACGCGCTCCTCAAGCGGGAGCGGACCCAGTGCCGCCAGCTCCTCGATCTCCTGACGCACCTGCACGTCTCCACTGGGCGGCATTTCGCGCGCCGGCACTTGCACGTTCGGTCGGGGCCGTCCCTTGCGCGGATCGCGGCGCGATCCTCGAGACCTTGCGCACCCATTCGTCGAGCAGTACGGCCTAGCCGCGATCCGGCGTCTACTGTCGCAGCGTGCGCTCGTTCGATGCCTTCCGTTTCGCCGTGCTGAACGAGGTGAGCAACACGGTCCGGGAGACCTCGGCAACGCCGCCAATGCACTTTCTCGTCGAAAGCCCGACCGGAGAGCTGCAGCTCGTCGGCCCGATCTGGCAGACGCCCGCGGAGAAGCAAGGAGCGCAGTGGCCGCACCCTTCTTTCGGAGCCAGCGCAGGACGGCGCGCTGTTGTGGCATTTCGCCGATCTGGAGCGGAAGCTCCTCCCCCTGCGCGATCCCGAATAGCTCCCCGACGAGCCGCGTGCCTCGGCCGCTTGGAAGCACCAACCTGCGGAAGCTCCATTCGGCTTTGGTCGGATCCTCGGCAAATATGGTGCGCAACTCATCGAAGAGCCGTCTAGGCCCAAGCACGAGAGAAGGCTAGCGGGCGGCCTCTTCGCTCCCCTTATGCCGCGTCACAGCCGCTGATCGAGATTCAAGGCTTGATGAAGAGGCAAGTCGCTCGCAGCCGCCCTGTCGTTCCGAGGCAACTCGCCAGGGTCGTCTGTACAGCCACGTGTACAGCCAACGGGTCGAAATGAGCCGGGATGAGGCGGGACGAGCGGTGACGACGAACAGGGTGAACGCTCCAGAACGCTCGAAATTGCCAAGGTTCGCGAAGGCACCACGCCATCTTGAAAACCGTTGAGATTGCCTGCCTGATTCGGTGTGACGGTGCGCGTGGCGGGTGGATTGGCGCTGAATCTCGACTCAGGTAAGGGCCCGACCGCCGCACCCAGGCCTCGGTCAATGTTCCCCCGAAAATGCCAGCGTCAGGCCGCGGGTTCGACCGTCACCTTGAACCCCAGTCGCTCGAGTCTGGTGACCGCGCGTCGAGCAACGGCCTCCCGCTCGCGCTCGTCGAAGTAGTTGCGTCCGAGCTCGTGGTACGTGGTGCCGTCGCGCAGCACGTGGTAGGCGACGACGAGGATGGAGTGGGCGACGGCGATGGCCGCGCGTTTCTTCCCTCGTCGCGCGGCGAGGCGGTGGTACTGCGCGCCGAGGTAGGTGCGCGAGCGCGTCGTGCCGTGGGCCATCTCGACCAGCGTCGAGCGTAGCCAGGGGTTGCCGGGGCCGGTCGCGCCGCTGCCGCGGCGGCCCGCGCTCTCGTTCGTCCCGGGACAGATGCGCGCCCAGCTGGCGAGGTGGCGGTGCGTGGGGAAGCGGCTCATGTCCCTTCCCACCTCGGCGAGGAAGGACTCGGCGCTGCGCCGCGCGCACCCGGGGATCGAGTCGAGGGCCTCAAGCTCCTTGGCGAAAGGGGCCATGCGCTCGGCGACCTCCCCGTCGAGACGGCCGATCTCCTCTTCCAAGAAGTCGAGGTGCCGCAGTCCGCTCTCTAGCAGCATCCGGTGGTGATCGCCGACGAGGCCGCGCAGCGCGGCCTCGAGGTCCGCTCTCTTGGTCCGCAGGCGTCCCTTGGCCAGGTCCGCCAGGGATGCCGGGTCGGCCTCGCCGGCCGCGAGGGCCCGAAGCATCGCCCGCCCCGAGACGCCGAGGACATCGCTCGCGACCGAGGCGAGCTTGATGTTGGCGCCCTCGAGCAGCTTCTGGATGCGCTGGACCGCCCGCGCGCGCTCGCGGATGAGCTGGGTGCGGTAGCGGACGAGCTCGCGCAGCTCGCGCTGACCCCGGTCGGGGATGAAGCTCGCTTTGAGCAGCCCGTGCTGGAGCAGCTCGGCGATCCACTCGGCGTCGCGGACGTCGGTCTTGCGCCCGGGGACGGCCTTGATGTGCGCCGCGTTGACGACGAGGAGCTCGAGGCCGGTGCCCTCGAGGAGGTTGTACGGTGCCTTCCAGTACACGCCGGTCGACTCCATGGCCACGGCCGCCACGCCTCGCTCGAGGAGCCAGTCCGCGAGAGCGAGCAGATCGGCGGTCATCGTCCCGAAGGTGCGCGTCTCGCGACCCTCGGGGGTGATGACGCACGCGACCACGCTCTTCTTGTGCACGTCGAGGCCGCAGCAGCGCTCGTACAGGGCACGCATGGTCCACCTCCTGCCGGATCTTTCGGTCGCTCCGGCCGGCGGGCGGACCCGCTTGATCTCAGAGTTTCCCCCGCGTGCTCCCACTCGAGGTGGGGCGACAGTTCGTGGTGCCGTCGGGCCGCCGTCTCAGGTTCCTTGTCGGGCTGCGGGCACCAGTCATTGACGAGCTTCTTCCGCCGACCGAGGCGCCGCCATCTTCATCGTTCGTGGTGCCGCGCGCGGCATCGCTGGTTCCTTGACAAAATAGGT
>WNFV01009177.1_pt1 | contig 13332 bp, 10 predicted proteins | sample 5400101 | NCBI WGS metagenome assembly WNFV01 (sample SAMN13153361, study PRJNA577476) | soil metagenome | isolation source: 115 cm soil or saprolite under grassland replicate 1 | place: USA:California | collected 2016-06-15
GCCATTCGATGAAGCGCAGGATCGACGTGTGGTCGTACACGGTGTGGTCGGCGAAACCGGGCTGCGCGTACGGCGACGCCAGGAGCGTGGGAACGCGGAATCCCGCCTGGCCGAAGTTGTCGTTGAGGTTGCGGCTGTACCGGTCGTCGGCGAGCACGGGCGGGCGGACGTGGTCGAAGAACCCACCCCACTCGTCGTACGTGACGACGAACAGGCCACGCTCCCAATGCGGTGAGTTGACGAAGGCCCTGAAGACCTCCTGGAGAAAGCGTTGTCCGAGACCGGCGTCACCCCATGGGTGGTCGTTCGTCCGGTTCTCGAGGCGGAACCCGGGGTCGATGTACACGACGTTGGGCAGCTTCCCGGCGGCGGCATCTTCGAGAAAGTGGTCGCCTGACGCGATGAACGGCTTCATCCGTTTGCCGAAGAACAGGAGCGTCGGGAGGTCGTAGTAGTAGGACTTGGCGGGGACGCCCGCGGCGGCCAGGCGTTGCCAGATGGTCTCCTGCGTGCCCTCGCCTGGCTTCACCTTCGCGTGTGAGATCTTGCGTCCCATCGAGGTTGCGCTGTGAATGTATTCACGGTTGACCCATGTCGGGCCGAGCAGCGACGAGTGGTAGTGGTCGCACACGGTGAAGCGCCGAGCCAGCGAGCCCTGGAACAGGATCTCGTCCGGCCCGAAGTAGCCGAGCGCGAACTCGTCGTTGCCCGTCCCCTTCGCGATGAAGCCCTTCTGGAGCTGCACCCGGCCGGAGCCCCAACCATGGCCGGGGTCGCGATACCCGCAGCCGCTATACGGGTCGAGGAACTTCCCCGAGGCGACGAGGGGCTCTGTTTGCACCGGCGTGCCGTCGCTGCGCTTGTACGTGATCTTCTGCATGCCGTCAACGCCGAAGTCTCCGCCGTACCGGCTGCGGCCTGCGTCGAGATATGCCTGGTCCTCACCCAGCCACCCGAGGTAGTGGTCGAACGACCGGTTCTCCATTGCCACGACCACGATCGTGTCGATGGGCGCGTCCGAAGCCTGGAGGGCGAGCAGGCTGTCGGGGTCGGGTTGCTGGGCGACGACGAGCGGGCGGGGCGACCGGCCTGCCCGCGCGGCGTTGGCGGCGCTGCCGCCACCGTAGGACGCCAGTACCGACCCGCCGGCCAGCGCGGCGGCTCCCGCGAGCGACCCGCGAAGGAACGTACGCCTGCTGAACGGGTCCTGCCCTTCGCTCACCGGGAACAGGATGACACCAGACGCATTCCGTGTCACGTCACCAACTTCACTTCGCGGAGGCAATACGCCGGCTCGAGCGCGCCGCCACCCTGTTGCGCGCCACGGACCGTACGGTGGCGGACATGTGCTGCATACGCTCAGGCCACGCGAACGGGCTGGTGACCTCGCGGCCACCAGCCCGTCCCCGCGCTTGAGGCTGGCGCGATCACATCGCGGAAGCGGGCTCCAACTCCTGCTCCTGGCCGTTCGACGACGGCTCCGCGGTCGGGACCATGGCCTCGTCGGGCGGGCGGGCTTTGCTTCCGAGCCACGCGTAGCTCCCACCGACGACGAGTGTGCCCCCGACGACGTTGCCGGGCACCGTCCACGCGAGGTTGTGCCAGAGCATGCTCCATGTGCCGCTGCCGTCGAGCGCGGCGAGCGAGAACGTCGTCATATTGGCGATCGAGTGCTCGAAGCCCGAGGCGACGAACGCGAGGAGCGCCCACCACAGGACGATGCACTTCGCGGCGTCGCTGCGCGTGCGTGCCGCCATCCACAAGCCGAGGCACACGAGGGCGTTGCACAGCACGGCCCGCCAGAAGAGCTGGGCGCCACCGGTGGCGTCCTTCGCCTGCACGATCGAGCCGAGCAGCGCTTGCGCCGGGCTGGCCTTTCCGGGCGTCGCCCCGATCGTGAGCGCGCCCGATTCGCTGACGGCCCAGGCGAACGCCACGGAGCCGACGAAGTTGCCGACGAGGGAGCTCACCCACACGATCGCAAGATCGATGATCCGGACGTCACGCCGGAGCAGGCCCTGCGAGCGGCGCTGCGACGTCGACGCGCCGGTAGCGTGTCGACCCGATGGCCGACACCGAGGAGCCCGGCAACGAGCCGGTGACGCGCCCGTGGGCTCCGCCGCCGCCCGGTCGGCTCGTCGGCCGTGGTCATCCAGCCGGTGACTTCCTCGAAGCGTGGGCATGGGACCTGCTCGACGAGGCGCCCGGCTACCTCCGCATCGAGGCCGAGCTTCCCCACCATGTGAAGAACCCACGCGGGCAGCTGTTCGGCGGGTTCACTCCGACGTACGTCGATCTGGTCGCGCTCTTCACCGTCCGAGCCGGCGAGGATCGATCCGCGCCTCGCCAGCCGCGGTGGCTGGCGACGACCAACATGCGCGTCGACTTCTTCGAGCCCGTCACCGGACCCCGCTTCGTCATCGCAACATGCGCGTCGACTTCTTCGAGCCCGTCACCGGACCCCGCTTCGTCATCGAGAGCCGGTGCGAGAAGCAGCGCGGGCGCACGCACTTCGTCAGCACGCGGTTCGTGCAGGACGACGAGCTTGCCGTCTTCGCGTTGACGACGATGCGCGAGGTCGACCTCAACCGCCACCTCGGAGACGCGTGACGCGCCGTCCCCGGGTCATTTGAGCACGGCCTGCGTCTGCGTCGTCAGGGCGACCAGTTTCCCGCGGTCGTCGCGCACCCGGGTCTGGACGACGATCGTGCGGCCGCCGACGTGGATCGGCTCCGCCCGCGCCGTGACCTCGCCCTCGCGGACGCCGCGCATGAAGTTCGTCTTCGACTCGATCGTCGACGTCCCGGCACCTTCCGGGACGTTCAGGAACGCGCAGATCCCGCCCAGGCTGTCGGCCAGGGTCATGATGGCGCCGCCGTGCATGGCGTCGCCGGACGTGCAGCGCTCCGCCGACCACGCCAGCGCGCCTTCCACGCCGTCGGGCTCGGCTTTCGTCAGCACGATGCCCAACGCCTGGGCGAACGGCATCGTCGCAAGCAGCTGGTTCAGCTCCATGTGGTTCCTCTCGTTCGGCGCAGGGACAGGAGAGATTGACATGCGGTAGGTTCCGCGCCCCCGAAGCGCGTTGGGGGTAGAGCCTCCGGGATGCACATCGGCACCACGATCTCGTCCCTCCGGTCGAGCTCGCGTTCCCAGTTCCTCGTCACCTTCGCGCTCGTGGCGGTCGTGACCGGTCTGTGGGGCCTCGCCACTCCTCTGTTCGCGAACGCCGACGAGCCCGCCCACGTGGTCCGGGCGGCATCCGTCGCGCGGGGCGAGCTCGAGGGGAAGCCGCCGCGCTCCAAGCTCCTCAAGGGCTACACGTTCGTCGAGCTCCCTGCCATCTACGGGTCGTCGGGCCGCCACCTGAACTGCTTCGCGCGCAAGCCGAACCGTGATGCGTCGTGTCACACCTTCACCGGCTCGCAGACGAAGACAATTCGAGTCATCACCGAGGCGGGGCACCACCCGCCCGCGTACTACGCGGTGGTCGGCGGGATCTCGCGCATCTGGCCGACGGCCGCGGGCGCGGTCTACCTCATGCGCTTCGTGACCGTGCTCATCACCGCGCTGTTCGTCGCCATCGCCGTGCGCGTGCTCCTACGGTTGACCGCGCCGCGTGTGGCGCTCGTCGGTCTCGCGGCGGCGCTCACGCCGATGGTGCTCTCGTTCGGCGCCGCCGTGAACCCGACCGCGCTCGAGACGGCTGCCGCCATCGCGACGTGGGCGTGCGGGCTGGTCCTCGTCTCGGAGATGCGCCGAGGCGAGGCGCCCGCTCGCGGCCTGGTCATCCAGCTGGGCGTCTCCGCCGCCGCGCTCGTGCTGGCCCGCCAGATCTCGATGTTCTGGCTCGCGCTCATCGCGCTGATCTTCGCCGCGCTCCTCGGCAGGAACGCGCTGCAGCGCTTGTGGCGGTCGACCGCGGCGCGGGTCTGGGGCGCAATCGTGGCCGGATGTGCCGTCGCACAGCTCGCATGGATCGTCTTCGCGAACGGGCTGGACCTGAGCGTCCCGATCGGGTTCGAGCCGACGTTGTCCAACACCGACCTCGCGCGGGCAACCGTGGGCAGGACCGGGCTGTTCTACTCCGAGATGCTCGGCAACCTGGGCTGGCTCGACACCGGGCTCCCCGGGCTCAGCTACCTACTCCTCACCGCCGCACTCGGTGCGCTCGTGCTGCTCGCGGTGGCCGTCGGGACGAGGCGCTACGTCGTGGCGATGTTCGCGACGATCATGATCACGGTCGCGACGCCGATCGCGCTCGAGGCGTGGCAGTACCGCGAGTACGGGCTCTACTGGCAAGGCCGGTACACGCTGCCGATTGCCGTCGGTGTGCCACTCCTGGCGGTGTTCGCACTGCAGTCGGACACGGGCCGGCGCGCGGTGCTCCGCGGATGGTTCGTACCCGCCGTCGCCGGCATGCTCGTCGTGGCGCAGGTGCTCGCGTTCTACCAGGCGCTCCGGCGGTGGTCGGTGGGGGAGAACGGCCCCGTCTTCTACTGGCTCGATCCGAAGTGGACGTCGATCGTGCCGCAATTCCTGCTGATCTTGGCGTACGCGACAGCATTCGTCGCGTTCGTCGTCTGGCTGCTCGGACGACGATCGGCGGAGGTGGCCGCGCCGGCGGAGTGACTCGCCGGCGTCTAGTCGAGCCAGCGCCGCTTCAGCCGGTCGAATCTGCCGCTCTCCCGGAGGTTGGCGAGCGCCTCGTTGACCGCGTCGCGCAGCACGCGGTTGTCGGGCGCGAACGCGACCCCGAGGAGCTCGTGCGTGGGGATCTCCTGCACCACATCGAGGTCGGGCCGGTCCTTCACGAGCGACGTGGCAACGGGAAAGAGCTTCATGACCGCGCCGATGCGGCCGGCGGAGAGGTCGTCGAGCGCGTCGAGGATCCCGGGATACGGGTAGTACCGGATGCTCGCCAGCTTGCCGTCCTCGTTGAGCTCGCGGGCCACGATGTCCGAGGTGTTGCCGACCTGGATGCCGACGACCTCGTTCGCGAGGTCGTCGGTGGAGGTGATGTGGGGCTTCAGGGTCGTGTTCACCACCAGGCCCTGTCCCGACTCGAGGTAGGGCACGGAGAACAGGGCGACCTTCTCGCGCTCGGGTGTGATCGTCGTGCCCGAAGCGACCGCGTCGTACGAGCGCGTCCGGAGGCCGTCGAAGATCCCGTTGAAGTCGTCGCCGTCGTACTTCGTGAGCTGCCACCGCAGGCGCAGCTGGCCGCAGACGGCGCGCATGAGCTCGGCGTCGAAGCCGGTGTCGACGCCGTCCTGCACCACCTCGAACGGCGGGTCCGGGAATGCCGACGCGACGAGCAGCGTCCCCGCCTCGATCGTCTGCAATGCCGCCATCGTTGGCCGCTCCCCTTCACATCCTCCCCCGCCGGCGTGCTCCCCGGGTGGACCTGGAAGGATCCCCGTGCCTTGGTACCAGGGCGCCGGTGCGTACCTGAGCGTCGCTGAGCGACGTTGACGTCCACACCATGCCGGTCGGCTAAGCAGTTGCGGTGATCTCCACCTCCGAAGCGCCGTCCGTGGCCGTGGTCACCGGGGCGGCGGGCTGGCTGGGCCAGAACCTGGTCCGCGCTCTCGCCGGCGGGCGCGAGCGCCTCCGCTGCCTCGTGCACAGCGAGAGCGAGGCGCCGCTCCTGGAGATCGTCGGGCCGAGCGTCGAGGCCGTCGCGGGCGACGTGCGCGACCCGGCCGTCGTCGACCGGCTGTTCGAGGCGGTAGGACCGGCCACGGTCTTCCACGCCGCCGGGGTGATCCACCCGGAAGGCAGGACGCGCGAGCTCTTCGACGTGAACGTGGGCGGGACGCAGCTGGTGCTCGACCGCGCTCGACGCGCCGGCGTCACCCGTTTCGTGCACGTGTCGTCGAACTCGCCGTTCGGCGCCAATCCCACGCCGACCGACCGCTTCACGGAAGACTCGCCGTACCACCCGTACCTCGCGTACGGGGAGTCGAAGATGGAAGCCGAGCAACTCGTGCAACGGGGCTACGACCGTGGCGACCTCGCGACCGTCATCATCCGCGCTCCGTGGTTCTACGGCCCGTTCCAACCGCCGCGCCAGACGCGGTTCTTCTCCACCGTGCGACGGGGCATGTTTCCGATTCCCGGTCCCGGCACGAACCGCCGCTCGCTGTCGTACACGGGGAACCTCGTGGACGGTCTCCTCTGCGCCGAGGTCGCCGGCGCCGCGCCCGGGCGGGCGTACTGGATTGCCGACGCGGAGCCGTACGAGCTGCGCGAGGTGATCCAGGGCGTGCGCGACGCGCTCGAAGCCGAAGGGCTGCCCGTGTCGACACGCCAGCCGCATCTCCCCGCGTTCGCGGGGGAGCTGGCCGCAGCGCTCGACGGCTTCCTGCAGGGTCGCGGCCGGTACGTCCAGGCGCTCCACGTGCTCGGCGAGATCAAGGACACGATCGCGTGCGACATCTCGAAGGCACGTGCGGATCTGGGATACGAGCCCAAGACCAGCCTTGTCGACGGCATGCGCGCCAGCGTGCGCTGGTGCCTCGAGCGGGGGGAGTCGATCTAGTGGGGCGGTCCGTTCTCGTCACCGGGGGAAGCGGCTACTTCGGCGAGATCCTCGCCGGCGGCGCTGTCGCCCGCGGCGACCAGGTGCGCATCTTCGACATCAACCCACCGGCGGCGAGCGCGGACTCGATCGAATACGTCGAGGGTGACGTGCGCGACCGCGATGCCGTGCGCGCCGCGTGTGAGGGCATCGACGTCGTGTTGCACAATGTGGCGCAGGTTCCCTTGGCACGCGACCGCGATCTGTTCCGGTCGGTGAACGTGGTGGGCACGGCGAACTTGCTCGTCGCGGCGCGCGAGGCCGGCGTCGACAAGGTCGTCCACACGTCGTCGAGCGCGGTGTTCGGGATCCCCGAGAGCAACCCCGTCACCGAGGAGACGTCGTGCCACCCGCTCGAGGCGTACGGCCGAGCCAAGCTCGAGGCCGAGGTGCTGTGCCACGAGGCCGTCGACGCCGGGCTCGACGTCACGATCATCCGCCCGCGCACCATCCTCGGCCACGGCCGTCTCGGCATCATGGCCGTGCTGTTCGAGTTCGTCGCCGACGGCGCCCCCGTGTACGTCCTCGGCGGCGGCCACAACCGCTACCAGCTCGTCCACGCCTCCGACCTCGGCGACGCGTGCCTGCGCGCCGCCGCGCGCGAAGGTCCGTCCGTCTACAACATCGGCGCGACCGAGTTCGGGACGATGCGCGAGACGTTGCAAGCCCTCGTCGACCACGCCGGCACCGGGTCCCGAGTGCGGTCACTCCCGGTCGAGCCGGCGCGCATCGCGATGCGTGCCCTCGCCGGGCTCGGGCTGGCGCCGTTCGCGCCGTACCACTGGCTGCTGTACAGCGAGTCGTTGTGGTTCGACGTCACGCGCGCCCGCACGGAGCTCGATTGGGAGCCGAAGCATTCCAACGCGTCGATGGTCATCGAGTCGTACGAGTGGTTCCTCGCCCACCGGCACGAGCTCGAGACGGCCTCGCGTTCCCACCACCAATCCCCCGCCCGGCCAGGACTGTTGCGCGTGCTGAAGCGATTGCCGTAGAAGGCCGCGATGCGCGATCGGAAGTGGGCCATCTGGCTTGCGGTCATCGCGGCGGCGGGACTCGCGCTGCGCATCGGGTACGTGCTGGTCACGAAGAACCCGAGGTTCCTCGGCGGCGACGACTTCTACTACCACCACGGCGCCAACCTTCTCGCGGACGGCCGCGGCTTCCTGGACCCGATCGCGCTCCTGAAGGAGCACCGCACGACACCGGGGGCCAAGCACCCACCCGGGTACATCGTCGCCCTGGCGATCCCGTCGCTGTTCCGGCTCCGAAGCGTGCTCGACCACCAGATCTGGTCCTGCATCATCGGCGCCGGAACCGTGGTGCTCGTCGGCATCACCGGCAGGGAGATCGCGGGGCGGCGCGTCGGGCTGATCGCGGCGGTCGTCGCGGCCGTCTACCCCAACTTCTGGTTCGTCGACTCGGTCGTCATGTCCGAGACGCTGATCCTCTTCACCACCGCGCTGACGATCCTGCTCGCCTACCGGTTCGCGCGGCGGCCGAGCCTCGGACTCGCGATCGGCCTGGGGGTGGCGGTCGGCATCGCCGCGCTCACCCGAGCCGAGTCGATCCTGCTCGTCCCGCTGCTCCTCGTCCCGCTCGTCTTTCTCCTGCGCAGCGCGGCCATGAAACGGCGGCTGCAGCTCCTCGGCGTGGCCGTCGCGGCCACCGTGGTCACGATCGCGCCGTACGTCATCTACAACCTTGTGCGCTTCGAGCACCCGGTCTTTCTTTCGAGCAACCTCGAGCTCACGCTCCTGTCGGCGAACTGCGACAACACGTACTACGGGCCCAACATGGGCTACTGGTCGCTCGCGTGCGGGACGAGGTTCACGCCACCCAAGGGCGACGCGTCGGTGCAAGAGCTCTTCTACCGCGACAAGGTGCGCGACTACGTGAGCAACAACAAGTCGCGTGTCCCGATCGTCATGATCGCCCGCGAGGGACGGACGTGGGGGTTCTTCAACGCGAACCAGCAGATCACGATCGACCAGATCGAAGGGAAGGAGCTCAACGTCTCGCGGGTCGCGCTCGGGATGTTCTACGCGCTCTTGGCGCTGAGTGTCGTCGGAGCGATCGCGCTTCGTCGGAGGAAGGTGCTGCTGACACCGTTGCTCGCGGTCATCATCGCGGTGATCCTCACGGTCGCGTTCGTCTACGGCACGACGCGATTCCGCGCCCCGGCGGAAGTGCCGCTCGTCCTGCTCGGCGCGGTGGGCGTCGACGTCGTGATCCGGAGAGCCCGTCGCCTGGTGCGTGAGCGCCGCGAAGGCGGCGCCGAATCACCGAGCGAGGCGCACGAGCCGAGCCTCGCGAGGGCTGATACGAACGTGCTTCGTATACTTCGGGCCTCGTGAACCCGGACCGGAGACCCGGCACGGCGCTCCAGGACGTTGCCGAGACCGCGCAGGGCGATCGCACGAATCGCGACACTGAGACCGCCCCCGCCCATACCACGCCGCGCCGTCGACTGCGCCTGCCGACCGGCGACCGCTCCCGCGCACTGTGGATCGGAGCCGGTCTCCTCGCCCTGCTCGCCCTCCCGCTGATCGTCGCGCTGGCGGTGCTCGCGCAGAAGCGCTGGTACCCGATCCTCGACCTCGCCATGACCGAGCTGCGAGTGCGCGACGTGAGCAGCAGCCATCCGCCGCTCATCGGGCTCGTCGGCCGCATCGGCCCCCTTGGCCGCCAGGGCAGCCACCCGGGGCCGATCAGCTTCTGGGCGCTCTGGCCGGTGTACCGCTTGTTCGGCGCGTCGTCGTGGGCGATGCAGGTCTCCACGGTGGCGTTGCACCTGCTCGCGATGGGCACGGCGCTGTGGATCGCGTTCCGGCGAGCCGGTGTCCGGCTGATGATTGCCGTGGCCGCGGTGCTCGCCGTCCTCACGCACGCGTATGGCGCGCTCACGCTGACGCAGCCGTGGAACCCGTACCTCCCGCTGCTGGCCTTCATCGTGTTCCTGCTCGCGCTGTGGTCCGTGATCGCCGACGACCTGCCGATGCTGCCGGTCGCGGTGGTCGCCGGTTCCTTCTGCGCCCAGACGCACGTCCCGTACCTCGGGCTCGTCGGCGGCCTCGGCGCGTTGACCGTCGCGCTCGCGTCCTGGTCGGCGTACCGGCGCAGAAAGAACCGTGCCGCGTTGCGCCGTTACGCCGTGTGGTTGGCGATCGCGGCGGGGGTCGCCATCGTCGTCTGGACGCCGCCGGTCATCGACCAGATCGTCCACGACCCGGGCAACTTGTCGGTGCTTTCGGACTACTTCCGGAACCCGCCCGAGTCGCCCGTCGGGCTCCGCCGCGCGATCGACGTGCTGTTCGTCCACCTGAACCCGTTCCACTTGGTGCAGGAGCTGACGACCGACCGCACGCAGGTCGAAACCGGTTCGGCGGTGCCCGGCGTGCTGTTCCTCGGCGTGTGGGTTGCGTCGGCCGTGGCCGCGTGGCGACTCCGACACCGCGCGCTCCTGCGCCTCGACGTCGCGCTCGGCGTCGCGCTCGTCCTCGCGCTCGTGTCGATGAGCCGCATCTTCGGCCTCGTTTGGTACTACCTCGTCCTCTGGGCCTGGGGCATCACCGCGCTGATGATCCTGGCGGTGGTGTGGACTGCGGCGGTGCTCGTCGCCCGGCGCCTGGACCGTGCGTCGGCGGCCAAGGCAGGCCGCATCGGCACGGTCGGCCTGGCGGCGGTGCTCGTGCTCGTCACCGCCGCGTTCACCTACAACGCGGTGTCGGTCGACGTCCCCGCGCCTCGCCTCTCCCACACACTCGGCGTGCTCACCCGAAAGACCGCTGCCGCGCTCGACAGCAGGTCGGCGCCGGGCGGCGGCCGCGACGGGCGCTACCTCGTGACGCTGCGCGATCCCGTCGACATTGGTGCCATGGGCTATGGGCTCGTCAACGAGCTCGAGCGCCGCGGCTTTGACGTCGGCGTCATCGAGGGGTACGGGCCGGGAGCGACGCGCTACCGCGTGCTTCCGTCCGGCGACGCGACCGGCATCGTGCACCTGGCGATCGGTCCCGAGGACATCGCGACGTGGCAGGCCAAGCCCGGCGTCCGCCAGGTCGCGTTCATCGACCCGCGGACCCCGAGGCAGCGGGCGGAGTACGACCGGCTCCACGGGGAGGTGATCGACGGGCTGAACGCCGCCAAGCTCTTCGACCTCGTCCCCGCCGTCGACGAGAACCTCTTCCGGCTCGGTCTCGACACGCGGGTGCCGGAATCGACGCGGCGACGCGTCGTCCGCATGATGGACCTCGGGCTGCCGGCCGCCGTATTCGTGGGTCCACGCCAGGCCGTGAGCGAGACGTGACCCCGACACCGGCGCCGGGGACGAGTGTCGACGCCGCCGCGGAGCGCACGGAAAGTCAAACCACCGCCGGCACGGACCAGCCACCGCGTCGCGAGTCGCGCGTCGCGTTCCGGCTGTTCCTCGCGTCGATCTTCGTCGCGATCGTCCCCGTCGCCGTCGCCACGACCCGTGCGATCTCTACCGGCTGGATCCCGACCGAGGACAACGCGCTCCAGCAAATCCGCGCTCGTGACCTCTTCTCGTACACGCACCTGCCCCTCATCGGGACGTGGTCGTCCGCGTCGTTGAACCTCACCACGCAGGTCAACCACCCCGGGCCGCTCTACTTCGACCTCCTCGCGGTACCGGCGCGCCTGTTCGACAGCGGCGCGGGAGTTGCGTTCGCCGTGGCGTTGATCAACTCGTTGTGCATCGTCGGAATCGCCGTCTTCGCCTACCGGCGCGGCGGCGCCCTCGTGGGGACGGTGACGCTGGCGGCGACGGCCGCCTTGTGCTGGGCGATGGGCAGCGAGCTGCTGTTCGAGCCCTGGAACCCGCACAGCGCGATGTTGCCGTTCCTCTTCTTCCTCGTGCTGATCTGGTCGCTGACGTGCGGGGACCTCCTGGCCCTCCCGTTCGCCGCCGGCGTCGGCAGCCTCGTCATGCAGGACCACCTGAGCTACGCGCTGTTGGTGCCGCTGCTCGGCGCGTGGGGGATCGTCGGTCTCGTCCTCGCGCTCCGGCGCGAGCGTCGCCTCGAGCCCGGCGGCCGGACCGAACGGCTCACCCGCGCACTCCGATTCGGCATCCTCGCAGGTGTGGTGCTCGTCGTGTGCTGGATCCAGCCGCTCATCGAGCAGTTCACGAGCGACGGCTCCGGGAACCTGACTCGACTGGTCGACAGCGCCCGTAGTCCGTCCGACACGATCGGCTTCGGCTACGGCGCGCGGATCGTTGCCACGGTCCTGTCGCTGCCGCCGTGGTGGTTCCGCCCGTCGCTCCGCAACAACTTCTCGTCGGGCTGGGTCGCTCCTCCGCTGGCCGGCGCCCTCCTCACGCTGGGTGTGTTGGCAGTCGTGCTCGTTGGGTGCGCATGGCTCGCGTTTCGGCGCCGGGACCGGGTCTCGTCGTGGGCGGTCGCGACTGCGATCCTGGGCCTGGTCGTCGCGCTCGTCACTGCGGGGCGCGGACCCGTCACGGTCTTCGGCAAGGTGACGCCGCACACGTTCCGTTGGCTGTGGCCGCTCGGCGCGTTCATCTTCGTGGCGATCGTCATCACGATCTGCCGCAAGTTCGTGCACCGCGCCAACGCGTCCACCCTCTCGGTGTCGCTGGTTGGCGTGTTCGCCGTCGCGACGCTCGTTGTCGCCGCGCTCAACCTGCCGTACGCCGACGAAGGCCTGGGCCCCAACTCACAGGAGTACGCGATCCCGGCGGCGAAAGACCTCGGTCGTCACATGGGTTCACTCGAGGACGAGGGCCCGCTGCTCGTCGACGACCTCTTCCACGGAGCGTTCGCGGACCCGTACGGCGGTACCGCGGTCGCCGAGCTCCAGCGACGAGGCATTCCGTTCGTCGCCCGCGATCCGATGCTCGTTCGTCAGTTCGGGCCTGCCCGCCGGTACAACGGCCGCAACGCCAAGGCCGCGCTCCTGTTCCGCCAGGGCGACGCGACGCTGGAGGCGCCGCCGGGGAGTCGCGAGGTCGCTCGCGGTGAGGGCCTGTCCCGCGCCGAGGATCGGGAGCTGGACGGGCTCAAGGGTCAGATCCTCGAGTACCTCGAGGCCGGCCGCCTGCGACTCAACCGGGACGGGGAAGCGGCGCTGTCTCGGGGCGATCTGCCCAAGCTCGCCGAGGTGCAGGACCAGGGTGCCGATCCGCAGGTGCTGCTCGACTCCCGCGAGCTCGACGTGATGATCAAGCAGCACCTGCTCGACATCGACGGCGCAACGGCGCGCCGGATGGAGCGGTACGCGGACCTCCAGCACCACTGGGACCAGGAGACGGTCGCGCTGTTCGTCAAGCCCCTCAGCTCATCGGCGAGCCCGTAGCCCACCGATGACCTCGCCGCCGATCGATCTGAGCATCGTCATCCCCGCGTACAACGAGGCGCGCCGCATCGGCGTCTCGCTCGCCACGTTGTCCGACCACTTGAAGGCCCACGATCTCGGGACGGTCGAGGTGCTCGTCGTCGTGGCGCGCGGTCACGACCGGACGGCGGATCTGGCGCGTGCCGCCGCGGACGAGTTCGACACGTTTCGCGTCATCGACGCCGGCACGCCCGCCGGCAAGGGGCGGGACGTCCGGCTCGGCATGCAGGCCGCGCACGGTCGCTACCGACTGTTCATGGACGCCGACCTCGCGACGCCGCTGCACCACTTGGAGTCGGTCGCCAAGCTGATGCGTCAGGACGCCGACGTCGTCATCGGGGTGCGAGACCTCGAGCAGAGCCACCGCGGGCTGC
>WNFV01006861.1_pt1 | contig 13330 bp, 10 predicted proteins | sample 5400101 | NCBI WGS metagenome assembly WNFV01 (sample SAMN13153361, study PRJNA577476) | soil metagenome | isolation source: 115 cm soil or saprolite under grassland replicate 1 | place: USA:California | collected 2016-06-15
CCAATCCGGGATCACGGGGGGTATCCGCTGGCCAGATGCCTCTCCAGATCCTGCGTCGATCCTCTTCGCCGGGAAACGGAAACTCCACGGTGAACTGCAACCGCCTGACGAACGCCTCGTCCATGTTCCGGCGAACGTTCGTCGCCAGAATGACGATGCCCTCGTATTCCTCCATGCGCTGGAGCAAGTACCCGATCTCTATGTTGGCGTAACGATCGTGGGAATCCCGGACCTCGCTGCGCTTCCCGAACAACGCGTCGGCCTCGTCGAAAAAGAGTATCGCGTTCGCGGTCTCGGCTTCGACAAAGATGCGTGACAGATTCTTCTCCGTCTCGCCGATGTACTTGCTGACGACCGTCGACAGGTCGATCTTGTAGAGCTCCAGTCCCAGCGTGCCCGCCACGATCTCCGCAGCCATGGTCTTGCCGGTCCCGGAAGGGCCGGAAAAGAGCGCGCTCAGTCCCTTGCCCAGCGACAGCTTCCGGCCGAAACCCCACTCGCCGTATACCCGTTCCCGATACTTCACGTGGTTGCACAGTTCCCGCAGTTGTTCCACGCGATCCGCGGGGAGCACGATGTCCTCCCACCTGTATCTCGGCGTGATCTTCCGAGCCAAGGAGGACAGCTTCTGATTGGAGTGGAGTCGGCACGCTCTGTATAGATCCTCGGCGCTGATGCTCGCCGCTTGCGGGTCACGCAAGCACGCCAGGTTCCTGGCCATCGTGGCGGCATCCTGGATCTGTCCACCCGTGAACTTGAACTTCGCCGCCAGGGCGGAGAGGTCCACGTCGGCGTCGAGACGAGGACCATCCGCGAGCGCCGCCGACCAGACCCGCAACCGATTGGACGACGACGGCTTGGTCAGCTCGAGCCGGGCAAGGCACGCATCCCGCAACGCTTCACTCGGCTCCCACGGGCCCTCGCTCGAGAGAAAGGTCAGCCGCGGCCTGTCTGCCAATGCCCCGAGAAACGACAGGCGGATTGCCTTCTTGTCCTCACCGAGGAGCACGTCGACATTCTTCCAGTACACCGCCGCCCGTTGCACGCGTGCCTCGCGATGTATCAGGTCGAAGATCTTGACCGCCGCCGCCCCCTCCACGTCACAGGCCAAACGCGCCAGATCGACGACCAGCAGACACAGGCTCAAGTCCTTGCACACGGCCCTCGCCGTATCCTGTTTGCCGACGCCGTACGGACCACGCAGGTGAACGATCACCGGCCGGCCCATCGCGCCGTCACGCACGAAATGAGCCAGACGTCGTCGGTCCGCTTCATCGACGAGGACCGCGTTCGATGGCTCCCCGGGATCACTCAGACATGAAAACGGACGGATTCGTTCGTCGAGCACGTCGGAACCCAGCAAGTACCGCACGATCCTCGCGTCGACACTGAGGTACTTGCCGAGCAAAGGGGGCTGAGGCTGCGAGGGCTCTTCGAAGAGATTGAGCACGTAGTTGCGAAACAGCGGTGCGTCCGCGGTGAAGTATCGTCTCGCTCCGAACGCAGCGTCCGTCGACGGCGTCAGAAGGTTGAGAACGAGCTCCACGCTGGGGCGCTTCTTGGTCACGTCATCGTTGAGGTAGGCGTACAACTTCTCGTACCGGAGATCCATCTCCACGGCGAGACACACGAGCAGCACATCGACCTCGAACGAATCGAGTCCAAAGCTGTCTTGCAGGCGATCGAGCCTGAGCTCGATTCCCCTCCGGACACTCTCCTCCTTGCGCGACCGGTTCCGACGAGCGACCGTATCCAGCACCGGAGCGAGCTCCGCGAGTGCAGTCTGCACGCTTGCCCACCGGGGTCGTCCCGTCGGCTGCCGGAGGAGTGTGTCTATCTCCTCCTCGGAAATGTACAGGCCATGGAACTGCTCGTCGTCGGCATGCAGCCTGCGGGCCCGCGCGACCTGGGTGGCGATGAGCAGGTCGATCCTCTCCAGCTCGGCGAGGAGATGCTGCAGCGAGCTCTCAAAGGCCACCGCTGCGGCACCGCCGGTATCGACCGCTACCCGTTGGCAGTCAGTTACTTCTAAAGGGTTGGCCATGAATTCGCCGTTCCATGCCTCCGCGAATCGCGCCGGGAAGCCTTCATGGTGCGCGGTACGCGGGATCCCACGAATGGACGAGTTCGTCGACGTGCTCCGGATCGGTACCGCCGACCGAACGACGCCAGAATGATGGCATCCTTCTACCGTTCTCGGGTAACGAGCTTCCGACGGCGGAGTCCCCTGGGCCGCGCTTCCCGCGGGGTCGTCCGGTCCCGCCCAACCCGCCCCTCTTCGCCCCAGAGCCCTCGATCGCCAGCCCGCCACATGGCTATTTCTCTTTCGGCGCGCCCGTGTCCTTTTCCCCTGCCGGCGCCCCGGCTCCCCCAGACTCCTTGGTCGTCTCCTGAACTCCGCTGGGACTCTCAGGGGCCGTTCCGCCTTGATTCGGTTTCCCTGCCGGGCGCGGTGCCGCATCCTTGGCCGCTTTCAACTCCTGGTCCAGCTCACGAACCCGCTTCTGCGCTGCTTCATTGGCAGCCTTCGCGCCCTGCAATTCCTTGTACAACCGTTGCTGTTCCGCTTTCGCCACACCAAGCTCTCGATTGGCGTTGGCCGCATCCTTGTCCACCCTCTGCTTGGCGCTCCTGACGCTCTCCAGTTCCGCCTGCAACTTGTCCACCGTCGCTTTGGAGGCGAGCGTCGCATCGGCGAGTTGCCGTTTGGCCGCCGTAGCTTCCTTCGCGGCGTCTTCTCTGGCCGCGATGCTTCGCTCAAGATCCTTCCCCAGGCCGCCCTCGACCTCCTTCGAGCCACTGGCAATCGCCGCGTCCATCGCGTTGCGGTAGTGCACGACGGCAAATCCCGCCCCGGTGCCGCCAACGACACATCCTGCAACAGCGACACCGGCAATCATGAGCGCTCTCGGCATCTGTTTCGGCGCTCGCGCATGCTGGGCCGGCCCACTGCCGGCGCTCTCCACCGTGTTCGGAGGCGTCTTCGTCTGGGCCGTCTGTCTCTCTGACTCGACGGCTCCTCTCGCTCCACACCTGATGAGCTGGACCGTCACGTTGTCGTGCCCACCACCGTCCAATGCCAGCTGCACCAGCTTGTTCGTCGCCTCCTGAACCGTTCCTTCGTGCTCACGGAGCACCGCCTCGATGCGGTCATCCGCCACGTAGCCAGACAGCCCATCGGAGCACAACAGAATGGCATCGCCGTCCTGAAGCTTGTGGCTGCGAATATCCACCTCGACGGTCGGCCGGCTACCGATCGCACGTTCGAGTACGCTCGCATCGGGATGGCTGGCGGCGTCCTCCGCTTTCAGCATTTCGGCCTCGACCATCTTCTGGACGATCGTGTGGTCCGAGGTAAGGCGTGAGAGCGTCTTGCTGCGGCACAGATAGGCCCGGCTATCACCGACATGCGCCACTTTGGCGTTCGGCCCGGACACCAGGAGCAGGACCGCGGTGGTCCCCATTCCTTCAGTCGCCGGATCGCCGGAATGGCCTTTCGCATACACCACGTCGTTTGCTCTTCGGAAGGCGTTTTCGATCACCTGCTCAACCGGCGCGTTCGGCTCGGCCTGGCTGATCTGTCGCTGAAGCTCCTGGACGGCGAGCTCAGCCGCGATCGCGCCTCCCTCATGCCCTCCCATACCGTCCGCGACAATGTATAGATGGCCTAGAGGCACCTGGGACCCGCTCATGCGATCCTGGTTCTCGCTGCGCGTGTACCCCGTCTCCGAGAGAGCCCCAACCTCTAATCGTTCGCTATCGGAATTCATCCGTTCAGCCCAAGGCACCTTCGGCGCAGGTGAAGGCAGCGACAGAGCGATCCGCCGCACGACACGCTTCCCGGACCGTCCCGAAGTACCTGGTCATCCAAACCGTCGATTCAGCCGGATGAACCGACGACTTCGAACTCGCATTCGCCTAGCCGGATACGATCCCCGTAGCGAACCAAGAGCGGTGTCCCCGCAATACGTTGTCCATTGAGAAACGTACCGTTCAACGAGCTCTCGTCGGCGAGGAAGAGGCCGCCCTTCTCGTGGCGCAACGACGCATGGGTACCCGACACACTGTCGTCCGCGGCAGTGCACAAGTCGTTGTCCTGGTTTCTTCCAATCCGATACTTTGGTTTGTCGATCGAGAACCGCTTCCCGCGAACCGGTCCCCCCACCCCGAGGAGTGCCGCCGTCGCGCTCCCCGGCGTCGGCGCCATGAAGTCTCCCCCTACCACGGTGGGCCGTCGTGGCGGCGGCGGGGGCGGTGCTTCCGGAGTCAACACGCTCACTGCCATCCAGTACACCGCGTTATAGGCGAGACTCGCATAGGCCCGCGCGTCGCCCTCCAGGGGTTCGAGCCTGTACTCGAGGAAATCTCGACCAACGTCGTACACGACTTCGATCAGCTGCACGAGATCAGGACTGAGTCCCTTGGCACCGCCCAACCGGCGCGCGGCCTCCTTCACCCCCAGTGTTGGAGGAATCGGAATCCTATTGGCGATGCATCCATCGCGCACGGCCTGCTTCAAGGCGCCAAAAGCATCGAGGACCATATCTCGTCCCGTTTGGCTCGCGCCATTGCTCGCGAGGAGGGCGGATCCTGGCAGGGCGTGGCTGCCCGTGATCTGCCGTTCAACGGCTGTAGCCCTTCGCTGTTCCTGCTTGATCCGTTGCCCGAACTCTATCACAAGTCCACGATTCCGGGGATTGATGTGAATCTTCGTGATGCGCGTGATCCCTTCCGAGATCTGCCGGCGGAAGATGATTGCGAGCGGGATGATCGTGACGACCGCCGCCAGCGGCCACTTGACCCTTCCGAGTATTTCCACGAAGGAATCCATGGTGAACTCTCGTCGTCGAGGTCAGGAGCGGTCACTGATTGCCAGCATGCAGGAGCTCGCAAATGGAAAGCCGCGATTGTCGCGCGCGGCTCCCCCGACCGCACCACCGGAACTCCCTCCGGTCGTCATATGCCGAGGTCCGCCGACCCCGAAGGATCGAGTGTCCCGCGGTGCGCTATCTGACCTCCGTCTTTTCCTTCGGAGGCGACTCGGGCGCCTGCCCCGGCCGTGGGATCGGCTGAGCCATCTCGTTGGCTGGCGGCTTGACCTTGATGAACGTCCAGAGTGTGGAGCCCGTCTTTATCTCCGCATAATTCGGCAGGTCGGTGCCCTGGTTGGCCTTCAACATTTGCCCTCCCAGGAACGTTCCATTGGAACTGATCTGGTCGAGAATTTCATAGTTGCCCTGGCGACAGAGGATCAGCGCGTGCTCCGCGGACATCGTGTTGTCCTGCGGAATCTGAATGTCGCAGCTCCGATGAACGGCTTCGCTGCTGATGTCGCCACTGCCGATGAAGTTCTTCCCTTCCCGAATCGGAAATATCTCGCCTTCGGGTCGCCACGTGTAAGTCACCAAGACCCCGGTGATCCGGCGCGTCTCACCGGCCCCGCCGTGACCGCCTTGTTCAGCCGGCCCTGGCATCGCTCGAGTCAGCCGGTTCGCTTCCGGTGGATTCGGCCGCGCCGATGCGATCCTCGTGCGCTGGCGGTCTGACGGGTCGACGTTCTCAACACCACCACCAGTCTTCTGCTTCGATCGCTGTTCAGCCTCGCAGTACGGGCACGCCTCCCAACCGGGATCCATCGCATGACCCTTCGCGCACTTTCGTCCGGGGCGAGGCATTGCTTCTGGCATATGGACCTCCCTGTCGAGCGTCCTTGGACATAGGGCACCGCCGAGGTGAACACGCACCGCCTGATCGAAGCCTTGGAGGCACCGATGGCTTGGCAAACCACGGAAGATCCTCCGGCGACGGACCTTCCGGGATACCGCACACGCTCGTGAAGGAGCCGGCGATCTTGCTGCCTGCGGCCCCCGTCGTCCCTGTCGATCGAGCGCCGTCCCACATCTCGCCCGAAGCGAATCCGACCGCTCTCCCAGGACGACTCGACATCATCCTATTCGCTGTATTCGCTCTATTCGCTGTATTCGCTCTATTCGCTGTATTCGCTCGGCTACCCTATTCGCTCGGCTACCAGAACCCGAGGGCGTCTTCCCTCGAGCGCTTTCGACCACGCCGAGTCTATCATCACGGTCCACGCCGTCAAGGCAAATCCCGTCCATCCAGGGGCAGCTCCTACGAGGTTCCCTTGCCCAGCACCGCTTCGCATTCAGCGTCCATCACTCCCACACCGATTCTCTTCTTCCCGCCCCGCTGCTGTTCGTATTGCTTCTTCATCAAACGGGCGATTTGAATCTGCTGGAAGGCTTTCTTCTTCTCGAGGACCCTTGTGTATCCGTCGAACTCCTGGACGACGATTCCATTTTCGATCTTCCCGAGCTGATCCAGGAAATCGGAGTAGTCCGTCAGCGCGTGCTCGATATTAGCGCTATGGTCCCGGATTTGTTTCTTGATCTGCTCTTCGAGATTCGTATCCTCCAAGGGCTTCGCGAGCTGCAGCCCTTGTTTCCTCAACTTCAACTGTTGGAACTGCGTACACGTAACCAACGCCTTTTCCGATCCGCTCTGAATCACGTTGTACGCAATCCGACTCTGCCCTTCGGTCGGGCTGTCCTGGAATACCTCCGGCGTTGGCTTGCCCATCGCCGCTTCACAATCAACGCCCATTCCATCGGTGGTGACACCGCCGACCCGGTGACGTTCATACTGGCTCTTCACCACCCCGGCGATCTGGCCCTGCTGTCCGGCCTTCCTCTCCTCCAAGGACTTGCTGTATTTCTCGAACTCCCCCGCCACGATGGGCACGTCCATCTTTGTCAGCTGGTCCAGCAAGCCCGAGTATTCGACGAGCGCATTGTCGACACTCGCCCTGCGCTCCTGAATCTGCTTCTTGATGTTCTCTTCGAGATTCTTCTCCTTCAGCTTGGCCACCTGCAAGCCCAACTCCTTCGCTCGGAATTCCTGTATCTGTGTACAGATGAACCACGCCCGTTCCGATCCACTCTGAATCACGTTGGAGGCACGCGCCTGAGCTTCCTCGCCGGAGGACTCTTTGATCACTATCGGCGGCGTCACAACTATTTTCGGCGGTCTCGTGTACACGTAGACGAACGTCCCCGCGCTCACAAACGCTGCCGCCGCGAGGGCCGCGATCGCCGTCTTGGATCGCAGTCCGACCTTGCCCTTTTCAAGGGCCTCGATGGCCTCGAGAAACTCTCCGCAGTCTTGAAACCGCTCGGCGCGGTTCTTGGCCATCGCCTTGAAGACGATGGCCGCCATCTTCTCGGACACGTCCGGGTTCTTCTCGCGCGGGTCGGGAGTCGGAGTCCTGATCTGCTGGTACTGCACGGAGAAGTCTGTCTCTCCGTCGAAGGGGACCTCGCCGGTGAGCATTTCGTACAACACGATGCCCAGGGCGTAAATGTCTGTCCGGACATCCACCTCACGGGGCTGCTCGATCTGCTCCGGGCTCATGTACCAGGGGGATCCGACGGTGGCCCCCACCGCGGTGAGCCGTGCCTCGCCCGCCTTCGCGAGGACCGCTATGCCGAAGTCCATGATCCGCGCCCGTCCACTCTTGTCGATCAGCACGTTCGAGGGCTTCATGTCTCTGTGAACGAGGCCCTTGGCGTGCGCGAATCCCAATCCCTTGAGAATGTCCCGGAGGATCGTCACCGCTTCGGCGTCGGACAACTTGCCCTTCGATCTGATCAGATGGCTCAGATCTTGGCCGTCCACGTATTCCATGACCAAGAAGAACTGACCCTGCTCCTCGAAGAAGTCTGTGACCTGGACGATATTAGGATCGTCGAGCCGGGCCTGCTTCTGCGCCTCCTCATAGAATCGTTTGCGGAAGTCCGGATCGTTACTCAGCGCCTTCGACAGACTCTTTATGGCGAACCGCTTCGGGAGCTCAACGTGTTCCGCGAGATAGACGACACCCATGCCGCCTTCGCCTATCCGCGACACGATTCTGAAATTGCGCAGAACCTTACCGATCATGGCTTTCTCTCGTTGTCACGATGGCACGCTTACTCTCCGCCGAGCTCAACCCACCGACCTCTGGTCACCGTGCAGGCGACCAGTCTTCCTCGCCGCCAACAGCTCGCGGACCTTCATCAAATAGTCCATCCTGTCGACGACACCGTCCTTCAACCCATAGGTCGGCATCAGCCCTCTCCCCTGAAACCGCATCCCTCGGGGCGTCTGCAGATTGCCCGTGGCCAACACGAGCGCCGACCCATCGCTGAGTTCGATGATTTCCTCCCAGACCGCCTCGCCGGCTGACCGCTTGCCGATCGACACACCTCGGTTGTTGTCGGTGAGCGCGGCGATGAACACCTCCGCGGCGCTCCCCGTCCCTTCGTCCTGCCAGAGATAGACCGGCGTCGTCACGTTGACGGCAGCCGCCCTGGTCTCATACCGATTTGCTCCCTTTCTCGTCTCGACCGCCACGATCGTCTTCCCTTCCGGGAGAAACAACCTCGCGGAGTCGATGGCCGCGTGGATGTCCCCGCCACCGTTACCCCGCAAATCGACGATGATCGGCTCATCGCGCTCCCAGCCCTTGACTATCTCCTTCATTCTGGCGCCAGTGTCTCGGGTAAAATGCGATACCTCCAGAATGGGTTTGCGGTCAACGAAGCGCTTGACGACGCTCGGCAGCGCCACCGATGCCCGCATCACCCGCACCAGCCTCTCGTTTCCACCCCCCGTCACCACGACGAACGTGACCTCCGTCCCCGGTTTCCCCCTCGCCATCGCCCCAACGGCAAAAATGGATTTGCCGTCGACAGATACTCCATCAATACGCTTCAATTGATCTCCGACGGCGATGCCCGCTCGCGCGGCCGGACTCTCTGGATGCGGCACGCAGACGATGCGCCCATCACGATCCTGCTTGATCTCCATGCCCACACCGACGTACCGCTCGTTCAGAGATTCCTTGAATGTCCGATACTCCTCCCTCGTGAGGTAATCACAGCAGACGTCTCTCTGTGAGAGGTATGCCCGCAGCGATTGCTCGATGATCCTCGCCCGTGTGATATCCGGGCTCAGACGTGACGATTTTTCCTTTATCTGGGAAATTGCCTCCAGGTACAGCAACACGTCCTTGTCGTCGAGACCAAACGCCTGCTTGTCCTTGCTGGGTGCCGCCAGCGGTAGCTGGCCCACGACGAACGCACTCGGCATCGACACCATGCCCGCCGATACGATTGCCGCGAGAAGCGTGCCGCGCCGCCGTCTCGTCCGAATGTTCACCGTTGAAGCCTCCGCGCTTCGCCCTTCCTCAACTCGATCCCGAGCGATGACCTCGAGGACACACGCGGTGATCCACGGTGCCCCCTGTCATTGCGTGAGCATGAGCTGTAGGTATGTCTTGAGCTGCTTTTTCAGCGATTCGACCTTTTCCCTCTTGGCTTGGTCGGACAGACGATCATCGTTGTTAAGAGCGGCGATTTCCGCCTGAAATTTCTTGATATCCGTTTCCACGCGTTGCTTCTCTCTCTGCTGGCTCTCGTTCTCGGCCTTCAATCGACCGTTCTCCTGCCGGAGCTTCTCGAGTCCCGAATTCAATTGATTGAGCGTCACCTGCTTAGTGTCGATCTCCGCCAAGAGCCGTTGTTTCTCCGCCGAGAGGGCCGCTTGGCGGTCCTGCAACTGGGTCAGCTCCTCCTGCTTTTGCACGATTCGAGCGCTCATCTCGCCCGATTCCTGCTGCATCTTGGCCACCGTGCATCCCGAAAACGCGATCACGAGACACACGACCAGAGGACCCGACCCTCTATGCATGCCGACCTCCTATGCATGCCGACCTCGCGCGTCCTTCAATGCTCGGCAGAGGTTGATGCGCCGATCAGATCCGCTGATTCAGGGACGCCAGCGCGCTCGTGTTGGCCTTCATTTGAGCCAGGTTCCTTTCGAGCGTATTGATTTGCTCGTCGAGCGCTGCCGACGACGCCTTTTGCTCGGAGCGAAACTTCTTGAGGCCTTCGAGCTCGTTCTGACACAGGGCCACCTGTTTGTTGACCTCTTGCGTTCTCGCCGTCAACGCTTGCTTTTGTTTCTCTAGTTCCTGTTGCGTGATCTGCTGACTCTCCTTCTTCGCCGCAAGTTCCCTGATCTTGGGCTCCAGCACGCTGACCTCTTTTTTCAGACGCTCGTTGTATTCATTGGTGTCCTCGTTGACCCCTCGAGCAAAGGCGATGCGCGCGCCGAGATCGTTTTCTTTCCCAGCCAGTTCCTGGTGCCGCTTCGCGACCCTGTCGGCATAGACGTATCCTCCTGCCCCGCCGGCAAGCGCGCCGATCCCGGCTCCTATTCCCGCGCCCCTGGCCCCGCCTATGGCGTACCCCAACCCGGCTCCGACTACAGCGCCCACCCCGGCGCCTACCAGACTTCCCTCGGTTCTCGCCTGGTCAGCCTGAGTCGCGCAGGCTGTGACGAAGAGAACAGCGACGAGCAATACGAGGAAGGCTTTCATGACCCGTCCTCCGTGCAGTCTGGGATTCCCCGGTGGTGTAGAAGTGGCGACGGCCATTCGAACAGCGACACCCGTCGCTCCCGGCAGGATCGGATCGATAGAGGTCATCGGGGGAAGTCCGTGAGGCGCGACGCCGTCGCGCGTCTGACCGTAGACGGTTGTGTGCCCTCGAGACCAACACCAATTCGACGGTGAAGTTGTGGCTGCCCGCGCCGGCCAGTCCATTCCCGTCCTTAGGTGTCACCCACACCGCGCTCCGGTACCGCCCAGGGTTGCGGATGATACGAGTCCACCTCCAAGCACGTCGCGTCCCGGCTCAGCTGCTGGCGAGCGACTAGACGTTGGCGGACGGTGACTCGGAGCTGCACATCAGCTTCTCCAAATGCATTCGACGAGGTCTGAGGTTCCTCTAGCGCCGGACCCGGTCGCGCCTTGTGCCGCGCCGCGTTACGCGTATAGTCTCGTGCCTCTGGTGTCCCCGTGTATCACGATTGAATCAGTACTACAAGTGCCGATGTGTGCTTACAGAGTGGGGTCGACGCTCTCTATACCCGTGCACGTGTTGGTGAAGTCATTCAGCTTGCCGACGTCTGGACGTGGCTCGTGCTGCCTCGCTGCGGCCGCGAGGGGAACGAGAGAGGTCTTGTCAAGAGTTGTGTAAATGAAGATCAGGCGGCCGCCTTCTTGTTGCCCCGCTTCGTCCGGACCCCGTCGACGTATGTGACCCCCTCAGCGACCTCCGGCAGGAGGGCGCGTCCAGCCGGCGGAAGCTCTGTTCCGCGACGAGCAGCGTCTTCCAGATGACGGCCGTAGCATTCTCTACCTTCTTGAACCGCTTGGCCGCGGCCGTCCGCAGGCGGACCGCGGCGAACGGCGACTCCACTACGTTCGTATCTGGTATGAAAGAGGCGGTGCCCCCGCGCCCGTCATCGCGGCGACGCGGTGAGCTATGGTGTGACCATCCGCGACCGGGGCACCTGGCAGCACGCAGGGTGGGCAGGCCGGTGTCCAACGATAAGCTGCGAGCTCGCGTTAGGCGGTGTCAGAAAATAAGTGAACGAATCTGGGCACTCGGTCGGTTACGCTGAATGAGTGAACGTCCGTCTCTGCCGAGCGAAGTACAAGCGTTGGCTCCGACGTTGACGGAACGGGCCCGACGCATCTGGGCAGCCACAGAGGCGCGGGCGGCAGGACGGGGCGGAACCACCTTGGTGGCGCGCGCCACGCGGATTGCATATTCCACCATTCGGCGAGGTCTCCAGGAGCTGGAGGCGCGAGTCCCGATCGAACCGCGACGGATCCGGCGTCCCGGCGGCGGCCGCACGAACTCGGCGCCGAGAAAGCTGCCGAGCAGGAACAGGCGTACGGCGGTCTGGAAGGTGAAGTCGTACTCGTCGATGGTCTTGAGAAACGGGAAGTGGGCGCGGCGCACGCAGCGCTGGATGCGGGTCTGGGTTCGGTGGGCGACTTCCTCGGCCATGAGGAGAGCGAGGAAATCACGGTAGCTGAGCCCCTCGCCCTCGGCCCGCTGGGCGCCTCCTTTCCGGTGCTGGCATGGTCACGCCGGTTTTGAGGCACCGTCCTCACTTTCGGTAACACTTGTTTTGAGGGTGATCGGGCCCTTGACCACCACCCCACGGCGGCGCAGGATACCTGGGGTCAGCAGGCGATCGCGATGCCGACCCTCACCTTCGCCCCCTCGAAACGGTCGTCTCGGTCCGCCGCCGGGTTCACGGGGGAGCCCGGACCTAGTTCGGGCGCCCGCGCCCAGGGGGAGGTGGCGTTAGTCGTTCCTATGCGCTTCGAGGTGTTCTGGACGGTGCCCGGCGGCCGATCGGTGGGCACGCAGGCCTTCGACCTGGAGGGCGAGCTGGGGCGCCGCGGCATCGCGATGCGCGAGGAGATCGAGGTCGCCCGTCCACATGACGTGTAGCGGCTGCGGCTTCGAAGCGCCCGCCGACTTCGCGTTCTGCCCCAGGTGCGGAGCCCGGCTCGCCCCCGCTCCCGCGCCCCCTCCTCCGCCCTCCCCGCCCGGCGCGCCCGACGGTGACCGCCGCCCCGTCACCGTGCTCTTCGCGGACCTGGCCGGATTCACCGCGCTCAGCGAGGGACTCGATCCCGAGGAAGTGCGCGCGATCCAGGCCGACCTCTTCCGCGAGATGTCCGCGTCGATCGAGCGCTACGAGGGCTTCGTCGAGAAGTTCGTGGGCGACGCGGTCATGGCCGTGTTCGGTGCCCCGCGCGCGCACGAGGACGATCCCGAGCGCGGCCTGCGCGCCGCGCTCCTGATGCGAGAGCGGATGGGCGAGCTCAATCGCCATTGGGAGCGGCGGGTGGGGCGGCCGCTCGGGCTGCACATCGGGGTCAACACCGGCCCGGTGGTGGCGGGCCGGATCGGCTCGACCGCCGACGCCGCCTACGCGGTGACCGGCGACACCGTCAACACTGCCTCTCGCCTGCAGAGCGCGGCGCCGCCGGGCGAGATCCTGATCAGCGACGCGACGTATCAGCTCACCCACCACGCCTTCGCGTTCGACCCGCGCGAGGAGGTCTGGCTCAAGGGCAAGAGCGAGCCGGTGGGGGTCCATCGCCTGCTTGGCCCGCTGGCGGCCCCGCGCTCGGCGCGCGGCCTCGAGGGCCTCGGGCTGGCGGCGCCCCTCGTGGGCCGCCAGCGCGAGCTTCGTCGGATGGAGATGGCCTTCGACGACATGCGCGCGGGGCGCGCCCAGGTGCTGAGCCTCATCGGCGAGCCCGGGGCCGGGAAGTCACGGCTGCAGCGGGAGTTCTTCGCGCGCCTCGAGGCGGCCGGGCGCCTCGAGGGCACCACCATCCGGCGCGCGGCGTGCTCGGCGCTGGGCGAGCAGACCTACGGGGCGGTGGCCGCGCTCCTGC
>WNFV01013398.1_pt1 | contig 13330 bp, 14 predicted proteins | sample 5400101 | NCBI WGS metagenome assembly WNFV01 (sample SAMN13153361, study PRJNA577476) | soil metagenome | isolation source: 115 cm soil or saprolite under grassland replicate 1 | place: USA:California | collected 2016-06-15
AGTCGGCGTTACCATCCGCCCACTCCACCAACTCCCCGACCTCGGCCAGCCCCCTACCCCGACCATTCCGACCATCCCGGCGTTTGCCGGCGAGGAGCAGGGCGGCTCCTTCGGCACGCCCGGCGGCTCCGCGATGGCCTACTACCAGCACGCCCGGGCCGGCGAATGGGCGGGATTCCTGCGCACCCTGCCGGTGCGGCTGGCCGGCATCCTCGCCGCCGGCGGCCTGGCCGGCAGCCTGGCGCACGGCGCCGGTCCGCGGCTGGCCGGCCCCGCCGCCGCGCTGGCCGCCGGCGTGCTCGGCTGGCGGCTTCGCTTCCGCGTCTCGGCGGAGACGGCCGCGTGGCGGCGGGGCGCCCGCGGGGAGCGGCGCACCGCCCGGCGGCTACGCCCGCTGGTGCGGGCCGGGTGGACGGTCCTGCACGACCTGGCCATCCCCGCCAGTCGCGCCAACGGCGATCACCTGTTGATCGGCCCGCCCGGGGTGTTCCTGGTCGACTCCAAAGCCTGGCACGGCCGCATCACCCTTGGCGTGGACGGCTCCGCGTGGCACAACGGCCACCCGCTCGACGGGGCGCTTGCCACCGTCCGCTGGGAGGCCGACCAGCTCTCCCAGGCGCTCGGCGCACCCGTCATCCCGATGCTGTGCGTCCACGACGCCCAGATCCCATGGGGCGAGCTGTACGTGGACGGCGTCCCCGTGCTTACCCCTGGCCGGCTAGTGGCCATCCTACGGGCACTACCGCCACACATGGACGACCTCGGGGTTTTGCTGCTGGCCGAGCACGCCCGCCACCAGCTCCACCCCGCAGCCTGAAAGCCAGCATCGTTCCCGGGCCGCCCAGTAGGACGAGGCGCCGCCGATACTTCCCTGCTGGGGCGCTTCCTTGTGTCTTCGTGTCTTCGCGGCCTCACGACCAGTGAGCTAGGCTCTTGACAAGGGATGGTTCGCGTGCCGGTATGAGCGCGCGGAGCGTTCGGGGCTCGTAACGGCCGCGTCGATGGTTCTTAGCGGAGGGGACTGCGGGGATGCATGCCGGGGCAGGGACGAAACGGCCGGAACCAGCACAATGAACCTGCAACCACGCGCGCTCATCGTCGGCGTCTTCATCCCCCCGCCGGGGGTTGTCCCAGGTGTCAAGCCCGTGACCCCTGACGTGTTGAACCGCATCTGGAGCGAGGTCACCTCGACGTATCCCTACCGACAGTTGCAGATAGCTCCAGACGGTTCTGCTGCTCAGTTCCTCGGTGCGTCGGCTGATGAGCGCGTCACGATCCAGGGGCCACTTCTCCAGGTCAGCGATGTGATCGCCTTGACGCCCGACCAGTCGGCAGACAAGGCACAAGCCATCTTGAAGGTAATCGCCCGCCACTTGGGCGTGGCGCAGTTCTTCAACATGGGGATGAAGCACATCTACCATGCCCCCGCTCCCAACAACGATGCTCGCACCTTCGTGCTACAGCGGATACTAGGCAAGACAGACGCGGACCTGGCAGAGTTGCAGCTAGGTGGAGATCCGATCGCAGGGGTGAAGTACATCTTCTCGGGTCCGGGTCCGGATGGAGATCCTGACGTTCAATACACGCTCTTGATCGAACCGCTCTTGACCGACTTTCGGAATTTGTTCATCGACCTTGACGCTCAATTTCCGGGGGACGCGAGGTTGGACGACATCGCAAGCCGCGCCAAGGACGCGGAGCGCTACATCACGCAGGCGGTGGGTGCCTACCTGGACAAGCACGGGGGCGCGGAAGGGGACCGGGTATGACCAGTTCTAGCTTGGTCTTTCAGCGAACTGGCGGTCAGGGAGTCAACAGGGGCGCAACGGCTCTTCCTGGTGATCTGCGCTTCTACGTGGGACCGGCTCGCCTCGATCAGCACGCCCGGGTTGAGGATGAGTCGGACCTTGAGACTCGGATGATCGAGAGCAACACCGAGTTCTATGCCCGCCTGCTCCTCCGTATCAGGTCTACGGCCGAGACGGTACCGGCCGATGAGATCGTCACAGGTCTCGGCCGTGCTGACACGCGTTGAATCGGCTCCTTGCTCGTGGCTCGGGTGGTGATCCGCCGAGAGGTCATCGAGGAGGGCGAACTCGACCTGGTCCCCACTGCGAAGCTACGGGAGGCACTTCGCCTGCTCGAGAGAGAACCGGAGCGCGGAAAGCCACTGCGGCGAGTCCTGACTGGATGCCGGTCCATACGAATCGGCGGCTCTGAGAACCGCATCGTTTACCGTGTCATAAGTGTGACCGCCTCGTCCGAAGAGATCATCGAGATCCTAGCGATCGAGCGTCGGCGGGAATCTGAGGCATACGACACCGCTGAACGTCGGCTATAGAACGCTTGCTGGGTATGGACGAGTTCCTCGACCGAAATTGTCGCATGGCGTCGCGGTGCTCGCTGATGGGAGGTCGGGGTCATGATGCTGCTGGCCGAGCACGCCCGCCACCAGCTCCGTCCCGCCGCCTAGACCGAGCATCGTTCCCGGGCTCCCGGAGACGAGCAGGCGCCCCCGGTCCTTCCCCGCCCAGGGGCGCCTTGCTGTGCTCAAGGGGAGCTATCCCTCGCCGTCGTCCTCGGGCTGGAACTCGGCGCCGCAGATCCCGCACAGGATCGGGCCACGGGCGGCCTGCTTGGGCGAGACCCGGATGGACCGCTGCGGGTAGCAGTCACAGACCAGCTTGGAGCGGTTGAAGGTCTTCTCCCCTCCGCCCTCGGCCTCGCCGTCGCCCTGGTTGCCGCCATCGTCGGGCCTGGTGCCAGGCTGGCCCTCGCCGGCCAGGCCAAGCCGCCGGAAGGTGTCCAGGTGCAGGGTGATCGCGGCGTCAAGGTCGCCGATCGTGGCGGCGTAGCCCTCACGGGCCTGCTGGGTGAGCTGGACTTCGGAGAAGCCGTTGACGGGGTGGGCCTTGGCGCCGGTGGGCCAGGCCAGGCCCAGCTCGCCGGCCAGGTCCAGGTAGCGGCGGTTGTGGTACTTGCCCTGGCGGCTGGTGTCCTTGACTCCGCGGACGTGGGCCAGGGCATGGGCGGCCTCGTGCAGGATCGTGGTCAGTGTGTGGGTGGCGCCCTCGGCGAAGCACTCGCCGGCCACGAACAGCTCGGGCTTGCGGTCGGGTGGGACCTGGAGCTTGGCGTCCTGGCCCGCCTCGGGCGTGGGGGTGGCGACCTTCTGGGGGCGGCCGTGGACCCAGCGTTGCGCGCCGAAGTGGCCCCATCGGGCGTCGACGCTTGCGGCGGCGGCGGTGCGCAGGCCGGTGCCGGTGATGAACACCACCTCGGGCAGGTCGGGGAGGTGGCGGCGGATGGTGGCCCAGGTGTCCTCCAGGGCGGTGATGAGGCTGGACCCGGAGGCGGCCGGTTGGGCGGTGGTCATGGCGGCGCTCCTGCGGTGGTCGACGCTCTGCTGATGCCCTGATTGTCTCATACTTTACTCGTACGAGTCAATCATCTAGCTGTGTTTTTAAGCGAGAGGATTGACCCTCAGCCGTCCCTCGGCGGCTGGAACAGTGGGGCCGTGCAGCCACCACGGCGCCTTCTGCCCCGAGCCTTCCGGCAGCGTCCAGGCGGGTGGCGGGGGCCGCCGCGCCTGCCAGGTCATGTCCAGGTCGGCCTCATCCAGCGCGTACACGTGCCGCCATCTGGCCAAACCCCTGGTGGGAAGGCTGCGCATGTACCAGTAGGTGACCCGGCGAAACGACTCCCACGGCCTCGGCGGGCCGAGGTCCGGCGGCGGCGGGATCGACGGGTCGGGCACGACGAACACCTCGAAGACGCTCTGGCCGAGCACCGTGAACTGCCAGCCGCGCTTGGGGCCATCGGCGAACACCGCGACTACTCGCACTCTGGGTCCTCACCCTCGGGCTCGGCGATGCGCTCGAAGTCGATGCCGTGGCAGCCCTCGGCGGGGGTCTTCGGTCGGCTGGCAGGGGCAGGCTTCGGAGGGCCGCATGCAGCCGCAGCACATGGCGTGCTCGCTGGTCCACCAGGCCAGGTAGCGGCCACATCGGCACCGCAGCGCGCGCTGCTGGACGGTGAGGGTGAAGCTCATCAGCCCAGGCTACTGGCACCTCGAACGTACGTGCGATAGGTGGCATGGGTCAGGATATGCGGCGATGCTTGACGTTCATACATCCTGCACACCGACCGGCATCGGCGACCTCGCGCGTCGGCTCGGGGTCGACAGCAGCACGGTCCGACGCTGGCTGGCCGGTCACCTCCTGCCAGAGCCGCGAGGCCCGGACCGGCCCGGCCGGTGGACCGTGGATGGCCGGCCGGTGTGGTGCTGGGAGCACGACATCGCACCGTGGCTCAGGACCGTGCCACCCCGACACCCATGATCAGAGCGGGGGCAGAAGATCACAGCGCTTCTCGGTCCGCCTAAGGTCACCGGCTCCTTTGAGGGGCCGCTCCTCGGCCAGCTGAGCGTAGAGCCTTGACAGCCCGACGGAGGCAAGGCGAGGATTATCCTGCTTCACGCTCCTGCATCCCTCGCAGGGCCAAGGCTCGTGAGCCGCCCCTGCCCGGATGCCGGGTTGCGTCTGGACGAGGTGTAGCACCAGGCGGAACCTACCGCGGTCGCAATGACGCAGACCGCCGGTTCGCCACCACCACGATCAGCAAGGAGGATCGGAGAACAGCACCAGCAGCGGAGTCTCTACACCGGCTCCGGTGCCCATCGCGGTGGCGCGCGAATGCGTGTGCTACCCCGTTGGCGCCGGGCCGACCCCATCAAGACCCGGAGCCAGCGGCCCGGGCCTTTCTATTTGGGGAGGCGGCAACGGGGTCTGCCGCCTGAGGAGGTGAACAGACCCCGTGACCGAACGAACGATCCGGATGTTCCTCTACCACCTGATCCTGAGCGACATCTTGATGATCTCGCTCGTTGTGACCAGGCTCCATCCTTAGCTCAGCCAGCCGCCGGGGTGCCGTGCCGATGGCCAGATCGGTGCGGTACCCGGCTGATAGTAGTTCTTCGAGGTCATCGGCGTCAGGCCCGCATTCAGCCTTGCCCGGCTTACACACGACCGCAGGGCGAACGGGAAGGCTACCTCGCTCGTCTTGCCCCCTCCGCCGTCACCCAACGCACGGCAGGCTCAGGGTCAGCTGGGTTTTCGTTTCGATGCGATGGCGGCTCGCCTGGTCGTGTCGGGCAGCAGCGAGGCGACGTCGGCACGGTGCGAGCTGGCCCGGGTCGACCCATCCTTCGGCGTGATGACGATCCGGTCCGGGGTGATCTCGATCCGGTGGTGGAAGTGTGTGTCGGCCAGCTCACGGCTGGTGCGCAGCCGCTGCCGCTCGCCCAGGATGGCGGCGACGTGGGGGGCGATCGTCTTGGCGAGCCGGACCAGCCCGCCGATGACCAGGGCGGCGACGCCCAGCGGGCCGCCGGCACTGGCCAGGGTGTGGACAAGCTGGGGGTTGGCATGGCTGCCTCCTTCGGCGAGCAGGCACCCATGCCGGCGCGGTCGCCCTTGGCCAGGGATTCGACGACGTTCTCGACCCCGGTCGCGCCAGATGTCGATGCGGAGATAGCCGCTTGCTGCTCGTACAAGACAGAGCTTGTCCTATCGCACCTTGGGACGACCTGGGTGGCTTGCGCCATCAGTGTGGGTTGTGTCAGTGATTGGGGTTAGTATTGAACCCGCCGTTCGCGTGATCTACGAGTCCTATGCGGCTTCGCTAATTGCATTCGATTGCAAATTTAGGAAAGCGCACCCGTGTTAGCTCTTCGCTTGCGATGGCCCGTCCGACTTCGGGAGGAAAGCGTCGAGTACCCAAGCTTGCATGACTTCGCCGCCACGCCGGCTTTGAGCCGACACTCCCAGTAACAGGTCCCACGAATGAGTGATCTCTTGTAGTCAAAAACGTGTTGTATTACTGGGCCGCATCGTGGGACACCTCGGGGGCATTGAGAGGTGCATTGAGAGGGTGCATTGAGCCGCGGAACGGTGCTACCCTTCACCAACCTCGCACCAGGATTCCCCTGCGAGGTGCACCGTCAGAATCGTTCGACCGGTTCGAGCCGAGTTGGAGGTTTGCCTTACGTCGAGTCGTCAGGAGCAGAAGAAGGCGGGCGGCCCCCGGCTCTCGTAGCTAGCGACATGCCGGAGGCCACCCGAGAAGGCAGCCTACCTAGGTGAAACACCTACGTAGGCTGCCATCCAGAACCACCTGCCGAGTGTCGATCGGCTGGTCGCTCCAGGCCGTCAAGAGTACTTAAGCAGCGGTTCCACTGCAACCGGAGAAACAACGCTGCAAATGTCTTGGCCAAAGGGCGCCGCGTAGCCGCTCCCACTCGGTTGGGAACTCGGTTGGGGAAAAGGGACTTCCCAATGAGGGGCGGAGCGTTGACCACATCGACGATTGTCCACTGTATTACCGGGGCGATATTCGTGGTAGTGATCGTGATCAATCTTGGCAACTACGTCGCCGGATCGCTTGCGCGAGCGTGCGCTCGTTTGGAACAGCTCTTCGAACGGCTGGGGAAACTCGCCGACGCCTTCGGTCAGGCCGGATTGGCCTGGCAGCGGCTTTGCCGCAGGTCACAAGCGGCGTGGGCGGCCTGGCGCCCCAAGCGCCAGCCCCCCGAGGACGCCGCCAAACCACCAGTCGACCCTGCCAAGCCGGACGACCACTGACCGACGACATCATGGCTAGAACACGTGTGCGGCGTTGCCCGCAAGAGCGAACACTCGCTTTCGTCCGACGGGCGTCGTCAACCCGGTCTGGACCTCCGCCAAGGCGCCCGGTTATCGCAAACGAGCAGCCCGCGAAGCCGGACCCGGCAGCCGTATCCCAACGACCGCTCTGCCAGCGGCACATTCCTCCATCTTGGCCGCACACCCCGCGCACTGGACCGACCATGAGAATTCCTCCCGCGCCACCGCAGACCGCGCTACGTAGCGCAACGTAGCAAGCCTAAGCAGACACGCGACCAAGCCCTCCGACGCCACGTCCGCGGCCATCGACCCAGCAGACCAGGCCCCAGGAACGTCGGACGCCCCGGCCATAGTGGAGGCCGGGGCGTCGGGAGTCGTCTGTCAGAACGACGGTTCGTCGCTGAACTGGCCCCGCTCGCCGCCACGCTCGCCGTTGCGGCTGCGCTCGGCCCGCTCGGGCTTGGCGATCGCCCACCGCAGGCTGGGGGCGACCTCGTCGGCGTCGATCTCGGTCACCGACCGCTTCTCCCCCTCGGGGGTCTCCCACGACCGAGTGCGCAGCCGCCCCAGGACGACGGCGCGGTTGCCCTTGGCCAGGGACTCGGCGACGTTCTCGGCCTGGTCCCGCCAGGCGTTGACCCGGAAGTAGCTGGCGTCCCCGTCCCGCCAGGTCCCGTCGGCCTCGCGGATGCGCTGGTTGACCGCCAGGCGGAAGTTGGTCACCGCCGTGCCGTTTTGGGTGTAGCGCAGCTCGGGGTCGTCGGTCAGGTTGCCGACCTGGACGGTGAAGTTGTCGCTTGCCATCGTGTGCTCCTCCTCCTGCAAGATGCTGTCGGGATACGCCGCTCAGTCGGGTGGATCGCGCTGGTGCCCGCCGCCCCGGCCGGCCCTGGCGTCGCGCCGGCGGCTGTTGGCGTCGCGGCAGTCCAGACAGCGGCAGCCCTGCCGCCAGGCGGTCGCGGCGCCGGGTGGGGCGGTGGCGGTGTGTGGCGTGTCGTCGGCGATGGCCTGGTCGTAGACCTCACCCCAGACCATGCGGGGGTGCCAGCCCAGCACGTCGCAGCAGCGCTCCCCGGAGCCCACGGTCACGGTCCCTGACCGTGCGGCGTCGCGGAGCACTCGTAGGAGGGTGTCGCCCAGCAGCTCCTCCACCGGCTGCTGCCGCCGCTCCGCGTAGGTGTCGACGGCCGCCAGCAGCGGCCCGGCCGGGAGCCGGCGCCGGTCCACCGGCACCCGCCGGCCGGCGGCTCGACGACGCTTCGCGGTGGTCTTGGCCATGGTCAGCGCTCGGCCCCTGCCCGCGCCCGCTCGACGGTGCGTGGCTGGACGGACCGCTCGACTTCGGCCAGCCGCTGAGCACGCAGCGCGCGTTCGCGGATCATCCAGGCGGCCAGCTCGGGGCTGCCGCTGTTCTCGCGTGCCTCGGCCAGGTGGACCCTGGTGCCCAGCGCCAAGGCCCGCTCGCGGCCCTGCGCGAAGCGGTGCTGCTGGGGGTCGGTGCGGCTTGGCAGCACGCCAAACTCCGGGTTGAGCCCGGCGAACCGCTCCTCCAGCCGCGCCTCGCGCGCCTCGCCGCCCTCCCTGGCCAGCATGGCGCGACGGGCGATGTGCCCCTGGGTCTCGGCGGAGTGGCCGTCGTTTTCGTCCAACAGGTCGAAGACCACCCGCCGGCCCTGCGACCGCAGCACCTCCCACTCGCGCACGCTGGTCTCCGGGTCACGCCGCTCCGGGCCGAAGTCGGGGTTGAGCGCCAGGAAGTCGTGGAGATCCTGTTGGCTGGTCACCGCTCCACCCCCTCACGGCCGGTCAGCGGCACCGGCAGGCGCCGGCCCAGCGGCTCGGGCTCCTCCGCCGGGCGGACGGTCGGGTCGACCTCGGTGAGCTCGTGGTGCAGCCGCACGGCGGCCTCTTCCCGGTCCACCGCCGCAGGCGGGGTGGTGGGTGGCTGGCCAACATCCACGCCCAGGACTAGGTCGCGGTCCGCGTCCGGGCCAGGCCGTTGCGATCGGCGATGGTGGCTGGTGGGTGGGGGTTGCTGGTTGGGCGGTAGGGTTGGGGTTGCTCCCACGGTCTGCCTCCTTTACGAGGGTGGTTGGGCTGTGGGGTCGGGGGCGGTGGCGCGGTTCCTGGCGGGATTGGGCGCCACCGCCCCGCCTGCCTGGGGATCCTGTTTGGCGATCACCTCCTCTCCGACGCCGCGCGCTCAGCGCTCCCGGGCGCGGTCAGGGTCGCGGTTGGGGTGGAACGGCGGGTGGTGCGAAGCATCCTTGGCGGGGCGTGCCCGGCCGCGGACGGCGCCGGCGGGCCGGTCCGGGATGCCGCGGGGGTGGGCCATCCCGACCCGCCGCGCTGAGGCCAAGGTCCGATGGGTCTGGCGAGGCTCATCGCGCAGCAGCCCGCAGGCGCCGGCGGCGCGCTCCAGCTCGCCAGCGACGGTGGCCTCGTCCAGGACGCCGCCGGCGACGAGGTTGTAGAGGTTGCGGGCGGCATCCCACAGCACCTGGTTGCGCTGTCCACCCCTGCCCTGGCTTGGCCCGCGAGCGCCGGCGATGCGGGCCGTTTCCGCCTCCAGGGCTGCCCGGCCGTAGGGGTGGCCCGGCTCGGCCGGCCGCATTGGCACCGGCTCACGGGGGTGCTCGACCGGGCGGGGGGTGAGCCGCTCGCGCAGCGCCGGCGGCAGCTCGCCAAGCGGGGTGTCGTCCAGGTGGCGGCCGGGAACCCACTGGTAGCGCTGGCCCGTGGCCGGGTGGCGGGAGGGTGGAGCCACGACGTAGCGGTCCGCGGCGCGGTAGTCGACGCTCTCGAGTACGCCGATCCGGTCGGGAAGCTCGGTTGATGCTACGTACAGGTGCCAGCCGCCGGAGCCGGTGCGCACCCTGGGGCCGCCGATCGGCACGTCGCCGCCGAGCTCGGCCAAGAACCGCTCCAGGCTGCGCCGACCCTGGGCGCCGTCGACGTCGATCACGTCGAAGGCCACGCCGGTGCGTAGGCCGACGTTGGCGTGGGGCCAGCGGTCCCACCAGTCGCAGACCTGCTCCAGGTCGGTGCTCGCATCATGGACGCCGTGGCCTTGCCGGCCGCAGTCGCCTTTGCACTGCTGGTACAGCGGATCACCGGGGCGGTGGGCGGCGGAGATGGCGGGTAGCTTGCCGCGCAGCGGCAGCACCGGGATGCCGCGGCTGGCGTACTCCAGCGCCGCGCCGCGCAGCTCCTCAGGCGACGGCCCGCTGACCGCGGCGTGGGCGCTCACGGCCCGCTCTCCAGCAGCCGCTCGCCCTGGAGGTCCTCCTCCAGGTCCTCGTCCTTGAGGTCCTGGTCACCGTCGTCGCCGCGGTCCCAGTCCGCGTCGTCATCGTCGGCGCCGTGGAGGTCCTCGCCGTCGGCGGCGGAGGCCTCCGCGGCTGCCTGTTGGAGCTTGCGGCGTTCGACGTCGACCAGCTCGTAGCCGGCACCCCTGAGCCGGTCGAAGTAGCGGCGCGGGAGTTCGCCGGTCCAGCTCGACCACTGGCCACGCAGGTGGTGCTCTGCGGCGGCCAGGACCAGCGCGTGGCCGAGTTGGTCGAGGTCGCCGGCGACGGCCAGATCCTCGAGCGGCTGGCGCCAGTCCTTGTAGTTGGTGCCGTACTGGGGCATCGGCACGGGGTCGAGCTGGAGGAGTTCGCAGGCGACCTTGGCGACGTCGACGTGGATGCGATCCAGCAGGGTGCGGGCGATGTCGTTGAGGAGCTGGCCGGGCGGATACTGGCCCGGGCCGGCGCCGACCCCTTGGCGCAGCAGCTCCCGCGCCACTGCGGCGCGCACCTTGGCCGCCTGGTTGAGCGCCTTCTGGTCGGCCCGGCGCTGCGTTTCCTGGTCGGCGTGCTCACGTTCCCACGCTTCCCGCCGCTGGTGGCGGTCGCGGCCGTCGTCGGTGGCGTGCCGCTTGGGGTCGTTGCACAGCCAGACGATCTCGCCGTGCTGGTCGCAGACGGTGGCGGCGTGGCAGCCCTCGCTGGCGTGGGCGTCGGCGTCGACCTGGACGTGGTCCCAGGCGATGCAGCGGGCGTGCTGCTGGCCGTGCAGCGGCCGGGGCTGCCGGCTGTACCAGCCATCCTTGGGCTTGGTCAAGATTCGAGCCTTGCAGGCCTGGAGGTCCTGGAGGTTGCGTTCGGCGTTGCGCGCCGCGGTCGCCTCCTCGATCTGCCGCTCGATGTCGGTCTCCAAGGGGATGTAGGAGGGGCGCGAGCCGGCGACGTGCTGGCGGGTCAGCTCGGCGGCCACCTCGGCGGCGCCGAGGTCGACGAGCTTGTGGAGCGCCTCGGCCTGCCCGAGCGTGATACGACTCGTATCAAGCGCATCGATGGTCTCCGTCGGCAGCTCCAGGAGCGCGAGACGAGTCGAGACCGTGCGCTGGCTGACGCCGGTGAGCTTGGCGAGGTCCCGCTGGGTCAGGTTCTGGTCGACCTCCAGCAGCCGCGCATACGCGTGGGCCTCCTCGAGCGGGGTGAGGCTGCGGCGCTGGACGTTCTCCACCAGCATGGCCGCGATGCGTTCGGCCTCGGTGAACTCGCGGATGATGCACGCAACCCGATCCAGGCCGGCGGTCCGCGCGGCGGCGTGGCGGCGGGCGCCGCACACCAGCAGCCAGCCAGCGCCGTGGCCGCGGCTGGCGCCGGGGGTGACCAGCAGCGGCTCCAGGACGCCGTGGGCTTGGATGGAGGCCACGAGTTCGGTGAGGTCGCCCAGCTCACGGCGGGGGTTGTCGGTGGCGGGGATGATCAGGTCCAGCGGCAGTTCCTCGGCCCACACGCCCTCGCCGTCCGGCGCGGAGGCCTCGGCCGTGTCGATACTCATGCTGGCGCTCACCGCTCCACCTCCCGGTGGTCCTGGTCGCGGTCGGGGGCGACCAAGGTCAGGTGCCGATCCGGGTTGGTCGTGGTCGTGCGACCATCCCCATCCCTGGTCGCCTCGTCCCGGCTGGTCGCCTGGCCGCGGCGCTGGCGGTCGGGCAGGGTCAGGTGGTCGTGCAACCTGGCCGCGGTATCCTGCTGTTCGCGTTGCTGGTCGTCTCGCGTCTGGTCGGTCCGACCGGTGCTGGTCGTGCGGCCTGCCTCGGCTGGGGTGGTCGGTTGGCGGTCGAGGTCGGCCTTGACGCGCCGCAGGGTGCGCTGCGCGTAGCTGGCGGACACGCCCAGCTCGCGGGCGATCTCGGCAGCCACGGTCATGCCGCCCAGGTATAGGTCGCGGACCCGCTGGTAGGTCGCCCCACCGTTCGCCATGCCCAAGGTCGCGTTGCCCGAGGTCGCCTTGGCCGCCGTGGTGCGCGGCTGGTCGCTGGTCGCGGTGGTCTGGTGGTCGCCTGTGAGGTTGGTCGCCGCCGGGCGGTGGTTCGCCCGTGTGTGGCGGTCGCCTTTGGTCGCCTCCAGCGCCGGCAGGTCGCCCACTGGAGCGACCATGGTGGTCGCCTGGTCGCCGCGGACGACCACCGTGGTCTCGCCGACACTGGTTGGGGTGGCGGTGGTGCGCCGGGTGGTGCGGGCGATAGCGGCGCGACGCACGATCATCACCAGCAACTCGACGCTGAGCACCAGCGCGGCGGGCGGGATCGCCGCCACCCCGCGGGCGGGCCAGTCCCCGGCCTGGGCGTGGGCGACGTTGAGCACGAAGCTGACTGCCGCCGCCCCGCCCAGCAGGGCCTTGGGCCAGGCGACCTCCCACCAGGCCCGCTGGGCTTGGTGGACGCCCAGCCACAGGTCCGCGCCGGTGGCCACCACGATGAACGAGTCGACCAGCAGCGGGATCGCCCACGCATGCTCGGCGGCGATCCCGCCCGAGGTCTTGGCGTAGGAGCGGATGGCCTCGAAGCTGGTGTAGAACGCCACCGCGCCGACCCCGCCGGCGACGGCGGCCATGATGGCGACCAGCGCGGCTTGGAAGCGTTGCAGCCACGCATCGGCCGCCTGGACGGTCGGCTCAACAATGCTTGGTGGGGTGTGTGTCATCGGGGTTCCGCCGGCCTTGGCCGGCGACGGGGTGACAGGGTTGTTGGCGCGCATCGGCTCGGGCTCCCCTTGGTCAGCGGTTGGTGGCGCGGTCGCCGAGGGCGATGGCGGCGATGGCCAGGCCCAGCCCGGCGATGGCGACGGTGCCGACGATGGCGGCCACGGTGGCCAGCACGGTGGCGACCAGCGCCACGATCGCCACGACCGTGCCGGCGGTCATGCCGGCGACCGTGAGCACCAGCGTGATGGCGGTGGCGGGGTGCATCCGCCCCAGGGTCTCCAGCGCCAGCACCGACGCCGGCACCCGCACCGGCTCGGCCTGGTGGAGGTAGCGGATCTCGACCGGCGGAGCAGACGGGCGCTGGTGGGGTTGCAGCATGGTGGTTCCTCTCTTGCGCAGTCGTGGGGTGCCAGGTGGGCGAGGATGTTCAGCGTTCATGGCCGCCCTCCATGCCTGGGTTGGGTTGGGCGCGCTCGGCGGCGCGGCGTCGGTACCAGGCCTGTTCGATGGCGGCCTGCTGCGCCAGCGCAGTGGTCCCGGTCGCCTCCCGCTCCGCCCGCTCGGCGGCAAGCAGCCGCTGGACGCCTGCGTCCCACCGCTCGACCTGGTCGGCGGCGGCGCGGACCTCCGGGGGGACGTCCAGGAAGGCGTACTCGGCGACCTGGATCGCACGCCGCAGCGTCCGG
>WNFV01006863.1_pt1 | contig 13328 bp, 9 predicted proteins | sample 5400101 | NCBI WGS metagenome assembly WNFV01 (sample SAMN13153361, study PRJNA577476) | soil metagenome | isolation source: 115 cm soil or saprolite under grassland replicate 1 | place: USA:California | collected 2016-06-15
GAGCTGATGCCGAACCTGTGCGCGCTGCGCGATGCCGGCACCCACTTCCCGAACGCGCGCTCGCTGCCGGTCATGGAGACCATCCCGAACCACTGCATGATGATGACCGGGGTCCGCCCGCAGCGCAGCGGCGTGCCGGCGAACTCGGTCTACGACCGTGCCGCGGACGTGGTCCGGGACCTCGACCAGGCCACCGACCTGACCTTCCCGACCGTGCTCGAGCGGCTGCGGCAGGCCGGCCGCACGACGGCGACGGTGCTCAGCAAGCAGTACCTGTACGGCATCTTCGGCACCAGGGCGACGTACCGCTGGGAGCCGCAGCCGGTGCTCCCGGTCACCGGCCACGCGCCCGACCTGGCGACGATGGACGCGCTGCTCGCGATGGTCCGCGACGCCGACCCGGACCTGGTGTTCTGCAACCTCGGCGACATCGACCGCGCCGGCCACGCCGACCTGACCGGTACGACGCTCGCCCTGACCCGCACCGCAGCGCTGGTCGACACCGACCTCCAGCTCGGCCGGTTCGTGTCGATGCTGAAGGACACCGGGCGCTGGGAGTCCAGCGTGGTGATCGTGCTCGCCGACCACTCGATGGACTGGTCGTACCCGTGGGCGCTGGTCAGCCTCGGCCCCGCGCTGGACGCCGACCCGCTGCTCACCGGCCGGGTCCGGATCGCCCAGAACGGGGGAGCGGACCTGCTCTACTTCACCGGCTCGGATGCGGAACGCCCGGTCGCGGTCACCCGGATGGGGGCGATCGTGTCCGCGGTGCCAGGGGTGCTGAGCGTGCACACGCCGGACGAGCTGCTGCTCGGCCGCCGGGCCGGCGACCTGGTCGCGTACTGCCGCCAGGGCTGGCGGTTCTCCGACCCGCAGGCGTACTCCAACCCCATCCCCGGCAACCACGGCCACCCCGCGACCGAACCGATCCCGTTCATCGTGTCCGGCGGCTCACCCACGGTCAGCCGCGGTGCCACCAGCTCCCTCCAAGTCCACACTATGGACGTCGCCCCCACGATCAGCACCATCTTCGGCCTGCCCGCACCCACCGGCGGCTACGACGGCCACTCAGTCCTCGCCTGACCCCCAATTCCGTCAGGGGTGGACGGCGTGGGCGATCGCGTCTTCGATGCGGGGGTGAGTGAAGGTGAAGCCGGCGTCGAGGAGTTTGCGGGGGACGGCGCGGGTGCTGCCGAGGAGCTCCCAGGCGAAGTCGCCTGTCGCGGCGCGGATCAGCGGGCCGGGGACGGGGAGCAGGGCCGGGCGGTGCAGGGCGGCGGCCAGGGCCTTGGTGAACTCGGTGTTGGTGGCCGGTTCGGGCAGGCAGACGTTGAACGGGCCGGACAGTTCGTTGTGGTCGGCAACGAAACGGACGGCGCGCAGCCAGTCGGGCAGGGAGATCACCGGGAAGTACTGCCGCCCGGAGCCGAGCCGCCCGCCGAGCCCGAGCCGGAACGGCAGCGAGATCAGCTTGAACGCGATCGCGTCCGCGTCGAGCACCACCCCGGTCCGCAGGTAGGCCACCCGCGCGCCCGCCTCGACCGCGGGCGCCGCCGCGCCCTCCCACAACCGCACCACATCGGCCAGGAAGCCCTCGCCGAGCTCGGTGTCCTCGGTCAGCACCTCGTCGCCGCGGTCCTCCCCGTACCCGCCGACGCCGCTCTGCACCAGGAACGCGGGCGGGTTCTCGACGGCCGCGATCGCGCCGGCGAGCGTCGCCGTCGTACGGACCCGGCTCTCCCGGATCTTCTTCTTGTACGACGGCGTCCACGGCCGGCCGATGTTGGCGCCGGCCAGGTTGACCACCAGGTCCGCCCCGGCGAGCACGTCCGGCGCCAGCGACGCGCCGTACGGGTCCCACCGGTGCTCGCCGGGTCCGCTCGGCTCCCGCCGTACCAGGCGTACGACGTCGTGCCCGTCGCGCGTCAGGTCACGACCGAGCGCCGTACCGAGGAAGCCGGACGAGCCGGCGAGCACCACTCTCACGGGTCTGTCAGACGTCGAACTGGCCGGCTTCGAGGCGCTGCTTGACCGCCACCAGGAAGCGCGCGGCGTCGGCGCCGTCGACCAGGCGGTGGTCGTAGGTCAGCGCCAGGTAGACCATCTGCCGGATCGCGATCGTCTCGCCGAGGTTCGGGTGGTCGATCACCACCGGGCGCTTCACGACCGAGCCGGTGCCGAGCATGCCGACCTGCGGCTGGTTCAGGATCGGGGTGTCGAACAGGGCGCCGCGGCTGCCGGTGTTGGTCAGCGTGAACGTCCCGCCGGTCACCTCGTCGGGGAGCACCTTGCTGGCCCGGGTGCGGTCGGCGAGGTCGGCGATCTTCTTGGCCAGGCCGGCGATGTTCAGGTCGCCAGCGTTGTGCACGACCGGGACCATCAGGCCGCGCTCGGTGTCGACCGCGATGCCGAGGTGCTCGGCGGCGTGGTAGATGATCTCGCCCTTGTCGGTGTCGATGGACGCGTTCAGGCGCGGGTACTGCTTGAGCGCCTCGACCGCGGCCTTCGCGAAGAACGGCAGGAACGACAGCTTCACGCCCTCGCGCGCCTCGAACTCGGCCTTCTTGGCCTGGCGCAGCCGCGCGATCGAGGTGACGTCGACCTCGACGACCGTGGTGAGCTGGGCCGAGACGTGCAGCGACTCGACCATGTGCGCCGCGATCGACCTGCGGATCCGGGACATCTTCTCGGTCGTGCCGCGCAGCGGGCTGACCACGACCTGCGGGGCGGCCGCGGGTGCGGCCTGCGCGGCCGGGGCCTGCGCGGCGGCCAGCTTCTTCGCCTCGGCGGCGGCGAGTACGTCCTGCTTGCGGATCCGGCCGCCGACGCCGGTGCCGCTGATCTCGGCCAGGTCGACCCCGTGCTCGGTGGCGAGCTTGCGGACCAGCGGCGTCACGTAGCCGTCACCGGACGGGCGTCCGTTGGCAGCCGCCGCCGCGGGCTGCACGGCGGGGGCGGGCTGCGCGGCCGGCGCGGGAGCCGGCGGCGAGGCCGGGGTCGGTGCCGGCGCGGTCACGGCCTGCGGAGCCGGGACCGGGACGACCGGGGTCGACGGGGCGGGAGCCTCGGCCACCGGGACCTGCGGAGCCGGGGCGGCGGGAACGGGCCGCGTCGCTGCCGGAGCGGGCTGAGCGGGGGAGGGTCGGGCCGGGGCGGCGGCTGCGCCCGCGGTGCCGACGATCGCGAGCTCGGCGCCGACCTCGACCGTCTCGTCCTCGGCGACCTTGATCTCGAGCAGGGTGCCCGCGACCGGTGACGGGATCTCGGTGTCGACCTTGTCGGTCGAGACCTCCAGCAGCGGTTCGTCGACGGCGACCGCCTCGCCGACCTGCTTGAGCCAGCGCGTCACGGTGCCCTCGGTGACGCTCTCACCGAGCGCGGGCAGGGTCACCGGCGTACCGGACGCCCCATCGCCGGCCGGAGCCTGAGCCGCGGGCGCGGCCTGGGCGGCCGCGGCGCCCTGGTCGGCTTCCTCCTCGGCGACCGGCTCCGGGTGCGTCTCCGCGTACGCCGCGGCCGACGTGTACGAGTCCGGTGGACCGTACCCGCCCGCCGGCGCGGCGGGCTCCTCGGCCGGCACCGCCTGCTCGGGAGCGGCCGGCGCCGCCTGCGCCTCCGGGGCGGCCGGTGCCGCCTCGGCCTGCGGGGCCGGAGCCTCCTGGGCCGCCGGGGCACCGCCCGTGCTCTCGCCGGCCTCGCCGACGACCGCGAGCTCCGCGCCGACCTCGACCGTCTCGTCCTCGGCGACCTTGATCTCGAGCAGGGTGCCCGCGACCGGTGACGGGATCTCGGTGTCGACCTTGTCGGTCGAGACCTCCAGCAGCGGCTCGTCGACGGCGACGGTGTCGCCGACCTGCTTGAGCCAGCGCGTGACGGTGCCTTCGGTGACGCTCTCCCCAAGTGCCGGCAGGGATACGGAGGTCGGCATGACGGTGGGTGCTCCTTCGATGTTCTCGTCGGTCTCGGGTCAGCCTAGCCCTCACCCGAGGGCGCAGCCCGTCGGTCGTTCAGTCGTGGAAGTGCAGCGGCTTGCCGGCCAGCGCCATGTGCGCCTCGCCGATCGCCTCGTTCTGGGTGGGGTGCATGTGGACCAGCTGCGCGACGTCGGCCGGGAAGGCCTCCCAGTTGTAGATCAGCTGCGCCTCGCCGATCAGCTCGCCGACCCGCGAGCCGACCATGTGCACGCCGACCACCGGGCCGTCCTTGCGGCGCACCAGCTTCACGAAGCCGGCGGTCTTGAGGATCTGGCTCTTGCCGTTGCCGCCGAGGTTGTAGTTCAGCGTCTCGACCTCGCCGTACTTCTCCGTGGCCTCCGCCTCGGTCAGCCCGACCGACGCGACCTCGGGCTCGCAGTAGGTGACCCGCGGGATGCCGGTCTCGTCGATCACGGCCGGGTTCAGCCCGGCGATCTGTTCGGCGACGAAGATGCCCTGCTGGAAGCCGCGGTGCGCGAGCTGCAGGCCCGGCACGATGTCGCCCACGGCGTACACGCCCGGCACGCTGGTGCGCAGCCGCTCGTCGGTGGTGACGAAGCCGCGGTCCATCGCGACCCCGACCTCCTCGTAGCCCAGCCCGGCGGTGTTCGGGCCGCGGCCGACCGCGACCAGCAGCAGCTCGGCGTGGATCACCTCGCCGCCCTTGACGGTCACCTCGACGCCGGCGTCGGTGGTCTTCACCGACTCGAACGGCGTACCGGTCTTGAACACGATCTTGCGTTTCCGGAACGCACGCTCCAGTGTCTTGCTGGACTCCGTGTCCTCGGTGGGCACCAGGTTCGGCAGCGCCTCGACGATCGTCACCTTGGTGCCGAACGACGTCCACGCGCTGGCGAACTCGACGCCGATCACGCCGCCGCCGAGCACCACCGCGGACTCCGGCACCCGGTCCAGGGTCAGCGCGTGCTCGCTGGCGATGACCTTGTCGCCGTCGATCTCCAGGCCCGGCAGCGACTTGGAGTACGAACCGGACGCCAGCACGATGTTCTTGCCGGTGTACGTCGTACCGTTCACGGAGACCGTCGTCGGGCTGGTGAGGTTGCCCTCGCCCTCGATCACGGTGATGCCGCGGTGCTTGAGCTGCCCGACCAGGCCCTTGAAGAGCCGGTCGACGACACCGTCCTTGTACTTGTTGACACCACCCATGTCGACGCCCTCGACCGAGGACTTCACGCCGAACTGCTCGCCCTCGCGGGCGGAGTCGGCCACCTCGGCGGCGTGCAGGATCGCCTTGGTCGGGATGCAGCCGCGGTGCAGGCAGGTACCGCCGACCTTGTCCTTCTCGACCAGCGCGACGCTCATCCCCAGGCCGGCCGCCCGCAGCGCGGCCGCGTAGCCGCCGCTGCCGCCGCCGAGGACCACGATGTCGTACGTCGTACTGCCGGTGTCTGTCACGGTCGTTCCTCCACTGCCGCGGGGTAGGGGTCGTAGGGGCGGGTACGGCCCGGGTCTCGGACTTCCCGCCTGCGCCATCTTGTCACCGGTGTTGGCGCGCGGTTGCACCGGTGGTGGACACTGGCGCCATGAAGTGGTTCAGCCGCCGGCGGCGTCCGGGCACGATGCGCCGTGCGGACTCGCCTGACATCGCCCACCTCGACGAGTTCGCCCGGACCCGCAGTGGTGTCGAGGGCTTCGTCGAGCCGCGCACCGCCGTGTCCGACGTGACCCTGCTGCTGGTCGCCGTCGACGGGGAGTGGACCCGGCGCCGGGTGCCGTCCGTCGAGTGGGCGCACGACTTCGCCAACAACCACGGCATCCCGTCGTACGACGCCGCGGTCGTCGGCTATCCGCAGCGGATGCGCGACTACAACAGCCGCCGGAAGGCCCAGGGCCTGAGCTGACCCCGGGCCGGGGCGGTCAGGCCTTCGCGCTGGAGGCCGCCAGCTGCACCAGGGTGCGGACCGAGAAACCGGTTCCGCCGGCGGGGGTGTACGACGATGCGCTGCCTTCGTTGAAGGCCGGGCCGGCGATGTCCAGGTGCGCCCAGTCGATGCCGTCGGCAACGAACTCGCCGAGGAACGCGGCCGCCGCGAGCGCGCCGCCCCAGGCCTCGCCGGTGATGTTGGCCAGGTCGGCGACCTTCGAGTGCTGCTTGAGCTTGTCCAGCAGCTCGCCGGGGATCGGCAGCGGCCACATCGCCTCACCGGCGATGCCGGCGGCGTCCACCACCCGGTCCCGGGTGGCGTCGTTGTTCGCGAAGGCGCCGGCGACCTTGGTGCCCAGCGCGACCACGCAGGCGCCGGTCAGGGTGGCGACGTCGACGATCAGGTCGGGCTCGTCCTCCGAGGCGCGGACCCGCGCGTCGCCGAGCACCAGCCGGCCCTCGGCGTCGGTGTTCAGCACCTCGACGGTCTTGCCGCCGTACATCGTGAGCACGTCGGAGGGGCGGATCGCGGCGCCGGACGGCATGTTCTCGGCCATCGCGGCGTACGTGGTGACCCGCACCGGCAGGCCGAGCCGGGCGATCGCGATCGTGGCCGCGACCACGGCGGCGGCGCCGCCCATGTCGGCCTTCATCGAGATCATCCCGGTCGGCGGCTTGAGCGACAGGCCGCCGGAGTCGAACGTGATGCCCTTGCCGACGAAGGCCAGGTGCGCCTTCGCGTCCGCCGGGGTGTAGCTGAGCCGGATCAGCCGCGGCGGGTTCGCCGAGCCCTGGCCGACGCCGGTGATACCGCCGTACCCGCCCTCCAGCAGGGCCTTCTCGTCCAGCACCTCCGAGCTCACGCCGTACTGGTTCGCGATCTCGACCGTGGCGTCGGCGAACTCGACCGGGTGCAGGTCCGACGGCGGGGTGTTCACCCAGTCCCGCGCGGCGTTGACCGCGGCGGCGACGATCTCGGCCTGCCGCAGCGCGGCGGCGGCCTCGGCGTCTTCGGCCAGCTCGGTGAGCACCGTCAGGGTGCCCGGCTCGCCGTCCGTGGCCCGGTCGGACTTGTACGTGGTGTACGCGTACCGGCCGAGCAGCGCGCCCTCGGCGACGGCGCGCACGCTGGCGGCGTCCGGGGCCGGCAGTGCCAGGCTGACCGACTGCGAGGCCTTGGTGGCGCGCACAGCGGAGCCCGCCGCGCGGCGCACGTCCTCGGTCTTCAGCTCGCCGTCCGGCGCCGGGCCGAGGCCGACCGCGACCACCGTGGCGGCGCCGTTCGACGGACCCGCGACCTTGGTGACCTCACCCGTCTTGCCCGTGGCGCCCAGGCTCTCCAGCACGTCGGCCAGCCGGCCGTCGTACGCCTGGTTGAGCGACTCGGTGCCGGCCGGCAGCGTGACACCGCCCTCGCCCTTCACGACACCGATGACGACCACGTCGGTCTGCACGCCGGCGGTGTCGATCCTGCTCAGGTTGATGCTGGTCACGGGTTTCCTCTCGGGCTGCGGGCGAAGGTGCTCCGGGAATGCTACGCGGATCGGCCTGCGATAGGTTCCGCCGCATGACTGACACACCGGCTCTGAAGAGGTCTCCACTGCACGAGCGCCACGTCGCTCTGGGCGCGAAGTTCGCCGAGTTCGGCGGCTGGGAGATGCCGCTGGAGTACTCCGGCGTGGTCGCCGAGCACACCGCGGTCCGCACCTCCGTCGGGGTGTTCGACGTCAGCCATCTGGGCAAGGCGACGGTCCGCGGCGAAGGTGCCGCGGCGTACGTGAACGCCTGCCTGACCAACGACCTGAACCGGATCGGCCCCGGCCAGGCGCAGTACACACTGTGCTGCGCCGACGATCTGCCGGTGGCCGGCGGCGTCGTGGACGACCTGATCGCCTACCTGCACGACGAGTCCGACGTCTTCCTGATCCCGAACGCGGCCAACACCACGGAGGTCGTACGACGCCTCGCCGCCGCCGCGCCGGAAGGGGTGACGGTGACCAACCAGCACACCGAGTACGCCGTACTGGCGGTGCAGGGGGCCAAGAGCGACGAGGTGGTGTCGGCGATCGGGCTGCCGGTCGGGCACGACTACATGTCGTTCCAGGTCGCCGACTTCGAGGGCAGCGCGGTGGTCGTCTGCCGGACCGGGTACACCGGCGAGCGCGGCTACGAGCTGGTGGTGCCGAACGACGCCGCGGTGGCGGTCTTCGACGCGCTGCTGGCGGCGGGGGAGCAGTACGGGATCGTGCCGGCCGGCCTGGGCGCCCGGGACACGCTGCGCACCGAGATGGGCTACCCGCTGCACGGCCAGGACATCTCGCCGTCGATCACCCCGGTGCAGGCCCGGCTCGGCTGGGCGGTCGGGTGGAAGAAGGAGTCGTTCTGGGGCCACGAGGCGCTGCGCGCGGAGAAGGAGGCCGGGCCGGCCCGCCTGCTGCGCGGCCTGCTGGCCGTCGGCCGCGGCATTCCTCGACCGCATATGAACGTTCTAAACAGTGCGAATTCCGGTGCGGAAAGCACTGTCATCGGTGAAGTGACCTCCGGGACCTTTTCACCCACGCTGAAGAAAGGCGTCGCGCTGGCGCTGGTCGACGCGTCGTACGGCGAAGGTGACGAGGTCGTCGTGGACGTTCGCGGCCGTCAGGAACGGTTCCAGATCGTGAAGCCGCCGTTCGTCTCCGTACACGTCCGGGAGGACTGATCCACGCCCGGCTGAGCAATCGCTGCGCTCGGTGACGGCCATCCGCAAATATTCCGGTCTGGTACGCGTTCACGTAACGATTTATGCACGCCGGCTAGACCGGGCTGGATTGCCGACACACCCGTGAGGCAGGCTAGCGCGCGGCTGTGAGGCGCCTGTCAACCGATTTGTGCCCGCACGCCCGTAACCGCCCATGACGACACGGCGTGCCGATCGGCCGCCGTGCTCGTACGAACACCCCACACGGAGCACACATGGCCCTTGACGCCCCTGACGCCACGGTGACCCTGGAGTCACAGCCGATCGAGGTTCCCAAGGCCGGGCCGGTCGCGCACGGCAAGTCGCCGAGCCGGATCGCGTTCGACCGGCTGCGCAAGGACAAGATCGCGATCATCTGCGGCGGGGTGGTGCTGTTCTTCATCCTGATCGCCGTGTTCGCCGGTGTGCTGTCGTCGATCGAGGGACAGAAGTACAACGTCTTCGACACCGACCTGGTCAACGAGTTCGGCTTCCCGACCATCGGCGTCACGCCCGACCACTGGTTCGGGGTCGAGCCGAAGACCGGCCGGGACAATTTCGCCCGCTGGGTGTACGGAGCCCGCCCGTCGCTGATCATCGCGTTCGTCGCGACCTGCGTCGGTACGGTCGTCGGAACCGTGATGGGTCTGCTGGCCGGCTTCCTGGGCGGCTGGGTGGACCGGGCCATCTCCTGGCTCGTCGACTTCGTGCTGAGCCTGCCGTACCTGCTGTTCGCGATCGCCGCGGTGCCGATCGTCGAGTCCTGGTTCGGCGGTGGCCTCAACCTCACGCCGGAGAAGCAGTCCGAGATCCGGTTCTACGTGCTGATCTTCGTGCTGTCGTTCTTCGGCTGGGCCGGGCTCGCACGCATCATCCGCGGCGAGGTGCTCGCCTTGCGCGAGCGCGAGTTCGTGCTCGCCGCTCGCGCCATCGGCGTGCCCACCCGGCAGATCCTGTTCAAGGAGCTGCTGCCGAACCTGGTCGCCCCGATCGTGATCTCGGCCTCGCTGGCGCTGCCGGCGTACGTCACGGCGGAGGCCGGCCTGTCCTTCCTCGGTGTCGGCCTGATCGAGCCGCGGCCGTCGTGGGGTCAGACGATCGCCACCGCGACCAACTACTTCAAGGCCGACCCGCTCTACCTCTGGCTGCCTGTCATGGCGATCACGGCTCTGGTACTCGCGATGTCGCTGCTCGGCGACGCGATCCGTGACGCCTTCGACCCCAAGACTCGCCGGTAGTCCGGCGATTGCCCCTGCGGCAGAAAAGGAGAAACAACGAATGCAGTGGAAACGTGCCATTGCCGTAGTGGCTACGGCAACGCTCGCCCTGGGCGCGGCTGCTTGCGGTAGCCCATCGAACAGTGGGCCCAAGAGCCAGGAGAGCATCAAGAACGAAGCTCAGGAGAAGGCCACCGACCCGACCGCCAAGGGTCCGGCCGCCGACCTCCCGGGTGCCCAGAAGGGTGGCACCGTCACGGTGCTGTCGAGCGTGGTGCCGGAGACGTTCGACCCCACGAACATCTACTACACCGACGGTAACCAGATCGGGAAGCTGTACTACCGGGCGCTGACCCAGTACCGCCTCGACGAGAAGACCGGCAAGCCGGTCCTGGTTCCGGACCTCGCCGAGGACCTCGGAACGGTGTCGGCCGACGGCCTCACCTGGACGTTCAAGCTCAAGCAGGGCATCAAGTACAACGACGGTTCGCCGGTCAAGGCCGAGGACTTCGCGTACGCGATCAAGCGGAGCTTCGCCCACGACCTCTTCGACTCCGGCCCCACGTACCAGATCCAGTACTTCAAGGACGGCGAGACCTACAAGGGTCCGTACGGCCCGCAGGGTGACAACTACTCCGGTGTCGCGACGCCGGACGACCACACCCTGGTCATCAAGCTCGCCAAGAAGTTCCCGGACCTGCCCTTCTACGCGGCGTTCCCGATGTTCACGCCGATCCCGAAGGCCAAGGACACCAAGCAGAACTACGAGAAGAACCCGATGGCGACCGGGCCGTACATGGTCGCGGCGTACAGCCCGGGTGTCCAGCTGAAGCTGACCAAGAACCCGAACTGGGACCCGAACACCGACCCGGTGCGGCACCAGTACCTCGACGGCTTCGACTTCAAGTTCGGTCAGGACCTGATCAAGGCGCAGCGCCAGGTGCTGAAGAGCACCGGCAAGGACGCGAGCGCGCTCAACTACGAGAACCTCGACTCCACGCTGCTGCCGGAGCTCAAGGACGAGTCGACGCAGATCGTCAAGGGCGCGGCGCCGTGCACGGTGTACTGGCAGTTCGACGCTCGCAAGACGCCGATCGAGCTGCGCAAGCTGCTCGCCAAGGCGTTCCCGTTCGACTCGTACCGCAAGGTCATGGGTCTGACGACCATCGCGGACCCGCCCGCGTCGACGATCCTGCCGCCGGCCATCCCGGGCTGGGAGAAGTACGAGCTGCCGAACCTGAACGGTACCGGCAAGGGCGCCGAGGACCCGAAGGTTGCGGCGGAGGTCAAGGCCGAACTGCAGAAGTTGGGCAAGCTCGGCTACCAGGCGTCCTGGTACTACTCGAACGACGACCCGATCCGGACCCGCATGAGCCAGGTCATCCAGGGCGCCTTCGAGAAGGCCGGCTTCGCGGTCAAGGCCATCGGTGTTCCGAAGGCGAAGGCCCGTGAGCTGGCGAACGACATCCACGCCCCGACGAACATGAAGCGCGGCGGCTGGTGCTCTGACTGGCCATCGCAGTCGAGCTGGTTCCCGACGATGTTCCGCTCCGACGCGATCGAGCTGCAGAACAGCTTCGGCTACCTGAGCGACAAGGCTCTGGACGCTGAGATCGACCGGGTCAGCGGCCTGTCCCCCGACCAGCAGCTCAAGGAGGCGGGGAAGCTCGACCGGAAGATCCTCGAGGAGTACCTCCCGGTCGTGCCGATCTCGTACTCGCAGAACTACTCGCCTGTGGGTTCGAACATCGGTCACGCGGTCAACGACATGACGCAGGGCCTCGTCGAGTTCACGTCGCTGTACCTCAAGAACCCGTCGTGATCGTAGATCGCGTCGCTGTCTGAGGTATCTGTTCTGATCGCGCGGTGGTGGCGGGACGACCTCCGGCCACCACCGGTGATCGGTGAGGAGATTCACTCGTGCTGTACTTCCTGGCGCGGCGGCTTGTCAGCGCCGTCACCGTTGTCGCGGCCACTCTTGTCGCGACGTTCGCGCTGTTCTTCATCGCGCCCACCGACCCCGCGGGCGCGATCTGTGGCGAGCGCAAGTGCACCCAGCAGCGCTTGGAGGACATCCAGCGCAGCCTCCACCTCGACGAGCCGAAGGTGGAGCAGTTCGCCCACTACGTCCAGGGCCTGTTCGTCGGCCGCGACTTCACCGCCAGTGGTGTGGTGCGGCACTGCGGTGCTCCTTGCCTTGGATACTCCTTCAAGAACGACCGCAACGTGCTCGACATGCTGTCCGAGCGGTTCCCGGTCACCGTGTCGCTGATCGCCGGCGCGGCCGTCATCATGCTGACGCTCGGTGTTTTCATCGGCGCGATGGCGGCGAAACGGCGAGGGACGCTGGCCGACAAGGCGCTGGTCACGACGACACTGGTGATCAGCTCGATCCCGTACTACATCGTCGCCCTGCTGATCGCGCTGTACTTCACGATCTACTACGAGATCCTGCCCCGGGGCGAGTGGACACCGCCCACCGAGAACCCGTTCAAGTGGGTCGCCGGACTCATCACACCGTGGCTGGTCGTGGGCTTCGTGAACACCACGAACTACTCCCGCTACTCCCGCGGGTCCATGGTCGAGTCGCTGAGCGAGGACTACGTGCGGACCGCACGTGCCAAGGGCCTGAGCGACCGCAAGGTGACGTTCAAGCACGCGTTGCGGGCCGCGCTGATCCCCGTCGTGACGATCTTCGGTCTGGACGTGGCCGGCATGCTGGCCGGCGCCATCTTCACCGAGCGCATCTTCGACCTGCCCGGGATGGGCAACCTGGTGCTCGAGGCCATGGGCAACTACGACCTGCCGGTGATCATGGGCACGGTGCTGCTGTCCTCGATCATCTTGGTCTCCATGAACTTCCTGGTGGACGTGACGTACAGCCTGATCGACCCGAGGGTGAGGCTGTCATGACCGCCACCGACAAGCCCGCGACGAACGAGACCGTGACTGACAAGCCCGTGAACGAAGACAGCGCCACCGAGACCGACGCGCCGGCCGCCGCCCCGGCCGACGCGCCGACGCCGACCACGACCTCTCCGACCACGACCTCTCCGGCCGCTACCTCTCCGGCCGCGACCGCCCCGGCCGGAGGGCGCCCGGCGACGGTGACCCGTGAGCGACGCAGCGGTGCGCTGACCCCGACCGGCGAGGAAGGCTTCCTGACGGTCGAGAACCTGACGGTCCAGTTCCCGACCGCCGACGGCGTGGTGAACGCGGTGAACGGGCTGAGCTACTCCGTCCCGCTCGGCCGCACGCTGGCCATCGTCGGCGAGTCCGGTTCCGGCAAGTCCGTGTCGAGCATGGCGGTCCTCGGCCTGCACGACATGCGTCGTACGAGGATGACCGGCTCCATCAGGCTGGGCGGCACCGAGATCGTCGGGATGCCCGAGGCCGAGCTGCGCAAGGTCCGCGGCGGCCAGGTGGCGATGGTCTTCCAGGACCCGCAGTCGTCGCTGCACCCGCTGTTCACGGTCGGGCACCAGATCGTCGAGGCGTACCTGGTGCACCACAAGGGCGCCGGTAAGGCGACG
>WNFV01006867.1_pt1 | contig 13326 bp, 13 predicted proteins | sample 5400101 | NCBI WGS metagenome assembly WNFV01 (sample SAMN13153361, study PRJNA577476) | soil metagenome | isolation source: 115 cm soil or saprolite under grassland replicate 1 | place: USA:California | collected 2016-06-15
GCTCGCCGCGGCGAGCATCGCTACAACCTCGCGGCGAAGCACGGCTGCCGCTACAGCAATGTTGCATCGCGGATTGTTCGGGCTTATCGCCAATGTATGAATCCGAAAATTATTTGTTTGCTGGCGGCGTTCAGTCTCGCGCTGAACGGGATCGTACTTGCTGCCGGCGGGAAGACTTATCAAATCACCGGAACGGTTGTCGAAGCGACGGGAAGCAAAGTTACCGTGGAAAAAGGAACGGAGCGGTTCGAATTCGATATCGATCCCGCCACGACCAAAGGTTCAGCCGAGCTTAAAGTCGGATCGACCGTGACGGTGACTTACCTAATGAGCGCCACGAAAATCGAAGCAGCGAGTCAGGCACTCTCACCTCAATCCTCTCCCTGAGGGGAGGCGGAAAGGCGTCCCCGGAAAAAGAAAACGCTGAACTCCGAAAGTCTTCGCGAGCAGGCGCTGAAGATCCAACGCCCAACGTCCAATTCAGACTCTGGCGCTGAGGACAGCGGCCATTACAGTTCACCTCGCCTAACGGCGGCCAAGTAAAAGCTTGCAGTCGTGCCGCCTTTGGGAATTCAATGGCGGCATGAAAATAAAGATCTTAATATGTGCAGTCGTCGTCGGATGGCTGTGGGGCTGCGCGCCATCCACGGAGACAATTAAAGGGACGGTGTGCTCATGTACGGACAGTCAAATCACGGTGCTGGAACAAGATGGAACGCACTACGATATAATCCAACGCACCGCGAGTACAATAATTACGCCGCCGGTTACCCCCCCGTGTTCGGCTGGAACGCCGGTCACGGTCCAGTGCGCGTCAACCGATGCGCAAAGGAAAGAAGGCCCTTGCCCGAAGACAACGCAGACGCCGCCATCGAGTTGAACGAGCCGGAGCCAGCAAGGTAATGATGTGACGTTGTTGCGGTCTGTGACCGCCGCTACAGCGAGTTGCATCCAGTTGTTTCCTGCTAAGCAGCCTTCGCCTGAGGCTGCGGCTCGCCAAAGGACAGCGGTCCCGCCGAACTCGCAGCCGACACGGCTGCCACTACAGGTCACGCGCTTTTACGCCAGGCGCCGAGGACCAGGCCGCTGACTGCGAAATTCAGGAACGGCCGGCCGATGTCGATCAAGATCAGCGGCCACGGATTTGTTTCGAACGATGAGAAAACTGCGATGGTGGCGTGTTCAACAAAGAGAAAGGCAAACCAGCAAACCAGCGCGATCTTCAGACCGGCGATTGCATTCGTCGCGTTCAGGCGTGCGATCAACCACGCGAGCGCGTAATTGACGATGATTGCCGTCACGATTGCCAAAATGTATGCGCCGGGAGTATGCGAGCGCTCGATGTCGGTCATCGTGCGGGCGTGAAGGTTGAGCCACTTCTCGCCGAAGACGGCGTACCAGCCCCAGCCGATAAGTTGGTGGACCACTACCAAGGTCCAAACCGCGAGATGGTTAATTTTCGTGTTCACAAAAGCTCGCCCATTATCAAAGCGCCGGGCGTTCGATTGCAAGTAGATTCCAGCAGTGATCGCGCCCAACGCACCGCCTCTCCCCTTGGCGAAGGGGAGAGGATTGAGGTGAGGGGGGTTCTTCCATTCTCGCGACACATATGGCGCAATCCTCACCCTCCCCTCTCCCTTGCCAAGGGAGAGGCAACCTATTGGATTACTGAATCGATAACGCCGCTAATTGGCAGATCAGTACAGATATGGCTTGGAAAGTGGAAATGCGTTCTTGATCAATTCGAGACGTGGTTTCGCGTCGTCTGCAATGATGACTTCCACGACATCGAATCGGAAAAGAATGTCGGGATTGTCGAGCATACGCAGCCAGGCGAGGCCGCCGCGTGAAATTCGCTTTCGTTTTGCTCGATCTACTGCTTCGAATGGCCGGCCGAAATCTTCACTCGTGCGCGTCTTAACCTCGACGAACACCAGCGTGTCGTTGTCACGACAAACAACGTCGATCTCACCACCAGTCCGTCCTCTAAAGTTACGGTAGAGAACCTTGTAGCCGTTACGACGCAGGAACCGACAGGCCAATTTCTCGCCGCGCGCGCCGCGCCGGAGATGACCGGATTTCGGCGAGCTCCTCCAGCGCGAGAAGCGGCTGCGCCACCGGTTCGAAAGATCGGCGATGGATCGGGCAAGGGCCGAATTCATGGAGCTTCAGGAGATGCAGTTCGGTGCCGTAACCTTTATGCTGGCCGAAAGAATATTGCGGAAATTGCCCGCAAAAGTCACGCATCATTCTGTCGCGCGTGACCTTGGCGATCACGCTGGCGGCAGCGATGTTCATGCTGATACAATCACCATCGATGATTGCCGTCTGCGGAAGTGGGAACGGGATCACAGGCAGGCCATCGATTAAAACGTGCTCAGGCGGCTCGACCAATGCCGTGATCGCTAAACGCATCGCCCGCTGGCTCGCGCGCAAAATGTTGATTCGATCGATCTCGATCGAATCAACAATACCGACAGTCCATGTGACTTTGGGATGAGCGACCAGTTCGCAATAGATTTCCTCGCGTAATTCCGGCGCAAGCTGTTTGGAATCATTCAGGCGACGATGACGGAATTTTTCTGGCAAAATCACGGCTGCGGCGACGACTGGACCTGCCAACGCGCCGCGGCCTGCTTCGTCGATGCCGGCTATGCGAGCGACGCCATTAGCGCGGAGTTTTTTCTCATAACGAAATCCGCAGCGCCGATAAGACATCGGCAGAAGTTATCCGAAGATTGCGCACATTTTCACACATTTTTTTTGGGGGAAAGCAGGCTTCCCGTCCGGAAACCGAAATCTGTGAAACCAAAAACCGTCTTACTCGCGCACCGCTGTTGCTTCCTTGCCTTTGCGGGTACGAAGATAATTCAGTCTTGCGCGGCGAACGCGTCCCTCTTGCTCCACCTCAATTTTTGCGATGCGCGGCGAATGCAGCGGGAAAACTCGCTCCACGCCTTCGCCATACGAGATTCGGCGCACGGTGAATGTTTCGTTGAGTCCGCGTCCTTTACGGCCAATCACTACGCCAGAAAATATCTGGATTCGTTCCTTGTCTCCCTCCACAACCCGCGTATGGACGCGGACGCTGTCGCCGACCTTGAATGTGTTCGCGTCGGCTTTTTGTTGTTCTTTCTCGATCGCATCGATGATCTGGTTCATAAGAATTCCTCCCAGAGCGGACGCAGAGCTTCCAACACGCAGGGGAAAATTGCAACTGAGAAGAATCCATTTAGCGATTTATTGATTTAGAATTTGGTAATCGGACTTGCTGGGGTTTCAGCCCCCGAAAGCTTTCGGGGATGGGCCCGCCAGGATTCGAACCTGGGACCAAGGGATTATGAGTCCCCTGCTCTAACCGCTGAGCTACAGGCCCGTTTTCGCGACGCGAACATCCAATATTCAACGTCCAACGTCCAACATTCAATGAGTGAAGACGGGCTGCTGGGCAAAAAATTCGGATTGCGCATTGCTGGTCGCGGATTTGGGATGGAGGCGTGATTCGCGGAATCCTGAGCACAATTGAAATCGCGCTTCTGAGCGCGTTAATCCTGGCAACGCGATGCGCAAATTATCAGGACGTTTTTGTCGCCGGGAACATTTACTTCGTTGATGCGGATTGTTACGCGCGGATGACGCGCGTCCAGATGTGCGATGCACAGCCGGGACTGATCGTGCGGCATCATGCGTTTGAGAATTTTCCACAGGGGACAACTCCGCATACGACCGCGCCGCTCGACTATCTCATCCTCAGCCTGTCGCTTCTGCTAAAGCCATTCACGGCGCACGCGCTCGATTTGGCCGGGGCATTTGTTTCGCCCTTGCTTGCGTTGCTGGGAGGCTGGTTTCTCTGGTGGTGGTCGCGTCGAATGAAGTTCCAGTATCGCTGGGTGATGCTGATCTTGTATGCGATCAGCCCCATCCTCGTTCACGGGACGGAGCTTGGCAGGCCCGATCATCAATCGTTGTCGATGCTGCTCGTGACGATCGCGATTTGCGCGGACTGGAGCCGCGGCGAAGCAACAGGCGCGGCGACCGCACGATGGGCCGTCGTGAGCGGAACCGCTTGGGGATTGGCGATTTGGAATTCTGCCTATGAATCGCTCGTTCTATTCCTGCTAGTAATCGTGCTCCTGCTCGTGCTCGGCGGAAAAACGGCGCCGCACAGCGGCGCGGCTAAACCGAAATCTCGCCGCGCTGGGTGGGTTTGTTTTGTTCTGATCATTGCGATTGCGCTCTTGATCGAGCGGCGGGTCCCGTCGTTATCGGTTCTGCATTCGAACGGGATTTTCAGAAACTGGGCGCACACGATTGGCGAACTCGCGCACATCTCACCGGTTAATCCGATCTGGTTGCGCTGGTGCGGGTATCTGCTTTTGGTCGCGCCGTTTTTGATTTGGATGAATATCAGGACTCGAAGAGACGGCGCGCACGGAGTGCGCGCCCTACCAGTTTATGTTCTTTTGATCGCGACCTATTTTTTGACCATTTGGCAAGCGCGCTGGGGGTATTTTTTTGTATTGATCTTTGCACTTGCGCTTCCGGCTTTGCTGGCGCCAATCAAATCGCCCGCGGCAGTTTGGATTGCATTTGTGCTGTCGATTTTTCCGATTTTGCGCGATTGGGATGAAAGGCTTTGGCCAAACGAAACGCAATTAGCCGCTCGTGTAGAACTGCGGAATGAATCGGCGCAGTTGCGCGAACTGGCGCTCAGTTTGCAATCGTACGACGTGCATCCGTTTCTTGCGGCGTGGTGGCTTTCGCCCTCGATCGCCTATTGGTCCGGGCAGCCCGGAGTGGCCGGAAGTTCGCACGAAAGTCTCAACGGCATCGAGGACAGCGCGCGATTTTTCCTCTCCGAAGATTTGCAAGAACCGCGCAAAATTCTCCAGAACCACCGAGTAGCGTGGGTTTTTGCGTACGATTCCGAACGCTTGGCGCAAAATTCCGCAGCCGTCCTGAACCAGGCATTGCCTCTGCACCCACTCTGTCGCGTATTGGACAGAACGCCATCTCAGGCGCCGCCTTTTCTCATTTTCTCCGCGCAGACCGCGGCGTTCAAACTTTACCGGATCGCTGTTGAACGATAGAGCCGAATAAAAAGTTGCCGATCACAAATGAGAATCCGTTGACAGGCATCGGCGAGTGTCACAATAGTATCAGATGCTCAGAAGATTCGTCCCGCAAAAGCCGATGCCGCCGGTTCGAGAAGAACCGAGGGATCCGGATACAGATGACAACAATCATCCTGCGAGTCGCGAAGAACCAAAAACACCAACAAAAATCGATAATCCAAATTCAAATCCTATGGCAGATCACGGAGGTAAAGACATCCTTTCGAGCGATGTCGAAATCAAAGGCTCGATCAAGTTCCAAAAAGAACTGCTAATCGATGGAAAGGTCGAAGGGGATATTAACTCTGACGGCGTTTTGACGGTCGGTGAAAACGCTGAAATTCGGGGCGAAATAAAAACCAAATCGATCACCGTCTATGGCAAAGTGCACGGCAACATCACCGTGGCCGAGCGCTGCGAGCTAAAATCCAAATGCGTGTTGCAAGGAGATCTGAAAGCAGCGCGTCTCACCATCGAAGAGGGGGCCACTTTCATTGGTCAGTCGGAAGTCACGAGCGGGACCCTTCCCGCCAAGGCTTCAGCTCGGCCTGAGGTTGTGCGGTCCAGCGAGCCCATCAAAGCAGCCTTTGGAGCGCGCGCATAAGGAAAGGGTCTCGGCTTAGGGTCCAGTGGCCAATCCGTCGCTTGTAAAAGTCAGTGCGGAATGCCCGCACTGTGGCTTTAAGCAGATGGAATATGCCGCGGCCAAAAGCTCAATCTGTCGCCAGTGCGGCCGCTCGTTTTCTCCATTCGCGCCGAAACCCGGCCTGAAGCTGCGGACAAGAGAAGAAGCGCCCCCGCCGGAGAGCTCCTCCATTCTTGGCAGATTCGAGGATTTTTGGAAGCGACAACGCAGTTCGATTATCGAGTGTTTTGAATGTAAACGGAAACAGCAGGTCTCCGGCGCGGCGACTTCGACAATCTGTCCGGCGTGCAGCGCGCATATTGATCTGCGCGACTACAAAATCACCAGCGGTTTCAGCCGAACCATTCGAACGCGTGGCGACGTGCATCTCACCTCCCGAGGCGATCTGGGCAGCAGCAGCGTCGTTTGTCGATCCGCCTTAATCGAGGGCAGGCTGCGCGGGAATCTGCATTGCGACACTGCGACGATCAACTACTCGGGCAAAATTCCAGGCCGTATCAGCGCCCGGCACATCATCGTTGATCGCAAGGCAGATATTCACTGCTTCCGCAGTGTCCGCGCGGAAAGCGTCGAAATCAGAGGCAGGATGTCGGGCGAGATCGTTGCGCAAACAATGGTAATGATTCATAAACGCGGTTCACTGGAAGGCGATGTCACGGCGAGGGCTATTACAGTGGAAAAAGGCGGCATGTTTTCCGGCCAACTCGTCATCGGGCAGGTCGGCCTGACACAGGGAGAATTATTGCAGGAACAAGAGCCAGCCGCCGCGACCGGTCCGGAATCCAATTTTCCAGAAACCGCACCGCGGCCTCTACCGGCGACTTAATAACGATCCCCTCCATGCGAAGACTGCACCCACGCAGTCCTTACGAGAAACTTGGCGGCTTCGCGCATCTGCCGCGTTTGATCGACAAGGCCAGACTGCATCGGAAAGGATTGCTTGACGGTTACAACTACAAAACCGTCGGCTTCGATAAACATTTGCTGGCGTTTCTCAAACTCGACGGCGACGCATTTGAAGAGATTGCCAACAGATTGGACGAGGACGAGGCAATTCTAGAGTGGGTGCAGAAAAACGGAGCGCAACATTCGCCTGAAGCGATTGAACAGTGGAACCAGGCAATGATTGCGCGGCATCCCGACACCGCCGCCAAAAAGGCGCGTTTCCTTCATTTTCTCAAAGAGGCAGGCGGTGAAGGTCGCAAAGATATTCGGACTTATTTTGATCTGATCGAGTTTGATGAGGGAAGGCTGAATGACGAATGACGTTCGTCATTCGTCTCATTGCTGCTCACATTTTGATTTTTGCCAGAGTCGCGTCTGCGTTTTTCAGCGTTTCTTTGCTTCCGATATCAAGCCATTTTCCCTTGATCTGAAACGTGTTTATCGGTTTGCGCGTGTAGAGCCATTGCACAAAACGGCCTGGCTGATCCGGATTATTGCCTGCAGCCAGATACGTCGTCAAAAGAGAGAGAACCGCAGGCGAATAATAGTAAACAGCGACTGCAGCCAGGGTTCCCTGGGGTTTCTCCGGCTTTTCCTCGAAACGGGCGATGATTCCATCCGCGTCAACACTGATATTCCCGTATTTTTTGATGGCTTCAGCGTCGCCGACATCATAGACTGCAACTGTTGCTTCGGTTCCCCGCGCGCAGGCCACAAAGTCCGCTAATGATTCAGTTAGCAGGTTGTCGCCAGCGACGATTAACAAGCTGCTTTGGCTCAAATTCTCGCGCGAGACGACGAAATTGATGTCTCCAATCGCACCCAGCTTATCTTCATCGCTCGTGGAACCGTCGTTAATGATTTTGAATTTGAATTCCGGATGCCGGCTCCGATAGCGCTCGCTCCAGGCTTGGAAGTCAGCCGCGAATTTGTCGTTTGTTACCACGTAGATCGTTTCCAAATCAGGAACACCTGCGAGGTTGTCCACCACCCATTCGATAATCGGTTTGCCCCCGACCACGAGCAGCGGTTTCGCCTTGTCGAGCGTTAGGGGGTAAAGGCGCGTCGCGTATCCGGCAGCGAGAATCAGAACGTTCATGAGACCAAAACAGTTCGCAGCAAAAAAGAAAGGCGCTCGCTTTTCTTATTCCGATTTCGTGGCGGCTCCACTTAAGATCGCACTTTTTAGATGCTGCTGGATCATCCGGATCCGGTGCGAATCGGTGATTTTGGCGTGGTTGGCGCCGTCCACCACATACAGCGTATCAATCGCCGCGCCGGCCTGCGTGTTAATACGAGACAGCGGGATCAAAATATTTTCGCGATCAAGGCAGCTCAGCACGTCGTAGAGCATTCCGAGCCGGTCCGGAGCCTGAATCTCAATGAGCGTGTAGGTCGGATGCGTTTTGTTATCGATGGCAATGCGCATCGGAAATTCGATTGCTGGCGCGAGGCCACGGCTTTGGCGCTTCGCCTTTTCGATTAATGGAAGAAAATCGAAGCTCTCGTCTTCGAGCGCTCGCCGCAAAGTTTGTTCCACGAGCTCGAAATCGCGCGGGTGGGCGGCGGGGCGAGCGTTCATATCGCAAACACGGAAAACGGCGAGCACCACGTTGTCTGCGCGCGGAAAAACATCGGCGCTCAAAATATTCAACGGCACAACGGAAAACGATCCGGCAACTTTTGCCAGTAATCGTTCGCGCTCCCATGTGCAGAAAGTGACAACGCTGTGCCCCTGCTCCGGCACAACCTTCCATTTGATTGCTGGCGCCAGCGGAAGCTCTCCTCCCGTTGAGACGTTCTCGAGAAACGACCGGAATAATTTCAGGTGCTGGACAATCTCGGGGAGATCGCTCGCGCGGAAGTAATGATCCGGCATGAACTCAAAGTGCGCTTCAATTTCCTCTGTGTAGTCCGGTGAAAGATTCTCGGACACAGCAGCCTGCAAGCTTTGGCGCTCGATTCTTGTTTGTTCGTCATAAGATTTCCGGTCGGCCAGATAACGCGAGGTCTCGTGAAACAACTGCCAGACGAGTGACTCCTTCCAATCCGACCACGCTTCGGCGCTTGTGCCCTGGCCGTCCGCCAGAGTCAGCAGCATGAGCGCGTTCAGATTTTTCTGATGCTTCACAATGTGGGCCAACTCCATCACTGTGGCTGGGTCATCCAGGTTTCTCTGCTGCGCGATCCTGGAGAGGGTGAGATGATGATCGACCAGCAGGATAAGCGACTTGCGCTCCTCGGAGGACAACTGCAAACGGGTCGCGACGCGCTGGGCAAAAAGCGCGCTTGCTTCAGAGTGCGGCCGTGCGCCGACGGCTTTGCCGCTGTCGTGCAAAAGAAGCGCGAGATAGAGGACCAGCGGGTCCTCGAGTTCCTCAAAAATTCTGCGATAAGCAATTAGCTTGGGATCATTCGTCTCCGCCAGCGCGTCGAGTTTGTCGATACAGACCAACGTATGCTCGTCGGCTGTGTAACGATGCAGAAACTCATGTTGCACGAGGCACGTGAGCTGGCCGAATTCGGGAATGTAGCGGCCGAGAAAATCCACCCGATGCATCATTCGCAGAATGCGTCCCACTCTGCCTTTTTGCGAAAGAATCGATTTGAAGATCGTGCGCGGCCCGCGTGCATACTGATAGGTGCGGGTAACCTGGCCGAGGTTTCTGCTCAATAAATCCGCCAGTTCCGGGCTAAGATCCAAGGCGCGCTCCAGCGCCAACTCAAAGGCCCGCATCATCTGTTCAGGATCTTTGCGAAAAATATCCCGCCGCGCCGGATGCAATTGTTTATTGCGAACAAAGAAAAAGTCCCCGATTGGAGTTTTGTCACCTCTTATCAACGGGAGAAAACTAAAGAGAGAATGGGTCTTGTTTGTGACGTATCCGCTCACAAATTGCTCCGTGATGCGTTCGGTCACCCGCAAGATATTTCGCGTGTGGTCGTAGTAGTCCCGCATTAGCGCCTCGCTGCGGAGCTGGCCGTTTCGAGGAGAATAATGGAGCCGTTTTGCGATTTGCTCCTGCAGATTGATGTGCAGTACGTCGGTGGCGCGTCCGGTCGAGTAATGCAAATCCGTGCGCAAGCGCAGGAGAAAATCGTAGGCCCTCTCGATTCGTCGCTGGTCGCTTTCGCTCAGCCAATCTTTCCCCACCAGCTGGTTCGTGCTCAGCGATCCCTCCTTGAAGTATGTTATCCAAAGCAGATTTTGATAGTCGCGCAGCCCGCCGCAGCCGCTCTTCAGATTCGGCTCTTGTAGATACACGCTATCGCCGAACTTTCTGTGCCGCGCGACCTGATCTTGCATGCGCATTTCAACATATTCCCGTTCGTGTCCCTCGACGCATTTAGAACGAAATTGCTCCCGAAATTCGCCCGCCAGTTCTCTGTCGCCAGCGAGAAAGCGCGACTCCAGCATCGCGGTCTTTGTGCGCATATCACAGTTGGCTTGCGCAATCGCTTCTTTAATGGAACGCGTGGAGTGCCCCACTTTGAAACCACTGTCCCAGAGCAGATAGAGAACTTGGTTCACCATTTCCTCCAAGTGCGGCGAAATCTCGTCTCGTTGCCGATGCAACAGCATGACGTCAATGTCACTGAAAGGGTTGAGCTCGCCCCGGCCATATCCGCCGAGAGCAATCAACGCCAGCAGAACCTCCGCCCGGCCATTTTCGCGAGCAGCCGCGGCAGCAGCGCTGAAAACGTATTGCAACAGAATATCGACGAGCTCAGCGCGCCGCGCGCAAACTTCGCGGCCGCCCCCGCCGGCCTGGTGCTTCAGACGCAATCGATGCTCTTCAACCTTGAGAAATTTTTTGTAAAGCGGGAGAGCCTCAGTCGGTCGTCTACTTCCTGTGGCCGCAAGACGATTTTCAGCGTGCGCCAGAACTTGTTCGAGGTGTCGGGACATTCTCATCGCCAGTTTAGATTGCGGTTTAATCTAAAGTTGGAAATCCAAAATCCAAATCCCCCGCCCTCGCCCAAGAATAGGATTCCTGGGCCTGATTCAGCATCCGCGTTCTACCCCCTGAAAAAATTCAGTATTTCAGGAACGACGTGATCGGCGTCGGCTCGAGTTGCTTTCGGCCATGAAGGAATTCTAACTCAATTAAAAACTGCGCTTCGACCAGATTTCCGCCAGCCTTACGGATAAGGACAGCCGCGGCAGCAGAAGTCCCGCCTGTCGCGAGCAAATCGTCCACCAGCACAACTCGCTCGCCGCCTCCCATAGCATCGATGTGCATCTCCATTTCCGCTTCGCCATACTCGAGCGAATACTTCGCGACCTCCGTTTGATAGGGAAGCTTGCCGCGCTTTCGGATCGGAATAAAACCGACACCCAGTTCATAGGCGACTGCCGATCCAAAAACAAACCCGCGCGCGTCGATCCCGACAATTTTGTCGATTTTTACGCCGCGACACCGCTCCAGAAAGAGGTCAATCGACGCACGGAACAAGACCGGATCATTCAACACAGGTGTGATGTCTTTAAACACGATTCCTTTCTTTGGGAAATCAGGCACATCGCGCACAGCAGCGCGGAGTTTTTCAAATATGTCCAACCCCATCGGCGGGAACGCTAGTGGGCTGCAATGAAAGGTCAATCAACCTTCTCGGCGACGGACGCGCCGGCGGAGCAAATTAGCAATCACGCGGCCACTTTACAGAGGATTGCCAACTCGGGACGGCAATCTAGAATAAGCTGTCCCGGTGGATCGCTATCTTCTCATCGTTTCGACAGTTTGTTTTCTCGCAGCAGTCGTGCACACGATTGTTGAGTTGCGTGCCGGAATGTTTCGGCCGATGCGATTCAATTTTTTTGCGGTCGGCTTGGGATTCGTTTTTCAAACGGCGTTCCTGTCGATCCGCGGTCATGCGCTGGGCCGCTGTCCGTTGACGAACCTGTTTGAGGTTTTCGTGTTTCTTGCGTGGTCGGTGGCGCTGATGTACATGCTGGTGGGTCCGCTCTATCGCCTCTCGTTGATGGGCGCGTTCACCGCACCGCTGGTGGTTTTGCTGCAAGGTTTTGCGCTCGTTGCGCCAATCGACATCCTTCACCCGGTGAAAGTGCCAGCCAATCCGTGGCTGGAATTTCACGCTTCGATTTCAACCGTGGCCTACGGGGCGTTCGCTCTCGCTTGCATCGCTGGCGTCATGTATCTGATCCAGGAACGGCAGCTTAAGACGCATCAGTTGCATTCTGTTTTTTATCATCTGCCGCCGCTGACAGATCTTTATGCAACCATCACCCGGCTGCTCTGGTGGGGCTTTGCGCTTTACACGTTCGGCATTGTGAGCGGCTTTTTTACAGGCCACCCATTGCCACGGGTGCAAGTCGTCGCCGCTATTGGGGTCTGGCTGCTTTACGCGGCGATTTTGCAAGGTCGTCATCTTCGGTGGCTCGCGCCGAAATGGGTGGCCGCGTTATGCATTATTGGCTTTAGCGTGGCACTGGCACTTCTCTGGGGAATCGAATTCACCGCGGCAATGCGTCCGCTGCCATGAATCTTTTCTGTCTCGGATTAAGTCATCACACCGCCGACGTGGAGACACGGGAGCAGTTCGCGGGTAGCGCCACGGCCGAATCGATCCTGCGCCAAACCGGTTGCGCCGAAGCGTTGTTGTTGACGACGTGTAATCGGGTTGAGGTTTACGCGGTTTCACAAAAACGCGTTTCCACGGATGAAATTGCGCGTTGTCTAACACGAAGAATCGAAATCGATCCTCACGATTACGCGCCGCCGTTTTATCGGTACGAGGCCGAAAAGTGCGTGCAGCATCTTTTCCGGGTCGCCTCCGGACTCGACTCGATGGTTGTTGGCGAGAGCGAGATATTCGGGCAGGCAAAAAAAGCATACGAATCGGCCAGAACATCCGGAGCAGTCGGTCCGTATTTGCATCGTTTGTTTCAGCGCGCCTTTCGCGTGGCGAAGCAAGTGCGAACGCACACGGACATCGCGCGGGGCGCGGTGTCGGTCGGTTCAGTCGCTGTCGATTTAGCTCAAAGAATTTTTGGCAAATTAAGCGATTGCAAGGTGCTCGTGCTCGGCGCAGGCGAAACCAGCGAACGCACCGCGCGTGCGCTCATTTCGCGCGGCGTAAGTGATCTTCGCGTAAGCAATCGCTCGATCGATCGCGCGTGCGAGCTGGCGCAAGCGGTAGGCGGCCGCGCCGTGCCGTTCGACGAGTGGGCGACGCAATGCCGCGAGATCGATATTCTGATTACATCAACAGCATCGGAAACGCCACTGCTGACAGCGGACAAACTCGCGCCGATGTTGCGCGGACGATTAGATCGTCCGCTCTTTATCATCGACATCGCCGTGCCTCGCGACGTCGATCCCAGCGTAAATGAGATGGAAGGGGTTTATCTTTACGACATCGATTCGATACGATCCGTGGCGGAGCAATCACTCGCCCTCCGACGCAAGCAGGTTGCCGCAGCAGAGAGGATCATTGCGGAACATGTCGCGGATTTTGTTGATTCAATCTCTCGAGGACTGAATCGCCCCTCACAAACTGCGGAGCATCCGTCGCTCGGCGAAAATCCGCTACGGGCATCTGAGCTGTAGCGGCGGTCTATGACCGCCGAAAATCGAAAGATTGTCCTGGGGACGCGCG